>Ga0307440_1000314_pt1 | contig 23611 bp, 18 predicted proteins | sample SalMarWE160410MG_FD_202150 | JGI IMG/M metagenome (GOLD analysis project Ga0307440, IMG submission 202150) | Salt marsh sediment microbial communities from the Plum Island Ecosystem LTER, Massachusetts, United States - WE1604-10 | ecosystem: Environmental > Aquatic > Marine > Intertidal zone >...
TTGGCCGGCCGGTAACCGAAGCGCAGGATGTAATAGAGGTGAAAGTCCTGCAGCGGGTACGGGCCGATGACGTCCTCGGTCAGTTGGCCGGGTTCGTCGTCGACGTGGTTGGGTATGAGTTCCGGCGTGATGGCGGTATTCAGCACTTCTTTCAATACGGCGCTGGCCTCTTCGCCGAAGCGGTGTGTATCCGCCGCCCATTGCACGAGGTAGCGAACCAGCGTCTTCGGCACGCTGGCGTTGACGTGGTAGTGCGCCATGTGGTCGCCTACACCGTAAGTGCACCAGCCGAGCGCGACTTCGCTGAGGTCGCTGGTGCCGATGACGAGTCCCTTGTGCAGGTTGGCGAGCCGGAAGAGATGCTGTGTGCGCTCGCCGGCCTGGGCGTTTTCGAAGGTGACGTCGTACTGGTCCTTGCCTTCGGCGTAGGGATGTCCGATGTTTTCCAGCAAGGTGCGCGTGCTGGCCTGGATGTCGATTTCCGCGGCGGTGCACCCGAGTGCCTTCATCAGCTCGTGCGCTTGCGCCAGTGTGCGTTCGCTGGTCGCGAAGCCGGGCATCGTGTAGGCCAGGATGTTGGAGTGCGGTAGGCCGAGCTGGTCCATGACCTGCGCACAAACCAGCAGGGCCAGGGTGGAGTCGAGGCCACCCGAGATGCCGATGACGGTCTTGTCCAGCCCAGTGGCTTCCATGCGTTGCGCTAGTGCCTGGGCCTGGATCGCGAACACTTCGCGGCAGCGCTCGTCACGCATGGCAGGATCTGCAGGCACGTACGGAAAACGCGGCGGAGGCGATGCCAGGGGCAGGACACTGTCGGTCGGCAGATCTTCCTCGATGGTCACGGTGCGGAAGTCCGCCGCATCGATGCCGGAGATTTCGCGGTTCTGTGCGAGGCTGGTCTGGCGCATGCGATCCTGCACCAGGCGTTCGAGGTCGATGTCGGCATAGATGATCTGTTGTCCCCGCAAGAATCGTTCGCTTTCCGCACGCAGCGAACCGTTCTCGTGGATCATTGCGTGCCCGTCCCACGCAAGATCCGTGGTGGAGTCACCATTGCCGCCGTCGGAATAGATGTAGGCGGCGATACAGCGCCCGGACTGGCTTGCGCACAGCAGGCGGCGGTAATCGGGTTTGCCGAGCGTCATGTTGGACGCGGACAGGTTGGCGATCACCGTCGCGCCGGCGAGCGTGGCGTAGGACGAGGGCGCGAGAGGCAGCCACAGGTCCTCGCAGATTTCCACGCCCAGCGTGAAATCCGGTTGGGAATCGAAGCGGAAGAGCAGGTCCGTTCCGAATGGGACGCTTTCCTGACCCGCGTAAGTGAGCGCGTCAACGGGCGGATAAGCGCCGCTGGCGAATTGGCGCATTTCATAGAACTCGCCGTAATTGGGCAAATAGGTCTTGGGCACGATGCCGAGCAGTCGCCCGCGATGGATGACCGCAGCGCAATTGAACAGGCTGGGCCCGGCACGCAGCGGCAGGCCGACGACAGCGGAGAGCGGTAGGTTGCGGGTGTCTTCCAGCAGGTTCTCCAGTGCCGCCTCCGTGGCTTCCAGCAAGGCTTGCTGACGGAACAGATCGTCACAGGCGTAGCCGGTGAGCCCCAGTTCGGGGAAAACGAGCAGACGCGCCTTGTCCTGGGCGGCTGTGGCCATCAGTTCCGCGTAACGCGCGCCATTGTCTGCAGGGCGGGCCAGAGCGACTTCCGGCACGGCGGCCGCGACCCGCGCAAAGCCATGGGAGTACAGATTGAAGAATGGGGAATTGGATTTTTTGCCGAACACGCCGGGAATGCTCCTTTCGGGTCATGCGTCACGCGCGGGTTATTGTCGCACCAAAGAACCGTGCGGTGGCGTGCGGAGTAACACGGCACACAGATATGTCTGGTGAGCAGTCAGCGATTAAAATAGAAGCGGGAGTCGGCCAGGCGATCGCTGTGCCGCAAGGCATGGAGGAAAGTCCGGGCTCCTTGGATCAGGGTGCCAGGTAACGCCTGGGGGGTGCGAGCCCACGGAAAGTGCCACAGAGAACAGACCGCCGATGGCCTTCGGGCACAGGCAAGGGTGAAACGGTGCGGTAAGAGCGCACCGCGCCGCCGGTAACGGCGACGGCACGGTAAACCCCACCCGGAGCAAGGCCGAATAGGGGAACAGGTGGCGCAAGCCACGCGCGCGATCCAGGCGTCGTTCCCGGGTAGGCTGCTTGAGGCATGCGGCGACGCATGTCCCAGATGAATGATCGCCCGCGACAGAACCCGGCTTACCGGCCGACTCCCACTATTTCCGGCAGGAGCTCCGTTTTTCGGTAGAGCTCCCACTTTTTACCCCCGAAATGCGTGCTGATCACGTTTTACAAAAGGTTTAACGTATAAGCCACTGATCAGTATCGAGTCTTGCCGGTTTCAGACCTGATTTGCGGCTCTTTCAGGGTAGAAAAGTGTGCGCAAACTACCGATTTCTCTTGACTTTTCCCGATTTCGGTACCTATAGTGTCCATCAGTGGGAAAAAGTGGGAATCGATGGGAGCGCAGCTCTGATGTTCCGCGGTCTGAATCAGGTCAGTCTCGACGCCAAGGGTCGTCTCGCGATCCCTGCGCGTTATCGCGAGGCGCTGGCCGAGGCCGCTAATGGGGAACTGGTCGCGACGGTGGATCGCGACCGGTGCCTGCTGCTGTACCCGCAGACCCGCTGGGAAGAAATCGAACGCAAGTTGGAGGCGCTGCCGAGCATGCAGCCGGAGGCGCGCGCCGTGCAGCGCATGCTGTTGGGTTATGCGTCCGACATGCAAATGGATGGTCATGGCCGCATCCTGTTGCCGCCGGCGTTACGCGAATACGCGGAGCTCGATCACAAGGTGGTGATGATCGGGCAAGGACATCGTTTTGAGTTGTGGAGCGAGGCACGTTGGGCCGAGATCACGCAGCAGTGGAGCGCGGGTGTCGGCATGGGTGCGCAGGGTTCGAGCGCGCTGGAGAACATTGCCTTGTGAGTGACCGGCCATTCGAGGCCGCGGCTCACATACCGGTCCTGGCCGAGGAGGTGCTGACATGGCTGGCGGTGAAACCGGGCGGAACTTATGTGGATGCGACGTTCGGCCGCGGTGGCCACAGCCGGTTGATTTTGGACCGGTTGGATGCGGGCGGACGATTGCTGGCTTTCGATCGGGATCCTGCGGCGGCACGAGCCGCCGCTGTCTTAATGGGTGACGAGGAGCGTTTCGAGTTTGTGCAGGCTGCATTCTCCCAACTGGCGGCGGAGCTCGGCACACGCGGATTGGCGGGTGCGGTGGATGGTTTGCTCCTCGATATCGGGGTTTCCTCGCCGCAGCTCGATGACGCCACGCGCGGGTTCAGCTTTCAGCGCGAGGGCCCGCTTGACATGCGTATGGATCCCGAATCCGGACCGAGCGCGGCCGATTGGATCAACGGCGCGCGCGAACAGGAGATTGCGGACGTGATCTACCAGTACGGCGAAGAGCGCTTCAGCCGCCGCATCGCGCGTGCCATTGTCACGCGGCGCAAGCAACGGCGCTTCGAGACCACGACCGATCTTGCGGAGGTCATCGCGCGCGCCGTGCCGCGCCGCGAAGGCCGTATCCATCCGGCAACGCGCAGCTTTCAGGCCATCCGCATATTCATCAACCATGAACTCGAAGAATTGCGCGCGGTGCTGGTCGATGCCATCGATGTGCTGGCGCCGGGCGGACGTTTGCTGGTGATCAGTTTCCATTCGCTTGAAGATCGCATCGTCAAGAACTTCATGCGGGACGAGGCGCGCGCGGAAAATCCGCGTTTGCGTATTGCCGCGCGGCTGGTGCGCGCGCAACATGAAGAGGCGAGGTGCAATCCGCGGGCGCGCAGTGCGCGGCTGCGCGTAGCGGAGCGGCTGGCATGACCCCGCGCATCTCCTGGATCGCAATAGCCGCGATTGCCGTGTTCGCCACGGCGCTCCTGGTGGTCTACAGCGCGGCACGCAATCGCGAGCTGTTCATGCGCAGCACTCATCTCGGTGCGCAGCATGATCAGTTGATCGTACGCAAAGGGCAATTGGCCCTGGAAGAGTGGACTCTCGCGGCCCACGCACGCATTGCGCATCTCGCGAAAACCGAATTGGATATGCGCCAACCGGATAAGGTCCGGATCGTGGAGGTGCGTCCATGAAGCTCACGGCGCGCATGCGCTTGCTGGCCGTGGCTGCTTTCTTCGTTCTGGCCGCGGGTGCGCTCGGTGCCCGCGCCATAGATCTGCAGATCGTGCGTCATCCGTTCCTGTCGGATCGGGCGGCACAGCAGCAGTTGCGTACCATCGAACTACCCGCGCATCGCGGCATGATTCTGGACCGTAACGGTCAGCCGCTGGCGATTTCCACGCCGGTATATGCCATCTGGATCAACCCGCGAGTCGTGCTCGGGCGCAAGGTGAATCTGGCCCCCGTTGCCAAGGTGCTGGGCCTGGATCCGGCAGAAGTCGTACGGCGGCTCAAGCGTAATGCCGACCGAGCGTTCATGTATCTCGCGCGTGACGTGGTGCCCACGCAAGCTAAGCGGATCCTTTCGCTGAGCCTCGCCGGTGTACACGACAAGCGCGAGTTCCGTCGGTATTACCCCGCCGGACAGGTGGCTGCGCAAGTTGTCGGTTTCACCAATATCGACGATCAGGGGCTGGCGGGCCTTGAGTCCGAGTACAACAGTTGGCTCGAAGGCAAGCCGGGTTCGATGCGGGTGATTACCAGCGCAACGGGTCGTCCGGTGGAAAGCGATGACGTCATTCGCCGTCCGCAACCGGGCCATAACCTGACTACGACGCTGGATATGCGCATCCAGTACCTGGCCTACGAAGCACTGGCGAAAATGGTGCACAAGCAAGGGGCATCCACCGGTTCGGCCATTGTGCTCGATGTGCATACCGGCGACATTCTGGCGATGGTCAATCAGCCGTCGTGCAACCCGAACGTGCGCGCGGATCTGAAGCCGGATCTGTGCCGCAACCGGGCCGTGACTGATCTGTTCGAGCCGGGCTCTTCATTCAAACCGTTTATCGTTGCAGCCGCACTGGACTCCGGGAAGTGGACGCCCAACAGCACCGTCAAGACCGGTAACGGGGTGTGGGAGATCGGCGGCTATGTGCTGCATGACGACGAGCCGCTGGGCACGATCACGCTGACACGGCTGTTACAGAAATCGAGCAACATCGGCGCTGCCAAGGTGGCGTTGTCCTTACCCTCCGATTATCTCTACCGCGTGTTGAACGGGTTCGGTTTCGGACGTCCGGCCGCCAGTGGATTTCCCGGTGCCGCGGACGGACGCATGCCCTTCTATGGACGCTGGCGCCCGGTGGAGCAGGCCGCCATTTCCCGGGGTTACGGCGTTTCAGTCAGCGCGCTCGAGCTTGCCGAAGGCTACTTGGCTATCGCCGATGGAGGCATTTACAGACCGGCGGTGTTCATTAAACGCAAGGATCGCGCGGCGGGTATCCGCGTGGTGCCGGTTTCGGTGGCGCGCACCTTGAGAAAGATGCTCACCACGGTGGTATCCGATGACGGCACCGGCTTTCGGGCGCAGATCCCCAATTACCGGGTGGCCGGGAAAACCGGCACGGCGCGGCTCTACAAAAATGGCGCCTACAGCGATCTCTATAACTCGGTGTTTGCCGGGATGGCGCCGGCGGCTGATCCGCGCCTGGTCGTGGTGGTCGTGCTCCGGGGCGCCTCCCACGGCGAATTTTTCGCAAGCCAGATTGCGGCACCGGTGTTTCGCAGAATCATGTCCGCGTCGCTGCGTCTAATGGATATAGCGCCGGACATGGACACGGTGCTGGCACGCAATGGCAAGCCGCAAGGCAAGAGGACACGCTCATGAACGTGGCGCACGTAGTAGAGCATGGCAAGACGCTGGATCAGATTCTTGCGGGATTGGCCAAGGGACCGGTGCCGCATGTGAAGGTCCCCGGCATTGCGATGGACAGCCGCCGCATCCGCCCCGGCTGGGTGTTTCTGGCCTGTCAGGGTACGCACGAGCACGGCATGGGCCATGCTGTGGAGGCTTGTGCGCGCGGAGCCTCGGCCATAGTTTACGAGCCGGTGCCGGATCTGGAGTTGCCCCAGCTCCCGAGCAAGGTGGTCACGGTACCCGTGCCGGACTTGCGCTATGTCGCCGGTGTGGTTGCTACGCGGTTCTTCGATGATCCCACGGCGCATATGAGCGTTACGGGTGTAACCGGTACCAATGGCAAAACGAGCGTAACGAGCATACTCGCCCAAGTGCTTAGCAATTGGGGCCAGCCTTGCGGGCTCATCGGGACGCTGGGCTATGGCCTGTATGGCATGCTCGAGCCGGCGATCGAAACCACACCCAACCCGGTGCGTCTGCAACATATTCTTTCCGGTTTGAGAGATCGCGGCGCCGGCCAGGTCGCGATGGAAGTATCCTCGCACGCGCTGGATCAGGCTCGGGTTGCAGGCGTGCATTTCGAAAACGCTGTGTTCACCAACTTTACCCGTGATCATCTTGATTATCACGGCACCATGGAAGCCTATCGCGAAGCCAAAGGACGGCTGTTTGCCTTGCCCGGCTTGAAGCGGGCGGTTTTCAATCTGGACGATCCGTCTGCCGAGTATTTTTCCAGCCGTTGCGAGGCGGGCGTGGAGCAGATCGGGTATGGCCTGAATCCCGAAGTACCCAAGTGGTTTAAAGCCCGGCGTATTTACGCCCGTGATGTGAACGTACACGGCATGGGGCTGGAAATGGAGATTGCCGGAGATTTCGGCGAAGGCAAGCTACGCAGCCTTTTGGTGGGCCGTTTCAATGCGTCCAACCTGTTGGCCGTACTGGCCGTGCTGCTCGGGCAAGGGCGGCCTTTCGCCGATACGCTGACGCGTGTATCGCATGCGCGCACGGTACCCGGGCGAATGGAAGGTTTCGGAGGCGGGAACCAGCCGCTGGTCGTCGTGGATTATGCCCACACGCCGGATGCGCTCAAGCAGGCTCTTGTTTCCGTGCGCGAGCATGCTCGCGGACACGTTTGCGTGGTATTCGGCTGCGGTGGTGATCGCGATCGCGGTAAGCGGATGCAGATGGGCGAGGTTGCTGCAGCCGGAGCCGATTGCATCGTGTTGACCGACGATAATCCGCGCGGCGAGAACGGGGACGAAATCATCGAGGCCATCCGTGCCGGTATCGGTAAGGACAAGAAGGTGAGCGTTTACGTTGAACGCGATCGAGCTCGAGCCATTGCCAAGGCTCTGGATGAGAGTGCGCCGGGCGATGTGGTGCTGGTTGCCGGCAAGGGACACGAGGCGGTCCAGATCATAGGCAACGAACGTCGTCGTTACAGCGACAGGGATACCGTGCGCCGTCTTTTGGGAGTGCCCTCATGGTGATGAAAAGAACACTGGATAGTGTTGCCGAGGCTACCCGGGGCCGCCTTATCGGCACCGATGCACCTTTCGGTCTCGTAACCAGCGACAGCCGGCGTATGGAAGCGGGCGCCTTGTTCGTGTGCCTGGAAGGGGTGCACTTCGATGGACACGATTTCGCGCGCATGGCCGAGGAAACCGGTGCTGCGGGCCTCCTGACCCAGCATGACGTCGATTCGAGGCTCCCGCAGGTTCGGGTGGCGGACACGCTGGTCGGCTTGGCCGAGTTTGCCCGGGCCTGGCGCAGCGCGCATGCGGTACGCACGATCGGGGTCACCGGCTCCAACGGCAAGACCACGGTCAAGAATCTGTTGGCCGGGGTGCTGGCCCAGGTTGCACCTACGTTGGCGACCAGCGGCAACTACAACAATTTGATCGGTGTCCCGCTCACGCTGGCGCGCCTCAATTCTGAACATCGTTTCGCGGTGATCGAAATGGGCACCAACACGCCCGGCGAGATCGCCAGGCTGGCCGAAATCACTTCACCCGATGCGGGTGTCGTGGTGAGCATTGCCCCGGCCCATCTCGAAGGGTTCGGCGACGTGGCCGGCATAGCGCGCGAGAAGGGCGCTCTGTTTTCTGCATTGCCTGAAGAAGGGCTTGCAGTGGCTCCATTCGGATCACCCTGGCTGGAGCAGTGGCGCAAGACGTCACAGGTCAACCGCTGGATCAGTTTCGGCCTCGATGAACAAGCTGATGTGCATGCACATTCGATCGAGACCACAGCCATGGGAACGCGCTTCACCTTGGTAACTCCGGATGGCGAGGTGTCGGCGGATCTGCAGTTGCTCGGTGCACACAATGTGGTGAATGCCCTGGCCGCCGCCGCGGCAGCCTGGGGGCTGGGTGTGCCGGCTGAAACGATTGCCCGCGGCCTGGCGTTGGTGCGGCCTGCACCCGGTCGCCTGGTGCCGCGGCAGTTGCCCTCCGGCGCCTTGCTGATCGACGATACCTATAACGCCAACCCGGCCTCGGTGGCGGCGGCAATCAATGCCGCGGCCAACAGCGGGCGCCCGGTCTGGCTGGCCTTGGGCGATTTGGGTGAACTGGGCCCCGAAGCACGCGAGTGGCATGCCCGCATAGGCCGCGATGCTCGAGATACCGGGGTGAAGGCCCTGTATACGGTAGGCGCCCTGGCAACTGAAGCGGCTCGATCCTACGGCGATGGCGCACAGAGTTTCGAATCGGTCGAAGCGTTGAATGCCGCCTTGACGGATGCCTTGCCCAGCGAAGCGGTGCTCGTAGTCAAGGGATCCCGGGCAGCCCGCATGGAGCGGGTGGTCGAAGCCCTGACTGCGTCGCGGGAGGTCTGCTGATGTTGCTCTGGCTCACCCAGTACCTGAGTCATTACGTCAATGGCTTCCGCGTCTTCGATTACATCACGCTGCGCACGGTGCTTGCCGTTTTGACCGCGCTGATATTTTCCTTTGCACTGGGGCCGTTGCTTATCCGTCGACTCAGCCTGTTCAAGGTCGGGCAATTTATCCGCGCGGAAGGCCCCGCGAGTCACCTCGGCAAGGCTGGAACACCGACGATGGGCGGTGCGCTGATCATCGTCAGTATTGCTGTGGCCGTGCTGCTGTGGGGGCAACTCGGTAACCGGTTCGTGCAGGTCGCGTTGGTGACTCTGGTTGCTTTCGGCAGCATCGGTGCGGCTGATGACATCCTCAAGCTGCGCAATGCCCATTCAAAGGGCCTGAGTGCGCGGCGCAAGTATCTTTTGCAGTCGCTGGCTGCCGTTGGCGTAGGCGTTTGGTTGTTCATGCTGCGCCAGCATGCGGCCGAAACGACATTCTATGTGCCGTTCATCAAGCAGGTGGCGATTCCGATGGGCGGCTGGTTCCTGCTTTCGGTATACCTGGTCGTGGTCGGCAGCTCCAATGCGGTCAACCTGACCGATGGTCTCGACGGACTGGCGATCATGCCGACCGTGCTGATCGCCGGCGCCCTGGGTGTGTTTGCCTACGTGACCGGTAACATCAAGATCGCCGACTACCTCGGCATTCCCTATGTCGCCGGTGTGGGGGAATTGTCCGTCTATTGCGGTGCGCTAGTCGGCGCGGGCATCAGTTTCCTGTGGTTCAACACCTATCCGGCCCAGGTGTTCATGGGTGACATCGGTTCGCTCGCCCTGGGCGCCGCACTGGGCATCGTCGCCGTGATGGTGCGTGAGGAAATCGTGCTGTTCATCATGGGCGGCGTGTTCGTGGTCGAGACCGTGTCGGTGGTGCTCCAGGTGGGCTCCTACAAACTCACGGGGCGGCGCATCTTCCGCATGGCGCCGCTGCATCATCATTTTGAACTCAAAGGTTGGCCCGAACCCAAGATTATCGTGCGCTTCTGGATCATCACCGTGATTCTGGTGCTGGTCGGTCTGTCCACGCTGAAGGTGCGGTGACGATGACAGCCATACAGCCATCGCGACCCGCGGCCCGCCAAGGGCTTGTGCTGGGGCTGGGTGCCTCCGGCCTTTCGGCGCTTGCTTATCTGCAAAGGCAAGGCTGGTTTATGCGGGCAACGGACGACCGGAGCGAACTATCCAAACGGGCCGGGGCGGCCTGGTGCACTTCCGACCAAGCGCTGTCGTTTCTGGACGAGGCCCGATTGCTGGTGGTGTCGCCCGGTGTTCCCCTCAATTCAAAACTGGTGCAGACGGCGCACGAGCGTGGGATCGAAATACTCGGGGACATCGAGCTTTTTGCCCGGAGTGCTTTGGCGCCGATCATCGCCATCACCGGAACCAACGGAAAAAGCACGGTGACGTGTCTGGTGGAATCCATGGCGCGCGCGGGTGGCCGCGTGACCGCAGCCGGCGGGAATCTTGGTACACCGGCGTTGGATTTATTGAATCCCAGCGTGGAGTTATATGTGCTGGAGTTGTCGAGCTTCCAGCTCGAGCTGACCGAGTCGCTGGCACCCCGGGTGGCGACGGTGCTCAATATCAGCCCCGACCATCTGGATCGCCATGGTTCCCTGGAAGCTTACACCCGTGCCAAAGCGCGTATTTACGAGCGTGCAGAGACGGGGGTATTCAATCGTGACGATAGTCTGGCCGGCACCCTGGGTTGTGCGGGGGCCGAACGGATTACGTTCGGACTGGATGTGCCTCCGGGCAGCAAAGACTATGGCCTGCGGGAGGACATGCTGTGCCGGGGCGAGCAGGGGCTCATGAAAGCGGCCGATGTGCCGCTTGCCGGCCGCCACAATCTGGCCAATGTGCTTGCAGCCTGGGCACTTGCGTCAACGGTGGGCATTGCCGACGAGACTATTGCCCGTACTGTGCGCGAATTCAAACCGTTGGCGCATCGCCTGCAATTTGTTGCCGAGCGCGAGGGAGTGCGCTTTTATGACGATTCCAAGGCCACCAACGTCAGTGCCGCCTGTTCCAGCCTGCGGGGACTGAGTGGTCCGCTCGTGGTCATCGCTGGCGGCCAGGCCAAGGGTCAGGACTTCAGCGATTTTGCGAATCTGCTTGCATCACGAGCGCGTGCCGTGGTTTTGATCGGCGTTGATTCTCCGCTGATTGCCCGTGTTTTGGACGGGCGGACGCATGTCATGAGTGCGGCGGGGATGGATGAGGCTGTCGGTGCGGCGGCCAGGTTGGCGCAACCGGGAGACAGCGTGGTGTTGGCTCCGGCTTGCGCGAGCCTCGACATGTTCAGCAACTATGCCGCGCGAGGCGACGCTTTCGTGCAGGCCGTGGAGGCGCTCGATGAGTAGCGATACCGTTATCGCAGCGCCACGGCGCCGTTTGGCGCCTGCGGTCAGCCGCGTGGAAGGGCAGGTCGATGGCGTGTTGCTCGGCACCCTCCTTGCCTTGCTGGGCATCGGGTTGGTCATGGTGGCCTCCACTTCGCTGACCGTGCTGGGTGCCGGCGGCGGGTGGCGTGACTGGCTGCATCAGTTGTCCTTTGCGGTGCTCGGGGGCGTGGCCGCGGTGGTGCTCTACAACACGCCGCTCGAACTGTTCGAGCGCCTGCGTTACGTCGCGCTGGGTCTGGCGCTGTTGCTCCTGGCCGCGGTGCTGGTGCCGGGCGTCGGCCACTCGATCAATGGCAGTGCGCGTTGGCTCGGTCTCGGTCCGTTCACCCTGCAAGCCTCGGAGCCGGCCCGTGTCCTGGTCCTGGTCTATGTGGCTGGTTACGCCGTGCAGCATCAGGAGTCGCTGGCGCGTTCGTTCCTCGGTTTGATCCGGCCTGTGGCAATGGTGGCTTTGGTGGGGCTGATGCTGGTTGCGGAGCCGGATTTCGGCGGCACTATCGTATTGTTCATCACCGCTATCGGCGTGTTGTTCTTTGCCGGTGCCCGCAAGCGCGACACATTGATACTCGGTCTGTTTTTCGGTGGGGCTGCCATTGCATTGGCGGTGTCATCGCCTTATCGCCTCGAGCGTCTGACAGCCTTCGTGAATCCCTGGGCCAGCGCTCAGGGCTCGGGCTTCCAGTTGACCCAGGCGTTGATTGCGGTCGGCCACGGCGGTGTCTTCGGCGTGGGCTTGGGGCAAAGTGTAGAGAAGCTTGCCTGGTTGCCGGAAGCGCAATCCGATTTTCTGTTCTCGGTACTGGCCGAGGAGCTGGGCTTGGCCGGCGTGTTCAGCGTAATCCTGTTGTACCTGGTCTTTACGCTGCGAACCTTGAAGATCGCGCGCCGTGCCTTGGCGGCCAATCTGCCGTTCGCGGCCAATCTTGCCTTTGCCATTGGCTTGCTGCTCGGCGTCCAGGCCTTCGTCAATATCGGCGTGAACCTGGGAGTATTGCCGACCAAGGGACTCACGTTGCCGTTCATGAGTGCCGGCGGGTCCAGCCTGGTCGTTGATCTGGCTGCTTGTGGACTGCTGTTGCGCGCCGTGCGCGAAGTGGCTTTGTCGACCGCACGGGGGGCCAGCCGATGACTGACGAGCGTCCCGTGCTCATCCTGGCCGGCGGAACCGGGGGGCACATTTTCCCCGGTCTTGCAGTGGCGGAGGAACTGCGTCGACGTTCGGTGAGCGTGCATTGGCTGGGCGGACTGCAGGGACTTGAAAAGACACTGGTGCCTGCTGCCGGCATCGATTTCACCGCACTGCCGGGGCGGGGCGTGCGCGGCAGCGGGTGGCAGCGCAAGTTGCTGGGCGGCCCCCGCTTGGCCCTGGCTGTTTACTCCGCGCTGCGTTTGATTCGCCGGTTAAAACCGCAGGCGGCAATCGGCTTTGGCGGTTACGCCAGTGGGGCAGGTGGTCTCGCGGCCTGGCTTGCTCGCTGCCCATTGCTGATTCATGAACAGAATGCGATTCCAGGGACCACCAACCGGGTACTGGCACGGCTGGCCAAACGTGTGTTGACGGGATTTCCCGGTGCTTTCGAGGGCCGTGCACAACTCACCGGCAACCCGGTACGGCGCGCGTTCGCGGAATTGAGTCCGCCGGCCGAACGGCTGCGTGGCCGCCAAGGGCCGCTGAGACTGTTGGTGATCGGCGGCAGTCAAGGCGCGCACATTCTCAACGAGACGGTGCCGGTGGCATTGACTACCTGTGGGCACGTTTTTGAAGTTCATCATTTGAGCGGCGCAGCGCATGTCGATGCGACCCGTGAGGCTTACACGAAGGCGGGTATTGCGGTCCACGTCGAGGCGTTTGGCCAGGATATGGCCAGCTTGTGTGCCTGGGCCGATTTTGCTGTGGCGCGCGCGGGCGCACTCAGCCTTGCTGAATTCGCCGTGGCCGGCCTGCCCTCGGTGCTGGTGCCTTATCCCTGGGCGGCGGACGATCATCAGACCGCGAATGCGCGCGTGTTCGAAACGGTCGGAGCTGCCGAGGTGATCGTGCAATCCGAGTTGACACCGGGGCGCCTTGCCCATGTTTTGAACGAATTGGCCCAGGGCGGACGGGAAAAGTTGCTCACCATGGCCGGGTATGCCTATCGGCTTGCCCGTCCGGATGCGGCCGCGCGCGTCGCGCGTGCCGTCCTTGAAGTGGCGGAGGTGCGGTCATGAGTGAACCCATGGGCCGGATTCGCCACATTCACATGGTCGGCATTGGCGGCAGCGGGATGAATGGCATTGCCGAGGTGCTGCTGAACCTGGGTTATGCCGTGTCGGGTTCCGATCTCAAGGAAAGCGCGACGGTCGGCAGGCTGCGCGCGAATGGCGCGGATATCAGCATCGGCCACCGCACCGAGAACCTGACCGATGCCGATGTGGTCGTGACCTCGAGTGCGATCCAGTCCGACAACCCGGAAGTGGTGGCTGCGTTGGAGCGCCGTATTCCAGTGATCCCGCGTGCCGAGATGCTGGCCGAACTGATGCGATTCCGCTATGGCATCGCTGTGGCGGGGACGCATGGCAAGACGACCACAACCAGTTTGATAGCGAGCGTTCTCATGGAAGCGGGCCAGGATCCGACCTTCGTGATCGGCGGCCGCCTGGAAAGCGCGGGCAGCAGCGCGCGCCTGGGGCAGGGCCGCTATCTGGTGGCCGAAGCGGACGAGAGCGATGCCTCGTTCCTGCTCTACAAGCCGATGATGTCGGTGGTCACCAACATCGATCGTGATCACCTTGGCAGCTACGGCGACGATTTCGCGCGTCTTGAATCGAGTTTTATCGAATTCCTGCACCAGCTACCGTTTTACGGGCAGGCGATCCTGTGTGCGGATGACCCGGTGTTGGCCGGGCACGCAGCGACCCTGGGCCGCGCGGTATGGACTTATGGTTTCGGCGAGGCGGATTTCCGTGCAACGGAGGTGCGGGCCGAGGGCCAGCGCATGCATTTCAAGGTTACCCGCCCCGGCGCCGATGCCTTGCAACTGACGCTTAATTTGCCGGGCCGCCATAACGTTCAGAATGCGTTGGCGGCGATTGCCGCTGCGCAGGAATTGGATGTTGGCGATGCAGCACTGACCAAAGCGCTGGCCGAATTCCATGGCATCGGGCGACGGATGCAGATGCTTGGCGAACTGCGTTTCGGCGCGGCCCGTGCGCAATTGATTGATGACTATGGCCATCACCCGCGCGAGGTTGCGGCGACGCTTGCCGCCGTGCGCGAAGCTTGGCCCGACCGGCGCCTGATCGTGGTGTTCCAGCCGCATCGTTACAGCCGCACGCACGACTTGCTCGATGACTTTGGTGCGGCTCTGGCGAATGTCGATATCTTGCTGCTGGGCGAGGTCTATGCCGCCGGGGAAAAACCGATCCCCGGCGCCGATTCGCGCGCGGTGGCACGTTCCATCCGCAGCCGCGGACGGGTGGAGCCGGTGCTGGTTTCGGACCTGGCCGAGTTGCCTGTCGTACTCGACGATCTGGTGCAGGACGGTGACATTGTGTTGACGCTGGGCGCCGGCGATGTCGGCCAGCATTCGCGGGCACTGCTCGCGGCGCGCGGGAGGCAGGCATGAACGCGCGCACGAATATCGATCCGGTACGTTTCGGCCGCGTTGCCGTGCTTTTGGGCGGTTTTTCGGCGGAGCGTGAAGTATCGCTGATGAGCGGCCGGCAGGTATTGGCGGGGCTACGCGAGGCGGGCGTGGATGCTCATCCGCTCGATCCGCGGGAGAACGGGCTCTCTGTCTTGTGGGAGGGGCGTTTCGATCGTTGCTTCAACGTGCTGCACGGACGCGGTGGCGAAGACGGCAGCATGCGTGGCTTTCTGGACACGCTGGGTATTCCGAGCACGGGCAGCAGTGTGCTTGGCAGTGCCATAGCGATGGACAAGTGGGTGACCAAGCGTTTGTGGCGTGACCATGGGTTACCGACAGCCGAGTGGGTCGAGCTGCATCGCGAAGACCCGGTGCCGGGAGATATCTTCGACCGGTTGGGTTCCGTACTGGCAGTCAAGCCTGCTCGGGAAGGCTCCACGCTCGGCCTGAGCCGTGTGCGCGAGCCTGAGGCCTTACCCGCGGCGCTGGATGCTGCCTTTGCCTGTGACGAACAGGTGCTCGTGGAGCCTTGGATCACGGGCCGCGAACTGACTTGCTCGATGCTCGGCGACGAGGCATTGCCCCTTGTACATATCGAGCCGGCGGTCGACTTCTATGATTACGAGGCGAAATACGTCTCGGATGAGACGCGCTACCACTGTCCATGCGATCTGCCGGCGGCCGAGGAGAAGGAGCTGCGAGAGTTGTGCCGACGGGCATTTGCCGCACTGGGATGCAGCGGCTGGGGCCGGGTGGACTTGCTGCTCGACGAAACCGGCAAACCTTGGTTGCTGGAGGCGAATACTGTGCCCGGGATGACCTCGCACAGTCTCGTGCCCATGGCCGCCCGGGCCAACGGTATGAGTTTTTCCGAATTGGTCGTAGCCATTCTGGCGCAGACGCTCAGGGAGGTGTCCTGATGGCAACGGTGGCTATGGCCCTCACGCGTAAGAAACGCTTGCCCCGGGGTTGGTTGCGGTGGATTCTGCTCGCGCTGGTGTGCGTGGCCGGAGGGATTCTCCTTGCGAACTATGCCAGGCGTCCCTCGGGCCCCACGGTGAACGCCTTGGTGGTGCATATGCCGGTCAACCAGGTGCTGACGGCCGAGCAGATCCGTGCCACCGTCGCTGGTGCCGCACACGGCGGGGTGTTCGACGTGAACCTGGCGACGGTACGTGATGCCGTGCAGAGGCTGCCCTGGGTGGCCTCTGCTCAGGTCAGCCGGGTATGGCCCGATGCGCTCGGTGTCTCGGTGCAATTGCGCCGACCCGTGGCGCGCTGGGGCCATGATGCGCTGGTGGACGCGAATGGGGTTGTGTTCGCGCCCGCGAACCTCAGTGCGTTTTCCGACCTGCCCATGCTGGATGGCCCCACCGACCAGGCGGCGGACGTGATGGAGGATTTTGCCCATGTGCAGGCGGAAGTGCGCCCGCTGGGCCTGCAGGCGATCGGCCTGGACGACAACGCTCGCGGCGAGATGAGCGTGGCGTTCAAGTCGGGGCTGCATCTTGCGCTTGGGCGCAAGGCTCCGTTCGAGCGACTGGAACGATTCATTCATATCGCCGTGCCGGCGCTGGGCCCGAAGTTGGCTCAGGCGGCAACGGTGGACATGCGTTATCCCAACGGGTTTGCCGTGGGATGGAAGGGAGAAGGAGATCATGGCAGGAAAGAGTGACCGTCGTCTCGTCGTCGGATTGGATGTCGGCACCTCGAAGATTGTCGCCATCGTCGGCGAGCTGGCTGCCGATGGCACCATCGAGGTCGTCGGTGTCGGCATGCATCCTTCGCGCGGACTCAAAAAGGGCGTCGTGGTGAACATCGAATCCACGGTGCGATCCATACAGCGCGCGGTGGAGGAGGCCGAGCTGATGGCCGGCTGCGAGATCCACTCGGTGTATGCCGGGATTGCGGGCAGCCACATCCGCAGCCTGAATTCGCATGGCATCGTCGCGATCCGCGACAAGGAAGTGATGCCGGCCGACGTGGATCGCGTGATCGATGCGGCGCGCGCCGTGGCGATTCCCGCCGACCAGAAGATCCTGCATGTGATTCCACAGGAATTCATCATCGACCAGCAGGATGGCATTCGCGAGCCGGTGGGGATGTCGGGCGTGCGCCTGGAGGCGCGCGTGCATATCGTGACCGGGGCGGTCTCGGCCGCACAGAACATCGAGAAGTGCGTGCGCCGCTGCGACCTGACCGTGGATGACATCGTGCTCGAGCAGCTGGCATCGAGCTACTCGGTGCTGACCGAGGACGAGAAGGACCTCGGCGTCTGCCTGGTGGATATCGGAGGCGGCACCACCGACATCGCGATCTTCTGCGAGGGTGGGTTGCGCCACACCGCGGTGATCCCGATCGCCGGCGACCAGGTGACCAATGACATTGCCATCGCACTGCGCACGCCGACCAAGAGTGCCGAGGAAATCAAGCTGCGCTATGCCTGTGCGCTGCCGCAGCTCACGTCCTCCGAGGAGACCATCGAGGTGCCCAGTGTCGGCGAACGTGCACCGCGCAGGCTCGGGCGCCAGACGCTCGCGGAGGTTGTCGAGCCGCGCTACGCGGAATTGTATGCATTGATCCAGGCCGAGATCCGGCGCAGCGGCTTCGAGGACATGATCGCCGCCGGCATCGTGCTGACGGGCGGTGCCTCGAAGATGGAAGGCGCGGCCGAGCTGGCCGAGGAAATCTTCCATATGCCGGTACGTCTGGGCACGCCGATCGGCGTATCGGGCCTGGCCGAAGTCGTGCGTAATCCGATCCATGCCACCGGCGTGGGGCTGCTGATTTATGCGCGCGAGGCACTGACCGAAGGGCGTACTTCGGAAACGCCCAAGGCAATCAGTTTCAAGGATATGTTCCAGCGGATGCGCCGCTGGTTCGAAGGTAATTTTTAGGTTCCCCAGGGGAAGTGGAGGTAGTCATGAGCATGTTTGAACTGATGGATGGAGTAAGCCAGGACGCCGTGATCAAGGTGATCGGCGTCGGCGGCGGCGGCGGCAACGCCGTGCGCCACATGGTGGCCTCGGGCATTGAAGGCGTGGATTTCATTTGCGCCAACACCGATTCCCAGGCTTTGCGTAACACCAACGCGAAAACAGTGTTGCAGATCGGGTCCGGGATTACCCGGGGCTTGGGTGCAGGCGCCGATCCCGAGGTGGGACGCCAGGCGGCCATGGAAGACCGTGAGCGTATTCGTGAAGTGATCGAAGGCTGCAATCTGTTGTTCATCACCGCCGGCATGGGCGGCGGTACGGGCACCGGTGCGGCGCCGGTGGTGGCACAGATCGCCAAGGAAGCCGGGGCGCTGGTGGTGGCCGTGGCGACCAAGCCCTTTTCTTGGGAAGGCAAGAAGCGCAGCGCGATCGCAGACCAGGGCCTGAAGGAGCTGGGCCGTCATGTGGACTCGTTGATCACGATTCCCAACGACAAACTGTTGCGGGTGCTGGATACCAAGACCACGCTGCTGGAAGCATTCCGTTGTGCCAACGACGTGCTGTTCGGCGCGGTGCAGGGTATTGCCGAGCTGATCACCCGCCCGGGCCTGATCAACGTCGACTTCGCCGACGTGCGTACTGTGATGAGCGAGATGGGCATGGCCATGATGGGCTCCGGTGCCGCGGTCGGGGACGAACGCGCCCGTCAGGCAACCGAGGACGCCATTGCCAGTCCGCTGTTGGAGGACATCAATCTTTCCGGCGTGAAGGGCATCCTGGCCAACATTACCGCCGGTACGGACCTGTCGATCGGCGAGTTCGACGAGGTCGGCGGCATCTTGCGCGACATTGCGTCGGATGATGCTACGGTAGTGGTCGGTACCGTCATCGACCCCTCGATGACCGAGGGTGAGTTGCGGGTCACGGTGGTCGCCACCGGTTTGGCTTCGACCCAGCATGAGGTGGAGCGTCCGGAAATGAAGCTGGTGGCCCAGGGCGGCGGTGGAGACACGTTGCCGGTGGACGGCGACTACGGCGAGTACGATCGGCCTACCGTGCTGCGTCAGCAGCGCCAGGGGGCGGCGCAGAAGCTCGATCCGAACGATCCCCATTACCTCGATATCCCGGCCTTTTTGCGTCGCCAGGCTGATTGACCTGGCGGCCCGAAGGCCGGGTGGCGGGACTCTGGAAGGGCGTATTTTGCGGCCATGGCGGAGTGTCCGCGCACGATTGTGGGTATGGCGAAATGCTTGATTTTGTGATAAATTAGTGCAATTGTGTCGCTTTATGCGCCGGTCGGCGCGTTCAGGAATTGCGGTGGTCAGACAAAGAACGTTGAAAAATAGTATCCGTGCGGCCGGTGTCGGTCTGCACACGGGACAAAAGGTTTTCATGAATCTCCGGCCGGCAGCTCCGGACACGGGAATCGTTTTCCGACGCGTGGATCTCGACGAGCCGGTCGAGATCCCGGCCAAGGCGCATCTGGTGGGAGACACCACGCTGGGTACCAGCTTGGTCAAGGGCGACGTGCGCATCGCCACCGTAGAGCATCTTCTCTCCGCGCTGGCGGGTCTGGGCATTGATAATGCCTACATCGACCTGTCCGCCTCGGAAGTGCCGATCATGGACGGCAGCGCGGGGCCGTTCGTATTTCTGGTTCAGTCTGCCGGTATCGAGGAGCAGAACGCACCCAAGCGTTTTATCCGCATTAAGCGGACCATCGAAGTGCGCCAGGAAGACAAATGGGCGCGCCTCGAGCCGTATGATGGTTTCAGCGTCGGCGTGGAAATCGATTTCGATCACCCGGTCTTCAAACAGCACACCCGGCATAGCCTTGTGGACTTTTCCAGCACCTCCTTCGTGAAGGAGGTCAGCCGTGCACGGACTTTTGGCTTCCTGCGCGACATCGAATATTTGCGCCGCCGGAACCTGACTTTGGGCGCGTCACTGGACAATGCGATAGCCCTGGACGAGTTCCGGATCCTCAACGAGGACGGCCTGCGTTATGAAGATGAATTCGTCAAGCACAAGGTGCTCGATGCCGTAGGAGATCTCTATCTCCTGGGGCATACCCTGATCGGACGCTATGTCGCGTATAAACCCGGTCATGGGCTCAATAATGCCATCCTGCGCACTTTGCTGGCTGAATCCAGCGCGTGGGAAGAGGTGATTTTCGAAGAACCTGAAGCCTTGCCGATCTCCTATGCGCCTGCCGCATGGAGCCCGTCGACGGCTTAAAAGGGCGGAATTAGCTGTCAGCGCCGCGCGCGAGACGTCGCAAGGCCGCTGCCAGCCCCTCGTCTTTGACGGTTCGTGCACTCGATTCGAGTGTGTTGACCACGCGTTCGGGCAACCAAGGGGAGCGATGGGGTTGTTCGGCGACTCCATGGGGCATGCCGACCTTGAATACCAGATGGGGGCGTGTTCCGCGGTATTGGACAGCGACTGCTTCGAGATCGGTAGCACGATAACGCAGGCGAGTCGCCCAGGCCGCAGAGTCGGCGAAAATCACCAGTCGTTTGCTGTTGCCCGCTACGCCGACCAGATGCTTGCTTTCATCGGCGGGCAGGGCGGATGCAAGGGCTTGACGCAATTTGTCAAATTCCTGTGCCTGACGGTAGACTGCCCCGAGCGAGCCGGAAAGCGCGCTCCTGTCCAAGCGGTGAAAGCCCTTGTCTGGAGTGTCGGCCATTGACTGGAGACCTGACGGAATGGAATTCATTGTAGTACGCTCCGGCAGAGCCTCGTGGCGCTGGGAGCTGAACAGTCGCTACGGCGCTGTGTGCGTGGCTGCCCTGATGGCACTTGTCGTTGCTGGTATGACCGCAGGCTATTTTATCGGGGCTCAGCGGGCGCCTTCCCAATTGCTGACCCGAACCCGGCATCTGCAAGACCGCATTAAACAGCAGAAACAGGACATCGCCGATATCCGGACCCAAAGCCGTGGCGCCATCAATGCCGTAGCGGCGCGTATGGCGCAACTCAACGCGCAGGTCAATCGTCTGGATGCCATGGGGGCCGAGATAGTTCACCTGGCCGGGCTCAAAAAAAGTGGCTTCGATTTCAGCGAACCGGCTGGCGAGGGCGGCCCGGCTAGTAATGACGAAAAACCCTGGCAGGTGGGCGACCTGAACGCCGCCACAAGTTCACTTTCGCAACGGCTTTGGCACGAGGAGCACGAATTAACCGCCCTCGAAGCCCTGCTCACACATAAGAAGCTCAATGCGCAGATTATTCCGCGCGGGAAACCGGTCCGGGGTGGCTGGATTTCATCCGGCTACGGCTGGCGGACCGACCCGTTTACGGGGGAGCGGGAATTCCATTACGGCATTGATTTTGCGGGGCATGAGGGCGCCAGGGTGCATGCTGTGGCAGCCGGGGTCGTAACCTGGGCCGGCCCGCGATACGGGTATGGCAACCTCGTGATCATCAATGACGGGGATGGATACACGACCTATTACGCGCATAACAAGAAAGTCATGGTCAAGGTCGGCCAGATCGTCAAGCGCGGCGATGTCATATCGCTCATGGGCGAAACCGGCCGCGCGACGGGACCTCATGTGCATCTCGAAGTCCATAAGGACGGGGAACCCATAGATCCCTGGCGTTTCGTCTGGAAACAGGGCACGGCCTGAGTATCCGCGGGAACACTGCAAGTCCCTGTTAAAATAATCATTTAGGCGTACGGTCCGCCGTACGTGGATCCGTGCTCGATACTCAGGCGGTTTCTTAACTTTATGCTCAGATATTTCGTAAAAAGCCGTAACCAGCGGTTGCTCAAGCGCATTGCACGCGTTGTCAGCGCGATCAATGGATACGAGGACGAGTTCAAGACTCTGTCCGACGACGCACTGCGTGCCAAGACTGCTGAATTCCGCAAGCGCCTTGAAGAGGGCGCCACTCTTGAGAGCTTGTTGCCCGAGGCTTTCGCTGCTGTCCGAGAGTCCGCCCGGCGTCACCTGGGTCTGCGCCACTACGATGTGCAGATGGTAGGCGGTGTGGTGTTGCATCGGGGCAAGATTGCCGAGATGGCGACCGGCGAAGGCAAGACGCTGGTATCCACCCTACCTGCCTATCTGAACGCGCTGCCCGGCAAAGGGGTGCACATCGTTACCGTTAACGATTATCTGGCCCAACGTGACGCCGACTGGATGAGGCCGGTTTACGACGCCCTTGATATGACTGTCGGTGTTTCCAAGGCGGGCCAAACGCCCGATGAGAAGCGGGCTGCTTACGCCGCCGATATTACCTACGGCACCAACAACGAATTCGGTTTTGATTACCTGCGCGACAATTTGGCGTTCTCGCTTGAGGACCGGACCCAACGCGGGCTGCACTACGCCATCGTGGATGAGGTTGACTCGGTTTTGATCGACGAGGCCCGTACGCCACTGATCATTTCGGGAGCTGCCGAGGAAGATACTGCGCTGTATAAGCGGGTTGACCGTTTGGTGCCGCGTCTGAAGAAACAGGAAGAAGAGGACGGTCCGGGCGATTTCTCCGTCGACGAGAAGCAGAAGCAGGTTTTTCTGACCGAGGAAGGTCACCAGCACCTGGAAGATCTGATGCGCAGCGAGGGTCTGCTCAAGCAGGATGACAACCTCTATTCCGCGGCCAACATGACGTTGATGCACCATATAAATGCGGCCTTGCGTGCCCACCATATTTACAAGCGCGAGGTCGATTACATCGTGCGCAATGGCGAGGTGGTGATCGTGGATGAATTCACGGGCCGCACGATGGAAGGTCGGCGCTGGTCGGAGGGGCTTCACCAGGCGGTGGAAGCCAAGGAAGGCGTCGGCATCCAGGCCGAGAACCAGACCGTGGCCTCGATTACTTTCCAGAACTATTTCCGGATGTACGACAAGCTCGCGGGCATGACGGGTACCGCCGATACCGAAGCTTACGAATTCCAGGATATCTATGGTCTCGAAGTGGTGGTCATTCCGACCAACAAACCCATTGCGCGCATTGATAACGGGGATCAGGTCTATCTGACGCAAAAGGAAAAATTCGACGCCATCATCGAGGACATTGCCGATTGCCATAAGAGGGGCCAGCCGGTGCTGGTCGGCACCACCTCGATCGAGGTCTCGGAGTATCTCAGTGGCCTGCTGAAGAAGCGGAAAATCCCCCATAACGTGCTTAATGCCAAGCAGCATGAACGGGAAGCCGAGGTGGTAGCCGAAGCCGGGCGGCCGGGCGCGGTAACGATTGCGACCAACATGGCGGGACGCGGTACCGACATCGTGCTTGGCGGCAATCCCGATAATGAACTGGAAGCTGCTGGCGATGATGCAGCCAAGCGCGAGACAATCCGGGCCGAATGGCGCAAGCGTCATGAACAGGTACTGGAGGCCGGCGGTTTGCATATCGTGGGCACCGAAAGGCATGAGTCGCGGCGAATAGACAATCAGCTGCGTGGTCGCTCCGGCCGCCAGGGCGACGTCGGCTCCAGCCGCTTCTACCTTTCGCTCGAAGACAACCTCATGCGCATCTTCGCCTCCGACCGGGTCAAGGGGTTGATGAACCGCATTGGGCTCCAGGAGGGCGAAGCCATCGAGCATTCGATGGTCTCCAAGGCAATCGAAGGTGCGCAACGCAAGGTCGAAGCTCACAACTACGACATTCGTAAGGATCTGTTGGAGTATGACAATGTCGCCAATGACCAGCGCAAGGTAATCTATACAGAGCGCTCGGAACTGATGGCGACCGAGGATATTTCCGAGCTGGTGACCGAGATGCGCAGCGATGCCGTCAGAGCGGTGCTTGACGAACATATTCCACCGGACAGCGTCGAGGACATGTGGGACGTGCATGGCGCGGAACAGGCCCTGGAGCACGAGTTCGGCGCCCGCCTGCCTTTGCAGAAGTG
>Ga0307440_1000316_pt1 | contig 23433 bp, 23 predicted proteins | sample SalMarWE160410MG_FD_202150 | JGI IMG/M metagenome (GOLD analysis project Ga0307440, IMG submission 202150) | Salt marsh sediment microbial communities from the Plum Island Ecosystem LTER, Massachusetts, United States - WE1604-10 | ecosystem: Environmental > Aquatic > Marine > Intertidal zone >...
AAGATGAACCTAAAATTGTACAGGCAAGAACCTTGCCAAATCTAAAAATATCATGATTTGAGGTGTAAAGGAGACTCAACGTTAAGGAATTTATGAGAGATGGTCTACACTGCGGCAATATTTTGACTCTGGGAGGTTTAAAATATGGAAGATCAAGTTGAAAACTTGAAAAAATTTGCTGAGCATGTGGAAGCTTATATCCGGGACCGGACAGTTGAAAAATATTCTGTTAAAATTTCAGGAGAGACAGCCGGATTTGATTTGATGTCGATCTCCCAGAATCCTTTGATTTGTGTCTGGAACATTCTGCGGTATTCTCAGCGTATTTGGAACGGGAAACAAGAACCCATTATATTGAGAAAATCGCTTATTATGCTGAACTGGCATGGACGATGTCGAATGGGAAAGTTATCAAGAATGATGGATGAGCGACAAATGGAATGCCCCTCTCTGAAGATTGGGAGGGGCAATATTTTTTGGCTAATACAGGATTTGGTTTTATAGATTAGGCGAGTGAAGCCTTTCTTTCAGGGTAATTAATTGCAATATTTATTAATAATAGACTGTAACTGAATTGTCTGATTGGATGATAGTCTGTCAAACTTTACAGAAAACTGTCTTTCCTGCATTATCATACATAGGAAGTCTTTGGGCATTTCAAGGTCCGAAACAGTTTTACAAGGTATCCCTTCTATTAGAACAGTATTGTCTTTTTGCAATATTGCCAATTCAAAATATTCAAGCATTCCATCTAAATGTAATGACAAAGGTTGCAAATAAAAAAATGTAAGCCCTTCCATACTTAAACTTATTATTTGTCCCCTAATAATAGAATAAGGGCGGATTTCAGCAATTAAGGTTTTTTTAGCTGAAAAACGTTTATGTCCATCATATTGCATATGCTCTTGCTAATCCATAAGTATAATATTTCGGCTCCAGGTTTCACAGATATAATGCTTCAAATTTTTGTTAATAGATACCTGAAAACTCATAAAAGACAACAAAAAAATAAATTAGCTATACTTTTTGGAATTTTCGAATCATGCACTTAAGAAAAATACTCTCATCAATAAATACATCTGGATTGGATAATTAATAATGCCTGTTCGTAGGCTTAATTTGATAAGTTCAGTATATTCATTGATTATAATGCGGCATATATGAACCGACGAACTTAGGGTCGCCGGTGATGGGGTTTAAGTAAATCTCAGATGATTTTGGCGGGATCCTAGTCCCTGTGATGATTGTTTTTTGCTAAATCAGAAGCAAAATATCTGCCCGGCCATAAAAGATGTGGCTGAGTTGTATGTGCCGCCTAAAAAAAAATTTGAAACCTATCTGAAAAAGGGGCATGAAAGCGGTAAAATTAAATCTGGTTTGAAATAGGAATAGAGGGCATGTTTCGAAAGTCGTGGTTAAAAGTGATGGGGAAACAGATAATTACGATTCCTTGATATTAAGGTTATTTTTATTCAGCAAATGTTACGGATCCTAATCGTATCGCAGCTTATTGACATCACATAATTATACCTGTACTGATAAACGGTAACGGAACTGAATATATTTCCTCAAGACATTAAAACTTTTGAATCTTCCTATCACAAGTGGTGTTACCCTCGTGACTCATTTATTAAAGGAATATTTAACTGCCAAAAAATCATCTAAACAGATATTCTGAGTATAGAAAAAACTCTCTTTGAGGAGTTTTCCGGCTAAAAGGAAAAATTTTTTGAATTAATTGCTGAAATCGAGTTTTAAATCGTAAAGATAAGGAGGAGGAAGTCCGATGAGAAACAAGGTGATAATCGGTTTGTTATTGATGTTGCTTGGTGTTTCAGCGACGGCTTTTGCCGGGGACCATACCTCCCCTACAATTAAATGCTCAGCGGATTTCACCCTCAAGGGGTGGTCCATCTTCTATAAAACAGCCGAAGGAAGCGGTCAGGTTGCTTGCAGTAACGGTCAGCATGCCAAGATAAAGATCAAGGTCATTGGTGGCGGTCTCAGTTTTGGGAGTATGGAAATCCTTGAAGGAGAAGGGACGTTCTACGAAGTTACGAACATCGATGAGATTTTCGGCGGATATGTGGCGGCGGAAGCTCATGCTGGCGCGGGCAAGACGACTCAGATTTCGGTGTACACCAAAGGTAATATTTCCCTGAAATTAACCGGAACCGGTCGGGGAATTAACGTCGGTTTTGACTTCGGCAGGCTCGAGATCTCGAAATAAAAGAAGTCGCCGTCCGGGTCGTATCAAAAAATCAGGGATAAGCATAATAAGATTATTTTTCTGACGAGACATTTGTATGCTTAACCTGTCAATGAATCTTCCGGAATTAAGCCTGCCTATGGACTAAATGATTCATCCGATTCCAAACTGTTGATGCGTGTTGCTTAGTTGACTGAATATATAGACCGCAGTATAAAATAGGAGCAAATTATTTAATGGGTGAACAAAGGAGTTATCAGGTAAAAATGACGGTTCCATTCCATGATTTGGACCCTATGCATGTAGTCTGGCATGGCAATTATTTCAAATACTTTGATATTGTTAGGTTCGGACTGTTCAGCGATGCGGGCATTGATTTGCACAGGTATTCAATGGAAAACAATTATATTTTTCCAGTAACCAAAACATCCACAAAATATATAGTTCCTCTGCGGTATGGAGATGAATTTATATGCAGGTCGATCCTTATAGATGCAAGTATAAAAATTGTCATGAATTTTGAGATACAGCGTGTTAAAGATAAGGTTTTATGCACGAAAGCAAAAAGTGATCAGGTGGCTGTAAAAATGCCTGAAATGGAAATGATGTATGAAATACCGAAAGATATTCGTGCACCGTTGGGATTTTAGCTTTGGATAAAAATATTTCACGTGCATTTATTGCAGGATTAGAACGTGTAACAGCATGGTCTGATCTGCTGGATCAGATTAATGTATTTCCTGTGGCAGATTGTGACACGGGTCGAAATTTAGTCGTCAGCCTTAGCCCTTTGCGGCATATTGACAAAAATCCGGAAAACCTCATCCGGAAACTAATGTTTTCAGCTTGTGGGAATAGCGGTAATATCGCCGCTAGTTTCTTTTCGGAATTTATAAAAATGAATTCACGGAAAGATTTGTACCGATCCGCCAGATCGGGAAGGGAGTATGCTTGGAAGGCTATCAGCGACCCAAAGCCGGGAACCATGCTGACGGTCTATGATGCCCTGGTGGAAATACTTGAGGAAAAATTATCGCTGAATGATAAAGAGGTATTCAGAATCATCGAACATCTTGAAAAGGCCGTGCAGGCTACTTCGGAAATGCTTCCGAAGCTCAAAGTTGCTGGGGTGGTAGATTCCGGTGCATTGGGTATGTTTATTTATTTCGAAGGATTTTTCCAAAGTCTGATTAATCGTAACGACATTTTTCATCCGGTAACAGATAGATTCAAAGACAAACTTAGGATAACCGATGCATTTCAAGAAGAGACCGATGCATTGCATTGCGTTGATTTGATCATCCATTCAAATGAAAACGATAAGATCACGGCTCAACAACTCTCTCAATACGGAGAGAGCGTGGTTGCAACATCAGACGACGGTTATGTAAAAATTCACGTCCATACCCAGGATAAGAACGAGCTAAGGAAAAAGGTTGATTCTCTCGGTCAAATTGTCAGTTGGCCGGATGAATGTAACGAAAAACAGATTGAAAGTTTTATATCCCGAAAGATTCCTAAACATTTCCATATAATGACGGATGCCGCAGGCTCTTTAACCCACTGGGATGCTCAACGTCTTGGAATTACGCTGCTCGACAGTTACATTCTAACCAGAGATAGCTTTATGCCCGAAACGTTTGTCAACCCTTCGGATCTCTACGAGTCCATGAGAAAAGGCGAAAAAGTGACGACATCCCAGGCTTCTGTGTTTGAACGTCACCAATATTATCAGAGTGTTTTAAACCGATATGGCAGGGTTTTATATCTCTGTGTGGGCTCTGTCTACACGGGAAACTACGATGTTGCTTGCGCGTGGAAAAAGCAAAATGACCCGGAAGATCGGTTTACGATCATTAATACCGGGGCTGCTTCCGGACGTCTGGCCGTCCTTGTATTGGCCACGGCTAAATACGCATCCTGTACGGATGATTTCGATGACGTCATACGTTTTTCAAAAAATGCTCTCGAGTTATCCCAAGAATATGTTTTTCTGGATCGGCTTCACTATCTTGCCGATAGCGGCCGGTTGTCAAAGACCGGGGCAATTTTCGGTGATATGTTTCATGTAAAACCAGTTATCACGCCCACAGCACAGGGGGCTAAAAAGGTCGGAGTTGTGCGAAGTTGTGAGAGTCAAATCAAATTAGTCCTTGAAAAGTTGACCAGCGCTGATAAAAGAGAAAAAATTACATTTATCATGTTGGAATACTCCGACAACCGGCAATGGGTTGAAGAGACGGTACAACGGGAAATCAGACAGCATTACCCTTTATCTGAGATTATGATTCAGCCGTTTTCTTTGACATCCGGTGTTCACATGGGGCCGGGAACATGGGGTATCGCATTTTTACCGAAATCGGTATATTCTTCTTAATTTTTTATAGGAAAATGTGATGTTGAAAGTAAACAACATGGAAAACGATGAAAAGAATTATATCCCAGGACTTAAAGAAACGTCTCAATATCATTCTGATGCGACGGATAAAATTATTGTACGTGGTGACAGCTTGACAATAGACGACGTTATACGGGTTGCCCGTCGGAGTGTCGGCGTTTGCTTGACAGAAGAAGAAAAGATTTTACAACGGATTCGCAAGTCCCATGATTTTATTAAGGAAGCCGTCGAATCCGACCAATCTATTTACGGTGTAACTACCGTCTTTGGCGGGATGTCCAATATTTCGATATCGAAAGAGGATGCAGAGGCCCTCCAAAATAATATTGCTTGGTCTCACAAATCCGGAGCAGGTAAAAAACTACCCAAATTTGATGTGCGTGCGAGCATGCTTTTAAGGGCTAATTCACTCATGCGGGGTGCATCCGGCGTTCGATTTGAAATTATCCAAAGACTTGTTGATTTTCTGAATGCCGATATAACACCACATATGTATGAATTCGGCTCAATAGGGGCAAGCGGAGATCTGGTTCCTTTATCTTATATTTTGGGTGCCATCGCCGGTCTGGATCCATCATTTTCAGTCGACATGAAAGAAAAGGAGGTAGATTCGATATCGGCCTTGAAATTTCTGAACTTGCCCCGATTACGTCTTCATCCGAAAGAGGGGCTGGCGATGATAAACGGAACATCGGTGATGTCCGCTATAGCAGCGAATTGTATATATGATGCTCAAATATTATTGTCGTTGGCATTGGGAGCACATGCATTATTTATTCAAGGATTATGCGCATCTAAACAGTCATTTCATCCATTTATCAATACCCTGAAGCCCCATCCCGGACAGATTTGGACTTCCAGGCAGGTTCTCGATCTCCTTAACGGTTCTCGGTTGACCCGTGAAGAATTAAAAGAGAAACAGCGTAAATGCAATAATGAACTGGAGCAGGATCGTTATTCCTTGCGTTGTCTTCCTCAGTATATGGGGCCGATCGTCGACGGACTTTCCATCATCAGAAATCAGGTTGAAGTAGAAATCAATTCCGCCACTGACAACCCGCTCATTGATGCTGACAATAAGACCTGCTACTATTGTGGGAATTTCCTGGGCCAGTACATCGGCGTAGGCATGGATCAGCTGCGGTATTACCTCGGACTTCTGGCCAAACATCTGGATGTGCAGATCGCCATGTTAGTTACGCCAGAGATGAGTAATGGACTGCCCCCCTCTCTAGTGGGAAACTCAGCGAAAAAGATAAATTTAGGACTTAAGGGACTCCAGTTGACCGGAAATTCAATCATGCCGTTATTATCATTTTTCGGAGCTTCGTTGGTCGATCGCTTTCCGACCCATGCGGAACAATTCAATCAAAACATTAATAGTCAGGGGTTTGCTTCGGCTAATCTGACCCGTCGATCCATTGATATTTTTTATCAGTATATGGCGATTGCCCTGATGTTCGGTATACAAGCGGTTGATCATCGAACGAATCTTGTTTCGGGACATTTTGATGCCAGGGCAAATTTATCCCCTGCCACCGGGTATCTTTATGAAAGTATCCTCAAAGTAATCGATCGTTCACCATCAGACCGACGACCTTATATATGGAATGACGATGAGCAATCTTTTGATGAACACATTATGAAAATAGCGACAGATATAGCGGCGGATGGGGTTATCCCTCATTCTGTGGAGGACATATTGAAGAATTTGAAAGAACACACTCCTTTTAACTAACAGAAAAACATTCTGTTTATTTTATTGTTGATAATCCGGCCTTCCTGTCAAAAAGAACTCCTTTTGGAGAAACAAACCAAAGATGGGTATTTTGATGCGGAGGGTTTCTTTATATCCCGCAGAGATAATCCGATGTCGCCAATTAGCAAAAATACTCAATCTGACAATTTTGATAGATCTGGATTTGTTATTGTTATCCCTGTCTATAATCACGGTCAGAGCGTCAAGGAGGTTATCCTAAAGGCACTGAAGCTGAATATGCCGATTTTTGTTGTGGATGATGGATCAATTGACGATTCTTATGATCGGATTAAAGAGATTAAAAATATAAATATTCTGCGTCATAATGTCAATATGGGAAAAGGGGCTGCCCTCTTGACAGGATTTGGCAAGGCGGCCAAAATAGCCGATTGGGCGGTTACACTAGATGCGGATGGACAGCATGATCCTTCGGATGCCATTCCGATGATCCGAAGCATCCAAAACAAAAAGCGCCCAATCGTAGTGGGGATGAGGACTGGAATGATGGGTCCTGATGTCCCTTGGACAAGCCGGTTCGGAAGAAAATTTTCTAATTTTTGGGTCAGAATTGCCGGAGGTCCCTTGGTGAAAGACTCTCAAAGCGGATTCAGGATATATCCACTTCCCGAAATTTTAGGGTTAAAGGTTGCCGCAAAACGCTTCCAGTTTGAAGTGGAAGCCCTGGTGAAAGCAGGATGGAAGGGGATGCCGGTATGTGAAATACCGGTCAGCGTGAATTATCAACAGCGGGGCGAAAGAATTTCCCATTTCCGGCCATTTATTGATTTTGTGAGAAATTCTATGACATTTGCACGATTAATTCTCCAGCGGCTTCTGGTACCCCAAACTTTCAGAAATAAGTGGTAACATCAATTGTTATGAATGAGATGTTTTATAAATGGATCGTCATACTGACCAGGAAATGGGGCCTGTGGGTCTTTCACACGTACCGCTCAATTGTTGCCTTTGGTTTCTTCATTCTGTTTCCATTACGGGTAGCTGTCAGTGTACGATTTTATCGGGTTCTTTATCCAAATAAAAATTTGCGGTATCATCTCTGGTGCAGTTGGCGGCAATATCTTAACTTCACGACGATTTTTTTAGATCGGTTTCTTCTTCAGGAATCCGGTGATATCTCTTATACGTCAGAGGGGTGGGTATATTTTGAAGACGCCCTGAAACGAAAAACCGGAGGGATTATCTTAATGTCCCATATAGGTAACTGGGAAGTCGCCGCCCATTTATTCAAAGAAAAAAGGGATATCCCCTTGCTCCTCTATATGGGAGCCAAGCACAAAGAACAAATGGAGCGGATTCAGAAGGAAAGTCTTTACCAAAGGGATATAAAAATTATTGCCCTGGATCAGGGTAGCGATTCACCGTTTGATATTATCGAAGGGGTCAATTTTTTAAAATCTGGGGGATTCGTTTCCATTGCCGGAGACGTTATATGGCACAAAAAGCAGCGAACGGTTTCCGTACAATTTTTAGACCATATCGTGAATCTTCCGGAAACACCCCACATTCTCTCTTTGCTTTCAGGAGCTCCGTTGTTTATATTTTTTGCATTTCGAACAAACGATCGGCAATATCATTTTTCAGTAACGAGACATAGACCGATACGTTCAGCTTCATGCTCAGATCGCAAGGAAGCTGTCAGGAGATCTATTCAGGAATATGCATCCTTGTTGGAAAAAGCTGTTCGAGAACACCCTTTGGAGTGGTACCATTTTAGCCCGTTTCTTGGTAACAGGATGAAATAATAAGCTAAATTGACTGAGACTGGCATTCACCAAAACTGCTTTAACCCAGGTAAAGTCGCAAAGGAATTGCAACGGGTGAAGGCCTATATGATTTTTAATATATTGACCTTTAATTGAAAGTTAATATAATCGATTTTAAAATTTTATGGTATGGATGGAATTTACGCCAATTCCAGTTGGTATCTTTTCGCCGCTTTGGCAATTTAAAAAAAGAAAAATTTGTTAAGCATATGCAGTTAACCCGTAAAGAAATATTGCACGACCTGATCCGAATATTCAGAGAAAATTTTGAGATTGATAATCCGGGCATGGAGGACGATTTAAGAAAAGAATACGAATTCGACAGTATCGATGCCATAGAACTTCTGGTGGAGATCGAAAAAATGCTGGGATTTCCCCTAACCCAGGAGGAAAAAAAACAGGCAATTAATATCCGGACATTTAACCAGATCTGCGATTATATTGTAGCCATGGCATCTGCCAGAACCTGAACATACCCATATTATTGAAGAAAATAATGGAAAGAAGAGTTGTCATAACTGCCGGATCCGCTATAACGCCCATCGGTCATGGTAAAGATGAGATCATCCAAAGTCTGATCAACGGGGTATCCGGGGTAAAAACATTACGGAAAGACGATCTGCTCGAAAATTACATCCATTCAAAAGTCTTCGGCACCGTCGACTATCCCATTGAATATGATTTTAAACGCAGCGATCGGAAAACCATGGGGCCGGTAGCTTATTATGCGTGTCAGGTGGTTAAAGAGGTTTTGGAGCAGGCCGGTTTGGACAATGGGTTTATTTCTTCGGGACGGCTTGGGGTTGCCTTCGGCTCCACCCACGGGAGTCCCACAGTCCAAAGAGACATTTATCGAAATTTTTTCGGCGGATCTCGAGACCAATTCTCTACGGTAAGTGCGGTAGATTACCTTAAATCAATGGTCCACACAACAGCGGTAAACATTACCAAAATGTTTGGTATCACCGGTCGAGTGATTTCATCTTCCACGGCCTGCACCACCAGCAGTCAATCCATCGGTTTTGGCTATGAGATGGTCAAATACGGCTTGCAGGACGCCATGATTTGCGGTGGCGCCGATGAATATGATACCACCACCGTGGCCGTATTTGATAACCTGCTTGCGTGTTCAACCGCTTTCAATGATACGCCTCATCTTACACCTCGTCCGTTCGAGGTCAGACGCGACGGTCTAGTAGTAGGTGAGGGGGGCGGCGCGGTGCTTCTTGAAGAATATCAACAGGCAAAAAAACGCGGGGCGAACATCATAGCTGAAATTATAGGCTTTGCTTGCAATAATAACGGAGGGAATTTGATCTTGCCCGATGTAGAAGGAACAAAAAAAACACTCAGGCTCGGACTCAAAAGCGCAAAGATCAGAGCGGACGAGGTTGATTTTATCAGTGCCCATGCCACCGGCACCAAAATGGGCGATGTCATCGAAGCCCAGGCTATCCACAGCATTTACGATAATTCACCTTATATTACCAGTCTTAAAAGCTATATGGGTCACACCATGGGGACATGCGGCGTGATCGAGATGGTGTTGACACTATATATGATGGAGAAGGGTTTTATAGCGCCCACCCTGAATTTGAAAGAGATAGACAAGAGATGTGCCATGATCCGGCACGTAACCGAGCTTTGCGAATCGGCTATCCGTGTTGCGGCCATTCAGAATTTTGCTTTCGGTGGTGTAAATACGAGTCTGATTATGAAAAAGATATGAAATGATGATATGGTTTGGAACAACGTTCTGATGTTTGCTTGCCCTAAATATATAAAACCCATTGCAGATTTCTTTCTCACTTTGATTTACTGGTCTTATTTTACATTGGGATATATCATTTTTTTCGCTCCTTTTTATATCGGGACATCTTTATTTTTCGAGAATAGAGAAAAAATTTTTCAAAGGCTGAACCATTTTTTTTACAGAGGCTTTTTCTTTCTCGTCCGTAAAATGACGCCGGGTTTGTCGTTTTATGTTCAGGAACAGGTGTTATCGATTCGCTCTTCAGTCATTATTTCCAACCATATTTCCTATCTGGATCCGATCCTTTTGATCTCTCTATTTAAAATGCAGAAAACCATCGTTAAAAGCGTATTCTTTAAACTTCCCATATTCGGATGGGTTATCAAAAACTCAGGATATCTTCCGTCCGAATCCGGTGACGCGTTCAATGATCTGATGATCAAACAGGTCGAGGGCATGGAAAATTATCTTGCATCCGGGGGGAATCTTTTCATTTTTCCAGAAGGTACTCGAAGCCGTAACGGCCGGATCGGCCGGCTGAATAAAAGTGCGTTCAAAATTGCCAGACGCTGTCATGCACCGATAAATGTTTTGTTTATTCAGAACACCGACAGGCTGTTTCGCCCTGAAAAGTTTCTATTCAATACGTGTATCCCGAATACGATTAAAATAGAACTCATCGGCAGCATTGCCCCCGATGTTCAAAGAACGTCACCTGGTATTTCAAACCTTTTAACTGACGTTCGCGATATGATGGAAGCCCGACAAAAATATAATGACGCCCTTTCCGGGTAGACGGATCGATAGACGTGTAGATTCAATCGAGGAGAATTATGAAAGTCCTTTTAATTTCCATGCCGGATATAGCGCCGGTAATTATTCATGAAGCCGCGATCCATATGCCAAATCTTGGTATCGCTAATATCGCCGGGAATATTGACAAACACCATGATGTTTACACCGTCGACCTGATACGCAAACGCAATCAGGTTCGAAAATATTTGACCCGAACACTGAAAAAAATAAAGCCGAAATTGGTGGGATTATCCACCATGACATGGCAATATGATACTTGCATTAAAATCATTAAGCTTATCAAAGAATTACTCCCGGATGCGAAGATTGCTGTCGGGGGATACCATGCCACTTTGATGTATGAAGAAATCGCAGGTTCACCGGAATCCGAACTAATCGATTTCATCGTCAGAGGGGAAGGGGAGGAGGTTTGCCGCAGACTGGTTAATGCTTTATCAGGTGAAGATCGTATGGAAGATATTCCTTCACTTTCATTCAAACAGGACGGAAGATATATACACAACCCAAAAGGAGATCCCTTGGATCTTTCCAGGTTAAAACTGCCCGTCCGGGACAAAAGGCGCCTTACCTGGGGTTACCATGTCATGTATAACAAAATAGATGTTATTGAGACATCACGCGGATGTACCCGCTCCTGCAATTATTGCAGCATCCGACATATGTATGGCCGGAGTTTCAGAACCTTTCCCATCGAGCGAGTTTTGGCAGATCTGGATGATATATACTACAAACGAAAAACCCGATGGGTATTTATTACCGATGACAACCTGGTACTGGCTCCCGATCGTGTCATATCCCTTTGTGATGCAATCATCCAAAAAAAATACAAGGGGCTGAATCTCGTCACCCAGGCGGATTGTATTTCCATGGCCAAAAATGAAGAAATGGTCAGAAAAATGGCCCTTGCCGGTATCAAATCCGTTTTCCTTGGAATTGAAAACGCTTCGCCGAAAAACCTCAGAACAGCTAAAAAAGGGGATATCACGGGAGCTACGGTAAAGGCGGTTGCCAATTGCCATAAATATGGAATAATGGTGGTCGGTGGTTTAATTCTGGGATTTCCGGATGACGATGAAGCTTCAATTATCCAAAACTACGAATTTTTTAACGACTTGGGAGTCGATGCGGCATACTGTCAGATTCTGACCCCTTATCCCAAGACTGGCATTCGGCAGAAACTAATGGATGAAGGCTTGGTAACCAATGCTTATGACTATAAATGGTATAATGGCATGTGGGCAAATGTGAAAACAAAGCACCTGGAAACCGAACAACTTCAATATCTATTCTGGTATCATAAACAGACCGTATTAGGATGGTGGAATCCCTCTGAGCTGGTCAAAAGAGACGGAAAATTGTGGACGGCTATCTGGCGGTTTGCGTTTAAACCGGTACTCAAATATTTTATAAATCGTACACTCAGAAAACACGGATGGATGGGAAGATATCGGAAAGAAATCAGCCGCCTGTCGAATTTAAATAAATTTGATGATCTCAATGAAATATCAATTTAAATTTATACATATCTCTGCACGATATAATTCATCGGCGCCTTTTCTTGGGTTAAAGAGGCTGTTTAAATTTTTACCATCGTATCTATAGATTTTGTCTTGAAACATTTTTCGGCCTGCTACACTTCACTGGCTTTTCCACCGCACAACCGGCGGGCAAGAATAGAAACTGAGGGTGTAAAACCTAAATCTATATGTAAAAATTCAGAATTTTAGGATAGGAAAAAAAACATTTCAAACAGCAAAGTCAACAGCTGAATATAATATGATCAGCGTGTGTGGTATCTTAAGCTGAACAACTAAATGATCTTCTTGCCGAATGCACGTGAAGCAAGATCCCGCCTTCTCTGTCGGTGCGTGCCGTCATCTTTTTCCTTTTTAATCACTTTCTGATATAATTTGGTCATCTTTATCAATTGAGATTCATCTTTATAAAAAGTATTCCATGCATACTGAAGGAGTTCCTGTAATTTTTCCGGGGTCATTTGTTTCGGATAATACACCACTTTGTCTGCCGAATAATCGTTCCAATCGCTGGAAAATATACGCTTCTCCCTACTCAGATCGTCAAAGGCTTTCGTATGGGGAAAAGGTGTCAGGACGGTAAATTCGGCCATATCCAATTCAATTTCAAGGAGGAAATCGACCAACCGCTTTATATCTTCTTCCGTGTGATTATCCAAGCCAAGCAGAATCGTGCCTTCCACTGCAATACCATAATGGTGATAACGATTGATGCGTTCCCTTATATATTCTGATGTGTCGAAGATCGCCTGATACACATACCATGCACCGGCCTGTGCTGCCAGATTTAAAACCTTAGGATTGTCCTCGATGGGATGGCTGCACCATTTTTTTTTCAGGGGAATCATTTCCCGGAACAGATCTATCTCCCATTGGGTATCCTGAGCCAGCGAATTATCTACAAGAAACAGACGATTATTGTCTATACTTGCCATCTCTTCGATAGTTTTGTCTATGGGGCGCGGCCTGAATTTTCGACCCCCAAGATAAGCTACCGCGCATGGATAGCAATGAAACCGGCAACCTCTGGAAGCATGAACCAGATCGAACATCTGGATCCCCTTGTAATTGTAAAGTTCTCGCTTTAAAATATCTCGCCGAGCTATACCGACCATTTCAATGGGGGGAAGATCGTCCAGGTGATCATAAATTTTTTGTAGCCGCCCTCTTTTAAAATCCGAAAAGACCTTTTCCATTCTACCTTCCGATTCGCCGAGAAATACGGCGTTTGCGTGATGCATGGTCTCTTCGGCATGGAGCATGGTTGCGATTCCGCCGAATATCACCTGAACTCCCATTTTCCGATATGTATCGGCGATTTCCCATCCTCGTTTGACCTGAATCGTCAGCATCATCGAAATTCCGACAAAATCAACCGGATCATCAAAATCAACGGGTTCAAGATTTTCATCGATAAAATCGAGGTCAACGTCATCCGGCAAAGTCGCGGCGAAGACGACAGGGCCATGGGGGGGAAGATGAAACTCGGTCAAACCTTTAAGTTTGGGCCATTTGGGATAGATCAATTTGAATTTCATAGACATATCCGGTATTTCGAATCAGCTTTAATGTATCGGCGCTGCTTCCACAAGTTTTAAATTCAGAGAATATCCCTGCCCTCCTCGGGCGATCAGTTCTAATCGTTCAGGGATTTTATTTTTAGTTGTTAAATCGGGATCGTTACCGAAATAGGCTTGGATTGCGCGATCCAATCGGTGATGATGGTAACGACGGATGGTCCATCTGTTGTCAAAATGGATTACAACGTCGACAGTCGTCTCCTTATCGGTTTGATACCGGCAGATCCATTTGCTGGTATCCGATACACCAGCTTCAACGCAGCGTCCCTCCGGCTGAAAGAATATTAACCGAAGGTCGGATATCATGCCCTTGGCGAATTTATCCGAATTAAAAGGCGGAATTGCTCGGTTGATTATGATTTCCCCGTCATAAAGGGCATCGAATACCACAAGTCCTTCAATGGTCATCAAGATACAATGGATTTTTTTCTTTTCTGGGTAAATCTGAGTAATTCCCATCATGAATATTCTCTTTTTACCGGGCAACGTGGCGTCGATAAAATGGACAAAGCGCCATTTCCCGACTGGAAAGACCCCTTGACATTTATTCCGGATTTCAGCGATTCCCAAGGACTTGACTGGAGAAATTATCGGATAAGTGCTGCAGGAAACGGTGAGTATAAAGAGAAGTGACAGAATACTGATACGTTTCATCGAATTTTCTGAAATAGAGCTTCTTTTATCGGTTGATTTAACCTCACATCATTAAATGTAAACTTTGTGTAAGATTTGTTATTTTCAAATATACGAACCGTTTCGATAATCCCCGGTTGATCTGAAAGCACCAGTTCAATGCGTTGAATGATTGCGGCAAATGATTTTTCTTTTGGTCTAAGCACAATTTTACGATCCGGCTCCAAGACGGCATTAAAATCTGGATTATCATTAAAGTGCCCGCCCAGCCAAAGCGTTATCTGCTGCATCACAACTTGCATACTTTGAAGCTCTGCACTTGAATCCCTTACAAACCCTCCTTTACCTTTAATGTACCGTTTGACATCACCGTTGTGTATGAGCAGGATGCTTTGAAAGGGAGATATATATTCCCATCTTAGAGATTGGGGAGCCTGGTAATAGAAAATGCCTTTTGAGATCAACGGCTTTAATAAAATATTTAGATGTTTTTCCTGGGTAAAATTGGCTGTGACCGACTTGATCTCCCCGGCTTTGTCTTGAATTCCCACCAAGGAATCGGCCCAGCCGACACACAAATAGCTTGCAAAAAGAAGGATAATAATTGGAAAGTAACGGGTCATCTTAAAACATTCCGCCGTTAACCGAGATGACCTGACCCGTAATATATGATGCGTCTTCGGAACACAAAAATCCTACCACTTTTGCGACTTCCTCTGGTTTCCCGATCCTGGCCATGGGGATCATCTCTTTAATGGACTTTATAGAAGCTCCCTCCAACATCTCAGTTTCAATCAGACCCGGAGCAACGACATTCACCCGAACACCGAGCCGGGCAACTTCTGCGGCAATAGACCTGCTTGCACCGATGAGACCCGCTTTGGCGGCAGAATAGTTGGCTTGTCCTTTATTCCCGATAAGTCCTGCCACCGACGCGATGGAAACCACCGATCCGCGTTTACGAACGATCATTTTTTGTAAAACCGGACGGGTTACATTATAAAATCCTTTTAATGTCGTATTGATGACCGAATCCCAATTTCTTTCAGACATAATGATAAACAATACGTCGGAAGTGATTCCTGCATTATTCACCAGGATTTCAATTGCTTCAAACCGGGAAGCAATATCTTCAACCGCGGGGGACGTCTCTATAGCATTCGATACATCAAATTGAATACATTCTCCATCTCCACCATTATCTCGAATCATTTGAAGCGTATCGGCTGCCGCCTGTGTGTTTGATTTGTAGTTTACAATCAGGTAATATCCCCTTTTCGCAAGCTCAAGGGAAATTGCACGCCCGATACCTCTGCTTCCGCCTGTTACGATCGCCACTTTTTTTTCGTTCATGTCATTTATTTTTTAATGTTGTAATTGCAACTGAATTTAAGTCAGGTACTGTTTCTAAGCACCTGCAAAACAATTTCACCGACAAGATCCGATCCTATTTTAGATGTTCCAAGGATCTCCGTATAATTGTCAAGGCTAAAATTTATTTGGGTCATCGTTCTGATACTTGTATTTAAAGGGATTCTATCGACAAAAAATTCAGCTGTTTTTATCCCGACCAACCACCCCTTACCCCCGGCATGATTCCCATCCTCTTTCAGTTTTTTCCATCCGATGGAAACAGCGGATGTCTGTGCAACGATTTCGATCAGAACAAAAGGATTGACAAAATTGTCTTGAATCAGCGGCCACTTGTCGGTGACAGTTGATACGGTAACCGCTGTCGTTTCGTCCACCTCTATAATTTGATCCACAAATTTCATTCTTCCGCGGTGGGGGATAAGATCTTCGATATTGATGTTCACCATATCCATGATTTTAACGGTATAAAGCGGTTGAAAATAATTCAAAAAAAGAATATGTACCTATATAATAATCTTCCAATCCTGTAAAGAGACAACTCAAAAAGGATTGTATTCGGGGCTATTTGGCTGATATATTTGAGGAATCGATGGAACATTTATTGAATGAACTAACTTTTAAGATTGTTGATACTCTTAACCTGGTTGACGTGACACCGAATGATATTGATCCGGATGACCATCTTATCGGTGGGAAATTGGGGCTGGATTCAATTGACATATTAGAATTAGTCATGATGATTGAAATGGATTATGCGGTTAAAATTAATAGTAAGGAGTTGGGGGAAAAAGTTTTTTCCAGCATTAAATCAATGGCCAAGTATATTTACGAAAACTCGTCTGAAGTCTCTTAAGTGACAGATATGAGGGTTTATATCGCCGGAATGGGTATGGTTTGTCCAGCCGGACGTGGGATTCAATCACTTAAGAACTGGATCAATCTGGGCGGAAGGAAAATTCGTCCGCTGAGCCTTTTCACAGTTTCTCCGGAGAATTTATTTCCTGTAGGTGAGGTTTCCGAATCATTTGAAGTCCACGAAATTCCCAGGTCCCATCAGCTTGCATTTACCGCTGCGCAAGAGGCAATGGCAGGCACCCAAACGCCACCTGATGCCGTAATTATCGGTGTGACAACCGGTGGGATACTGACCACTGAGATGCACCTGAAAAATCATGTATCCGATCCAGAGGCTTTTGCTTATCATAGCGCAGGCTCCGTAGCCGAATATATCTCCGATAAATATCACTGCAAAGGACCGGCAATTACGGTCTCAAATGCTTGTTCATCAGGGACGGTCGCCATAAAGATAGCCCTTGAAATGTTGCGATCCGGCCAAGCGAGGCGTGTTCTTGCCGGTGGCGTCGATTCTCTCTGCCGTCTGGTTTATTATGGTTTTAAGTCTTTACAACTCATCGATCCGGCAGGTGCGCGTCCTCTTGATAAGAACCGTCGCGGTATGTCCTTGGGTGAAGCCGCAGCCATGCTCCTTCTCGTCGCTGATGACATCACACCAGGGGATGCAGTTGTCGAGATTCTTGGGGGCGGATTGTCCTGCGATGCCTACCATCCAACATCTCCTCACCCTGATGGAGAAGGTGCTTTGAATGCCATGCGGGCTGCAATTCAAGATGCAGGTATTTCACCTTCGGATATTGATTACATTAACTTACATGGAACCGGTACACCGGATAACGACCTTTCGGAAGCCAAGGCCTTGAAATCACTGTTTGGTAGTTGTCTTCCTCCTTTGTCGTCCGTAAAAGGTGCTTTTGGACACTCGCTGGGTGCGGCAGGTGCAGTGGAAGCAGTGATTTCCGCGATAAGTATATCCGAGGGAGTAATCCCGGAGAATACAGGTTGTCAAATACCGGATCTAAAATTGGGGCTTGAACCTGTAATGGTACCTATGGAAAAGAAAGTTCGGATTGTGCTTTCAAACTCTTTTGGGTTTGGTGGTAATAACGCCGCCCTTGTCATGGGAATATTACAGGGGAAAAAGCCTGTTCCTCTCCCCAAAACTCCCCCCCTCACTATTGAAGGATTTGCCGGCATAACGGGTGTTGGAGACATAAACGAAGCCCTGGAGCACATTTCAGCAGGTAAAGACTGCCATGGGATGTCTCCGCTCTCGGAAATTTCCAAATTTCTCCACCCATCGGTAACCAGGCGTTTAAAACGGTTGCCACGAATGGCCCTTGCACTTGCCCACGCAGCATGTAAAAACGCGAATCTACAAGATACACCATCATCAATTTTTTGGGGGACGGGATGGGGGCCTATTTCCGAGACATATGATTTTTTAAGAAAACTTTATGAATCTGACGAGCAATTTACAAGTCCGACAGATTTTATAGGATCAGTTCATAATGCACCGGCAGGGCAAGTGGCGATATCACTTGGTGCAAGCGGTCCTAACGTAACAACAACCGGGGGAGATTATTCCTTTGAACAGTGTCTTTTGACGGCGTCTATTCTCGTTGAAAAAATAAATGTTCCCTTCCTTGTTATCGGCGCAGATGAATTTCATGAGGCACTCTCCCCTTTGTTTGATCGATCGGTGACAGCGGATAAAGTTCGATCCGATGGCGGCGGGGCAATCTGTTTGAAGCGATCCCATGTTTCAGACAAACCAAAGATATTTCCTGTATTTTTTGAAAATAGCACCGGCAATCCTAACATAATCTCAAGCTTATTCAATAAGCTTGGGAGTTTACGAGAAATTGAAAATCGATTTGGGACCCTATTGGCCGGAATCCCTTCAGCCTTCAGACAGAAAGGAGAAAAACAGCTTCAGGAATTTCTCGTTCTTTCCGATTTTCATCTGCCTGTGATTGATTACAGAAAACTAACCGGAGAATTTGCTTCGGCTTCAGCAGTAGCTATAGCCCTTGCTGCCAAGTTCATCCAAAACGGAAAGATACCCGCTTCCCTCTGTAATGGTGATGATTATTTCCTAAATGGAAAAGGCATTTTGATCATCGGATTCGGAAAATTTGTAACGGCTATTGAAATAGTTCCTTAAATAATTTTGTGGATCAATAGTCATATAAATTGAATTATGAAAGTAATGCTTATTTCGACAAATAGTCTCAGCTGTCCCTATCCAGCCTATCCGTTGGGACTAGATTATGTCTCTTATGCTATTTCCCCGGATCACCAGGTCAAAATCACAGATATTAACGATTTTGAAGATTATGCGTCATTAAAGGAAATAATTAGGGACTTTTCTCCGGATCTAATCGGGCTCTCAATTCGAAACATTGACAATACAAGCACCACAGATCCAAAAAGCTTTATCGCTCAATACCAGGAATTGACAGAAATGATTCGAGTACATTCGGAAGTTCCTGTAGTGCTGGGAGGAAGCGGTTTTTCAATATTCCCACATGAGATATTGAAAGCATTGAAAGCCGACTTCGGAATTATTGGGGAAGGGGAACGGTTGGCGGCACTTCTGAAGGCTCTCCAACAGAAAGAAGATATATCCAATATTCCTGGATTGGTAATAAATGGCTCGGAGAAATCCGTTACGACCTTTTTGCCACCGCCATTCCCAAGACGGTTTGATGCAGGTTCCTCCCATTTAAAATACTACCTTAAAAAAGGAGGGATGCTGAATCTTCAAACCAAACGAGGATGTCATTTTAAATGTATATATTGTACCTATCCACATATTGAAGGCCATAAACTGCGTCTTATGCCGCCGGAACAGGTCGCAGACACTGCTTTAGAGCTTCAAAAAGCCGGTGCAAAATATCTGTTCATAACGGACTCGGCCTTTAATGCCGACTATCGGCACAGCATTGAAGTGGCACGGGCCTTCCAAAAAGCCCGGGTTTCAGTACCATGGGGGGCTTTTTTTAAACCCACAGTAGCGCATGATGACTATTATAAAATCTTGGCTGATGCCGGGTTGACGCATGTTGAATTCGGTACGGAATCTTTATCGGATCGAGTGCTCACGGCCTATAGAAAACCATTTCGAAGGCGTCATGTTTTTAAATCCCATAAAGCGGCCAATGATGCGGGAGTTTACGTGGCCCATTATTTTCTGATGGGAGGGCCGGGGGAAGACGCTAAATCGGTGGATAAAACACTTAATGCCATTGACAGATTAGATAAAACGGTTTTATTCCTTTTTTGCGGGATGCGAATATACCCTCATACCGCACTATATGATATTGCCATAAATGAAGCGCAAATAGATCGGCTTCAAAACCTGCTGGAACCTGTTTTCTATCAGCCTAAATCTATAAGCATTCAGGAAATTATACATAAAGTTAAGAAAAAGGCTGAGGAACGTTCCAATCTAATTGTTGGGTCAGGCGGGGAAGAGACCGCTCGAATCATTTCAAAAATGCATGAACGCGGTTTTTCAGGTCCCCTTTGGGAACGTCTGATCCGTTAATGGATTCGCGTGACGAATAAAATTTTAATAGGAAGGTTTTTAGATCAACATTTACAAAAATTTTTGAACCCGTTCAATATGTGTTCCAAATTACAAATTCATTTTAAAAATCATCATATGGTAAAGTGGTATTCATTGAATAATATAACCTGTACAGATGATGGAAAAATATCAGCTGATATCAAGGTGAAACCAGATTCGCCTTGGTTTTCCGGACATTTCCCTGACAATCCGATTCTTCCTGGGATTGCACAATTGGCGATGGTTTTTGATACGATAAAACAGGGAACTCATAAGGATTTTAAAATTACAAATGTTCAAAAAGTGAGATTCAAACAAATCGTGAGGCCCGGAGACCAATTGAAATTAACGGTTCAACCCATTTCAGAAAACCTTTTTTATTATTCATTTCGGATAATGGTAAAAGGTGATGTTGTGTGTACTGGAACGATGTTATTAAACAGAAGAGACTAATTAATAAAGGGAAAAAGAAAGATGACTATGGGAATCAATGAAATTACCTTGCGAGTTTCAGAAGTTATGATTAATGAGTTAAAATTGGAGGATGTAACACCTGAAACGTTTGATGTTGATATGGATTTGGTTGACGAGGTAGGGATAGATAGCATGGATCTTGCAACGGTTGCCCTTGCTCTCCAAGATGATTTTAGTATCAGGTTTGATGAGGATGATTATCCTAAACTGACGACAGTACGGTACATTGGAGAATATATTGAAAGAAAATTATCATCATGATATTTTAAATAACTATTGACAAGTGGATGACATGGAGAATTTGAAGTGATGATTCCTATGAAAAATCAGAATGCTGAAAAGATAAGAAAGTCGAAACCGTCTTGTAAATTTGCTGATATATTGTCCGATCCGAAGGTAAAAAGACGATGGGAAAAGGTAAGAAAATATTTTTTTCTACGAGAGTCTACCTATGACATGACCAGAAAATGTAATATCCGATGCAAGGGATGTTATTATTACCAGGGGGATAAACAGTATGCCCAGAACAATCGTGATCCGGAAGCATGGCAGAGGCTTATGCGGGCGGAGAAGAAAAGAGGAATTACCTATGTCGTTCTTGCCGGCGCCGAACCTTCCCTGGTTTCTGAACTTTGTGAAATCTGTTATCAGGAGATGCCTCTGGGCACCATTGCCACCAATGGTTTAAAATATATCCCTAAATCTATCGGTTACAAGATTCATATCTCAGTTTGGGGGAATGACGAGACAAGTTACCTTATCAGAGGCGCCAAGAATATGCTGCTTCGCCAGGTAGAGAACTACAAGGGTGATCAAAGAGCAGTATTTGTCTATACTTTTACCAGAGATAACATCCATGAAGTTTATGACGTTATAGATATTTTGGCAACATATGGATGTAAGGTAACTTTTAATATATTTTCTGCGCCAGTCGATTATGATGGAAGTTTAAGGCATACGACAAACTCTCTTTTATTCACCAGAAAGACCATTATGGATCTGATGAGCCAATACCCTGAATATGTCATTTATTCATCTTATAATGTCGTTGCTCACACCCATAAATTTGGGCTTCATGATCTTTATTCATGTTCATATCCTAGGATGAATCCCTCAAAAGATATTGGACTCGGAAGATCTTTTCGGCAGTATCGGGCGGATCTGACATGGAACCGCAACACCGCTTGTTGCGTTCCTGATACAGACTGTTACGATTGCAGACACTATGCGGCCGGTAGCGCTGTGGTAACGGCTCGGTTGTTTCGCCACGCTTCCCATCCGCTGACGTTTAAATCGTGGCTTGACTATGTGGATACTTATTTGGCAGTATGGGTCATGGGATATGAAAAAGGGAAAAATCTCTGCGATGAATTTATTGCACCACCTGGATTTGGCGTTTTTAAAGATTGATGGGGAAGGATAATACTTAATGAGGACAGTCAGTACCTTATTGAACAAAGAATGGTATGAACGATATAAAAGGATATCTAAACTTAATATCCGAAGTTCAATTTACGACGTAACGAACCAATGTAATCTGCGGTGCAAAGGTTGTTTCTTTTTTTCATCCGGTGAAGATCAAGTGACGAAAGATGAGAAGGATATCAAAAAATGGGAAGAATTTATCGAAAAAGAAAAAGAGCGTGGAGTAAATCTTGCCATTTTGATTGGTGGCGAACCCACCCTTTACCTGGATCGTGTAGAGGTGTTTTATAAAGAGCTTCCCACCTTTTGCGCCACCAACGGATTGATTAAAATACCTAGAGAGAGGTTCCCAGATATGGTGGTTGGTATCTCACTATGGGGTGATGAAGAGGATGAGAAAATTCTTCGTGGAAAAGATACTTTTTCAATTTCCAGCAAAAATTATGAAGGAGACCCTTTCACATACTATCTCTATACCATTACGCCGAAACAGATCGGTAAAACCGAGCGGATTGTTAAAAAAATTCGTGACGTTGGTTTAAAGGTTCATATGCAGCTTCTCTCTAACGATGAAGGCGTTGACGGCTTTTTCTGGAATGTTAAGGAACTGAAAGATATCCGCGCAGAAATGGATGATTTGCTCGACAAGTATCCGGAAACTGTTATTTCCTCGAAGTATTATCATGAGATTATCACTACTGGGAAGATGCTCGGGCGCGTTTTTGGCTGGAATGAGTGCCCTTCGGTCACAGAACCTTTGGATACTAGAGAGACTAAGCCAAAACGGCTGATTCATTTTATAAGGTGGGCATCTGATCTGGAAACCATGCACCGTTGTTGTACATCTGAAACCAGAGATTGTTCAACCTGCAAGGACGGAGCTGCACACATGAGTTGGGTGATGGTTAACAAGAGAGCGCATATTCGTTCGACAAAAGATCTTCAGGGCTGGATTGAAGTTTATGAAATGTTTGCCAAACTCTACCACTTTATCCCTTGGTAGGCGGTATTCGTTATTTAAAGGTGTTTGGGAAGGAATTAATTTTTCTTTTTCGGCGCCTTTATTTTTATTATTTTACTAGTTGTTGGTTTAGAGCATTGAGATTCGATAGTAATTTTCTTAACGTTTGATACTTAATACATTACATGAATTAGAATGAAAAAAACAGTCGTCGTAGGATACGATGCAGTGTCAGCGCTCGGCACTGACCTGGAGATTCAATGGAACCGTGCGCTAAATGGAGAGAGCGGAATTAAGGCGTTA
>Ga0307440_1000317_pt1 | contig 23430 bp, 20 predicted proteins | sample SalMarWE160410MG_FD_202150 | JGI IMG/M metagenome (GOLD analysis project Ga0307440, IMG submission 202150) | Salt marsh sediment microbial communities from the Plum Island Ecosystem LTER, Massachusetts, United States - WE1604-10 | ecosystem: Environmental > Aquatic > Marine > Intertidal zone >...
ATCGGACGCGCACGAGTGGTGCGCGTTTCTTCGTGCGCGTTGGGCATGCTTCAGGCAGCATCGTCAAGGAGTCCCTGCTGGGCGTCCAACAGCTGGCGGTAGCTTCCTCCGGACGAGGCCAGCCGCTCGTGGGTGCCGCGCTCAACGATGCGGCCGGACTCCAGGACCACGATCTCGTCCAGATCCTCCAAGCCGACCAGCCGATGCGTCACCAACAGCACGCCACGCTCGGGTCCGGCCTCGAGCAGGCGACGAAGCAGCCGCTGCTCCAGCAGCGGGTCCAGGTTGGCCGTGGGTTCGTCGAGCAGCACCAGCGGGGCAGGCTTCAGCAGTGCCCGGGCGATGGCGAGCCGCTGCCGCTCGCCACCCGACAAGCGGTTGCCTAGCTCGCCGACCACGGTGTCGAGGCCTTCCGGCCAGGTCGAGACGACGTCGGCCAGCTCCGCCTGCTCCAGCACCCACCACAGCCGAGTATCGTCGGCGGTGGGGTCGGCCAGGGTCAGGTTCGATCGGACGCTGGCGTTGAACAGCGTCACCCGCTGGGGAACCACCGCCAATCGCGAGCGGAGCTCCGCTTGCCGGAGCTCTCGCACGTCGACCCCGCCGAGGGTCACGTGCCCCGCGCGTGGGTCTGCAAAGCGCGCCAGCAGCCGCAGCAGCGTGCTCTTCCCCGAGCCGGAGGGCCCCACCACGGCGCGGCGTTCCCCGACCGCCAGCGACAGGTCGATGTCGGCCAGCACCTCGCGTGCCCCGTAGCCGAAGCGCAGGTCGTGCGCGGCCAGGGTCGACGATGTCGGAGGGGTCCGCGGCGCGATCGGATCGCTGACCGGCGGGGTCCGGTGGAGGATGTCCTCGAGTCGCTCGCCGGCGCGGCTGACCCTTCCCCACCGCTGAAGCCCTTCGGCCAACGGCGGAGCGGCCTCGAAGGCGCCGATCACCCCCAGCGTCAGCGGGACCAGCAGCAACGGAGCAAGGTGTCCCCGACCCACGTCCGGAATCGCGGCAAGCAGCACGGCCCATGGCCCCAGCAGACCGAGCAGGGCGCCGGCCCCCTCTCGCAGGCCCTCCAACGCCGCCTGCCACTGCGCCAAGCTCCCCAGCGCACGGTCCAGGGCCTCGAGGCGTCGCTGGAAGGTGCCGGTGCGGCCGTAGACCCAGAGCTCCGTCGCGCCCTGCACCGCGTCTTGCCAGAGGATGCGGCGGCGCTCTCGCAAGGTCGCCTCGCGGCGTCCCACGCGATCGCCCAGCCGCCGCAGTGCCAGGGGCAGAGCCGCGCCGGCCAGGAGGAGTAGGACGCCCGTCACGGCGGCCGCCAGCAGGCTCGCCCAGGCGATCAGTGCGACCGACACCACGGTGACGATGCCAGCCGCCAGCAGCGGCACGATCACGCGCAGCCCGACGGTCTGCAGCTCGTCCACGTCTTCGATCAGGCGCCCCACAAGGTCGGCCGAGCGCTGGTGGCCGAGGCCCAGCGGGGCGAGCGGAAGCAAGCGCGCGAAGAGCATACGACGCAGGTGCAGCAGCACGCGCAGCGTGAGGTCGTGGGCAGCGAGGCGTTCCAGGTAGCGCAGCCCAGCCCGCGCCAGCCCGAAGAAGCGCACCCCGGTGACCGCCACCATCAGGGCCAGCACGGTGTCGGGGTGCTGTGCCGCGCGAGCGATGAGGTAGCCCGAGGTGGCGAGCAGCCCGACGCCGGCCAGCACCATGGCGGCAGCGAGGCACACCGCGGCGGCAAGCCTCAGCGGCCGTGAAGCGAGCAGGATGGCGACCGTCCTCATGCCGCCCCCGGCCGTAGCGGCCGGGCCCCTGCGCTCATCGCCAGTCGCGCGTAGGCGCCGCCGCTCGCCGCCAGGACGCGGTGGCTGCCCTGCTCGATCACGCGGCCCTCATCGAGGAGCGCCACCTGCGAGGCACGGCGCACGGTCGCCAGGCGGTGCGCGATGACCAGCACCGCACTGTGCTCGGCTAGGCGCACCACGGCACGGTTCAGGGCAGCCTCGGTCGCGGGGTCGAGGTAGGCGCTGATCTCGTCCAGGATTACCAGCTCCGCATCACGGAGGAAGGCGCGCGCGATGGCCAACCGCTGGCGCTCGCCGCCGGCCAGGTCGAGCGCGTCCTCACCGAGGACGGTGCGGTAACCCTGGGGCAGGGACCGGATGAAGCCGTCCGCCTCCGCCGCGCGCGCCGCCGCCTCGACCAGTTCCACGCTGGCGCCGGGTCGCGCTAGCCGCAGGTTCTCGAGCACGGTCCCTTCGAACAGGTGCGGTTGCTGAGGGACGTATGCCAGGTGCGCGCGCCAACCCGCATCCGTGGCCGGGTCGATGGCCCTGCCGCCGACCAGGACGGCACCGCGTTGAGCCTTCAGGGTTCCGATGAGCAGTCTGGCGACGCTGCTCTTGCCAGCGCCGCTGCGCCCGACGAGGGCGGTAACGCCGGTAGCTGGCAGGGCCAGCTCGATGCCTCGCAGAGCCGGCTGCGCCCGTCCCGGATAGCCGGCCCATACCCGTGCCAGCTCCACCGCAGGCACCGGCTCCCGAGCCTCGGGCGTTGCAGCCAGCATCGGCGGCTCGCGGCGAACGGCGCTGGAGGTTGCGGGGGACGCGTCGAAGGTCGGAAGCGGCCGGCCGAGGTGGCTCGCAAGGTCCCGCATCGCGGCGGTCCCCTCCATGCCGGCATGATGCTGGGCGCCGAGACGCCTGAGCGGCAGGAAGAACTCGGGCGCCAGCAATAGGGCGGTGAGTGCCACCAGCAGCCCGATATCGCCGTTTGCGAGACGCAGGCCCACGCTGACCGCCACCATGGCGATTCCAAGCATGGCCAGCAGTTCCAACGCGAATCCCGAGAGGAAGGCCAGTCGCAGCACGTCCATGGTGGTCCGGCGGTAGCGTTCGCCGACGTCCGCCAGTGCCTGCTCGTGGTTCCGCTCTCTGCCGAACAGGCGCAGCGTCTCCATGCCCTGAAAGGCGTCGAGGGCCCGAGCACTGAGTAGTCCCAGGTTGCGCCACTGGCGCTGCGCGCGGTCTTCGGCCAGGCTACCGAGCAGCCACATGAAGAACGGGATCAGCGGGCCGGTCACCAGGAGCAGAAGGCCGCTGAGGGGATCGAGCGTCAGGACGTAGAGCGCGATGGCGAGCGGTACGGCGCCCGCAACCACAGCCTGCGGCAGGAAGCGTGCCACCATCGGGCCGACGCGGTCGACGCCCTCGATCACCTCCGCGCCCAGCACGCCCGTCCGACGCCTCTCCAGGTAGGCGGGCCCCATCGCCTGGAGGCGACCGGTCAGCTCGGAGCGCAGGCCGCGGGCGATGGCGCTGGCGGCGCGCCGCCCGGCGAACGCGCCGAGCCCCTCAGCCACTGCTCGGAACACCACCACGGCCAGCAGCCACGCCAGCGGCACGCTCAGCTCGGTCAGGCTGCGGCGTTCGAGGAAGGCCCCGGACAGCGCACCGGCCAACAGACGGGCCTGTGGAATGGCGGCCAGCCCGGCAGCCACCAGAGCCGCCGTCGATGCGAGCGGCCAGCCCGGGCGGCGGCGCACCTGAGCCAGAAGCGCACGACGCGCCTCCGCGGGGCTTGCGGCCGCTTCCGGTCGCCCGTCCGCCTCTGCCCGGCCCCCGGCCACCCGAGCGCTCAGTCGCTGCCCAGGCTGCGACGAGTCACGCGCCGGCGGAACACCCAGTAGCTGTACGCCTGGTAGGCCAGCACGATGGGGACGAACACGATTGCGACGACCAGCATCACGTGGAGGGTCATGGGGCTGGAGCTAGCATTGTAGACGGTGAGATCGTAGCCGGAGCCGAGCGAGGACGGCATCACTCGTGGGTAGAGCCCCTCGAACGCCACCACGGTAGCTAGCACGATGGTGAGGCCGGTCGTTACGAAGGCCCAGCCACCCAGACGCAGGCGCGCCAGCACCGTGCTGGCCACGAACGTGATCATCGCCAGGACCGGCAGGGTGCCGGGCACGAGCCCGCTGCGCACGAACAGGTCGGTCTGGGAGTAGGTAGCGAGGAAGAAGCCTAGCAGCACCACCGCTGCCGGCCACCATAAGGTCAGTGCCGCATTGCGAGCCCGCTCGGCCACGGTGCTCTCGGCCCGCAGGTTCAGGAACAGGGCGCCGTGGAGCGCGAACACGCAGAGCGACACCAGCCCGCCGAGCAACGAGAAGGGGTTGAGCAGGGTCAGGAGGTTGCCCTGGAACTGCATCTGCGCTCCGATGGGCACCCCGCGCACCAGGTTGGTGATGGCCACGCCCCAGAGGAACGCGGGCAGCGCGCTGCCTGTCACGATGGCGACGTCGGCCGCCCGCCGCCAGCCGGCGTTGTCAAGCTTCCCCCGGAACTCGAAGCCGACGGCGCGCAGGATCAGCGCCACCAGGATCAGGAATAGTGGCAGGTAGAAGCCGCTGAAGAGGGTGGCGTACCAGTCGGGGAAGGCCGCGAACATGGCGCCGCCGGCGGTGATCAGCCACACTTCGTTGGCGTCCCAGAACGGGCCGATGGTGTTGATGACGATGCGTCGCTCGGCGTCGTCGCGCGCCACCACGGGTAGCAGGATGCCGACCCCGAAGTCGAACCCCTCCAGGAAGAAATAGCCGATGAACAGAACGGCGATGAGCGCGTACCAGATGGTGTTGATGTCCATGGTTCGGGTCTCCTGTCTAGTACGCGAACACGTCGCCCAGGCCGGTGTCCTGCTCACCCCGGCGCACGTCGGTCACTGGTCTGGCGAAGCGGTAGATGAGATAGAAGTCGAGGGCCGCGAGGACGCCGTAGATCACGGTGAAGCCGACGAAGGTCACCAGCACGTCGACGCCGGAGACATTGGGCGACACGGCCGAGGACGTGCGCAGGAGCCCTTGCACCACCCAGGGCTGACGGCCCATCTCGGTGGTGATCCAGCCGGCGAAGTTCGCCAGGTAGGGGAGGAACAGGAAGGCGATCGCCAGTCGCAGGAACCAGCGCCGCTCCAGGTGGCCGCGCCACCAGAGCACCAGCCCGGCCAACGCCAGCACGATGAAGAGCAGGCCCAGCCCCACCATCGCCCGGAAGCTCCAGTAGACGGCGGCGACGGGTGGAACGTAGTCGCCCGGGCCGTACTTGGCCACGTCCTCGGCTTCCAGCTCGTGGATGCCCTTCACTTCGCTGGTGGTGTTGTTGTAGGCGAGCACGCTCAGCAGGTAGGGCAACTTGATTTCGCGGGTACTGGTGCCGTCCTTCTGGTCGATGTTGGCCCAAAGGGAGAAGGAGGCGGGCTGCTCACTGTTCCACAGGGCCTCCATCGCGGCCAGCTTCATCGGCTGGGTACGGGCGGTGTGCTGTGCCTGCGAGTGGCCGCTGGTGGCGGTCAGCAAGCCGGCCACCGCCACGATCACCAGTGCGATCTGGGCGGAGCGGGCGTAGAGCTCGCGATCATGGTGCCGCAGCAGATGCCAGGCGCTGATGCCCAGCACGAACAGGCCGCCGGTGGTGAGCGCTGCCAGGATGGTGTGCGGCGCCTCGACCAGCAGCCGTTCGTTGAGGAACACCGCGACCGGGTCGGAGAGCCGGGCGCGCCCGTCGACGATGGTGTAGCCGACCGGCTGCTGCATCCAGGAATTGGCCATCAAGATCCAGATGGCCGATACCATCGAGCCGAAGGCGACGAGCCAGATGCTCAGCAGGTGGACCGCCTTGGGCAGCCTGTCGCGGCCGAACAGCCACACGCCCAGGAAGGTCGACTCCAGGAAGAAGGCCATCAGTGCCTCGATCGCCAGCGGGATGCCGAAGATGTCGCCGACGAAGCGCGAGTACTGGGACCAGTTCATGCCGAACTGGAACTCCTGCACGATGCCCGTGACCACCCCCAGGGCGAAGTTGATGACGAACAGCTTCCCCCAGAAGCGCGCCATCCGGTCGTACATGGGGTTCTTCGTGCGGTAGTGGAAACTCTGCATGATGGCGACGATCAAGCCCAGACCGATCGTCAGCGGCACGAAGACGTAGTGGAACGCGGTGGTGACGCCGAACTGCCAGCGGGCGAGTAGCAGAGGGTCCATGTTGCCGATTGTTGGTCGCGGGCGCATAGGTCCCCAGAGACAATCGTCCCTTGCACCGGGCTCTGCGCCTCCGTAGTTGCGGGACGTCCGCACCTACGCGAACGGCGTTGCGGCACGTAGCCTCCAGGTGTATCGCGCGTCTCGTGGAGAAGGTGATCAGCAGATTCGACGGGAGGTCGACATGGACACTCTGCTGAAGGTTCCAGGCCACGCGAGGCGGATCCATGAACTGATCGAGCGGCGGTGGCCGGCCGCTCGCGGCTACGCGGCGGAAGCGGCGGGCGTTCTCGCCAGCCTCGAGCCGCTGCTCGCCAGCTCGCCCGAGTTGGCGGCGGACGCCGTGCTGGAGCGCATCATCGAACCGGAGCGCGTCATCATGTTCCAGGTGCCGTGGCGTGGCGACGACGGCAGCGTGATGGTGAACCGAGGCTACCGGGTCCAGTTCAACAGCGCCCTCGGCCCCTACAAAGGCGGCCTGCGCTTCCACCCCGACGTCGGCCTCGATCTCTTCCTTTCCCTGGCATTCGAGCAGACGTTCAAGAACAGCCTCACCGGCCTTCGTATGGGGGGCGCCAAGGGTGGTGCCGATATCGATCCCAAGGGGCGGAGCGACGCCGAGATGGCGCGCTTCTGCACGAGCTTCATGACCGAGCTGCAGCGCCACATCGGCGAAGAAACCGACGTGCCTGCAGGCGACATCGGCGTCGGCGGGCGCGAGATCGGCTACCTCTTCGGTGCGTACAAGCGCATCGTTGGGCGATTCGCGCCAGGCGCGTTGACCGGAAAGGGTCCCAGCTGGGGCGGCTCGTTCGTTCGGCGCGAGGCGACGGGATACGGCCTCGTCTATTTCGTGCGCGAGATGCTGGCAGGGAGCGGCGACACGCTGGAAGGCAAGCGGGCCGTGGTCTCTGGGTCGGGGAACGTGGCGATCTACGCCATCGAGAGGCTGCAACAGCTGGGAGCCAGCGTGATGGCCTGCTCCGACCGGGGTGGGGCGGTCATCGATCCCGAGGGGATCGACCTCGGCACCCTGAAGCGCATCAAGGAGCGCGAGCGCGGCAGCCTGGCGAGTTACGTCCGAGCGCGGCCGGGCGCCCGCTATCAGGCGGGGGCGACCGTCTGGACGCAGGCGTGCGACATCGCCCTGCCGTGCGCTACCCAGGGTGAGCTGGACCTGGAGGACGCGCGCGCCCTCATCGCCAACGGGGTGGGGGTGGTGGCCGAGGGTGCCAATCTGCCCTGCACGGCCGAGGCGCTGCGTGCCTTCTCAGAGGCCGGCGTGGCGTTCGGGCCTGGTAAGGCCGCCAATGCCGGCGGCGTTGCCACCTCGGGGCTGGAGATGCAGCAGGACGCGTCTCAGGAAGCTTGGACCTTCGAGGACGTGGATGTCCGGCTGCAAGAGATCATGGCCTCCATCTATCGCCAGGCGCGCGCGGCGGCCGAGCGGGCCGGCGATCCGCGCGACCTCGCGGCGGGTGCCAACATGGCCGGTTTCGAGCGGGTGGCGCGGGCGATGCTCGACCAGGGCGTGGTCTGAGCGGTCAGCACGGGCCCCGCGACGTCGTCAGAACAGACGCGGCGCGGTCTTCACGGGGGCCTCGAGCGCCGCGGCGATGAGTGTCTCGGCGGCCTGTCGAGCGTGCCAGGCGGGCTCGGCGGTGCCGGCCACCAGCGCGTCGATCGTCGCACCGTCGAGCAACAGCTGTAGCTGGCGCGCCAGCGCCTCCGGGTCGCTGGCTCCGGCGTCGTGGGCGAGGCTCGCGAGGTAGGCGCGCACCTCGAGCTGGTAGTCGCGAGCGATCGGCCGGGCGGGATTGAGCTGGCCGCCCAGCTCGATGGTGGCGTTGGCCAGGGGGCAACCGCGGTAGTCGGGGCTCTCCACCCACTCTCGTAGTAGCTCGAAGACGGCGAGCAACCGTCCGTCCGCCGCCTCGGCGCGTTCGTTGGCTCGCCTCAGCCACGCCAGGCGCTCCTCGGCGCGGCGTTCCAGAACGGCCTGCAACAGCGCGTCCTTGGAGGGGAAGTGGTGGTAGAGGGTCATGCGGGCGACCTGCGCCCGATCGATGATCTCGTTGATCCCGACGTTGGCGGCGCCGCGCGCGTAGAACAGCCGCGACGCGGCGTCCAGCAAGCGCTCGACCGCGGAGGGGCGGCCGTCCTCGTCGCTGCTCATACCGCATGATACGACTGCCGCCCGCGACCCGTCCGTGCGCCAGCGGGGAGCGGCGTGCGCGGACGGCGCCGGCTCAGCGCTGACGGAAGGCCTGGAGCCGGCGGCTCACGCCTGCCACTAGACTGGCGTGATCGGTGGCCACGGTGAGGAGCTGGAAGCCCTGCGCGGCGGCGCGCCGTGCGAACTCCGGCGCGTCAGTATGCAGGCCGGCCACCTTGCCGTGACGGTGGCAGGCCTCCTGGACGCGGGTTACCGCCGCGACGTGGTCGGGATGATCGTTGTCCATGCGCGGTTCCAGGCCCAGGGCGAGGCTCAGGTCTGCCGGGCCGACGTAGGCACCGGTGAGCCCGTCGACTGCAAGGATGGCGTCCAGATCTTCGAGGGCGCCGCGGGTCTCGATCATGGCGAACACCAGCACCTCCTCCGAGCTGCGCGCCGGGTAGTCGGCGCCGTGCGCGCGGGTGGCCCGGATGGGGCCGTGACTTCGGATGCCGGCCGGCGGGTAGCGGCACGCGGCCACCGCCGCACGCGCCTCCTCGGCACTGCCGATCATGGGCACGATCACGCCGAGGGCTCCGGCGTCGAGGATGCGCATCAGGGTAGCGGCATCGTTCCACGGTGGGCGCACCAGGGCGACGGCGCCGGCCAGCTCGATGGCGCGCAGGAAGTCGGGGAGTCGAGCCGGATCGGCCAGTCCGTGCTGCAGGTCGACGCAGACGCTGTCGAAGCCGCAGCCGGCGACGAGCTCGGCCGCGAAGGGGTCGTCGAGCGCGATCCAGGCGTTCGCGGCTACGCCGCCCTCTCGCCAGATGGCCCGGAGACGGTTCTCACGCATGGCATGCTCCCTTCGAGCGGCCGCGCCGCTGGCAGGCAGCATCGCAGGTCTGCGGCCGAGTGTGCAACGGATTGGCGTCTCAGCCGCCCAGCACCGTGCGCTCCAGCTCGGCCAGGCGCAGGATCACTGCGTGGCGCGCACTCGCCAAGACCTGCGCCGCCTGGCGGCGTGTCAGTTCACCGCTGCGGTAGGCGAGTGGCGAGATCACCCCGGCGTCCAGCCGTGCCTTGGCGGCCTCGAGATCATCCTGTGCGGTGGCGTCGGCGGCCGTGGCGTTGGCGAGCGCGGCTACGGCCGCTTGGGCATTGGCATACGCACCGCGAACGCTCAAGTCGAGCGTGCGGCCCACTGCGGTGACGTGCCGCTCGGCGTCGCTCAGGTCGTCCTGCGCGTGTTGGATGGCCGACCGGGCGGAGAAGTCGTTGTCGACCGCATCGTGCTGTGCGCGCGCGTTGCGTGCGCGCGTCCGACAGCGCTGCCTGCGCCTGCCGGTAGCTGTTGTCCGCCTTGGCGACGTCGAGGTCGGTGGCGGCGCCGGCCGCCGCCTGCAAGGTGCGGGTTCGCTCCAGCGTGGTGAGGTTGGTCCTGGCGTTGGCGAGGCCGTCGGATGCGTCGCTGGTCGCGTCGGCTGCGGCTTGCAGCTCGCTGGCGCTGGCGCTGCCCATGTCGTACAGGGTCTGCCTCTAGGCCAGCGTGCGTTGCTGGTTGGTCAGTGCCCGCTGTGCGGCGTCGATCTGGGACGCCTCGGTGGCACGGGTCTTCGCCTGGCTCGCCTGCAGCGCCGCCAGGCTGCCCTGCGCCCTCTGCAACGCCAGGCTGGCGTCGTCCACGGCGCGCTGGAAGCTCGCGGGGTCGAGCCGGGCACCACCTCGCCCTGCGCCACACGGTCGCCTACCGAGGCGATAGCGAGCACAGTGCCCGCCACCGATGGTGTGAGCGCCGGCGTGCGAGCGGGGGAGAGGGCGCCCGGTCCACTGACCGACACGTGAAAGGGTGCGAGATGCACCGTCACGGGCACCGGGGGACTGGGGGCGGCGCGGTGCCCGCGGCCCAAAACCAGGTAGCCGGCGACCGCCCCGGCGCCAAGCATCGCCAGCACGCCCCAGAGCCACGCCCGCCGACGCGGGTGGCGCGGCCCGGCCGCCTTCGTGTCCACTGCCATGCCCACCTCCACCCGTTCCCCTCCCGGGACGGATAACGCCGCTCCACGGGGCGGATCGGGACGGAGGCCGACCGCTCCAGACGCATCTTCGAGCGCTGGTGTGCAGGCGGCGTCAAGGGTTTGAGAAGGCAAGGGGTGCTGCCGGACTCGGCGTGTGCGATGCATCGCTGCGTTAGGCTCCGGCCATGCAGCGGATCCGGGTGGCCATCCTCGGTGCCGGCAACATCGCCGGCGTGCATGCCCAGGCGATCGACGAGGTGGAAGGTGCCATGCTGACCGTCGTCGCGGACGGCGGAAGCGGGCGCGGCCGCGACCTGGCGGAACGCTTCGGTGCCCGCTACCTCGCCGATGCTGCGGCCGTTGCCGATGCGGACGATGTAGACGCCCTGATCATCGCCACGCCCAGCGGCACCCACGCCGAAGCTGCTGTCGCGGCCGCCGAGCGCGGCAAGCACGCGCTCGTCGAGAAACCGCTCGACGTCACGCTGGCGCGCTGCGATGCGATGATCGCCGCCGCCCGGCGGCACCACACGGTGTTGGCGGCGGTGTTCCAGAACCGCTTCGCGCCGGGCGTGGAGCGCGCCCGGGAGGCAGCAGCCGCGGGCCGACTCGGTCGCCTGGTGATCGCGAACGGACTGGTGCCCTGGCATCGGCCTGCCGAGTACTACCGAGACGGCGGCTGGCGCGGCACCTGGGCACTCGACGGGGGTGGTGCCCTCATGAACCAGGGGATTCACACGGTCGACCTGCTGCTCCACCTGGCGGGGCCGGTGTCGGCGGTAGCCGCGCGCAGCGGGCACCTGCTCCACGCCATCGAAACCGAGGACACCGCCTCGGCCACGCTGCTGTTCGAGAGTGGCGCCTACGGCGCGTTGCAGGCCACGACGGCGAGCTGGCCGGGATCGCCGGCCCGGATCGAGCTCTACGGCGACGCGGGGAGCATCGTCCTGGAGGACGGACGCATCGCCCGATGGCGCCTCAGCGATGGCGATGCGGCCGAGGAGGCCGCCATGCTGGCGCTGGACCCGGGTGCCGCCGGCGGGACGGCGGACCCCCTGGCCATCGGCGTGGAGCGGCACCGGCGTCAGCTGGAGGACTTCCTAGCAGCAGTCCGGGAGGGGCGCCAGCCCGCGGTGCCCCCCCTCGAGGCGCGGCGCGCTGTGGAGCTGGTGGTGGCCGTGTACAGCGCCGCCCGCGCCGAGACCACCGTGCGCCTGCCGCTTCCCGCGTGAGCGGGTCGGTCACGCCGCGACACGGCCTTCGCGCGTGCAGCGTCAACCGGCGGAGGAGATAGGTGTCCAGACGCCGCCGTTGCGAGCGCTTGTCACGACGGTGTCGATGAAGGCGACGCCTCGGACGCCGTCCGCGACTGTCGGGTAGTCCGCGCGCGGATCGCCGCGGATGGCGTCCGCAACTCCCGCATAGACGTTGGCGAAGGCTTCCAGGAAGGCTTCAGGGTGGCCGGGAGGGATGCGACTGGCGGCCTTGGCGGCGTCGCCCAGGTAGCCGTTCCCGCGGGTGAGGACGCGCGCCGGCCCCTCCAGGCTCTTGAGGACGAGCCGGTTGGGGTCCTCTTGCCGCCAGTCGAGGCTGCCGGTCTCGCCGTAGACGCGCAGGCGCAGGTCGTTCTCCTCGCCCACCTCGACCTGGCTCACGGCCAGGACGCCCCTGGCACCGCCCTCGAAGCGCAGCAACACCGTGGCGTCGTCGTCCAGCCGGCGCCCCGGAACGAAGGTGGTGAGCTCTGCGCACACGCTCTCGAGCTCCAGACCGGTGACGGTGCTCACCAGGTTCTCGGCGTGGCTGCCGATGTCGCCGATGGCGCCGCCTGCGCCGGAGCGCGCCGGATCGGTGCGCCACTCGGCCTGCTTGTTGTCGCCGCCAGCCTCGGCACGGGTGGCCAGCCAGCCCTGGTGGTACTCGACGACCACCTTACGCAGCTTGCCGATAGCGCCCTCACGGATCAGGCGGCGAGCCTCCTTGACCAGCGGGTAGCCCGTGTAGTTGTAGGTCACGCCGAACACGATGCCTTTCTCGTGCGCGGTCCGAGCCAGCTCGGCGGCCTGCCCGCGGGTGTGCACCAACGGTTTGTCGCAGATCACATGGAAGCCGGCATCGGCGAACGCCTTGGCGACCGGGAAGTGAACGTGGTTCGGCGCAACGATGCTGATCGCTTCGATCCGCTCCGCGGGCGGCAGCGCCAGCTCGCCGTCGAGCATCTCCTGCCAGCTGCCGTAGCCGCGCGCCAGGCCCAGGTCGCGGGCGCTTGCTAGGGCCTTCTGAGGCGTGCTGGAGAGGGCGCCGGCCTGCAAGACGTAGTTCCTGTCGAGCCGAGCGGCGGTGCGGTGGACGGCGCCGATGAAGGCGCCCTGGCCTCCGCCGACCATGCCGAGGCGGATGGGCGTGGGCGGTTCCCTCACGGCTACGCTCCCGGCTCCTCGGCGGTCTTGCTGCTGAAGGCAGCGTCGAAGGCGGCTCCGGCCGACTCGAAGTCGAGGGAGCGGACGAACGCGGCAGACTCGGTGGCGCCGTGGACGCGGTCCATGCGGGCATCCTCCCACTCCACCGACAGCGGCCCCTGGTAGCCGATGTCGTTGAGCGCCACGATGATCTCCTCGAAGTCGACGTCTCCGCGTCCCACGCTGCGGAAGTCCCAGTAGCGTCGGGCATCGCCGAAGGTGGTGTGCCCCCCGAAGACGCCGACGGTCCCGTCACCCCGCGCCCACCATGCGTCCTTCACGTGCACGTGAGCGATCCGGTCGGCGAAGCGGCGCACGAAGTGCACGTAGTCGACGCCCTGGTAGCCCAGGTGGCTCGGGTCGAAGTTGAACTGGAAGCGCGGGTGGTGCTTGACGGCGTCAAGGGCGCGCTCCGCGCTGGCGATGTCGAACGCGATCTCGGTGGGGTGGACCTCCAGGGCGAACGTCACGCCGTCCTTGTCGAAGGCGTCGAGTATGGGCCCGAAGCGCTGGGCGAAGTCCTCGAACCCTCGTTGCCAGTAGTCCTGAGTGGTGGGCGGGAAGGCGTACAGACTGTGCCACACGGAGCTTCCCGTGAAGCCGGTGACCACGTCGACACCCAGCTTGCGGGCCGCGCGAGCGGTGTCGATCAGCTCCTGTGCGGCGCGACGGCGCACGCCCTCGGGCTCGCCGTCGCCCCACACGTACTCCGGGACGACATCCTGGTGGCGCTCATCGATGCGGTCGCACACAGCCTGGCCGACAAGGTGCGCGCCGATGGCGAAGCAGCGCAGGCCATGACGCTCCAGCAGCCGCTGTCGCTCCCGGACGTAGCGGTCGTCCTCGAGCGCCTTGCGCACCTCGAAGTGGTCCCCCCAGGTACAGAGCTCTAGGCCGTCGTAGCCCATCTCCTTGGCCAGCGGGGCGAGCTCGGCCAGCGGCATGTCCGCCCATTGGCCAGTGAAGAGGGTGACAGGACGTGGCATGGTGACCTCCGGTTCGCGGCAGGAGGGTGGGTGGGCCGGCCGCCGCCGTTCCGCTCGGCGCGTTCGCTGCCGAGCGCCTCGGCCCCGGGGAGGGCCTCACGATCTCCATGAAGGCATGGTAGCGCCAGATCTCGATCCGCGGAGCCATGCCGGGGTCGGGCCGACCGGCGACCGTCCGGCCGCTAGGGGAGACCCCAGCCGTGCGGCAGAGACAGCGAAACGCGCAGGCGCGTGAGGGCTACGTCGGCGCTGCCTGCCGCACCCGCGCTCGCCTGTAGCTCGATGCCTATCCGGAACGAGCCGCTCTGGAGCCTCTTCAGGGCGCCCGGGTTCGCCTGGCTGTCCAGCTTCAGGGTCGCGTCGACCGTTGTGGCCTGACCCGCCGGCATGGCAGGCGTCTGCTTCTGGGCGACTCGGTACTGCGGCTGGAAGGCGTCACTTGCGCTGGCGCCGGCGAGGTAGATGCTGACCGTGCCCGCGCCGATGGCGGTGGTCGGCGTGACCGACGCGGCAAGGTCGAGATCGAAGGCGGTGATCGCCGCGGCGGCGTCCGCCGGCACGCCCAGCTGGGTGAGGTCGACCGCCTCGCCCGGGTTGGGCGTGGCGTTGCTGAACGGCAGCTGGACGTCGGCGGTGCCGGTGCCGTAGGAGATCGTCGCCTGCGTCTCGCTGGCGCTCATGAAAGGCACCAGGTCGGCCTCGACGGTGAGGGCGGTGTGTCGGGAACAGCCCGCGACGAGGGTCGCGACGGTGACCAGGGAAGCGACTACGGCGAGAGTGCGGGCGGGTCGCTGGCGCATGGCAGCCTCCTCAGAAGCCGAACGCCACCGAGGCGGCGACGCCGAAGGCGCGGTGGTCGGTGAGTGGCGAGGGGTGGGTGGCGAGCGCGACGTCGAACCCGACCGGGCCCGCCCGGACGCCTGCGCCGACCCCGAGGCGCAGGCCGTCCTGATAGCCGAGCCCGGCCCGGAAAGCGAAGATGCCGAGACGCGCCTCGGCACCGGCATGGGCGGCGAGGCCGCCGGAGAGGTCGAGGTCGCCGTCGGCGGCGACGACCAGCCCGAGCCCTCCGGCATCCAGGGTCTCCGGAGGTCTGTCCAGCGCCACCTGGGCAGCGACGTGCACATGGTCGGCCACCTCGACCTGCCGGGCGTAGCCGAGATCGCTGTTGCTCGAGCTGCTCTGATCCCCCTGCATGCGAACCTGATCCAGGTTCCACACCATCACGCCGAGGTGGCGCACCGAGACGCCGGTGGTGAGCGTACCGGCGGCGGTCGGGAAGCTGGCGGCGAAGCCCAGCGCGGCTTGCCCGCCGTAGCCGGGCCCGCCTCCGGTCAGCACGCCGCCCACCGAGGTCAGCGCGTTGTAGCCGTAGAGCACATTACCTGTGAGGTTGCCGTTGCTGTCTTGCTCGGCCTGGGCCGTGCCGTGGACGCTGAGGCTTGCCTTCTCGAGGCCGGCCACGGCCGAGGCACGGACGCCGGCGTACAGGCGACCGCCGCCCAAGGCCGAGCTCGGTACCGGCAACGGCAGGGCGGTGCCCACGTCGAGCGCTACGCCCGCTTCGGCGTCGGCGGTGAGGTCCGCCGAGGCGCTGGTGCTCCCGCCGGCGAACACCCGCTTGAGGTCGCTGCCGGGGTCGAAACGGACGTGCACGGTGGCGAACGGACGCACGCCCAGACGCACCGGGCCGAGGCTGCCGCCGATGGGGAGCTCGAGCCCGCCGTCGTAGCTGGCGGGACGGGCCAGGTCCATGGTGGAGCCGCCTTCGAAGCCGACGCTCAGCCCCGCCGCGTCCACGCCGACGGTGACCCGGTACGGGCTGACGGCGGGATCGAGCAGGTAGAGCCCGAGGGCGCTGGCCTGGTCGAGGGTGGACAAGGCGTCGAAGCCGGGCCCGTAGGGGTCCCAGTAGTCGCGGGTCAGGGCGCTGAGCGCGCCCATCGGCAGGGTCAGGCTGGAGCCGCCGCTACCGGGAACGGCCGCGAAGGCCGGGTTCACCGAGGTCGCGCCGGGGCCGGCCACGGTGACGCCGCCCATCCCCAGCGAGCGGGCGTCCTGCGCGCTCGCCGCCGGCGCGAGAAGAACGGCAGTCAGGAGCGCCGCGGCCAGCAGCGGTCCAGGTGGCGCGTGCGCTGCCAGGCGCCTTGCGAACGGCATCGTTATGCAGGACGACGAACCCCGGACCCTCATGACACCCTCCTCAGGTCGGCGCCGCAAGGCGCGCATGCCGTTATCGCACCGCGGGGAGGGGTGCACGCGCCATGAAACGCTTCGCTTGTGTCTGGCGCGGTCGGCATCCGGGGGCGCCGCGCTGGCGCCAGGGCGCGTCCCGCCCGCCGCGGAATCGGTCCGACCGTCCGACCCCGTGATAGGATTTGCAGCGTTATTCAGGGTTGGAGCCGCCGCCGCCGAGCGCATCGAGGCGCGAGGCGGTGGCGGCGCTACGGGTTGAGCCCACTCCCCATCTGCTGCGGCGCTCGCACGTGCAGGAGACCACGTGACCGACATCCTCGAAACGGCGACCGACGGGACCCTAGAGGAGAGTCGCTCGCGCGGGCGGCGCAGCTGGTGGCAGCGCTTGCGGGCCGACCGCACCGGCATGATCGGGCTGGTGCTGGTGGTGGTGGTGGTGCTAGCCGCGGTGCTTGCGCCGCTCATCGCTCCCTACGACCCCAACCAGCAGTTCAGCAACGGCTTGAGTGAGTTCGGCATGCCGCGGGCACCGGACGGCACCTACCTGCTGGGCACCGACCTGCTGGGGCGCGACCTGCTCTCGCGCATCCTCTTCGGCGCCCGCGTCAGCCTCGTCATCGGCCTAGTCGCCAACGGCGTAGCGGTCGCCATCGGCGCCGCGGTGGGGGTGGTAGCAGGCTACTTCCGCGGGTGGCTCGGCACCGTGCTGATGCGCTTCACCGACGTCATGACCGCCTTCCCAGCACTGGTGCTGGCCATCGCCCTGGCTGCCATCCTGAGACCCAGCCTCTGGATCGTCGCGCTGGTCATCGCCATGGTCAACTGGGTCTACGTGGCGCGAGCGATCTACGCCCAGGTGCTGGCGGTGCGAGAGCAGCAGTACATCGAGGCCACCACGGCGCTCGGCGTTCCCACGCTGGGCGTGCTGGTCCGCCATATCCTGCCGCAGCTCAGCCTCAGCCTGCTGGTCTTCGCCACCCTGGGTATCTCGACCAGCGTGCTGCTGGAGGCCTCGCTCTCCTACCTGGGTGTGGGGGTGCAGCCGCCCACGCCCTCCTGGGGCGGCATCATCAACGCCAGCCAGTCCTACCTCACAACCGCACCCTGGCTGGTGCTGTTCCCGGGCCTGGCGATCATCCTCACATCGGTGGGCTTCAACCTCTTCGGCGAGGCCCTACGCGACGCGCTCGACGTGGGGGGCCGGCGGTGACGGCCTACGTGCTGCGCAGACTTCTGCAGGGCCTGGGCGCCATCCTGGGCGTCATCACCGTGACCTTCATCCTGACCTACATCGTGCCCGTGAACCCGGCACAAATGATCGCCGGGCCTAGCGCCACCCCCGAGGTGGTACAGCGCATCGGGCATCAGCTGGGCCTCGACCAGCCGCTGCCCGTGCGCTACGTCCACTACCTGTGGAGCCTGGTGCACTTCGACCTCGGTCGCTCGTACGCACAGCGCACGTTGGTGAGCCAGCTGGTCGCCACGCATCTGCCGGTGACCCTGAAGCTGATGCTGACTGGCATCGCCTGCGAGCTCCTGCTCGGCATCCCGATCGGCATCCTATCGTCGGTGGCCCAGGGCGGCTGGTGGGACCGCGGCTTCACCCTCGTGGCCTTCGTTGGCGTGTCCACACCGCAATTCGTGGTGGGCCTGATCCTGCTCTACCTCTTCGGCTATCTGGTGCCCTGGTTCCCGCTGGGCGGCTACGGGAACGGCAGCCTGGTGCACTACGTGCTGCCGGCGCTGTCGGTGGGCTTCGCGGGGGCGGGCTGGTACGCCCGCGTGTTGCGGTCCTCGCTGATTGACGTGCTTCGTCAGGACTACCTGCGCACTGCCAGGGCCAAGGGCGTGAGACCGCGCGCGCAGGTCTTGCGCCACGCCCTGCGCAATGCCATGCTGCCGGTCATCGCGCTGGTAGGTCTCGACCTAGGCGTATTCATGGGCGGCGTCATCGTGGTCGAGCAGGTCTTCGCCCTGCCAGGCCTCGGGCAGATGATGTGGCAGGCCATCCAGGTCCTCGACATTCCCGTGATCATGGGCGGCGTGCTGATGACGGCGATCTTCGTCGTGCTCGGCAACCTCATCGCCGACATGGTCTATCCGCTGCTCGACCCCAGAATCCAGTACCACTGAGAAGGAGGCGGGCCTCTGGCGAGATGGCACCTTGGGAGACGCAGGACATCCGCAGGTTGACCACAGGACGATGTAGAAGGAGAGGACTTCACGATGCGAAAGTGGACGATCGCGCTGGCGATCCTGCTGGCCTCCGCCGGCGTCGGGTTCGCGGCCAACAGCACCGTGGTGCTGACCTTCCAGAACGACATCTCGACGCTCGACCCGGCCATCGGCTACAACTGGGACAATTGGTCGATGATCCAGGCCATCTTCGACGGCCTGATGACCTACAAGCCCGGCACCACGGAGCTGCAGCCGGCGCTGGCGACCGATTACCAGATCTCCGACGACGGCCTCACCTACACCTTCGACCTGCGTCAAGGCGTCAGCTTCACGGACGGAGAGGCGTTCGACGCCGCCGACGTGAAGTACTCCTTCGAGCGCATGTTGAACCCGGCCACGCAGAGTCCGGGGGTAGGCTTCTTCACCGGCATCGAGGGCGCCCAGGCCTTCATCGACGGCAAGGCCAAGGACGTGAGCGGCATCAAGGTGCTGTCGCCGACCAAGGTTCAGTTCACCCTCACCCAAGCCGACGCGACCTTCCTCAACAAGCTAGCGCTCAACTTCAGCTTCATGGTGCCCCCCAAGGCGGTCGAGAAGTGGGGCAAGGACTTCGGTCACCATCCGGTCGGCACCGGCGGCTTCTCCATGAAGGAGTGGGTGCCCGGTCAGCGCCTGGTGCTGGTGAAGAACCCCGACTACTTCGTATCGAGCGAGCCGAAGGTCGACGAGATCGACTTCCAGTTCGGCGTCGACCCCAACGTCGCCTTCCTGCGGCTCCAGCGTGGCGAGGTCGATATCCTCGGTGACGGCATCCCCTCGTCGCAGTTCGCGAAAGTGATGAGCGATCCCAAGCTCAAGCAGCAGGTAGTCTCGTCCGACCAGATCGAGACCAGCTTCGTAGCGCTCAACACCGGCATGAAGCCCTTCGATAGCGTCGACGTTCGCCAGGCGCTCAACATGGCGATCGACAAGAGCCAGGTGCTGCGCGTGATCAACAATCGTGCCGCCGCAGCGGATCAGATCCTGCCGCCGGCGATGCCGGGCTACAACCCCGACTACAAGGGCTTCCCCTACGACCCCGCCCAGGCCAAGCAGCTGCTGGCCAAGGCCGGCTACCCAGACGGCTTCAGCTCGGTGCTCTACACCAGCAACGTCGACCCCAACCCGCGCATCGCCCAGGTCATCCAGCAGCAGCTGGCGCAGATCGGGGTGAAGCTCGACATCCGCTCACTGTCGCCAAGCGCCGTGATCGACGCGGCCAGCCAGGGCAAGACCCCCATGGTGTGGTCCGGCGGCATGGCCTGGCTCGACGACTACCCCGACCCGAACGATTTCTGGTGGCCTATCCTTGGGTGCGACAGCGCGGTGCCGGGCGGCTGGAACTGGCCACGGTACTGCAACAAGCAGCTCGACGCCCAGGGGCAGAAGGCCGACGCCATGGTGCAGCAAAGCCAGTCCGGCGCGCGCATCGCCTTGTGGCGTGACATCTTCACGCAGGCGTCGAAGGACGCCCCCTGGATCCCGCTATTCAACGAGCGGAGCTACGTGATGCACACCCCGCGAATGGGCGGCATCGGCTTCAAGGTGGCTGGCATCTACACCCCGGTCAACTACAAGGAGATCGAGATTGTCGGAGGACAGTAGCGTCCGAACCATCCACAGCGCCCACCACCACTTCGGGTGGGACAACGCCCTCGCGCCGGTGATGCGGGTGGCGCCCGGGAGCGAGGTCGTCTTCGAGATCGTCGACGCCTCGGGCGGGCAGCTCGGTAGGAACTCGGGTCACGCCGACGTGGGCGCGCTGGACTTCGAGAAGGTCAACCCCGTCACCGGGCCCGTCTACATCGAGGGGGCGGAGCCGGGTGACGCCCTGGCCGTGCATATCCTCGACTTCGAGGTGAGCGGTTGGGGCTGGACCGGTGTCATTCCCGGCTTCGGCCTGCTGACCGACGACTTCCCCGACCCGTTCCTGCATATCTCGCGCTACGACGCGCAGCAGGTGTCCTTCACGCCAGAGATCCACCTCCCGACGGTGCCCTTCCCGGGCACCATCGGGGTGGCACTGGCCGAGGCGGGCAGCCACTCGGTGGTGCCGCCCAGGCAGGTGGGTGGCAACATGGACATCCACGACCTCACGCGCGGTACGGTCCTCTACCTGCCGGTGGAGGTCCCGGGCGGGCTCTTCTCGGTGGGCGACACCCACGCCGCCCAGGGCGACGGCGAGGTATGCGGCACCGCCATCGAAACGCCCATGACCACCCGGCTGCGCTTCGAGCTGGTGAAGGGCGCGAACCTGCCGAGCCCACAGTTCGACAGCCCGCGGCCCGCCGGTCGCTTCGCGCCGGCCGAGGCAGGCTTCTACGTCACCACCGGGGTCGCCCCCGACCTCATGGAGGCTGCCCGTGGGGCCGTGCGCGCCATGATCGACCACCTGGGGCGCGAGTACGCTCTCGAGAGCCGGCTCGCCTACGCGCTGTGCAGCGTGGCGGTCGACCTGCGCATCAGCGAGGTGGTCGACGCCCCCAACTGGGTGGTGTCGGCCCATCTGCCCAAGGGCATCTTCGTGTAGGCGCCGGAGGCGGCCATGCGCAGCGGGCGGCCGGGTCACCTCGGCCTCGGCCGCCCGCTGCGCACGCTCCTGGCCGCTGGCGACCGCCGTCCACGCAGCTGCTCTAGAGGGGGTCCTGGCTCATCGCCAACAGCCGGTCGAGGATGGCCGCACCGTCGGCGCGCAGCCCGTTGTGCTGATACGCGTCGGTGGACCACAGGCGCACGCTGCCGACACGCTCCGCGGTCTCCCGCGACAACTCGTAGTCCACGAACATGTCGTCGACGTAGGCGAGCGCCGCCACCGGCACGTCGTTGGCCGCCAGCGCATCGAGGTCGTAGAGCGCGGTCCAGTCCGCCTTCTCGGCCAGGAGCTCGGCTGCCTCGCGGAAGGGGCGCAGCGCCGGGAACTGCTCGAACATCCAGGGGTAGATCATCTCGCCGGTGAAGCGCAGCGGCTTGCCGGGCTCGAAGGGGATCTCGGGTGCGGTCTCGAGCATGCGCTGGGCCGCCCAGCGCGTGGCTCGTTCCTGGGCGTAGATGGCCTCGTGCACGACGCCGAACAGGGGGTTGGCGACGAAGCCCTGGCGCCCGTAGACCTCGTGGAGGAAGGCGTCCGCCAGCTCGCGGCGGCCCTGGACGTGCACGAAGGCGCGCTCGAGCAGCCAGTGCAGGTTCTCGAAGCCGTCGGAGCTGCCCAGCTCCATGCCCAGGAACTGCACCCGCTCCACGGTCAGGCGCGCGCCGTCCGGCAACCGTACGTCGTGCTCCTGGAGGTAGCTGGCGACCTCCGTCCACCCGCGCTCGTCCTCGGGGTAGCGGCGGTAGTAGGCGTCGTTTCGAGCGCGCAGCCGGCGGTAGGTGGCGCGGTAGACGTCCTCGGCGGGGCGCGTGAGGCTCGCCAGCCCGCCGGTGATCAGCGCGCGCTCCAGCCCCTCGGGTGCGGCCGAGAGGTAGCGCAAGGCGCAGAAGCCGCCGAAGCTCTGCCCCAGGATGCTCCAGCGCCGCTCCGGCCCCAGCAGCTCCCGCCGGATGGCTTCGGCGTCGGCCACGATGCCGTCGGCGCGGAAGTGGCTGAGGTACTCGGCCTGCTGGCTGGGGATGCCCAGGTCGGCGAGCGTCTGGCGGGTGACGGGCGAGCTGCGACCGGTGCCGCGCTGGTCCAGCAGCAACACGCGGAAGTCCTTCAGCGCGCGCCCGATCCAGCCGTCCGCCTGGCCGGGCCTGGGCGCCTCGCTGCCGGGACCGCCCTGCAGGTAGACCAGTACCGGCAGGTCGTCTCCTTCCCGCTCCGGTGCCACCAGTTCCCGCGCGAAGACCTCCAGGCTGCGGTCGTCCGGCCCAACCGGATCGAGCGGCAGCTCGAAACGGTGGTCGCGGGTGAGCATGCCCGGCATGAGCGTCTGCGAGATCCGCATGGCCGCCCCTCAGCCCGCGTCGCGCAGGAGCAGCGAGAGGGTGCGGCTGAAGGGCTCGAACCCCAGTCGTGACAGCGACAGCCCGTGGCCGGAGTCCTTCACGCCAGACCAGGGCAGCAAGGGGTCGAGGTAGTCGCAGGCGTTGGCGTAGCAGGTGCCGGTAGCGAGGCGGGAGCCGAGGCGGTCAGCTGCCTCCAGGTCCCGCGTCCACACACTGGCCGTGAGCCCGTAGCGGCTGTCGTTCATCAGCCGCACCGCCTCCTCGTCACCCGCGACGGGCAGGATGCCCACCACCGGCCCGAAGGTCTCCTCCTGCATCACGCGCATGTTCTGGCGCACGTTGATGAGCACCTGGGGGGCCATGTAGGCCGTCCCCTCGGCGGCGGCCGGGAACGCCTTCGGATCGATGAGGGGCACGGCCCCTCTGGCCACCGCATCGCGCACGTGGTCACGCGCGAGCTCGGCGTTGCCGGTGCGCACCATCGGACCCAGGGTGGTCTCAGGGTCGCGCGGATCGCCCAGGCGATAGCTCAGCGTGAGCTCGCGGAACGCCTCCACGAAGGGGTCGAAGAGCTCGCGGTCGACGTAGATGCGCTCGATGCCGCAGCAGGACTGCCCCGCGTTGAACAGCGCGCCGTCGACCAGGCCGGCCACGGCGCCATCGAGGTCGGCATCGGCTCGCACGTAGGCGGGGTCCTTGCCGCCGAGCTCGAGCCCCACGCCGATGAAGCGCTCGGCTGCCGCCCGCCTGACCGCCCGTCCCCCTTCGACCGACCCCGTGAAGTGCACATAGCCGACGCGCTGATCGCGGATGGCGTCGGCCACCGTCTCGTGGCTCATGTGCAGGACCTGGAGAACGCCGTCTGGCAGTCCCGCATCTCGGAAGGCCTCGGCGATGCGCTCGGCGGCCAGGGGGGTCTGGTCGGAGTGCTTCAGGATCACGGCGTTGCCGGCCAGGATGGCCGGTACGACGGCGTTGACCGCGGTCAGGAAGGGGTAGTTCCAGGGTGCCAGCACCAGCACTACCCCGAGCGGCCGCCGGCGGATGAGCCTGCGGGCGCCGGGCGCCCCGCCCACGTCGAGGTCGGCAAGCGCTCCGGGGGCGAGCTCGGCCATGGCCAGGGCACGTTCGGCGTAGCCGCCGCGGATCTCCTTTGGGCCGTCGCGCACGGGCCTCCCCATCTGCAGGGCGAGCTCCTCGGCGATGACGGCGGACCGGCCGACGATGGCGTCGACCATCCGCTTCACGACTGCCGCGCGCCAGTCCACGGAGGTCTCGCTCCACGCGCTCTGGGCGGCCTCGGCGGCGGCGAGGGCGCGGTCAACCGCGGGCCCGTCGGCGAGCACGCGGGTCGCTACGAGGGAGCCGTCGATCGGGCTGTGGGTGCGCTGATGCTCGGCCATGCTCAGTCTGCCGTCCTCACTCGGGGGTCACGTAG
>Ga0307440_1000319_pt1 | contig 23381 bp, 21 predicted proteins | sample SalMarWE160410MG_FD_202150 | JGI IMG/M metagenome (GOLD analysis project Ga0307440, IMG submission 202150) | Salt marsh sediment microbial communities from the Plum Island Ecosystem LTER, Massachusetts, United States - WE1604-10 | ecosystem: Environmental > Aquatic > Marine > Intertidal zone >...
GCGCCATGGACCAGGAGGCCCGGCGTGTCGATGCCCCCCTTTCCGCCCTCGATCAGGCGGAGCGTCATCGGCGCGCGCGTGCGGCCGCCAGGCGCAGCTCCAGGGCCATCAGCGGCGTGAAGTCCCGGAGCCGGATCGCCTGCGCGGCGGCCTCGAGCCGGCCTTCGACGGACGCGTCGGCGGCCGCGCCCGCATGATCCGCGACGTCGAGCAGCGCGGCCAGCGGAGCGAGGCCGATCAGCTCCGACTCGGCCAGCCGGATGCCGTCCTCTGCGGCCAGCTCGCCCACCGCCTCCCACGCCTGCCAGATCGGCGTGGTCCGGAAGTCCAGGAGGTTCATCGACACCTGTGCCCGAACCGGATGGCCACGCTCAGGCTCCTCCACCCTGAAGCCGTTGGCCTGGATCCTGGGCAGACCGCCCCCGGACTCGCGGACGCGACGCGCGATCCGTTTCGCCAGCTCGACGTCGTCGGAGTCGAGGTTGATGTTCCAGGCGATCAGGAACGGCCGAGCGCCAACCGCGATGGCACCCGCGCGGGGATGCAGCCGGTCCGGCCCGAAGTCCGGGTGGCGTCCGTTGTGGGTGATCTCGGTCTTGAGCCCCTCGTACTGACCGCGCCGAACGTCGGCCAGGCGAACCCGGTCGGAGCGGGTCGCCGCCTGGGCGTAGAGATACACGGGCAGGTCCCAGCGGGCGGCGATCCGGCGACCGAAGTCACGCGCCATCTCCACGCACGCTTCCATGGGCGTGTCCCCCAGGGGCACGAACGGCACCACGTCCACCGCGCCGATCCGCGGATGCTCCCCCGTCTGGGTGTCCATGTCGATGTCGTCGATGGCCTGGCCGACCATTGCCTCCAGCCCGGCCGACACGACGTCGTGCTCGCCGGCCACCGTGAGCACCGATCGGTTGTGGCTGGCGTCGGACGTGCGATCGAGCAGGAACACGCCGGCAACGGACGTCAAAGCACCGACCAGGCGCTCCACGACGTCGAGGCGCCGGCCTTCCGAGACGTTGGGCACGCTTTCGACGAGCACGTTCTGATGCTACAGAAGCAACCGGGCTCCCGTTCCGGCCCGCCCGCATCGAGCAAAGCCGCAGCGTCGCCGAGCCGTCCGACCTGGGGGCCCCGGTCGCGCAGGAACCCGTCCCGCTGGTGAGGCCGCCTGGTCGCGCAGGGCGTCACCCCGCGGATGGTTCCAACCAAGCGGAAGTAGCCACCGGAAGCCTGCGAGAGAGTCAGCCGATCCCAGCTCGCGATCCTCAGCCGATCATGCTGCAGCTGAAGGTCGGAAGCTCACCGTGATCGGAGCCGCTGGGCTCATTACCGCGCGATGCTTCCGCGTGCCTGGAACCATCTGCAGATGCCACGGCTGGGCGAGCTCCGGCGGCCGAGCTCCGGCGGCCGCCCGGTATGGCGAGCGATCTCAACCGTCGAGCATCGGGATCCGAACACCGCGCTCCCGGGCCACCTCGATCGCCCGCTCGTAGCCCGCGTCCACGTGCCGCACGACACCCATCCCCGGGTCCGTCGTCAGCACCCGCTCGAGCTTGCGTGCCGAGAGCTCGGTGCCGTCCGCGACGACCACCATCCCGGCGTGCTGCGAGTAGCCGATGCCCACCCCGCCGCCATGGTGGATCGACACCCAGGTCGCTCCGGCGGCGGTGTTGACCAGCGCGTTGAGCAGGGGCCAGTCGGCCACGGCATCGGTGCCGTCGGCCATGGCCTCGGTCTCGCGGTTGGGCGAGGCGACCGACCCCGCATCGAGGTGATCGCGACCGATGACGATCGGGGCCGACACCTCCCCGGCGGCGACCAGCCGGTTGAACGCGAGACCGGCCCTGGCCCGCTCCCCGTAGCCCAGCCAGCAGATCCGGGCCGGCAGCCCCTGGAACGGCACCCGGGCCTCGGCCATCCCGATCCAGCGTCGCAGGCCCGCATCCTCGGGGAACAGCTCGACGATGGCACGGTCGGTGCGCAGGATGTCGGCGGGGTCGCCAGAAAGCGCCGCCCACCGGAACGGGCCGCGTCCCTCGCAGAACTGGGGCCGGATGAAGGCGGGCACGAAACCCGGGTAGTCGAAGGCGTTGGCCACGCCCGCCTCCTGCGCCTGGGCGCGCAGGTTGTTCCCGTAGTCGAACGCGACCGCACCCGCAGCCTGGAACGCCAGGATCGCGCGAACATGGTCGGCCATCGAGCGCTTTGCCCGCGACTCGTACACATCGGGCTGCGTGCGTCGCAGGAGCACCGCGTCCTCGAGCGAGATCTCGGCCGGGACGTAGCCTCCCAGTGCGTCGTGCGCCGAGGTCTGGTCGGTCACCACGTCGAACGGCTCCTCGGTCCGCGCCCAGGCCGGCTCGATCTCTGCCGCATTCCCGACCAGGGCGATCGACAGCGGCACCCCCTCCTCCGCCGCACGCCGGGCCATGGCCAGCGCCTCGCCGGGCGAGGTCGTCAGGCGATCCACGTAGCCGATCTCGTGGCGGCGGAGCGCCCGTGCCTCGTCGACCTCGATCGCGAGACACACGCCCTCGTTCATCGTCACCGCCAACGGCTGGGCGCCGCCCATGCCGCCCAGCCCGGCGGTGAGCGTCACCCGTCCCCGCAGCGACCCGCCGAAGTGCTGGCGCGCCAGCTCGGCGAAGGTCTCGTAGGTGCCCTGCAGGATGCCCTGGGTGCCGATGTAGATCCAGGAGCCCGCCGTCATCTGGCCGTACATCGTCAGGCCCCGGCGCTCGAGCTCGCGGAAGTGCTCCCAGGTCGCCCAGCGCCCGACCAGGTTGGAGTTTGCGATCAGGACCCTGGGGGCCCATTCGTGGGTCCGGAACACGGCCACCGGCTTGCCACTCTGGACCAGCAGCGTCTCGTCGTCGCCCAGCTGTCGCAGCTCGCGCACGATCGCGTCGAACGCTGCCCAGCTGCGGGCTGCCCGGCCCGTGCCGCCGTAAACCACGAGCTCGTCGGGGTTCTCGGCAACCTCCGGGTCGAGGTTGTTCATCAGCATCCGGAGGGCGGCCTCCTGGGGCCAGCCTCGGGTCGAGAGCGTGGTCCCACGTGGAGCACGGACGGGTCGCGGACCGTGTTCGTCCGACCCGGGGGCATCGGTCATCATGGCCGCGGAGTCTACGCCGCCGCCAGGCTCCGGCGTCAGGGCCGGAGGTCGTTCATCAGCTGCTCACCGAACCGCCGATCGCCGAGCGAGAACAGCGACACCACGACGTCACGGCCTGGAAGATATGCGTGGTAGACGAGCAGCCCGCCGGCACAGCTCGTCACGTAGACGGTGCGACCGTCGAGCTCCGCCTCCGCGTTGCCAACCACGCCACCTGCCTGCGAGCAGGCGCCCCGGTTGTAGGAGTCGCGCCAGTCGCGGAAGAACGCGTCGGAGTAGACACCCTTCCGAAGCTCGGCGACGACACCGGACGCGAGGTCACCGCCGTCGACCGCGATGGCAAAGGCCGCAGCCTCGACGCTTGCGACGAAGTCCGGGTCCGCGATGGCCTCGGCGAACGAGCCGGGCTCGGCGGTGACCGGGACATCCCCGATGGCAGGCGGCAGGATCGAGAGCAGGGTTGGATCGAGCGCCACGGCGGGCGAGGCATCGGAGCCCGATGATGCCGAACCGGAGGCCGGCGTCGAGACGGGTACCGGAGTGGAAGGCGGGGCCGAGAGTCGCTGGATGCTCGCGGACGGGCTGATCGTCGCAGACACCGACGGGGGCGGTGATCCGCAACTGCCGACGCCGAGCGCGATGAGCACCGCGACGAGGACCGGAACCGCCGGAAGCACGCGCGAGCTCCGGATCCGTGTCACCTGGGCTCGTGGCTCACGTAAGCTCCCGGCGCAGCACCGGGAACCGCTCATCGGCCGCCGCCACCGCAAAGCCCAGGCGGTGCCAGAACCGCGGATCGGCGGCGCTCGTCGCATCGGCCCGCGTACCCACCTCCGGATAGACCTCCACCGCGGCGAACCCCCGCGCTGCGAGGTCGTCACACACGGCCTCCACGAGCCTCGCCCCCAGCCCGTGGCCTCGAGCCGCCGAGGTCGTGGCGATGCACGTGATCACGGCCGGCAGCGGCGAGTCGGGCAGGCTCGGGTACAGCTCGCGGGTCCGCAGAGCGCGAGGGTACGCGGACAGCGGGCCGAACTGCGCGTAGGCCGCCGGATCATCCCCGTCGAGCAGCACCTTCGCGTAGCTGCCGAACACGGCCAGGCCTCGGCCCAGGAGACGGAGCTTGCGCGGGGAATCCGTGGCGACCGCGGGCTTCGGCTCGGGTCTCGGGGCGAACGGGTTCTCAGCGGCGGGAGCCGCGTCGGCAACGAATGGGTTGAAGGTCGAGCCCGAGCTCGATGGCGGCGCGAACGGGTTGACTGCCGGCTCATCGTCCGTGTCGCCGAACGGATTGCGCGGCCTGGATCGCGCCGGCGGTGAGGGGGGAGATGCCGCCGATAGCCAGGAGGCGCGCGCGGCCTTCGAACCGTGGTCGGCATCCTCCCAGTAGTTGCACGATCGGTGGTCGAACTGCGGGTCCGCGCACGGCGGAAGGAGGGTGAACGAGGCGTCGTCGGTGACGTCCACGATGCGGATGTCCATGTCCAGCGAGTCTATCCGGCGCGGCCCGGGATGCGATGGGTCAGGCGAGCGCGGCGAGCGCGCCGTCCCGGACGAGGCGGAGCGCGGCCTCGAGATCCGGACCAGGCTCGCGATCAGCGGCGAGCGGCGGGATCCGCGCCCGGACCATGGCGAGCGCCTCGATCACGCCGGCACCAGGTCGCGCGCCGCTCGCCGGGCCACCAGGGTGTTCCGAGGCCAGGGCGCTGACCCGCAGCTCCAGGGCCTGTGCCGCGCACAGCAGCTCGATGCCGACGATCTGCTCCACGTGGCCGAGGACGGTCCGCGCGTGCCGCGCCGCCGCCGCGCCCATCGACACGTGGTCCTCCTGGTTGGCCGAGGTGGGGATCGAGTCCGCCGACGACGGGTGGGCGAGCACCTTGTTCTCCGAGGCCAGTGCCGCCGCCGTGTACTGGACGATCATCAGACCGCTGTTCCGGCCGGGGTCGGGCGACAGGAATGCCGGCAGGCCGCCGTTGAGGCGCGGGTCGAGGAGCAGCGCGGTGCGCCGCTCGCTGATCGCGCCGAGCTCGGCCAGGGCCAGCTTGGCGAAGTCGAGCGCGAGGGCGATCGGCTCTCCGTGGAAGTTGCCGCCCGAGATGACGAGCCCGCCGCCGGTCGCGAGCGCATCGGCCGGGACCTCGCCACCGGACGGAAAGACCAGCGGGTTGTCAGTCGCCGAGTTGAGCTCGATGTCGAGCACCCGGCGCAGATGCTCCAGCGCGTCGCGGACCGCGCCGTGGACCTGGGGCACGCAGCGCAGCGAGTACGGGTCCTGCACCTTGTGCGCCGATCCGTGGTGGCCCCGTTGCAGCCCCGAGTCACGCAGCAGATGACGCAGCTCCGCGGCGACGGCCACCTGGCCGGGATGCGGCCGGGCCAGCTGGTACGGGGCCGCGTATGCGACCTCGGTTCCGAGCAGCGCCTCCACGGTCATCGCCGCGGCGACCGAGGCTGTTCGCGTCAGCCGGTCGCCGTCCGCGAGCAGCAGGGCGCCGAGCGCGCTCATGAGCTGGGTCCCGTTGAGCAGCGCGAGTCCCTCCTTGGGCTCCAAGGCGAGCGGCTCGAGGCCAACCTCGCGGAGCGCAGCCATCGCCGGCATGACCTGACCGTGGAGCTCGACCTCGCCCCGGCCGATCAGCGGCAGCGCAAGATGCGCGAGGGGCGCGAGGTCACCCGACGCGCCAACGCTCCCCTGGCACGGCACGACCGGGTGGAGGCCGAGCTCCAGGAAACGGCAGATGCGGTCCACGAGGAGCGGGCGGCAGCCCGAGTGACCCAGCGCGAGCGTGTTCGCCCGCAGCAGCAGCATCGCCCGGACGACCTCGGCCTCGAACGGCTCACCGACGCCTGCGGCATGTGAAGCCAGCAGGTTCTCCTGGAGGCCGGCTGCATCCTCCCGGGGGATGAACGTGGAAGCCAGGTCGCCGAAGCCCGTCGTCACGCCGTACACCACGTCGCCACGGGCCACCAGCCCGACGATGACGTCACGAGCCTCCTGCATCCGACGGCGGGCTCCGTCATCGAGCGCAGCGCGTGCCCCGTGACGCGCGACCGCCTCCACATCGGCGATCGAAAGGTCCGCCCCGGTCAGGACGACCAGGTCGTGCGCGCCGCGCGCGGGCGATCGCTCGGGAAGAACGTTGGCATCAGTCACCGTGCCGAGGATAGCCGTCCGATCCCGGGTCCGGCGGCGCCGAACGTCGGGAGACGGCGCTCCGTCCGCTATCCTCAGCGCCGACCCAGCACCGCCCGGGAGCCCTCAGACCCTTGCTCGCGTTCATCGATCAGATCGCCCTCCCGTTCCTGCAGTCGCTATACGGCGCCGTGGGCTACCTGGGCGTGCTGGTCGCGATGATGATCGAGTCGGCGATGATCCCGCTGCCCAGCGAGCTGATCCTGCCGTTCGCGGGGTTCATGGTCTCGGATCCAACGCAGGTCGAGCCGCTCACCGGGGGCCCCTGGAGCTTCTGGGTCATCGTGATCGTGGCCACCATCGGGAACACGGCCGGATCGCTCATTGCCTACGGGATCGGGGCCTATGGTGGCCGGCCGTTCCTGGAGCGATACGGCCGGTACATGCTCATCCGGCCCCACGAGATCGAAGCGGCCGACCACTTCTTCGCCAGGTACGGCGCCGCCACCGTGTTCTTCGGCCGTCTGCTACCGATCGTCCGGACGTTCGTCTCGTTCCCGGCCGGCGTCACCAGGATGCCGCTGGCCAAGTTCATCGCCTACTCCACCGCCGGCGCCGTCCCCTGGTCGATCGCCCTGACCTTCGCCGGCGTCCAGCTGGGCGCGAGCTGGCGGCAGATCCGCGAGGCACTCCAGCCGTTCGACCTCCTGATCGCCGTGGGCGTCGTCATCATCGCGCTCTTGCTGCTCTGGTGGCGGCTGGGCATGCCCGGCCGACCCCGACGGGAGCCTGACGCGGCCGGCTGACCGCCTGGCCCGCAGTGGAGCCTTGGGCGTGGCTCCGGTAGAGCCTCAGACCCACGGCACCTCGGTCAGACCGCGGAGGTGAGACTGATCGTTCATCACCAGCAGCGTCGCCTGGTCCGCCGCAGCGCCCACCTCCCAGCGCAGAACGGTCAGGTTGACGTAATCCTGGACGAACCGCTGGCGATACCCGGCAAGGGGCACGCCGAGCGCGACGCACAGCAGGATCCGGTTCGATGTTCCGTGACCCACGGCCAGCACCGGTCGCTCCGGCCGTGACCCTGGCCGGCCCCAGCCCGAGGTCGCAGCCCGGAACGAGGCCCGAGCGTACCAGGCACGGTGCTCGTCCAGGAGGTCGCCCAGGAAGGATCTGACGCGCTCGGCCACGTCCAGGCCGGACTCCCCGCCCGGGCAGGCCAGCGTGTCGGGCGCCTGCCCCCACTGCCGCCTGAACGCACCGTCGGTCTCGTCGATCTCCGCGTACGTGCGACCCTCCCACGCGCCGTAGTCCATCTCGCGAAGCCTTGGGTCCGCCTCCATCGCCGAGCCACGGGCGTGCCGAGGTCCGGCACGGACGATGAGCTCGGCCGTCTCGCGAGCGCGAAACAGGGGGCTCGTGATGACCCGGTCGAAGGCGATCGACGCGAGACGCTGCGCCAGTGCCTGGGCCTGCCTCCGGCCGGCCTCGTTGATCGACACGTCGAGGTGCTGCCCCAGGTGCTGCTCCGGCACGGAGCGGTCGGTCAGGCCATGGCGGGTCAGGACGAGCGTGAGCATCGCGCCCAGTCTAGGGTGGTGCCGACCCCCGCCGGTCCCCCGGCATGGGACAATGGCTCCCCGGAGGTTCTGACGACCAGATGAGCGAGACCAGCGGCAGCCACGCGGACCCTGAAGGCGCGGCCACCGACACCCAAGTCCCCGACACGCATGGCGCGTCCCATGCGGTCGAGGGCGCCCACGGATCCACGGCCGATCACGGCGACGGCCATGGCCACGATGATCACGGGCACCCCACCCAGGCGCTCGGGCCGATCGACTGGTCCATGTGGGGCATCGGCGTCCTGGGCGTGATCGTGGGGCTGATCGTGACCGCGGGGCTCGCGGTCGCGACCGGGTTCGCGTTCAACGCCTGAGGAACGCGCCGCCGGTCCACTTGAGGGGTGGCGTCACTACGTCAGAACAGCCCGACCACGTTGCCGTCGGCGTCGATGTCGATCCGCTCGCCGCCCGGCCGGCTGGGAAGCCCGGGCATCGTGCGCATGTTGCCCGCGAGCGGTGTGACGAAGCCGGCACCTGCCGACAGCTGGACCTCGCGGATCGGAACCCGGAAGCCTGATGGGCGACCCAGCAACTTGGGGTCGTGCGACAGGCTGTACTGGGTCTTGGCCATGCACACGGGCAGCGGCCCGAAGCCCATCGCCTCGTAGGCGGCGAGCTGCTTCGCGGCGGCCGGGGCAAAGTCAACGCCCTGGGCGCCGTAGATGCGGACCGCGATCGCCTCGATCTTGTCGCGCAGGGACGCGTCGTCCGGATAGAGCAGGGCGAAGTCGGGGGCGCCCTCCTCGGCCGCGGCCCACACGGCGCGGGCGAGGTCCTCCGCGCCGGCGCCGCCGTCGGTGAAGTGACGGGCCACGACCGCATCCCGGGCACCGGCCGCCAGGGCGACCTCTCGCACCGCGGCGATCTCGGCAGGGGTATCGGTGGGGAAGGTGTTGATCGCGACCACCGCCGGCACCCCGAACGCCGCCACGTTGTCGAGCTGCGCGGCGAGGTTGGCGCCACCCCGCCGGACGGCGTCGGGGTTCGACTCCAGGAGCGCGGGATCGAGCGGCTTGCCGGCCACGATCCGGCCCACACCGCCGTGCATCTTGAGCGCCCGGATGGTCGCCACCACCACCGCGGCGTCGGGGCGCAGGCCCGAGGCGCGGCACTTGATGTCGAAGAACTTCTCGGCCCCCATGTCGGCCCCGAAGCCCGCCTCGGTGACCACGATGTCGGTGGTCCGCAGGGCGACCCGGTCGGCGATGATCGAGCTGTTGCCGTGGGCGATGTTGCCGAACGGCCCACAGTGGACGAAGGCCGGGCCGCCCTCGAGGGTCTGGAGCAGGTTGGGCTTGAGGGCATCGCGCAGCAGGACGGTCATGCTGCCCGCGACCTTGAGGTCGTCGGCCGTGACAGGGCTGCCGTCGCGCCGGGTCGCGAGCACGATCCGGCCCAGGCGCGTCCGAAGGTCGGCGAGATCCGAGGCCAGGGCGAGGATCGCCATCACCTCGGACGCGACCGTGATCACGAACTGCGTCTCGCGCGGGTTGCCGTTCTCGCGGCCGCCCAAGCCCACCACCACCTCGCGCAGTGCCCGGTCGGAGATGTCGAGGACGCGCGGCCAGAGCACGCCGTAGGGGTCGATCCCCAGCGCGTTGCCGTGGTGGAGGTGGTTGTCGACGAAGGCTGCGGCGAGGTTGTGCGCGGCCCCGATCGCATGGACGTCGCCGGTGAGATGGAGGTTGAAGTCCTCCATCGGGATGATCTGGGAGTAGCCGCCGCCCGCGGCGCCGCCCTTGATCCCGAACACGGGGCCGAGGCTGGGCTGGCGCATGGTCACGGCGGCCCGGCGCCCGATCCGCTCGAGACCCTGCGCGAGGCCCACCGTGGTCGTGCTCTTGCCCTCACCCAGCGGCGTCGGGCTGATCGCGGTCACCACCACGTACTTGCCCAGCGGACGCTCGGCCTCGACCCGCCGGATCCCCTCCATCGTCACCTTGGCCTTGGTCCGCCCGTACGGCTCGATCTCGTCATCGGCGAGCCCGAGGTCCGCCGCCACCTTCGTGATCGGACGGGGCACCGCGGCGCGGGCGATGTCGAGGTCGGACGGGAAGGGGGTCGTGGCGGTCATGACGGAATCTCCTGGACGGGAACCGCGAGCGAGCGGGCCCCGAGCGGGACCAGGCCCTGCGCCTGGTCCCGAGCGGCCCGCATGAGATGGGACAGCAGGATCGCGTTGGTCAGCGGACCAACGCCGCCCGGCACCGGGGTGATCGCGGACACGACCGGGGCAACGGACGCGAAGTCGACGTCGCCCACCAGGGCGTCGCCCACGACGTTGATCCCCACGTCGACGACGACCGCGCCGGGCTTCAGCATGTCGCCGGTCACCAGACCGGGCCTGCCCGCGGCGACCACGACCACGTCCGCGGTGCGCACCACGCTGGCCAGATCGCGCGTATGCGAATGGCAGACGGTGACCGTGGCGTGCTGACGCAGCAGCAGCAGCGCCGCCGGCTTGCCGACCACGTTGGACCGCCCGACGACCACGGCGTGCCGCCCCTCGAGCTCGATGCCCGAGCGGACCAGGATCTCGACCGCCGCATGCGCCGTCGCCGGCAGGAAGCCCTCGTACCCGAGCGACAGCAGCCCCGCGTTCAGGGGGTGGATGCCGTCGATATCGCGCAGCGGGTCGAGGATGTCGATGACGGTCCGCAGCGGGATGGTGGGCGGGAGCGGCATCTGGACGATGATCCCGGCCACCACGGGGTCCGCGTCGAGGGTCCGCAGCGCCGCGACCACCTCGGCCTGCGTCGCCTCGTCACCAAGCTCGACCAGGCGGCCGTCGATCCCAACCCGCCCGCAGCCGTCGAGGATCTTGTGGAGATACACGGCGGACGGCGCGTCGCGACCGACCACAACCACCGCCAGCGCCGGAACGTAGCCATGCTCGGTTCGGAACTCGACCACGTCCGCGGCCACCTGCTCGCGGATGGTCGCGGCGATCGGGCCCCCTCGCAGCAGCCGCGGGGCCGCCTCGGTGGGTATGGTCACCGCCGACCGGCCCCGAGTGGCTCTCGAGCCTCGCCGCTGGCGACGATCGTCCGGGTGCCGGTGGCGCGCTGCTGAACCTCCTGGACCAGACGGTCGGTCCGTTCGGCCAGGTCGCGCGCGGCGCTGTCGTCGCCCATGACCTGGAGGTTGACCCTGACGTTCGCGGCCGCCGCCTCCGCGGCCGCCAGCGACAGCAGGGCCGACACTTCGAGATCCGAGGCGGCATTGCGGTTGCTGCGCCCGGCGAGCGCCTCCGCGAGCCCCACGACCTCTGCGCACGCCTGGATCGTGCGGAACGGCACGTCGGCCGCGCCACGGGCCGCCTGCCGGATGGCCGCCGACCTCGCCTCGCGGTCGTCGTCCGTCTCGCGCGGCAATCGCATGGCCGCCCCGAACCCCGCGAAGGCCGCGGCGTCCTCATCGGCCAGCGACAGCAAGCGATCCGTGAGCCCTCGCGCCTCGCCAATTGCCTCCGCGTGCAGGACCGCATGCTCGGAGTACCTGGGCCGGCCCTCCGAGAGCGACGCGACCATCGCCACCAGGCCCGCGGCGAGGCTCCCCGCAATGGCTGCAGCGCTACCACCCCCCGGTACTGGGTCGGCCGAGGCGAGACGATCGACGAACCTGGCGACAGTCAGGTCCCCAAACCGTGTAATCGGTTCCATGCCAGAAGTCCAGCGACCCGGGACGGCGGCGGTACCCAACGACCGAGCCGCCTCGCCGGTGCTGCCAGCGTACCTGACGAGAGGCCCGCCGCGCCCGACGCACGACGCGGCGTGACGCGCGGTCCCCACGGGAGCGCCCGCGCATGGCCTGCGGGGCGAGCGCGCCGCGCCCGCCCCGCAGCCGACCCCTGGGTCGACGGGGAGGAGCCGCGACCCGTGGATGATTGGACCCGCCTGCCGGCCGGCCCGTCAGGCTGCCTGGTCGAGCCTCTCGGCTGCATCCATGCCATCGATCGTCCAGCGCCGGGATCGATGCTGGTACGTCAGTGCGAGCTTGGCGAACGGCGTCTCGACCTCGAACAGCGTGCGGGGCCCCGTGATCGCCGGATAGGCGGATCGCTCGTCACGAACCGCAACGAGCCGCGTGACCGGAAGTCGACGGTCATCCCATGCGACCTCGCGCGGAATGCCGCTGAACCAGTCCGTCCGGACTTGAACCTTGACTGGTGCGACGCGAACCATCGCCATTGGTGTCTCCCTTCGCCTGCGGCGGGATCGTCGTCAGCCGGGGCACACCGGATGAGAACGTCTGTTCGTTTCTTGCGACACGCTAGACCGAACAGGTGTTCGATGTCAAGCGTCCACGTCGAGATCATCCGGCGCGTCCGTGACACCTAGGCTGTCACGCTCCGCGGCGGGCCCGGCATCGCCAGCAGCCGTATTTGCCGCATCGCCCGCATCCACGCCCGCGCGGGTTCCGCGGCGCAGGCCCTGGCGGTGCTCCACGGGCGACATCGGGTCGCGCTCGAACGGCGCCGGCAGCCCCGCACACACGAGCCGCGCCCGCGTCACCGCCCGCTCGCCGTACTTGCGCCGGATCCGGTCCAGCGCCTCGGCCGTCTGCTGGCGCCGCGAATCGGGAACCCCGAACAGCTCGAGCTGCTCGCGATCGCGGAAGTTCGACGCCGTGACCCCCACCAGGCGGATCCGCTGCCCGTGAAGCTCGCGCCGCAGCAGCAACAGCGCCGCGTCGTAGATCGGCTCGGTCAGGTCGGCGGGCACATCGAGCGCCGTCTGCCTGGTGATCGTGTTGAAGCTCGAGTCGCGCAGCTTGAGGGTCACCGTCCCGGCCTTGAGACCCGCCGCCCGGAGGCGCCATGCGACCCCATCGGACATCCCCAGCACGGTGCGCTCGATGACCTCCCGATCGGCGGTGTCCACATCGAACGTGTGCTCATGGCCGATCGACTTCGCCGGGTCGCCGGTCGCCACCGGGTCGGGGTCGAGCCCCATCGCACGATCGACCAGGGATCCTCCGTGCCGGCCGAACCGGGCCACCAGCGGCTCGCGCGGAAGCGACGCCAGGTCCCCGATCGTCGTCACGCCGAAGTCGCGCAGCGCCGCCGCCGTCCGCTCGCCCACACCCCACAGGCGCGAGATCGGCAGCGGCGCCAGGAACGCCGCCTCGCCACCCGGCGCGACCAGGACCAACCCGTCGGGTTTGCGCAGATCCGAGGCGATCTTGGCGACGAGCTTGGTCGACGCCACTCCGACCGATGCCGTCAGCCCGACCTCGTCGTTCACGGCCGACTTGATCCGGCGAGCGATCGCCCCGCCGTCCCCGAACAACGCCCGCGAACCGGTCACGTCGAGGAACGCCTCGTCGATCGAGATCGGCTGCACCTGGGGCGTGAACCGGCGGAGGATCGCCATCACCTCGCGGCTGACCGCCTGGTACTTGCGCCCGTCCACCGGCAACAACACACCCTGCGGGCACAGGCGACCGGCCGTTCGCAGCGGCATCGCCGAATGGACCCCGAACCTGCGGGCCTCATAGGAGGCGGCGGACACGACCCCGCGCTGGCCCGGGCCCCCGCCGCCCACGATGACGGGCAGGCCTCGAAGCTCCGGCCGATCGCGCTGCTCGACAGCGGCGAAGAATGCGTCGAGGTCGACGTGGAGGATCGTTCGTCCGGTCACGCCGGCGATTGTGCGCCGCGCGGTCGCGTGGGTGGCGGGGCGATCCGGCCACGAACGGCATCCGGCTTCGCGTACCCTTGGCCAGATCCGTCCGGGCAGGGAGACCCGCGGATCCACCGCATCAGGGACCAGCAGGGGCGGCTCGAGTCGATGGCATCCGGCATCCGCGGCTACCTCCGCTCGACATACCTCGCGGCGTACGCATCGAGGGTGCTCGCATGGCCGGAGCTCGCCGGCTTCGCCGCCGTCTCGCTGCTGTCGATGGGCGTGTACCTGTTCACCGCCCAGCGTGACCCGCAGTCGATCGACTACTTCAACCGCCTCGCGAATGCGTTCCTCCATGGCCGGATCTGGCTCGACGAGGCTCCCTCGTGGCTCAATGAGCTGATCCCGGCCGGCCCGGGCCAGTGGTTCGTGCCGTACCCGCCGATGCCGGCGGTCCTGGCTCTGCCGTTCATCGCGCTGTTCGGCCCGGGCTTCCCGGCCCAGGTCTACAGCTCGGTCTACGCGGGTGTTGCCGTCGGGCTCATGTGGCTCCTGCTGCGCCGGCTTGGCCTCCGATACCGGGACTGCTTCGCCCTGACCGCGGTGTTCGCGTTCGGCACGGTGTTCTGGTACACGTCGATCGGCGGATCGGCCTGGTACTTCGCCCACGTCGGCGCCGTCCTGCTGCTGCTGGCGGCCATCCTGGCGGCGCTGGCCGGACGGCCGGCCTGGATCGCCGGCCTCCTGCTCGGCCTCGCCACGCTGTGTCGCCTGCCCGTCGGCCTCGCCTTCCCGTTCGTGCTGGCCGCCCAGCTCGGGTTCCCGAGCAGCCCTCGCGGACTCGACTGGCAGCGGCTGATCCGAACGGTCATCGTGTTCGGCATCGGGCTCGCCATTCCGGCCCTGGCCTACGCGGGCTACAACCTGGCCCGTTGGGGCACCCTGACGGACCAGGCCTATGTCCTGATCCCGGGTGTCCTGGAGGATCCGATCTACGCGAAGCACGGGATCCTGTCGGTCTGGTACATCCCGCGCAACCTGTTCGCCATCCTGTTCCGTAGTTGGAACTACGTCGACGACCCGCCATGGCTCCAGCCGTCGTCGTGGGGCCTCGGGATCTTCCTCACGACCCCGCTCTTCCTGTGGCTGCTCAAGGCCCGCCTGCGAGACCCGCGCGTGGCCTGGGCTGCGCTGGCCACCATGCTGGTCTCGCTCCCGATCGTGACCCACGGCAACGTCGGGCTCACCCAGTTCGGCTACCGGTTCAGCCTCGACTTCCAGGTGTTGCTGTTCGTGATCCTGGCCACCGTGATCGCTGCCCGCGGCTGGACGCGGCTGTCGGCCGCCGCGGCTGTCGCGTCCGTCGCGTTCTGCGCCTACGCAATCTGGGCGATCGGCATCGGCTTCGTCGCTTTCTAGGCGCTGGCGCTCGACCGCGGCAGAACGGCGCTCTCCGACGGCCCGGGTCAGGCCACCCAGTCGCCCGTGATGTACAGCCAGGTGAGCAGGGCCAGCGCAAAGGTCGAGAACAAGGCCCAGCTGACGGCACGCCGCCGGCCGGCGGTCGCCAGCGCAACGACGACGAACGCCGGGAACACCACCTCCACCAGGCGGGTGGTGGAGGTCAGCGGCGTCGGCTGGATGCGAACGGCGATCAGGGCGACCTGCGGGATCGCAAGCAGCGAATAGGAGATCGGCAGCCGGCGGATGCCCGCGATCACCAGGACGATGAACAGCAGCAGGATCCCGAGGTTCAGCGCCTGGAGCGGGTCATGATGATCGATGGTCCAGCGCAGGCTGGCATCGACCACCTCCCACGGCGGGTGGAAGCTCTTGCCGCCCCAGACGTCCTGCGTGTCCAGCGGCGTCTGGCCGACCAGGATGGCCGTCGCCAGCAGGAACGAGCCGAACCCGGCCGCCGGAGCGCCGACGGCCACGATCGAGCCGAACGCGGGCACCAGGCGTCCGGTCTGGGCACGCTGCTCACGCCAGGCGACCCAGGCCTCCCAGGCGACGGGGAGCATGAGGAAGACACCCTGGATCCGGGTAAGGCTCGCCAGCAGGCCGGCCGCAACCGCAAGACCCCAGCGTCGCTCGCGGGCTGCGAGGATCGCCCACACGGTGAACGCCAGGAACGGTGCCTCCGTGAACGGGGCGAACAGGAACAGGGCCGCGGGTGCGATGGTGATGAACAGGACCGTCCGCTGCGCGACCTCCGGGCCGAAGTCACGAGCGACGAGCCGGTACAGGCCGGTGATCGCCGCGACATAGGCCCCGCCGACCACGATGAGCCCGCTCAGCGCGACATCGCCGCCGAACGGCCATGCGACGATGCGCATCAGCGCGGGCAGCAGCGGCCAGAAGTTTGCCGAGTCCTGGCCGAGCTCGTACCCGAACGTCGCGACCTTCGAGTACCAGCACGCGTCCCAGCGCTGCCATACCCCGACCAACGGGAACTCCGGGCCCGAGTTGGCGATCGGCGGGACCGTCGTCCAGCCGTCGAGCGCGAGCTCGAAATGGCACGGCCCGGGGATGCTCTGGTGCGCCCACACGAACAGCGCGAACAGCCCGAGGCCGACGCGCATCAGGACGAACAGCCAGAGAGCCTCACTCAGCCCCCTCGGCAGGGTCGGAACATTGAGGGACCCGAACCGCGAGCGCAGTCCGCCGTCGGCGGTCGTCATCAGGCCGAGTCTAGCGTCGAGCCTCCACTGCCCGGGCGCGCTCGAGACACGCAGCAGCGTCCGTCACCGAGATCGTCGAGATCGGGGCCCGGAGCAGGGCAACGCCCGACCCGTGGCGGGGTCGGGCGGGTCCGGTCAGCGGGCGGTCAGGGAACGCCCGCCCTCTCGTCAGCCCTTGGGCTCCACCACGATCGTGACCTCGGGCGTCATGCCCGAGTAGACCTTGACGGCCACCTTGTAGGTCCCGAGCGACTTGATCGGCTGCTCGAGGTCGATCTTGTGCTTGTCGACCACGATCCCGCGGCGACCGAGCGCCTCGGCGATGTCCTGGGTGTTGATCGAGCCGTAGAGCTTGCCGCCCTCGCCCACCTTCACGCCCATCGTCAGCGTCGTGCTGCCGATCCGGGTGGCGGCAATCTCGGCGTCCTCCCGCTCGCGCTTGCGCTTCTCCTCGCGGCTCGCGATGTCGTGCTGGTACGCGCGATAGGCGCCGCCCGCGGCCGACACGGCAAGCTTCTGGGGGATCAGGAAGTTGGTGGCGTAGCCATCGGCCACCGTCTTCATCTCGCCCGACTTTCCGAGCTTCGCGACGTCCTTGGTCAGGATCACCTTCACGCGATCGAACCCTCCTTGCTGATCCAGCCGCGGACCCGCGGTCCGAGGCGGCTGTGGCGCAGCGTATCCCCGACGAGCTCGACCAGGCCCGGAACGCGGCGGATGAGCCGCCGAACGGACGACGGGGTGAATCGCCGGACCCGGGCGACGTCGTCGGCGAAGGCCCGGCGGTCGATCCCGAGCTCGTCCAGCTTCTCGTCGAGCACGGCCGACGGAACGCCGTCCAGGAACAGGTCCACCGCGAGGACGACGACCACGAGATCGTCCAACCCACCCACCAACGGCAGGTCATCGGGAACGAGGTCGCGACCGACGACGAGGTAGCCGAGCGCGGCCGCCAGCATCGCCTTGCGGGGCCGGGGCGTCCGGTCGTCGAGCATCAGTGCCCAGAACAGGCGCCCGTACATCGGGGCGCGAGTGGCGAGCGGCAGGAACGCCGTCCAGCCCAGCAACCGGCGGAGCCCGACGTGGTCCCCGCGCCCGGTCCGCTTGCTCTTGTGGTCGTCGCGGGCGTCCCGCGAGCCTCGACCCACCCCGTTCCGCTCCTGTCTCCCGGGGCTCTTCGAATCCGGGGATGGCGAGTCTATCAGCCACGCTGGCCGGGACGCCGAAGCCGGATCGGTCCGACATGGCCGGATCGGTTTGACATCGAACGTCCGTTCGGTATGATCTCTGTGGAAGGAGGCGCCTTGTGACCCGTCACGACGCCGAACGCAAGCGCAAGATCCTCGACGTCATCGCGGCAACGATCCGCGCGCGCGGCTACCCGCCGTCCGTCCGTGAGATCGCCAAGGCCGTGGGATTGGCCTCGACATCCGCCGTCCACCATCACCTCCAGATCCTCGAGCGGGAGGGCTATCTTGAGCGCGGAGCCGCCCAGTCTCGGGCGATTCGCCTCACGCCGATGGCGGCGCTCCGCCTGGGCCTCGCCGCGGAGCTGACCCCGCAGTCGATAGCCACCGAGTCGCACAGCTTGCCGGTCATCGGCGAGATCGCCGCCGGCGGCCCAATCGAGGCCTACCAGGACGCGTCCGAGACGCTGGCCGTCCCGGACATCCTCGCGCCCGCGGGCGACGCGTACGTGCTGCGGGTCCGGGGAGACTCGATGATCGATGCCCACATCGCTGACGGGGACTTCGTCGTCATCCGGCCACAGGAGACGGCCCGGGACGGCGACATCGTGGTCGCCCAGGTCGAAGAGAACGCCGTCACGCTCAAGACCTTCTTCCGCGAGAAGGACCGCGTTCGCCTCCAGCCCGCCAACGCCGCCTATCCGCCCCAGTTCTATCCCGCCGTGCGCATCCAGGGAAAGCTGATCGGCGTCATTCGTCGCCTGGACTGACGGATCCCGGACGCAGCCGGCAGCGTCCGCCGGGATATCCACACGGCCCACAGGCATTCCACCGACCGTCAACACGCGGCCGTCGTGACGTCCACAACTCCGGGCGCCAATTCAGCAAGTCGTGCATAACCCGCTACCGCCCGGCCGGCACCAAGCGGCACCGTCGGACGGCCCCGTCGAGTCCGTGGAGTCCCGCCTCGCATGATCGATCGACTGCCCCCGCAATCCACCGAGGCCGAGCAGTCCGTGCTGGGCTCGATCCTGATCGACCGCGATGCAGTGATCGAGGTCGCCGAGTTTCTCAAGCCCGAGGACTTCTACCGCCAGGCCCACGCGCTGATCTTCACGGTCATGATCGACCTGTTCGAACGGCGGGAGCCGATCGACATCGTGACCGTGGCAGAGGCGCTCGAACGATCCGAGAACCTCGAGTCGATCGGTGGCCGGGCGTACCTGGGGACCCTGTCGAACCAGACGCCCACGGCCGTCCACGCCGTCCAGTACGCGCGAATCGTCGAGCGTAAGGCGCTCCTCCGTAACCTGATCGGGGCGGCCGGCAAGATCGCCGGCATCGGCTACGAGGATCCCGCCGAGGTCCAGGAGGCGATCGACCGGGCTGAGGCCGAGTTGTTCGCCGTCAGCCAGCGTCGCGTGGCGGCCGGCTTCTCGCCTCTTCGAGGCCTGCTCCACGACGCGTACGACCGGCTCGACTACCTCCACGCCCATCGAGGCGAGATCAGCGGGATCCGCACCGGCTTCAACGACCTGGATCAGCTGACCACGGGCCTCCAGAAGAGCGACCTCGTGATCGTCGCCGCGCGCCCGTCGGTGGGCAAGACGAGCCTCGCGCTCAACGTCGCCGAGCACGCGGCCGTCAACGACCGCAAGAGCGTCGGCGTGTTCAGCCTCGAGATGAGCAAGGAGCAGCTCGTGCTTCGGCTGCTGTCGTCGGTCGCCAAGATCGACTCGCAGCGACTTCGAACGGGCTTCCTGGAAGAGCTCGACTTCGCCCGGATCGCGCCAGCCATGAACGATCTGTCGGAAGCGGCGATCTACATCGACGACACGCCCAACATCTCGACCATGGAGCTGCGGACCAAGGCGCGGCGGCTGCAGGCCGAGTCGGGTCTGGACCTCGTCATCGTCGACTACCTCCAGCTCATGCAGGCTTCGACCACCAGCCGCGATGCCAACCGCGTCCAGGAAGTGTCCGAGATCTCGCGCGGCCTCAAGGCGCTCGCCCGTGAGCTCAAGGTTCCGGTCATGGCATTGAGCCAGCTGTCCCGCCAGCCGGAGATGCGCGAGTCGAAGGAGCCCCGCCTGTCAGACCTCCGTGAGTCGGGCAGCATCGAGCAGGACGCTGATCTGGTGGTGTTCCTGTGGCGCGAGAAGGAACGCGGATCGGACGACCAGGTTACCGACGGCGAGGTGGTCAAGCTCAAGCTCGCCAAGCACCGCAACGGCCCGACAGGCGAGATCGACCTGTGGTTCCAGAAGGCCCAGACTCGGTTTGTCAACTACGCGGGTGATCGGTTCGCAGACGTGAGCTGACGCGACCGTGCGGACAGGCGTGACGTTCGGCACGGCAGGCCAGTGCCGACGGCCCGCTCCATGATCGCTCGCCGCTCGCCGGTTGACGGCACGCGTATCCTCCGCGGAAGAGTTCGGAGCCCAGCAAACTCACCTGTGCCAGCGCCGAAGCCGTGCGCCGCCGGTCGCAGCGTCGCCGGATCCGAACGGGGACGCGTGGTCGGAGGAGGGGCACGAGGGATGTTCGAGGATCGCACGCTGACCTGCCGCGATTGCGGCGAGTCGTTCGTGTTCTCGGCTGGTGAGCAGACGTTCTTCGCGAGCAAGGGGCTGGTCAACGACCCGCAGCGATGCGTGGCGTGCCGAGCAGCCGCCAAGCAGGCTCGCGGCGCGGCGCCGGGCACGGCGGCCCGCGAGTATCACGCGGCGATCTGCAACAGCTGCGGCGGCCAGGCCGTTGTCCCGTTCCAGCCACGCAGCGACCGACCCGTCTACTGCAGCTCGTGCTTTGACAAGGTCAGGGCTACCACGGGCACGAGCCCATCGTCCTGATCTGCGTTCACGGCCTGGCTGACTATGCTGGACGTTCCGCAGCAAGGAGGAGCCCGTGGGCGTGATCATCATCCGCGAGATGGTAGGAACCAGTCCCCGATCCTGGAGCGACGCAGCCCGGCAGGCGGTCGCGACCGCCTCCAAGACCGTTCGCAACATTCGGACGGTCGAGGTCGTGAAGTCGACGGCACGAATCGAGGATGGCGAGATCGTCGAGTACCAGGTCGAGCTCAAGATCGGCTTCGAGTACGAAGGCTGAGCCGCGCGCCCTCGCCAGCGACCCCGCTCCATCGAGGAGCTCGAGGGTCCGAGATAAGCGGGTGATGAGCGCGGGTCGGCAAGATCTGCGCCATGCCCAGCACGGCCGTCAGTCAGCACCGCGTTTCCGCGACCTCGACCACCCAAGGTGTCCGCGAGGCATCGTTGCCACCCCAGACGGCACCTTCGCGCGTTGACGATGGCGAGCGATCGTCCGTATCGTTCGCGCCCAACGGTGTATCGGTTCGGGGGGCACGGCCGCGAACCGACCCTCCGACGAGGGGGCAATCAGCACATGGGCTTGTCGGTGTCGGACCGGGGGTCCCTGGTCCGATGCTGCTTGGCGGCCGGGTTGGTGCGCCGGGCATGATCACGTTCCCGATCATCGGAGCTCGCATCCACCCGCCCCTGCTCCGTCCCGATGTGCTGTCGAGGCAGCGGCTCAACAGCTGGCTCGACGGTGCTGCCACCGGGCGGCTCGGACTCATCGTTGCCGAAGCGGGCTTCGGCAAGACGACGCTCCTGGCCGATTGGGCACGACGCACCACTCGACTCACCGCCTGGTACCGCCTCGAACCCGACGATCGAGACTGGCTGACGTTCTCGCGGCATCTCGTCGCAAGCGGACGGGAGCTCGACCCTGAGTTCGCCCCGGAAACCTACTCGCTGATCATGCAGCTCGGACCGGGCGGGCCATCAGCGGAGGAGATCCGCAGCAGCCTTGCCAGTGAGTTTGCGATCTTCGGCGCAGCCCACCCCGAGGGACTGACGCTCATCTTTGACGACTACCACGCCGTGGACGGCAGCACCGAGGTCGCACCGACTGTTCGGGCGCTGCTCGAAGCCACGGGCCCCGGCTTCAACTTGATCGTCGCCTCGCGGTCCCTCCCCAAGCTGCCGCTCAGCCGGCTGCGGGCGCGTGGAGCCATCTCCAAGCTGACCGGCGATGCCCTGTGCTTCGAGGCCGCCGAAGCAGACCGCCTGTTCCGAGATGTGTACCGGCTCCCACTCGAACGCGACGTGGTGGACGAGCTCGTCGAGCGCACAGACGGCTGGGCCGCCCTCCTTAGCCTCGTCCGGGCAGATCTGAACGGACGCTCACTGGGTGCCGGTCGTGCCCTGGTTCATGATCTGTCAGTCGCCGCAGGGGATATCTACGACTACCTCGCAGACGAGGTCATGGGTCATCTGCCTGAGTCGCTCCGCGACTTTCTCGTCCGTGTGTCACTCTTGGATGATCTTGATCCAGCCGCGGCAGGACTCGCCGCGGGAGTGGATCGGGAGGTGGCCGCAAGCCTCCTAGCTGTCGCCGAGAGTCTGGCCCTTGTCTTGCGACCGGACCCAACAGCGAACCATCGTTTTGCGCCACTTGTCCGGGAGTTTCTGCTGGTTCGGCTCAGAGCGAGTTTGGACGACGATGCTATTGCGGCATTGCACCTGAGGCTTGCGGAGCACTCCGAAGTACGTGACTGGCGTAGGGCGGCGACCCACTATAGGCGCGCTGGCGAGCCAGGGCGCGCCCGGCGGGTCGTCAGTGACGCCCTTGATGAGATCCTTGCTACGGGCCAGTATCTGGCCGCCGACGACCTTCTGGCGGGTGAAGTCGGCGACGAGGTCGTTCGCAACGTTCTTCGGTCCCGGACGCTGTTGCAGGTTGGCGCCATCGAGGACGCGCTCATGCTGTCAGACCAAGCCGTCAAGGCAGCCCAGTCTGGAGCGCACTCTCACCTAGCCCTTGCGGCGCAGAACGCGGCCTCAATCGCCGTGGCAACACGTCGATATGTGGATGCGGTTGGCTACGCAGAACTCGCGGACAATGACGAAGTGAGTAGCGTCCAGGGCCCGTATTCGGCATTCCTGGGAGCAGCAGGTGAGGCCAATCTCGCGGCCCTCGCCCGCCAATTCAGGAGGATGCTTGCCCGACAAGAGGAGAGTGGTCAGTCGCATTACGCTGCCATTACGAGTCTGAACCTCGCGCAAATACTCGTTTGGCTCGACAGAACGACTGATGCCCTGCGAATGGCGAATGACGCTGAACTCCACCTGCGAAGGTCATCGAGGGGATATGAGGCAGTGTCCGTCAGGTTGGTCCAAGCGCAGGTGCGAGCGTTCGCAGGCGATTGGGCGGCAGCCGAGAGGCTGCTGACCGCGGCTCTCAGCACGGATCACCCAGAAGGAGAGAAGGAGGCGGTGCTTGAGGCAGCCGAACTCGCGTCTTGGTTCGGCCCGTACGACTATGCACCGCAGCTCCTGCAACGGATCGATCGTCAGGAGATCGAACCTACGTGGTCTCCGGCTTGGAGGTCGCTGGATCTCTGGCTCGAAGACAGGCCGACGGCTATCGCCGCAACAGTGGCGGAATTGTCGGGAGAACCTCAGCTCTTCGGAGTGGCTGGGGCGACCTTCCGTTGGCACCTCACTCGGGCTCGCGCGTACCTGATCGCTGGAAGGCACAGCCACTTCGGTGAAGCGCTCTCACGGGCAGAGCGAGTCGCGACGTTGCAGGGATCACCAATTGAGCGGCGTCTTGCATCGATCCTGCGGTCCATTGGTGAGGGGTCGCAGCCGGTGACGAAACTCCTCGCGACGTGGCCCAGAAGCAGCGACGCCCTTCTTGGGGTCTTCGCACAGGAACTTGTGCGTGACCTCGGCAGATACTCGGAGCCTGGCATCGCCGTTCTGACTCGTGCTGCGATGACCACTCCCCATAGATGGCGGCCGCCGCTAAGGGACACCATTGAAGCCGGGGATGCCACGGCCAGAACACGAGCCGCGACCATGCTGGAGCAGATCGGAGAGCACGCAGACATCGTTCGGCTCAGGGATTTCGCGCGGAGGGAGAAGAAGTCTGGCAAGACGTGGGGTGACTCTCTCGTACTCCGACTAGCCCCCAAGTTACT
>Ga0307440_1000320_pt1 | contig 23289 bp, 6 predicted proteins | sample SalMarWE160410MG_FD_202150 | JGI IMG/M metagenome (GOLD analysis project Ga0307440, IMG submission 202150) | Salt marsh sediment microbial communities from the Plum Island Ecosystem LTER, Massachusetts, United States - WE1604-10 | ecosystem: Environmental > Aquatic > Marine > Intertidal zone >...
CGGATTGCCCCGGCCGGTGAATGGCTGATTGACAACTTCTATGTGATCGAAGAGCAGATTCGCATGGCCAGGCGACACTTGCCCAAGGGGTATAGCCGTGAGCTGCCGCGCTTGCTGAACGGCCCATCGGCCGGGCTTCCACGCGTGTACGACATTGCGCTGGAGATTATCTCGCATGGCGATGGCCGGGTGGATCCGGAAAACCTCAGCAGTTTCGTGGCCGCTTACCAGTCGGTAACCACCCTGAAGCTTGGCGAATTGTGGGCCATCCCTATCATGCTGCGCCTGGCCCTGATCGAGAATCTTCGGCGGGTTGCCGCCCGGATCGCCGCCGACAGCATTGATCGAAACCGCGCCGACTATTGGGCCGACCAGATGACGGAGATCGCCGCGCAGGACCCCAAGAGCCTGATTCTGGTAGTCGGCGACATGGCACGGTCGAACCCTCCGATGGTGAGCTCGTTCGTTGCGGAACTCACGCGCCGTTTACAGGGCCAGGGTCCGGCTCTGGCATTGCCGCTCACCTGGATTGAACAGCGACTGTTCGAATCCGGCCTGACCATCGAACAGTTGGTGCGCTCGGAGAACCAGCAACAGGCTGCCGACCAGGTCTCGATGAGCAACAGCATCGGCAGCCTCCGTTTCCTGGTCGCAATGGATTGGCGCGAATTCGTGGAGACGATGAGCATTGTAGAGCAGACCCTGGGTGAGGATCCGGGCGACGTCTACGGAAAGATGGATTTTGCCACCCGGGATCGCTACCGTCACGTCGTAGAAAAAATAGCCAAAAGCAGCCGGCGATCCGAAAGCGAGGTGGCGCGCCAAGCGATCCAACTGGCGCTTGAATGTGCTGCTCGCAAAGGCGGCGACGATCGAGCCGCCCATGTCGGGTTCTACCTGATCGACGAGGGAGTGCGGCAACTCGAAGGAGCGGCGAAGATGCGTCGATCTCCACTTGAAACGCTTCGGCGAATAAGCCGACAGTTCCCTTTGATCTTCTATCTGGGCATAATCGCACTGATTACGGCTATTTTCACCGGAATTTTGTTGGCTAAGGCGCATGCCATGGGGTACCCGAATTGGCTCATCGCGTTGATAGGGCTGCCCTTGCTGCTGGGCGCAAGTCATCTGGCCGTGGCGCTAGCGAATTGGCTGGCGACATTACTGGCGACGCCGCACTTGCTGCCGCGAATGGACTTTTCCGAAGGAATTCCTCCGGAATCGCGCGCCCTGGTCGTCATACCGACGATGCTCACGAGCGCACAAAATATTGAGGATCTGGTCGAGGCTCTGGAAGTTCGATTTCTGGCCAATCGAGACGAGCACCTGCACTTCGGCCTTCTGACGGATTTCCCGGACGCATCCGAGGAAATGCTTCCGGAGGACGATCCATTGTTACGGCTGGCTCAAAAGAGAATTCAAGAATTGAACGAAAAGTACCGAGGCCCAAAAGCCGATATGTTCTTCCTCTTTCATCGTCCACGTCAATGGAATCCCCGGGACCGGATCTGGATGGGGTATGAACGAAAGCGCGGCAAGCTTGTGGATTTGAATTCGATTCTACGCGGCGGCACAACTGATCGTTTCTCCCTCATCGTTGGGGATATTGCCGTGTTATCGAAAGTGAAGTATGTGATCACCCTGGACACCGATACGCAGCTTCCCCGCGATTCGGCATGGCAGTTTGTGGGCGCCATGGCGCACCCGCTGAATCGGGCGCGGTACGACGAAGACAGACAGCGGATTAATGAAGGGTACGGCATCCTTCAGCCCCGGGTGGCCGTGAGCCTGCCGGAAATGAACCGGTCGCGATACTCGCGATTGTTCGGGAGCGAGCACGGCATCGACCCATATACCCGGCTTGTCTCCGATGTCTATCAGGATCTATTCGGTGAAGGTTCATTCATCGGCAAAGGAATATATGATGTTGATGCGTTCGAGCGATCCCTCAAGGGACGATTTCCTGAGAACCGGATCCTCAGCCATGACCTTGTGGAAGGCTGCTACGCGCGTGCGGGGCTGCTCAGCGATGTGCTGTTGTATGAGGAATATCCATCCCGCTACAGCGCGGACGTGAGCCGTCGCCACCGGTGGATTCGAGGGGATTGGCAAATTGCCCGCTGGCTGCTGCCGAGCATTCCCGGCCTCGATGGAAGCCGCCGAAAGAATCCGCTCTCGGCGTTGTCGCGATGGAAAATTTTCGACAATCTTCGTCGGAGCCTCGTATCGGCGGCGTTGACCTTGTTGTTGCTCCTCGCCTGGACCGTCTTGTCTCCGCCCTGGCTATGGACCCTCGCCTTAATAGGAACTATCCTGATCCCCCCCATGATGGCCTCTTTTCTGGATCTGTTTCAGAAACCGGACGATGTGTTGCTGCGTCAGCATCTTGCGGTCACGGTGCGCTCGGCCGGCCAGCACGCCGCTCAGACGGTGTTTGAACTCTCATGTCTCCCCTACGAAGCTTTCTTCAGCCTGGATGCGATTGGACGCACTCTCTGGCGAATGTGGATCACCCACAAACGACTGCTGGAGTGGAACCTTTCGACCGCCGCGGACCGCCAAAGCCGCACGAACTTCGTTGCCTCCTGGAGGACAATGTGGTTTGCTCCCGTTCTGGCCACTGCTGCTGGGATTTATCTGGCCGTTTCGAGGCCGGCCGCGCTCGGCGCGGCGGTGTCCATCCTGGGCCTCTGGTTTGCCTCTCCTGCCATCGCCTGGTGGATCAGCCGGCCTCTTGCTCGCCGGCGAACAAGGCTGACGGCTGATCAAACCCTTTTTCTCAGGAAGCTTTCCCGAAAGACATGGGCGTTCTTCGAGACGTTCGTCGGCCCGGAAGATCATTGGCTGCCGCCCGACAACTATCAGGAGCATTCCGCTGCCGTAGTGGCGCATCGCACGTCGCCGACCAACATGGGACTGACGCTCCTGGCGAATTTGTCCGCGTATGACTTTGGCTATATTTCGGCCGGACAACTCATCGAACGCACGGGAAATGCTCTTCGCACCATGGAAACCATGGACCGACACCGAGGCCACTTCTATAACTGGTATGACACGCAATCTCTTAAACCACTGCCGCCCCTCTACATTTCGTCGGTGGACAGCGGGAACCTGGCGGGCCATCTGCTGACATTGCGGCCAGGTCTGCTCGGACTTGCCGATCACAAGATCCTGGGAAAACGATTGTTTGAGGGCCTGAGCGATACCTTCCGGATTGTCGCGGATGTTGCGGCCGCCACTCCGGAAAAATATGATCCAACCCAGCTCGCTCAACTTCAACAGGACCTGGAGTCTGCGATCCGTTCCTATCCTGCCACACTCAATGCTTTGCGACTGTGCCTTGATCGGTTGACAATGTCCGCCGTGAGGTTGATCGCCGGCATCGAAGCTCTGGATGCCGACCCCGAAAGCCAATTAAAGTGGTGGGCCCGTGCGTTCGCAGAGCAATGCCGAGGCGCTGTCGACGAGCTCTCGTCGCTCGCCCCGTGGACGGCGCTCTTGTCTTCTCACAACAGCCTCGCAGACTTTCCCGAGCTCGACGAGGTCCCGACCTTGCGCGAACTGGCAGCACTGGACGTCAAACTCCTGCCAACCATCAAGCAGCAAATGATTTCTGCCGCGTCGTCCGAGCAGATCGAACGGCTTGATGAACTTCAAGGCCTCATCACAACAGTCAGCCGGTACGCCAAAGAAAGGATTGCGACTATCGAGCGGCTTGCACAGCAATGCGGCGCCCTCGCCCGCATGGACTATGATTTTCTGTTTGACGAGAAGCGTTATCTGCTGGCTATCGGCTACAATGTCGGCGAACACCGACGGGACGCGAGTTACTACGATCTTTTGGCTTCAGAAGCGAGATTTTCCACTTTCGTGGCGATTGCGCAGGGACAACTGCCTCAGGAGAGCTGGTTTGCCCTGGGACGTCTTCTCACTATCGCCGGGGGAGCGCAGATCCTGCTTTCATGGAGCGGTTCGATGTTCGAATATCTGATGCCTTTGCTGGTGATGCCGACCTATGAAGATACGCTGCTCGATCAGACCTATAAGGCGGCTGTGGCCAGGCAGATCGAGTATGGAAAAATGCGCGCCGTGCCGTGGGGCATTTCGGAATCCGGTTACAATGCCATCGATGTGCATCTCAACTACCAATACCGCGCATTTGGTGTGCCCGGCTTGGGGCTCAAACGCGGGCTGGCCGAGGACTTGGTGATTGCGCCATATGCCTCGGCAATGGCGCTGATGGTGGCGCCGGAAGAGGCGTGCCTAAACCTCGAGCGACTCGCTGCTGACGGCTTTGAAACGCGGTATGGCTTCTACGAAGCGATCGACTATACGCCGTCGCGTCTGCCGCGCGGACAATCGAGGGCCGTGGTTCGGTCCTTCATGGCCCATCACCAGGGAATGAGTCTCCTGTCTTTAGCCCATCTGCTCCTGGATCGCCCGATGCAGAAGCGCTTCGCTTCGGATCCCTTGTTCCAGGCGACCATGCTGTTGCTCCAGGAGAGAATCCCCAAGGCGACAGCCTTCTATACGCAGACAATCGAGCTGTCCGAGCACCAGGCGGCTTCCGGCGCTCCGGAGACGCCGATACGCGTTTATCGCAGTCCCGACACGCCGAACCCGGCAGTGCAGTTGCTTTCGAACGGCAGATACCACGTGATGATCACCAATGCCGGCGGCGGTTACAGCCGATGGAACGATCTGGCCGTCACCCGTTGGCGCGAAGACCCCACCTGCGACAACTGGGGGACCTTTTGTTACCTGCGCGACGTGACCAGCAGAGAGTTCTGGTCAACTGCATATCAGCCGACGCTCAAGCGATCGAAGCATTTTGAGGCGATCTTTTCGGAAGGGCGAGCCGAGTTTCGCGGCCGCGACCATGATTATGACACCCATACCGAGATCACTGTTTCACCCGAGGATGACATTGAACTTCGTCGCGTCCGCATCACCAACCGCGCAAAGACGCGCCGAGCGATAGACGTGACCAGTTATGCCGAAGTGGTTCTGGCGCCGCCTGCCGCGGATGCACTGCATCCGGCGTTCAGCAATCTTTTTGTGCAGACCGAGATCGTGCGCCGGCAGCGGGCTATCCTCTGCACTCGCCGGGCTCGCTCACCGGACGAGCCCTCGCCCTGGATGTTTCACCTGATGGCCGTTCATGGGGCGCACATCGGAAAAATCTCTTTCGAGACCGACCGCATGCAGTTCATCGGCCGCGGAAGTACTGCCGCCGATCCCCAAGCAATGAGCGGTTCCGCAACGCTGTCGGACAGCGAGGGCTCCGTGCTTGATCCGATTGTCGCCATCCGGTATCGTATCACGCTCGATCCGGAAGAAACGGCAAGGGTCAATATCGTTTCCGGCATCGGTGAAACCCGTGATGCAGCCTTGAGCCTGGTGGAAAAATACCAGGATCGGCGTCTCGCGGATCGCGTCTTTGATCTGGCCTGGACGCATAGCCAGGTGCTGCTGCGCCAGCTCAATGCCTCAGAGGCCGATGCGCAACTCTATGGGCGCCTTGCCGGCTCGATCATCTACGCAAATGCTTCGCTGCGGGCCGACCCGAGCGTCCTGATCAAGAACCACCGGGGGCAATCCGGTCTCTGGGGATACGCCATCTCCGGCGATCTGCCGATTGTGTTGCTGCAAATTCAAGATTCGGCAAATATCGATCTGGTGCGACAGCTCGTGCAGGCGCACGCCTACTGGCGTTTGAAGGGACTGGCAGTTGATCTGGTGATCTGGAATGAAGATCACGCCGGTTACCGGCAACTGCTTCACGACCAGATCATGGGGCTCATCGCCGCAAACACCGAAGCCAGTCTGACCGATCGACCGGGCGGGATTTTCGTAAGACCTGCCGATCAGATATCGGAAGAGGACCGCATCCTGATCCAAACGGTCGCCCGCGCCATCATCACCGACAGTCGGGGGACCTTGGCAGACCAGACCAACCGGCGCTCTCTGGTGGAGGCTGAATTGCCGCTCCTTAGGCCGTCACGAACCCACCGCCCCGAACCCCTGGTAGTGGTTGCATCGCCTCGCCAAGATCTGACGTTTTTCAACGGGATGGGCGGATTCACCCCGGATGGACGCGAGTATGTCATTACCACTGCGCACGGGCAGGTGACTCCGGCACCGTGGGTGAATGTGCTGGCCAATCCGCACTTCGGTACCGTCATTTCAGAGAACGGGGTAGCCTATACCTGGAGCGAGAATGCTCACGAATTCCGCCTCACTCCCTGGGGCAATGATCCCGTGAGCGATTCGGGCGGAGAGGCCTTTTACCTCCGTGATGAAGAGCGCGGCCACTTCTGGTCCCCGACGCCGCTGCCTATCCGCGGTGCCGCGCCGTACGTTACCCGGCACGGATTTGGCTACAGCGTCTTCGAGCACACCGAGCGCGGCATCCGCTCCGAGCTGTGGGTTTACGTGGCGATGGACGCAGCGATCAAGTTCATGGTGCTCAAAGTTCGAAACGAGTCGGGGCGATCTCGTCGACTCTCCGCTACCGGATACGCGGAATGGGTCCTTGGCGACCTGCGGCCGAAATCGAGCATGCACGTGATCACCGAAACTGACCCGAATAGCGGCGCGCTGTTTGCGAGGAACCCTTATAACACAGAGTTCCGCAATCGTGTTGCGTTCTTCGACGTGGACGATAAGGGGCGCACCGTAACCGCCAATCGGACTGAATTTCTGGGACGCAACGGTACGCTACGAAGACCGGCAGCGATGATGCGGACGCACCTTTCCGGCAAGGTGGGGGCCGCGCTTGATCCCTGTGCCGCAATCCAGGTGGGCTTCGATCTGGACGCCGGGCAAGAGCGGGAGATCATCTTCAGGCTTGGGGTCGGACGAGACGCCGACGATGCCAGAAACCTGGTCAATCGCTTTCGGGAACCAACCGCTGCACGCGAAGCCCTCGATGCGGTGTGGCAGCACTGGACGCACACCCTCGGAGCGGTACATGTGGAAACACCCGACCCGTCCCTCAACGTGCTGGCCAACGGCTGGCTCCTTTACCAAACTCTGGCGTGCCGCCTTTGGGCGCGCAGCGCAACCTACCAGTCGGGTGGTGCCTTCGGTTTTCGCGATCAGTTGCAGGACGTGATGGCGCTCATTCACGCCAGGCCGCATCTCGTGCGCGAGCACCTGCTCCGGTGCGCGGCGCGTCAATTCCCGGAGGGAGACGTTCAGCATTGGTGGCATCCTCCAACGGGGCGGGGTGTGCGTACGCACTGTTCGGATGATTACCTCTGGCTGCCGTTCACGACATGCCGCTATGTCCTGACCACCGGGGACACCGGCGTGTTGGATGCGCCCATCCATTTCATCCAAGGCCGCCGGGTAAACGCGGATGAAGATTCCTATTACGATCAGCCCGGGCAGTCTGAAGAGACGGCAAGTCTTTACGAACACTGTGTCCGAGCTATCCTGAACAGCCTCAAATTCGGCGAACACGGCCTGCCGTTTATCGGCTCCGGGGACTGGAACGACGGCATGAATATTGTGGGTGAACACGGTAAGGGCGAAAGCGTTTGGTTGGGGTTTTTCCTTTATAACGTGCTCATGCAGTTCACAGAGGTTGCCCGTATGCGGGGTGACCTGTCTTTCGTCGAACGTTGCCAGAGGGAGGCGGCTCAACTGCGCCAGAATATAGAGCAGAATGGGTGGGATGGCCAGTGGTACCGCCGCGCCTACTTCGATGACGGCTCACCGCTTGGGTCGGCGAGTAACCCTGAATGCCAAATTGATTCGATTGCCCAGAGCTGGTCTGTTCTTTCGGGTGCGGGAGATCATGAGCGCTCTCGCATGGCCATGGAAGCGATGCATGAGCGGCTTGTTCGCAGCGAGCATGGACTGATCCAACTCCTGGATCCGCCATTTGACAAGTCGACGCTGAATCCCGGCTACATAAAAGGGTACGTCCCCGGCGTGAGAGAAAATGGCGGACAGTATACACATGCGGCCATCTGGGCGGCAATGGCTTTCGCTCATATGGGGAATAACCGGCGTGCATGGGAGCTCTTTACCATGATCAACCCGGTGAACCATGCAAAATCGACCGAAGAGACTGTCACCTACAAAGTGGAACCATACGTTGTTGCTGCTGACGTCTATGCAGTACCACCGCATACCGGTCGCGGCGGCTGGACATGGTACACGGGCTCGGCTGCCTGGATGTACCGGCTGATCGTGGAATCACTCCTGGGGCTCAGACTTGAAGTGGATAAACTGCGATTTACGCCTTGCCTCCCTGCGGATTGGGCAGGGTTCAAGATGCATTACCGTTATCGGGAGACTGTCTACCACATCGATGTCCTGCAAACGCCTGCCGGGAATGGAGAGATGCGCGTGAGCGTGGATGGCGTTGAGCAACACGATAAGACCATCCCTCTTGTTGACGACCATAAGGAACACTGGGCCGAGGTGAGGATCTCTATTAAATCAAAATGATGGGTGAGACGACCCTGAGTGATAGAAACCTGGCACATCAATTGCCATGTATTTCAAATTAAGACAGATTTATAACCGTAGCGCAAGTGAAATGAAATACGTTTGGAGGAGGTTCTTCAAATAGTATAAATATTGGGCGCTATGCTTTAATTCAATCATTCCCAACATTGTCTGGAAAAAAGGAGGCCGTAGTGAAAAGAACAATTTGTCTACCGAGAAAAAAGCTGCAGAGCAGGGAATAGATCAGGGAATCATGATTACCGGAACAATTAATGACAACCAACAACTCGTGGATCAATTCGTTCGCCAAATCTTTTAATGCCTTATAAATCTCGGCAAAATGGCTTCAAGGGCTTTTGATTGTACCATCAGACCCCCATTTCAGGCGCCGGTCATTTCCGGACAAGCGTTGAAAAAGGGCTGGAAATCATTCGCGGTCTGCGTGGATACACAACCGGCGATGCCGTTCCCACATATGTCATCGATGCACCAGGAGGCGGGGGTAAGATTCCATTAAATCCGAATTATAATGCGGGTCGTGAGGCAAGCACTTTGGGGGCACGTCAGGACTGCAGGTGACCCCCCTCAGACCTCCTTGACGGCAACTCAGGTGCATGCTATCTTAAACCCGTGGAAAGGATTTTTTTTATAATCTCATTATCACCTCAGGAAACCTGTAATAAGTGACGGCAGAGGGCGCGAATGGAAAAAAGGATCTTCTTCATCTGCGGCTCGATGAATCAGACAACCCAAATGCACCAGATTTCCAAGCACCTTTCCGATTACGAGCATTCCTTCTCGCCCTACTATTGCCACGGCTTTGACGAGATTCTTCGGAGACTCGGGTTGATCGAATTCACGATCGCAGGCAACAAGGTGGTGGGACGCTGTCGGACGTATCTGCAGAATCATGGCCTCCGCATCGACTACCAGGGCAGGAAGCGGCCCTACGACCTGGTGGTCACCTGCTCGGACGTATACATCCAGAAGAACATCCGAGACAACAGGATCGTACTGGTTCAGGAAGGAATTATCGATCCGGAATCCATTATGTTCCATCTCGTCAAGCGCCTCCGATTCCTGCCGCGTTGGATGGCGGATACGGCCATGACCGGTCTCAGCGATGCCTACCGGGCTTTCTGTGTCGCCAGCGAAGGATACCGCGATTTCTTCATTCAAAGAGGTGCGCGCCCCGAGAAAATCGTTGTTACGGGAATACCCAATTTCGATGATTGCCGGCGATATTGCACGAACGACTTTCCCTACAGGCACTATGTGCTGGCCTGCACGTCGAATCTCAGGGAGCTATTCCGGCGCGAGGACCGCGCGGCCTTCATCCGAAGGGCTGTGGAGATCGCCGCGGGCCGGCAGCTTATCTTCAAGCTTCACCCGAACGAAAATGTCGAGCGCGCCACCCGGGAAATAAGGGCGCTTGCGCCGGGAGCTATGGTGTTCGCGACTGGGAGCGCGGAAGAAATGATTGCGAACTGCGATGCCCTGATTACTCGATTTTCGTCGACCACCTTCGTCGGAGTTGCGCTCGGTAAGGATACTTACTCGGATTTCGATATGGACACATTGCGGCGTCTGATGCCTCTTCAGAATGACTCGGCGGCTTTGAACATCGCCAATGTCTGCCGCCGGGTTCTTGAGGAGAGAGGAAATGACAATTGAAGGCTCTGGTTACTGGAGCGACAGGATTTATCGGGAGTCACCTGGTGGAAGCCCTCGTTCAACGAGGCGCCCAAGTCAGATGCCTCGTTCGGAATAAAAGGCATTTGGGGTGGGTGAAGGACGCCCCCGTTGAGTTTGTCGTTGGAAATTGCCGGGAGAAGAATTCTCTAAAACAAGGTGTGCAAGACGTCGATCAGGTATTTCATATTGCTGGTGCGACAACGGCCGTCAAAGAAAAAACCTATTTCGAAGTGAATGCCCTGGGTACAAAGAACGTGGTCCGAGCCTGCATCGAAAACAATACCCGTCTTAATAAATTTATCTATCTTTCGAGCCAGGCAGCGGCAGGTCCGTGTCCAAGCGGTGGGAAGAAAAAGGAATCCGACCCTTGCGAACCGGTCTCGCCCTATGGGAAGAGCAAATTGCTGGGGGAAAAATTGGCCTTGTCATACGCCCATGAGCTTCCGCTCCTCATCCTGCGGCCTTGTGCCGTCTATGGGCCCAGGGATAAAGGCTTTTATGCTCTTTTTAAGTGCCTCTCCAAGAGCATCAAGCCCTGTCTCCCCGGCTACGATCAATACATCAGCATGTGCTATGTTCAGGATCTTGTGCGAGGGATCCTATTGGCGGCTGAGACCCAAACAGAGAACGCGGAAATATTTTTTCTGTCTGATGGTCATGATTACCGGATCGAGGAAATCGGAGACATCTTTGCGCAAGCGATGAAGATAAGCGCACGGCAGCTCCGCCTTCCCAAACAGATGCTGTTCGGCCTGGCCTTTTTTGCAGAATGTATCTCGAGAGTTACCGGAAAGCCTTCCATCATGAGCAGAGGCAAGGCAAAAGAAATGATCCAAAAGAATTGGCGGTGCGACATTACAAAGGCCAGGGCTATATTGGGTTTCGAGCCCGAATTTTCTCTTGCCCGGGGAGCTGAATTAACCGTCGCCTGGTACAAAAAAGAAAATTGGTTATAGCGATGAGACCTTTCGAAGAGAGCAATCATGACCGGCGTTGAGATCATTACTGTAGAAAGAAATTCGGAGCTTAAGGACTTCATTGATCTGCCCTGGAAAATCTATACTGAGTACCCCAACTGGGTGCCCCCCCTTAAAAAAGAGGTTCGCCGTATGCTGGATCCCCGCATACACCCTTTCTGGGAGTTTTCCGAACGCATCCTCTTTCTGGCCCGGCGTGGCCCGGAGACGGTGGGAAGGATCGCGGGTATCATCGATCGCCATCATAACGAGTTCCACAATGAACAGATGGGCATCTGGGGATTCTTCGAATGCGCCGACGATCGGGAGGCTGCATCGGCTCTCTTTTCTTCCGTGGAAACGTGGGCTCGCCGGAAGGGGATGACCTTCGTGCGAGGCCCTCTCAATCCCTCCATCAATTACGAGGCGGGCTTACTCATCGAAGGGTTTGAGTATCCGCCGGCCTTGATGATGACGTACAATCCGTCTTACTACCCGAGGTTGGTCGAATCGTGCGGTTTCACCAAGGGAAAGGATCTGTTTTCCTTCATGATCGATGGGGATTACCGGCTTCCCGAGTGGCTGGATCGTCTTGCTGAACGGTTGGCCCAAAAAAAAGGTATCCGCATCAGGGCCTTTCGGCTAAAGGACCCGGTTCCTGAACTGGTTCTGGTCAGGGAGATATTCAACGACTGCTGGTCCAAAAACTGGGGTTACGTCCCCTTGAGCGATCATGAGATACGGGATATAGGAAAAAGCATGGTGCAAATCGCGGATCAGGACCTGGCTTTTTTCATCTATTATGAGGATGAACCCGCGGGGGTCTGCGTGATCTTGCCCGACATCAACCCGTTGCTCAAGCGTCTCAACGGGCGCATCGGCCTGCCGGGTTTGCTCAAATTTTTCCTCTACCGGCGGGAGATCAACGGATTGCGGGGGTTGCTCTTCGGTGTCAAGGAGAAGTACAGGCAACTGGGGCTCCCTCTGCTGGCCTTCCGTCACCTGTATGAGGTGGTGAGGAAGAAAGAAAAATATCGCTATCTGGAGCTGGGCTGGACCCTGGAGGATAACGAGTCGATCAACTTCTTAGTAGAGGAAGCCGGCGCGAGAATACAAAAAAAATATTGCATATATAGAAAGTCTTTATAATAAATGAGGGTGAGCGTTTCGCGTTGAAAGAGAGGTCTTAACATATTGGCTGAACATCGAGTTCCAATTATTGCGTTCGTTTGGCGACCTGAAGAGATGATCCCGCCGGTGACCCGAATGGCCCATCGAACGGGGACCAGGTCCATCTTCGATTTTTCCACGATGGCGGTGGCTGCGCTTCGTTCTTTTTTGCGAAAAGCTGACCCTGCCGGCAAGGTTAGAGATATCAAGATTTCTGCCCCGGCTTTGATGGATCCGTCTTTCGGACAGTTATTGCAAGAAACAGGGGTCCAAAATATCTGGGTCGAATGCCATCCCCGGTTTTTCCAGGGAGATTCTTCTGCCTTTCTACAGCGATTGAGACAATTGGCACAAGACTGCCGCTGCTTTCCAATCATCGGGGACCTGGATTTTTTGGCGGCTGTTTTAACAGACAGCTCGGAAATCGGGCGCGTTGTCCTGAAAGGATGCGAGGCATCCGGATTCGTGAGCAGTGAGACGACCCTGGCTCTCTATACAGCAGCCAAGGAGATGCTGCTCAGCTCATCGCCATCCATGGACATCCTTATCTGGGGCGGCATCTCCACCCCCGAGGCGGCGGCGGCATTCCTGTCTACCGGGGTCGCGGGGATCGTCTTCGAGAGCGTCCATTGGCTGACGGACCTGGTTGTTGTTGATGATCTCCAACGCCGCCGGCTCTCCAACCTTCGCCTGGATTCGACCGATCTGGTCGGCCTCGACCTGCAGGTCCCCTGTCGCCTTTTCAACAAGGGCAACTCGATCGCGTACAACCAGATCAAAAGGTTCGAGAATTCGCTGTGCGGAACAGAAATCACGGAGGGAAGCCGCCGTTCCTTTGCAGGCCGGGTGAGTGCCGGGGCCGTCCACCCTCTTGAGAGCCGTTTCACCCCGGACGAGGTCATCCCTCTGGGTGTGGAGACCGCCTTTGCTGCGTCCTTTGCCGAACGTTTCGGGACGGGTTCCGAGGCGGCTGTTCAGTCCTTCATGGACGAGATTCGCAGCCGCTGCCGCCTGGCTGAGGTGAAAAAGGATTGTTTTCTGGACAGCCCTGCAGCCGCAGAGATGGGAGTCAAATATCCCTTTATACAGGGAGCCATGTCCTGGATTACCGATGCCCCGGAGTTTGCCTCGAGGGTTGCCGAGGCCGGTGGATTGCCCACCATCGCCCTTGGTATGATGGACGCGGAGACTCTTGATCGAAGGCTGGGACGCCTGCCGGAGATCATGGAAGGACGCCCTTATGCGGTGAATATCGTCTCTCTGGCGGAGAACCCTTTCAGGGAGACCCATCTGGCCTGGATAAAGAAACACAAGCCGCGGTTTGTGGTGATCGCCGGAGGTGATCTCTCACCTTTAAGAGAATTGCTGGAGTGCGGCCTGGAGGTCATCTATATCGCGCCTGATGAGGCCCTGTTGAAGCTGGCCCTTGAAGCCGGCATTCGGTACGTGATCTGTGAGGGATATGAGGCCGGCGGGCACGTGGGGCGCCATAGCACACTCACCCTGGCGCAAAGGGTGTTGGATCTGAAACGGCAAAAACCTGCCCTGTTCCGAAATCGTCGCATTATTCTTGCCGGGGGGATCTGCAATCGGGAGACTGCATTCATCGCCGCCATGCTCGGAGCGGATGCCATCCAGATGGGCACTGCGTATCTGGCTACCCGGGAGATCGTTGAAACAGGCGCCCTGACGGAACTCTATCAGCGTATGATTCTGGCATCGCCTCCGGGCGGAACGCTCGTTTCAGGCCGGGACACCGGACTTCGGGTGCGATCCTTGAAGACCCCGAAAGCGGCTGCGGTTTTGTCCCTAGAAAAGGAGTTTGCTGCGGGTCACCAGGACGAGCACTCCTTCCGCATAAAAATAGAAGAGATGACAGCGAGGAGCCTCTTTACTGCGGTTCGAGGCCTGGACAGACCCGGCGGGGCGCCTCTGGATGAGCGCGCCTGCCTGGAACGCGGGCAATTCATGAGTGGGGCCTGCGCCGGTCTCATCGGCAAGGTCCTGGAACTGCCGTCCTTCCATCGCGAACTGGCCGCAGGCCCTCTTTTGCTGCAGCAACCCTTTGCGGAGCCCATCGAGAAAATGCCGGAACTTTCACCCGGCGCTTCACACCCCATAAAAAGCTCATCCCACGGAATTGGCCCTGGACCCAAGCAAGCAGCGCCGCATGGAGCCGCCCATGAAAGGGTCGCCATCACTGGGATGAGTATTCTCAATACCTTGGGAAAAAGTCCTGAAGAGGTCTGGGCCGCAAGCCTGGCCATGAAAAGCGGGATTACCTTGGTTCCGCATTCCCGGTGGGATCACGAGCGTTTTTATGACCCCTGCCCCTTCGTTACTGACAAGACTTACTGCAAGGTGGGCGCTTTCCTGGACTTTCAGGTCTCCCGCCATGAACTCGGTATCCCCCCCCATGATTTCCGAACCATGACCGAATCCACCAGGACCACCATGTGGCTGGCGGAGAAAGCCATCCGGGCATCCGGCATCCTGAACTCAGACATCCCGCGGGAACGAATCGGGGTCCTCATCTCCCAGAACTCGGGAGAGGCGGCGAAAACCCTCACCGATTTGATCATAAGAGGGTACGTTCACGAGATCCTCCCCTGCATCAAGAAGGTCGTTTCGCTTACACCAAGTCAGCTGAGCGCCATCGAACAGGAGGTGAAGGCCGGGCGCATGCCCCCGGATGACACCACGCTCCTGGGCAGACTCAACTCCGCGGCGGCCGGCTTTATCTGCAACCGGTATGGATTTATGGGACCCAGTCATTCTGTCTCCGCAGCCTGCGCCACCTCACTGGTCGCACTTCACAGCGCGGTCCAGATGATCAGAAACGGCATCATCGACGCCGCCGTCGTCGGTGGAGGAGAGGAGTATCTCACCCACCTCCATTTTCTGGAATTCTCCGCCGTGGGCGCTCTTTTCGGACTGTCCGGAAAGGAAAGGCCCGCGCCCGAGACCTCCCGCCCTTTTGATGCCGAAAGAGACGGCATGGTTTTGGGCGAAGGCGGGGGAATGCTTGTCATTGAGCGGGAGAGTTCGGCCCGGGCCAGAAGAGCACCTGTCCACGCCGTCATCACGGGCCTGGGAGCGAGCAACAACCATCTGGGCATGGTAGAATCCTCCAGTGTCACCCAGGAGATCGCCATCCGCGCCTCTTTCCGTGAGACACCCTATGGGCCCGATGCGGTGGACCTGGTGGAATGCCACGCCACGAGTACCCGGCAAGGCGACGGACAGGAGGTCCGTGCCCTGCGGTCCTTCTTCAATTCATCCAAGCGCACGGTTCTCACCTCTTTCAAATCCCAGATCGGACACACGCTTGGCGCCTCGGGTATCAGCAGCCTCATTCGCGGAGCCATGGCCATGAAGGCCGGGGTTTTCCCCCCCACCCTCAATTATGTAAAACCAGACCCGGAAATAGACCTGGAAGGATCAGGGTTCTTCATCGCCCCCGAGCCCCTTGATTGGGACTGCAGAGCCGGCCGGTTAAGAAGGCTTCAGGTCAACGCTTTCGGGTTTGGCGGATCCAACTACGTGGTGCAGTTGGAGCAAGCCAGGGATGAACCGGCTACGGTCCTGGTATTGCCGGGCGGCGAGCCCGGTCTCGCCCACCACCAGGGCGACACCACTTCGGATGCCGGATTGCGGGCCGCGGCTTTGCAAGAAGAACCGAATGCCGATGGCAAGGCGCGTGGCGGGCTTACCGAGCTTCAGGGTGTCTCTTTCTTCCGGACCGAGATCGCAGGCCTTTATTGCCGGATGGCCGTTGTGGCGCCATCCGAAGAAGAGGCGCTCACGGTCATCGAGAGTTCGGCCACCCTTATCGAATCGGGATTTGTCTCACCCAAGGCATTGAGGTCCCTGGCGCAGCAGGGGATTTTTATTGGCCGCGAGGAGCTGCGCACCCCGCCGCTCTCCTTGGTATTCCCCGGCCAGGGGTCACAGTATGGCGGAATGGGCCGGGAACTCTACGAGTCTTTTCCCGTGATCAGGGAGTGGATGGATCGGGCTGCGGCGGTTGCGGATTTTGACCTCCTTCACCTGATGTTTCACGATCAAGAGGAAAATCTTCAAAAGACCCGATGGCAGCAACCCGCCACGTTCGCCATGGAACATGCCATGGCCCGATACCTCATGACCCTGGGAATCCTTCCCGTGGCCATGGCCGGCCACAGTTTGGGCGAACTGACCGCTTTGTGCCTGGCCGGTGTCTATTCCCCGGAAGACGGGTTTCGCATCGTGAACAAGCGGGCGCTCTGCATGGACAAGGCCGCCGGCCTGCACATAGACCCCGGCGTCATGGCGGCCGTGGATGTCCCCCCGGATCTGCTGCAAGAGATAATCAAAGGACGGGACGATATCCACATCGGCAATATCAATGCACCGAATCAGATCGTCTTGAGCGGTCACACAGAGGCGGTCAAAGATCTATGTAAAAAAATCAAGGAAAGGGGATACCGGGCCACCCTCCTGCGAGTCAGCATGGCCTTCCACTCCCCGATCATGAACGTCATCCATGATGAACTCGAGGCGTACGTTGCCGCCATCCCATTTCATGCCCCGCGGATCCCGGTCATCTCCAACACGACCATGGCGCCGTATCCATCCGATCCCGATGAGATCCGGCGCATTCTAATGGCCCACCTGGAATCTACCGTCCATTGGATGAATAATGTCCAGACGCTTAGCAATGACTATGGTGTCGGGCTCTTCGTGGAGGTGGGCCCTGGCGATGTCTTAAGCAATCTCATCGCCGACACCCTCCCTGAATCGATATGTATCCAGACTTGCCTTCCTGCCGCGGAAGGCCCTACCTGCCGGACCGCCCTTGCGCAGCTCTTTGTACAAGGGGCGTTGAAGGTTGCAGGAGGACCGAGGTTTGTTTCCCTGCCGACATTGAGGAAAGCTGCCGAATCTCGCCCAGTGGCCCCAGCACCCGGGTCGCGACCGTCGAAACCCGGGCTGGTGGGGGTCAACCCGGTGGAAAGGATCATACAAAGGGAAATCGACCGATTCGTGCTGGAGACATTTGGCCGCTTCCTCAAACCCAACATCCTGGAAGCCATCCGCCAGGAGCTTGACCCGACATTCCAGGAAGGCGAGCTCTCATCTGCTATCAACTCCATGCTCGGGGATTCCGGGCTTCTCGAAGACCGGAGGCAGGTCTCTTTCGGCAAGTCGGAATCCCCGCCTCTCGATCTTACCCCTGCGATCCCGGGACAGGCCTCACCTCCCCTCAGTGAGGCGTCTGAGCATCAGGATCTTATGGAGAGTCTTATTCGAATCATCATGGATGCTACCGGATTCAACAGGGACGAGATCCAACCCGATATGGATCTCAGGAGGGACCTCTCCATCCGCTCCAGCCGCCTGCCCATCATCATGGATGCTGCGGAACAGCAATTCGGGATCACGATCGAATTGGAGAACTTTATCGGTGTCCGTACGGTGCAGGACATCGCCCGGAAGATCTCCGAGATCATCGCCGGCCAGAAAGGCGCCGGCCTGCAGCCGGCCACCAAATCTGTTGATCATGACCCAGCGAGGGATGCAGTGGGGGAGGGGATGCCGAAGTCTGCAAAGGATGAGGCGGGCTTAAAGCGGCTCGTATTCACCCCCGTCACAGTAGAGCCGGCAGCCTCTATTCCCATGGAATTGAGCCCGGGCGAGTCAGTCCTGCTGCTCTCACCTGGCCGGGATAACGGGATTGCCGGCAATTCCGGGGAAATCCTCCGGCGGGATAACGGGGTTGACACTTTACCCATGCTCTTTATGCAAGGGGACCTCGGTCCCGGCCAAGAGGGCCACGACATTCGAACTGCCGAAGGGGCCTCCAGGGCTGCCGCCAGAATAGCGGGCTTGAGGTCCCTGGCCGGGATGGTAATCATCTTACCTCAAGAAGGGTCGGAAGGTCTAAGAAGCATGGAGGATGTTTCGCGCCTGCTCAGGGGGCTCTTTATCCTGCTGAAAACATTTCTCCAGGAACCCCAAGTAACGGGCCGGAAATTCGTCGTGCTGATTCATTCCGGGGAGAATACCGAAACACCGGTTCGGCTGGCGGCGGAGGGGATGCTGGGACTATTTCTGAGCGCGGCCCTGGAATACCCGGCGATTCAGTTCCGCACCCTGGAAATCGGACGGGGCACCGACCTGCGCGCTGCCTTACGCGCTGCTCTGGACAGAGGACACCCGATGGTGGAGATGGCCCATCGTGAGGGAAGAATTTTTACCTCGGAGGGACACGTCGCTCCGGCGCTCTTCAGGAATCTGCCAAGTCTCGATCTGAGCCCTGGAGACGTTGTCGTCATATCCGGGGGCGCAACGGGGATCAGCGCCCACCTGGCCCGCAGCCTTGTGCCCTTTAAGCCCCGCCTGGTCTTTCTGGGGAGGACGCCTATCGATCCAGGCGCAAATACCGGAAAATCCCGTCCCCCGCAGCCGCCTTCGGGATCTGTCGCTTTCGCAGCCAGGGCCCTGGAGATTACCCGGACCCTGGCGGATTTGCATGCCGCAGGGATCGAGGCAGCGTATCATACCTGCGATGTCGCTGACCCCGCGACGGTCCGTGCCGTCATGGACGAGGTGGCGAATCGTTATGGCAAGGTCCGGGGGATCATTCACGGCGCCGGGGTCCTCAGGGACGGTTTCCTCAGCCAGATGACCCCGGATGATTTCTCCATGGTCACGGACAGCAAATTCCTCGGGGCGTGGAATCTATTCCAGGCTGCCAAGCAGGCCGGCTTGCGGTTTTTCGTGGGCCTTTCTTCGGTGGTCGCGATCCAGGGCAATCTTGGCCAGGCCAACTACGCGGCAGCCAATCGGATGATGTCTGCTTTGCTCAGGAACCTCCGGCGGGAGAATGGCGCCATCCGGATAAAGGCCTTGATGCTTCCTCCGGTCGAGGGGGCGGGCATGGCCGATGATCCGGATATCCGGGAACTGCTGAGGAGGAGGGGTGTAACCTACATCCATGTCAATGAGCTGTCAGGGCTTTTCTGCCGGGAACTCTTCATATCCCCGGATGACGACTGGGTAATGTTCATGAGGTCACTCCCCGCCGTGAAGACGGCAAGGCTCAATGACCGGACCCCTCCTTTGCCCAATGGCAAATTGGACGGAGGTGCGGCCGCCTTCAGCCCCGAGGACTTTCCCATGATCGAGGGGATCTCCAGCCTGGACCTCCGCCGGGAACAACTCGAGGCCGTCAGATCCTTCTCCCGGGAGAAGGACCTTTGGATCGAGGATCACCGGCCCTTGACCTTCGTCAAGCACCCCCTGGTCTCAGCCGCCATGTTTCTGGAGACATTCATGGAGGCGGCCCGGGTCCTGTATCCTTACTTGCAGGTGCGAGGAATGCGCCAGGTGCGGTTCATGGACATGATCCAATGTCCGCCCGGGGTTCCCCGGCCTTCCAGGCTCTTTTGCCGTCGAGTCGGCACCAATCTTCCGGAGGTACTGTGCGAGGTCTCTCTTTCAACCCAGGAGATCTCCCCGGCCGGGAGATTGACCGACCGCTTCTCCCCGCACTGCCAGGGCCAGGTGATCCTTGCTGGCGGTGATGGCGGAGACGGATATCTCGGGGAGGGGTTTTCGGATTTTCCTGTCCGGCTCGACGAACTGCGGACAGTGCCCATGGATCAAAAAAAGCTGCGGCAATGGTACCAGGACCACAGCGGCCTTACCGGCAGGTATCGCGTGCTGGAGTCCCTTGACGGTGCAGGTCCGGGGGTGGTACGGGGACAAACCATTTACCGGCAGACAGTTGATTTCGCCCATCTGCCCAACACGCAGTACCAATACTCTCCTTACCTTTTCGAAGCCCTTTTGCAGTTGGCTGGATTCTACTGCATGGCAATGAAGATGCCGGGGAAACGCTCCCTGATTCCCATGGAGCTCGGGGAGATGCGGTTCTGCCGAAAATGCCGGGCGGGGGAACGAATTACCCTGGAGGCCCGCATGCGGGCGCAGAACGAGCAAGGCTTCAGCTGGGACGCCCGAGGACTTGACGATCAAGGCCGCACCATCATGCAGGTTTCCAATATGCGCCTGCACTGGGTTTCAGACTGAGCCTCCAGGGCTTGGAAAAAACGCACAGGCTCCCGGCAGAGGTCGCAGAGCAAACAATAAATTAGAGATAAATCTTGACAGAATTTCAAGAAATTGACAGTTAGCAATGCAATATGGAAAAGATGGGAGTGGATGTGGCGCAGGATTGCCAAGGCATAACCGTTCATGGCGTGAGTTTTGATCATCGAGGGGGACCGGCATTCTATGCATCCCTGCCAAGCGATGGTGAATCCCTCAAAGGATGCGGGACGAACGGGACAGGAGACAAGAATCATCTGGTCTCCATCCTCCTGGATCACGTTGCGGCGATGAAAAGTCCCCCCTGGAAATTTCGGCATTTGTTCGATAGCGCTGTTTTCCCAATTCACGTGGTCCACGGCCCGCTCGGCAGGCCCCAGCTCCTGTCGGGAGAATATCGGAGCCCGGCCATCTCCTTCAGCCAGGGTGGAGGTAAAGTCTGGGCTGCTCTTTGCGGGGATGCGTCCGATATCGGCATTGATGTGGCAGCGACCGGTGAATTCCAGGGAGAATACCCCTTACACCGGGTCTTTCATGACCAGGAGCTTCAACATGCATTGAGGTTGACTCAAGGAGATTTGGAAAAGGCATCAGCCCTGCTCTGGTCCGTCAAGGAAGCGGTTGTCAAGGCCCTGGGATGCGCGTTCCACCTTGTGGCTCCGCGTCAAGTCCACGTCTATCCATCGATAAAGTGGGACAGGGGGTATACTTTTCCAGTGTGCTTATCGAGAAAGGCCCTGGTGCGGTTTCCCATAGGCGCCGGCCGGTGGTCCATATGGGTGCGTTCGTTTCCTCAGGAGAAAATGTGGCTTTCCCTCGCCCTCTTGAGTGGGCAGCCTTGGCGAGACGATGGCGGGGAATTTAATACCGGTGCGCTATGTAGGCGGAATGTCGATTCATGACGAAAGAAGCTGAATACGCCATCAAAGTCGAAAAACTGACAAAGCGTTACGGAGATTTGCTGGCGGTTAACGACATCTCGTTCAACGTCAGGAAAGGCGAGGTTTTTGCCTTGCTGGGTCCGAATGGAGCCGGCAAGACCACTACCGTCGAGATCATCGAAACCTTCCGTAGGCCCACCTCGGGAATCGTGCGCCTTCTCGGGATGGACGTCACCAAAGAAAAGCGCGACATCGTCTCCCGCATCGGCGTCCTCCCACAGGGGTTCAGCTCGTTCGACAGGATAACGGTCAGGGAGACCATGCAGTTCTACTCGCGGCTTTTCTGTTGCAGGAACACCGATATTGACGGGCTGATAGATCTCGTGAACCTCAAGGACAAGGCCAAAGAACAATACATGAGACTCTCCGGGGGTTTGAAGCAGCGCCTCGGAATCGCAATTGCGCTGGTGAACGATCCCGAGGTCGTGTTCCTCGATGAGCCGACGACAGGGCTCGACCCCCGCGCCAGGCGCGAGGTGTGGAAAGTCCTGCTGGGCCTTAAACAAAAGGGAAAGACGGTATTTCTTACCACGCACTACATGGAGGAAGCCGAGCTTCTCGCAGACACTGTCGCAATTATCTTCAAAGGGAAGATCATCGCCATGGACTCTCCTATGCAGCTCATAGAAAGCAACGCAGATTACCTGATCCTCACGTTGCAGTCTGTGGACGAAAAAGCCTTTGATGTCTTTGAAAAAATGGGCTTCGAGCCGGTCCTTGACAATCACAAGAATCTCAATGTGAGGGTGGAGCGCACGGACGACATCCGGAAGATACTTAACGGCATGAAAGACGCCGGAGTGCCGTTTCTCAGCATGCAAGTTCGCAAGCCCAGCCTCGAACAGGTTTTTCTGAAGCTCACCGGCGAGATGCTCCACGAAGGCGCCTTCAGAAGAAAGGGGGCGGAATGAACCTGCGCGTCGTCGGCGCAAGTCTCGTCGTGAGCATCAAGAGCTTCTACCGCAATAAGACCACCATGTTCTTCACGACGACCTTCCCGATACTGCTGATACTGGTGTTCGGCACCATTTTCATGGACCAGGACAAACTGAAATTCAACCTTTGCGTTCAGGACCTCGACCAAACCGAAACTTCGGCGGAGATTCCCAAGGCCCTCGCCCTTTCCGGGAAGTTCACGATAATCAGGGTCGACCCCGCCGTCGACGCCGCGCAGTACGCCAAGGACAACAAGGTGAACCTTGTGCTCGTGATTCCTAAAGGCTATGAAAGCGCTTACACGCAATACCTGCAATTCGACAACCTCAACGCATTCGTCACCATCACGTATGTCTACGACCCCAGCTCAAGCTCGGTGACCACGAAGATGCAAATCCTGAACATGATATTCGCTAAGATGAACCAGGGACTGTCCGCAAAGCCGCCGTTCGTGAGGACGGCAGAGGTATCGATACACACCAAAAAATACCGGTTCATCGAGTTTTTCATTCCCGGCATCATTGCGATGGCGGTGATGACCGCGAGCCTGTTCGGCACGGTGAACGTGAACACGGAGCTGCGGCAGAAGGGCATCGTCAGGAAGCTGTCCACCACGCCCATCACCCGTACCGACTGGCTGCTGTCGAACATTTTCTACCAGTTCTTGCTTGCGGTTATATCCACCACTGCAATGTTGCTGGTGAGCTATGCCGTGTTTGACGTTAAATTGCAGATAAACGCCTGGCTCCCGCTGTTCATTGTGCTCGACGTCTTTACGTTCGTCGGAATCGGAATGATACTCACCCGCATCGTGAAGGAAGCGCAGAGCGCCGCCGACGCAGCCAACGCCATCATATTCCCGATGATGTTCCTCTCGGGGAGCTTCTTCCCTATCGAGATGATGCCGAACTTCTTGCAGACGTTTGCCAAGACGCTCCCTTTGTATTATATTAACGAGGGCCTTCGGGCATCCATGGTGTTTCAAGACAACGTGACCGCCCTGAGTTACTCCGCGATAATAGGGGCTTTCGCGA
>Ga0307440_1000321_pt1 | contig 23198 bp, 9 predicted proteins | sample SalMarWE160410MG_FD_202150 | JGI IMG/M metagenome (GOLD analysis project Ga0307440, IMG submission 202150) | Salt marsh sediment microbial communities from the Plum Island Ecosystem LTER, Massachusetts, United States - WE1604-10 | ecosystem: Environmental > Aquatic > Marine > Intertidal zone >...
CCGAAATAGAGATCCTTCAGTTCTTTCGGAGCAGACACACCGGCCAGCGCCGAAGACACAGAGAACATCAAAAATATTAATGAAACAATCAGCCTGTACATAGACTACCTATCCTTAAGGGTAATGCCTTGCGCGGTCAGGGATATTTCCACGATCTTGGGACCTACACCCTTATTGACCTTGAAGCGCTTTGTATTCTGCAAATCTGTCCCTCCCGTGGATTTACCGAGGACAGACACCTGCAGATCATGGTCACCGGTCCGGATATTGCCGGTATAGATTCGCTGAACCCCCCCTTTCTGTAGGGCTTGGAGTTCCTTGAAAGTGTAAATGTGATGGATAACCGGCTTTCCGTCCAGCTGGATGTCGACCGAGTCGAGACGGAAGGTTTCGCCCATGACCAGTGATACGAATACCGCCACCTGTGTATTGGACGGATACAGCAGCTTTTCTTCAAGCTGATTCAGGTCCGCCGCAATGCCCAGAACATCGCTCTTGATCTCCTGAACCTGTTCATCCAGGCCTTTAATCTGTTCTTTAGGGATATCCTGTGCATAAGCGGTAACGCTCGAAACAAACACTAAAATCCCTAAAATGGCCCCTCTCAGTTGGCAGAACATGTTTGCCTCCTCACTAATGATTCACGTTTTAGAACTTTCCGATCAGATTGATAAACAGCCCCTGGTGTCTATAATCCAATTGGGTCAGATCATCCGAAAAATCACTGAAGTTATAGCCGGCCCCCACCTTGATATGGTTGCCCAATTGGCGGTAAATCCCCAGCAACACCCCGCTTCGGTTGTCCTGTGCGTCAGGTAAGTCCAGCATGCGTCCTTCGATCAGCACATCCCATCGGAATATGAAGTGCCAGTCCGCGCGCAGCACCAACAGATGCGCCCGGCTGTCGAAGAACTCCGGATTCTCCCTGTCTTGAGCCACCTGGCCATAACGGTAGGCGTACTTGCCGCCAACGGTCCATTGCGATGTCAAATCATACATGGCATCCATCGATATGATATGGCTGCGCTGGACAAAGTCGGCTGCTGTATTGGTGCCGGATATCTGATCGGACGCCGGGACATTGTAAAAATATGTATACTTGACCAGCGCATTCAGACGGTCGTCCTGAACCGGGCGATACGCATAGCCCAGAACCGCTTCCGTATAGTCGCCGCTGTAGGAATCCCCCATCGAACTCTCGCTTGCGGCATAATTCAATTTGCCGATGAGCCGCCAATCCTCGGACAGCTGGCACTTCAAGCTGTTTTTAAGCAGCCAGGAGGTGCGTTTGGAGAAACTGGTATCCGGCTGCTGAATGTTGTCGATCCGATATTCCATGGCACTGGCGATCTTCAGCCTGTCGAACCCATAACCGGCGCTCACAGCCAGAGCCGTCCTTTCGAGTTTTGCGGAGGTATAAGGATCCTTGAGTGTTCCCAAATCGACGTTGGCCCCGAAGTTGAACCGATCGAAAGCCACAAGTTTTATGCCGGTGGAATGTGTCAGACCCGTTGGGACATCGCCGTGGGTATAGCGCTCTTCGAAGTACACACTCCCGCTGTCCGAATAACGCGTTCGAAAACCGGTTGCCATGTTGCCCTTTCTGGCAAGCAGACCATTATCGCTGCGTTCGTTTTCAAGCGTATAATTGCTGTACAGGGTGGTCCGGTCGGAGTACAGATATTCGGTACCGAGCTTGCCGCCCGTCCCCTGATCGCCGTCGGAAACCTCGCCGACAATATTGAACCGGTCGGTCATGCGCAAGCTGCCGCCGGCACCGATCCGGCCGTTGTCCTCGCGGTTGCCGCTTTTTTGAATCGTTTCCTGCACAAAACCATAGGTGGACCATCGTGCGCGGGAATCGTACTTTAGCCGGGCCACCGCATCCGTGCGGTCTCCCTCTTCCTGGGTCGCAGGCACGACCGCCGAGTTGTCATTACGGCTGTCGTGGCGTGCGCCCGAGCTCAATGTCCAGTGTTCATCCAATTGGTAATTGACGTCCAGTTCGCCGTCTTCGGTCTCGAGGCCCTCGGGTTGAACCTGTTTGTCTATTTTCGCACGAACACCCAAACGGTCGGTAACCGGCAGGTCCGCGGTCCCGCCGTATTGGGCCAGATCATTGGCGGTGGCCTTGCCCGGCGCCGAATAACCGGCCTCGAGATCCTGAAAGTAGAAGGTGGCCTTGCCGCGCCCGTTTTCAAAAAAATCCTTGAAGCCGACGCTGCCATCGACGCGATACGCCCAAGCATCGACCTCGCTGTTATTCATAGAATCCGACGTATCGAAGTTGAAACCGCCGTCATTGGAGGTCGTGGTGAGCAGGCCCGGGCCTCTGGTGCGGCCGGCTTCGAGCCTGATCCACGATGCCGCAGATTTGCGGATCGTCACATCCGCGCCGCCCAAACTGTTTTCGATGTCTTCTTCTTCATCCCGGTCGGCGGTCACACCGATTTTGACATGGTCGCTTACCCAGTAATGGACCCTGCCGCCGACAGCCATCGTGTTCGGGTCGTCGAATCCGGGGGTGAATTCATAACGAGCCACCAGGTAGACCGGATTCCCGGTGATCGATTCAGTGCTCACCAACATGCCGTCGTTCGCTGTTGAGGGAAGTGGTTGCGCCAGCAGGATGCGTCCCTGCAGGTAATCGATATCGTAATCGAGCACCGGCGTCAGGTTTTTCACCCCAAGAACCATCCCGGAATCCTTGTCGCGGACCTCGATGCGCAAGCGTTCGGAACCTTCCAGAATGTCCTGCCGGCGCAGAAAATAGAGCGACCCGTCCGTACCGCGGAATTCATCACGCCCCGCTACGGTGCCCGGATCTGCGGCAAAACCGTCCACCAGCAGGCGCGGCTCCCCGAAGCTGGTGGTACCGAGGGGCTGATAATGCAGATTGGCGCCGTACAGCCCGCGGTCCACGTGAGCCAAATCATTATCGGTATAGGCAATCTTGAAGTTGCCCCAGAGTCCGTATGTTTTTTCTTTTTTCATCTTCATATAGAACTTGCCCAGGGTCGGCGCATCTTCTTCAACGGTGCTGTCATCACCGAAAGTCGGGTAGTGGTAATCCGGATCGATTCGCCGGAAAAGGGCGTCCGGGGACTTGTCCAAAAAATTCGAAAAAATCTCGTCCAGAGGTCCTTCCCGCGTATCGGCGCTTGCCGTCAAAGACCAGCCGTTTTTAAATTTGCCGTTCGTATAGAACGCCAGGCGGCCTTGGGCGCTAAAATCGTCGCTGTATTGCGGTTTGTCCGGCGCCAGCAGTTCGGCCGGGCCGTCGGTCTTGTTGGCGGATGCGGTCAAATCGGCGATACCCACAGTAAACCAGTCGCTCTTTTTCATGGCCAGATCACGCAGGTACAACTTGCCGCTGCCGAACTTGTCCAGCACAGCCACTTCAACGGTTTGCATGCCTTCCGGCAGGATCTCCTCGGCTGCAAAACTCCCCTTGTCGTCCACCGGTACGGCATAGCCGGCCAACCACACCTTGTGTCCTTTGGGAATTTCGGTTCCCAGGGTCTGAACCGTACCGCCTTTAAGGGGGATATTGTGGACGGCGATGCGGCTTTCGCCGTAACCGGCCAGCAGTTCCTTTCGAAAATTCGTTTTTGCAGCCGGCGCATCGATATGATCGACCACCCATAACGGCTGGCTTTTGGTTTCATCGAAAAGCCCTTTCGAATCATACACCCGCAGCAAGTATTTCAATTTGTGGACAGGTGCAGAGAAAGATTCGAACTTCGGCTGCCATTGGGCCATACCGTCAGGATCCATCTTGATGACGGCGACGGGCGTGTCACGGTTGGACTGGTCTTCTTCGAAAACCCGGACCTCAGCCCGCTTGATGAAGCTGCGGTAATTGCTGTACATGCGGAAATGCACCAGATTCTCTACAAATGCCGTATCCGCAGAATCATGATATTGGATCGTACGCGGCCAGGCGGTCACATTCAATCGCGGCTCAAGCTTCAACGTGTCATACTTGAACTGGATATGGGCGTTTTCAAGGGCAACGTCGGTGCAGCGCTGAACATCCGAGCTGCATTTGCCCGGATCATCGAGCGGTTTTCCGTCCACGGTAATACGCATAAGATTCAGAGCAAAGGGATCGGCCGGATGCACTTCGCGGGTAAACGGGGTGACCTCCACCCCTTCATAGTCATCGCGAACCATGAGGTCATCATAGACCACCTCCACGGCAACACGCGATATATCGGATTCTATAAAACCGGCGTTGACCACGTCATTGGACTGAACATAACCGCGGCCGTCGAACTCCGCCTGCCCCTTCGTCAATCCCATCTGCTTGCTGACGGCATCCATAGCCCGGCGCGCTCGCGACATGGACAAGCCGATATCATCCCCGTAAATCGCGGCCGTTCGCCGATCCAGGCGTTTGTCGCTCGTATAGCCGATAAACCGCAGACGAACGTTGGTCTTGTCACTGATCTCATCCATGATGCCGCGCAGTTTATCGGTATAACCCTCCGGGATAATTGGCTGCCCGTTTTGGAAAAGAATCGGATCGATGCCGCCTAACGCCGAATGGTAGACACGGGTGACGGTTTCGGCACCAGGCTCACCCGGGCATAGTTGGGGCTCATCGGGCAGATCCTGGAGCGGATCGTCGTACCAGAATTCAACTTCAACACGTCGATTCAGCGCCCGACCCTTCTGTGAATCGTTGGTGGCGATGGGCCGAGAGGCGCCCCTGCCCTCGCTATCAATGGCTGAATTGGGAAGGTCCAAGTCATCCTGTACAGCCAGCGCAACACGCCGGGCCACCGCTTTGGAAAGCCCGACCGGATCGCCGTATATGCGTTTGTCGCGTCCTTCCAACGGCAGGTTATCCGCATAGGCGATGATCTTTACCAGCGGATTCTGTTTGCCGCGAAGATTGCTCATCGCCTGCCGGATCTGCTGCAGAAATTCTTCCGGCACGCCGATCATGCCTTTGTCGTAATGAAGGGGAGGAATCAGGTTCTCAATGCGCGCGCGATGGGAGTGGCCTTCCTTGTAACGCAATTTACATACGGTCTCGGTCCGGCAGACCTTGATCTGACGTACTTCACTGGGAACCATAACTTCCTTCTCGGCCGGCTTTTCGCTCACCTCGTCGTACCAGACCTGTACTTCTACGCGGCGGTTGAGCCGTCGACCTTCCTCTGTTGCATTGCTCGCTACCGGCCGGCTGTCGCCCAGACCTTCGTATGAGATGGCTTCAGGCGGAAGCTTCAGCGCGCGCTGGCAGAATTCGGCGACGGTGCCCGCGCGTTCACGCGACAGCCCCACGTTGTCGCCGTACTTCGCGATCAGCTCGCCCGTAAGGCGCTGGGAGTCGGCATGACCGATAAAGTGCAGACGCACATTGGTGCGATCGCTCATGCTGTCGAGGATTTCGCGGAGACGCTTAATGTAATTCTCTGGAATTTTCGCTTCACCCGAACCGAAGTGGATGGGTGGAATCAGGTTTTCGAGCTTGATCGTTTTCACATCCTTTTTGACCACTTCACGAATCTCCGTGCGATCCCCTTCGTTCTTTTCGAATATGGCCGGATCATGGATCCACGATTTAAAGGATTGACCCACCGGCAGGTGCATTTCAGTCTCCTCTCCGAGTGTACCCGCTTCCCTTACCCCTGATTCCAATCCTGAAGCGGCTTCGCTAAATGCTGCGAGAACAATACAAAAACACAACATCGCGACACCGTGTTTCAAAAAGAATCGTTTCATTAAGATTAGGATAGGAAACATAGGTTCCTTCATTTCGTTATCTCTTTCCAGCCACCGGCGCCCCGCGACGCCAGAAAATTTCCGTTTCAATGGTCAGCCGGTAGCCACCGCCGGATTGCTCCCACTGACCCTCGATTTCTTTCTTCAGTGCATCAAGACGGTCCTGCACCAAGCCTTTGCGTTCAACATCGGCAAGATATGACAGGCGCAGCACGGACGGCGCCTTCTTCAGCACTTCAAGCAATCGTGCGATCTTGGGGGTCCACTGCAGCCGCAGTTGGGTTGTATTCGGCTTAAACACCCCATCGGCGATATCGATACGCACCACATGGTGGATGGTCGCGCCGAAGTCAAAGCGCAGCATCTTCCCGCGGGTGGCCCGCTGAACGCGCGGATTTTCGGTCGTCATACGATAGCCGCTCGGCAAAGTGCGTTCATCCAGCTTGAGGATAAAATTGCTGCCGCGGTCCTCGTCAGGCACTGCCGCGCAGGTAATATGGAAACGACCATATTTATCGGATGTGGCAATCAGACCCCGTACCGTCACCACACGAACGCCGGGCAGGCCTTTTTCGCCCTTGTCCTGGTGACCGTTCAGATTGCGATCGTCGAACACCTTGCCGATCACATCGGTGCAATCAAAGGTCGGGTCGGGAATAACCCTCACGGTAGCGGTCGCTTCCGCAGAGACGGCACTGTTGGTGGCGGTGTTGAGCACAAAGGCCCGGTTCACGTATTCGTCTTCGGTGACACCGGAACCTACGACCAGCAGCAATTTGATCGTATATTTCTGATTCACCTGTAGTTGGAGATTGTTCCAGGTCAGTTCCCGCCCATTGACCGCAGGTTCGGCAGGTGCGCCGTCCAGGCGGGCGGAACCGGCCACATATTTGAATCCGGCCGGAAAACGATCGACAATACTGATGTCATACAGCGGGACACCGTACACATTGGTCACGGTAATCGTATACGGCACCAACGATCCCCGGGTCACATTGGTCAAGGGGGAGGTCTTTGTAATGGCCACGGCCCCATTCAGTTCGGGATCGATGGGAATGAAATTGTTGAATATTTGACTCTGCCCGGGCACGGCTCCATTGCCTAGCAAGAGATGCATATGATAGACGGTACCCGCTGTTCGCGGCTGAACCGTCGGCGGAGGTACTTCCGCCGAAGCGACGGCCTCACAGTATTCGATCGTGGCCGGCACTGCATCATTTGTACTGCCGGGGCAGGCCGGCACGGAGAACGCTGCCGTGGCGGCATCACTGGCCGGCGGTATGATTTGGGACGGCATGGACATGTAGCCGGTCGCCGGTGGCGTCACCTGGATGAGGTAGTCAGCGCCTGCCGGACAGGCCGCATTGCTGAAGTTCAAGTCAAACTTGTAAAAACCATCCAGGGCCGTAACCTGATTCTGTTGGGCCGGGTCATCGAAGCACTGGCTTGGCAGGGCTGCTCCGGTGGCCGCGTTCAGCAATGTCACCCTGGCGCCGGCAATGGGGTCACGGCCCACTGAATTGTACACCGCGCCATTGGGCCAGAGCGGCAGATTCAGATTTTGCAGATTGGCCCCCGAGGACACGGCAATGGCACTGATCCGCTGCGGACCGTCGGTAAACGGCGAATCCGCGTAACCCAGCGATGGGGTATTCGCCCCGGCGCCTGCCGCACGGAAGCGAAGTTCATATTGATCGGCGGTACCGGCGTTGGGCAACAGACCGCTCAGCCGGTACAGGCCATTGGCATCGGTGGTCACCGTGTGGACCAACTGGTTATTGCGATAAAGCGCGACCGACCAGCCATCGAGTAGCCGTTCGTTGCTGTCACAGAGCTTGTCCAGGTCCGCGTCATGCCAGACCTCACCGTTGAGGCTGGCGCTGCCCGGAATGCCGCCCACGTCAATGGATACACTGGCCGAATCGGATTGTGTAGGATCGTTCCAGCGAACCACGCCGGTATTGGTGATGGTTGTCCCGATGGCAAGTGCCGGGTTGATCTGCACGCGAAAACGCACGACCGCGCTGGCACCCGGCGGCAGATCACCATATTGTGCTGCATAATCCGCGGTGAGGATCGAACCCGCATAGCTGACCCCGGCAATTGAACCGTTCAGGGTACCTGAACCGGCCACATAGGTCACCTGATCGCCCAGGGGCGGATTCAGGTTATCGCTGATCACGACGCGGATAGCAGGCAGGCTGCCGTTGTTGGTTACGCGGATCACGTACTCCATTTGACCGCCGGCCTCGGCTGCACCGCCGCCGACGATCTGCACCTGTTTGGTCACCGTAAGCAGTTGGGCATCTCCCACGACAACGACGGTGGGTTGGTTGCCGTTGGACGGCACGCCGTCCGCATCGGTGAGCCCTATCGGCAATTCATTGGAAGCCACGCTGCCCTGGTTGCTGATGAGAGTCCCCGTGGACACGCCCATATTAACCCGTACATCGAAAGTGATCGTTGCGCTGTTGCCACTCGAGATAATACCGGCACCGGGATTGTCGTCGGAATTCACCGACAGACCGGCGATGAGCGGCGATACGCCGCCGTCAGAACCCGGCGACGCACCGTTCAGGCGAAGGGAATTGGCCACATAAACGGTATTGGCGGGCACGGCGTCGGTAAGCACCACGCCCGTGGCCGGAATGGCGCCGAAGTTGCTGACAACGATGGTATAGCGCAGCACGTCGCCCGGATCGACGATCCCCGGCGAGCCTAAATCCTCTTGGATCTGTACGGTCTTGTGGGCGTAAAGCAGCGGCAGATTGCCTACGATATTGCGGGTCGGGTCGTCGGGAATCGGCGTGTTGGGATCATCGGAGGGCTGTTCGGGCTGCGGGCCGCTCCCGGCGCCGCTGCCGCTCACAAAGCCCTGGTTCTCGATGATCAAGCCGTTCATTGCGTTGGGGTCTACGACCACGTCGAAGGTCACCGTGGCGACATTGTTCGCCCCGGCCGTTGCATCGGCCCGCAGGTAGCCGGCCGTAGCGTTTTCCGGCGCGTGGAGCAGGATGCCGGTTTGCAGTGGACTGACGCCGGGGCTCGAATCGGCCACGGCTTGTCCGTTGAGGGTCGTACTGCCGGCCACATAGGTGGTGTTGGCCGGGGTGTAGTCCCGCAGACGCACATCCACGGCATCTTCACTGCCGATGTTTTTGATGGTGAGGGTGTACCGCAATGTTTCACCGGCCATCAAAACGGTAGCATCCCCCGACATGACGGTTGAGATCTTCTTGACTTCAAAGCGCGGCGACGAGGCAATCAACGTCTGGGTGGGATCCGTGTCGCCGGCCACATTGGGATCGTCGGACAAAGTTTGGTTCAGGTTTTCCGAGACCAGCTCGGCCTGGTTGAGTACTACGGTTCCGCTGGTGATCACCGGCGCGAGCCTGACCTCGAATACGATCTCCATCGTGTCATTGGATTCACCCTGGGCACCGATGCTGAGATTGGCGACATTTAACAATCCCGTGCCGTGCGTGCCGCCCGACGCACTGGTGCCTGACGTATCGGCACCCGCGGGTACGCTGATCAGGTTGAGACTGCCGGAAGCGAAGGCCGGCACGGCATTGAGCCGATCGACTTCATCCACCACAGAAAAAGACGATAGCCCCACCGGCCCGTTGTTGCTCAGCCGGATGGTGTAACGCAGGATATCACCCGGACTGGCATTGCTGCCCGGATTCTGACCGGTCGTCATATTCTGCACGGACTTTTCGAACGTCAGGATCGGCGCTTCGGCAGTGACGATGTGGCGGTCCTCATGATCGAGTGTTCCCGGCGTGCCGTCACTCAGTGTGCGGTTGAAGATACGCGGTGCGGCGCCGGCCTCATTCGGATCCGCGCTGTACCATCGCGTCGCACCAGCGACATTGGTCAGCGTGATGCCGTTTTCCGTGGAAGGATCCAGTGCCGCGTCGTAGTGGACGATCAGGCGCTGATCGGGCCCTATACCGCCGGCATGCGACAACAGATTAAAATGCCATTCACAGGTGGGATCCCCGTCGAAGCTTATGGTAAAGTCGGTGTCCTGAACCAGTGGATCGGAGACCGGCGTCATCCCGTCAGCCTGGAAAATCCGGGCGGTCACATTGGTCGGGCCCACATCGCACATGCCGCCGGTTGCTTGATGGGGCATGCGATCCAAAATGACGGGATTCCAAGCCGCACCCGTGTTCGGGTTGTGTACGTTCAGAGTGAAGGTTGCCGGCGTGCCCGATTGCATGGTGGCCGGGCCGGTTTTTTCCAATGTGAGTATTTCCGCCCCGACGATGGTCATATTGTCGGTGGTATCCGAGCCGCCGGAAGTCCGGGTCGTGGGGTCGTTGCTAATCTGGTTGTAGGTGTAGTCGGCGGTGTTGTTGAACTGAAGTCCAACGACGTTCGTCGCCGTATTAGCCAGCACCACCATTACATCGATGACAATTTGTTCGCCGGCCGGGATGTCGATACCGGTGGTGGTATCTTCGATCACGAGGTTGGTGGCACTGCCGGTATTTACCGGGGTCCATGGTTGGGAGCCGGAAACTTTGGTGACACTGACAAAGACCAGGTCCGCAGCCGAAGCGCTCAGGTCGTCGAGAATGCGCACATCGTGAAGGGCTGTATCATGGGGCGCCGCCGGCACGGTAATGCGATAGGTGAACGGCTCGCCCACGGAAACAGTGAGCACCGCCGGGTTGGCTTTATTCAGGGCACCGGGTGTGGCTGTCGTGAATGTGACAGTGGCGACGTTGCTGGGCCCGTAGGTTTGGCGTTCTCCGTTAACATTCCCCTGGGTCGGAATATCTTCGTCGTCCAGGGAATAGTAGTGCTGTACCTGGGCCGCGTTAGTAAGGGTCATCCCAGCGCCGATGTCGGTATCGGCCTGCACTTGATAGACGATGCGCAGAGTATCGCCGGCCGGAATGGTATATTGATCGGCCACGCCCGTGTCGAAGTTCCAGGTGGCAACACCGGTGGCGGCATCGTAAACCGGCGCAAGATTCGTCCATACGGCGCCGGACAGCAGTTGCATGCTGACGGTCGTGACGGTGGCCGCACCGTTACGCATCCCCGCGGGAATAACGTCCGTGAGCAGCGTGTCATAGGCTGGTGCTCCACCGCTGTTGGCGATGTCGACGGTGTAGGTGACAATTTCGTTGGCGGCCAGCACCGTATCGCCGCCCGCGGCCACGGCGGATTTGGTCACCGTGAGATCGGGCTGCACGACAGTGATCGATGCGTTGTCCGTTCGGGTCGTCGCCGGACCGGCAGCGGTTTCATAGTCCATGTTGACCGTATTGGTAAGCGTGGTGGTGGCCCCATGGGCAATGCCGGCGTCCGGAAGGATACGCGCGCGATATATGATGACCAGGCTATCCGTGGTTGGATCGCCGAAGGGATTATTGACAATATCGCCGATGTTCCATGTCAAGGTGCCGGTTTGTCCGGCTGCCGGCACGTTGGATGATGAGATGGCGGCATAGGCAAAGTTGGAACCCGGTCCTGTGGCGGGCGAAGTATAGTTTGCGGTCGTGTCGCCGTTGATGCTCACGGTATCGACAAAAGCCATGCCGCCGGGCAGCGTGTCCTGAACCCGCAGGTTGCGCGTCAATCCGCCGGACAGATTGATCGACAAACGATACGTGATAAAATCGCCGATGCGGGCAACGGCATCCGCGGCCGTGCTCCACGGTGCGGTATCAAAGGTGTCTGCGGAAACGGTCTTGTCGATGCTGTTGTTATCAACGGTTGTGGTAGTGGCGACCGCCGGACCGGTACAGTAATCATTGGGTGCAGTCCAATTGGGGCACCCGTCACCGGTACGTTCGTCGCTGCTCGCACCGTCCAGAGAGGTCCAGTCAACCATCACGCTGTTGCTGAGATCAATGCCGGCCTCTTCTACGACCACCCGGTATGTCAGGACCAGGGACCGGCCCACGGGGATATCCAGGCTGCCGTCGCCATTGCCCCGCCCCCAGACCAGCGGACCATCCGGGGCATTGGCCGGGGTCGCGACGAAGCCTGCCGCCGGCGCGCCGTTGATCAAGGCCGTGGGGGTAAAGCCCGTGTAAAGCGACAATTCCGACGGCAGGGTATCGACCACATTGACGTCATACGCCGTTGAGGTACCGCTGTTGAGCACGGCAACGACATATTCGAGCAAATCACCCCCACTGGGCGGGTCTGCGGGCTGCTTGCCAGGTGTTACGTTGCTCACCGTCTTGGTTGCCGTGAGAACAGGCTCGACCACGGTGACTGCCGCGGTATCATCCGTCAGCGTCACTTGGGCACCGGTCTCGCCGTGGGTATAATTCAGCACTGCACCGTTCTGCAAAGTGTCACCACTGTCCGTGACAAGGTCATTGTTGACGCGGGCGAAATATTGGATGCGAATAAGCGGATCAATGGCATTTTGGGTCGTGTCGTTCTCTGTCTGGGTGACCACCGTACCGATATCCCAAATTGCATTGCCGCTGGAACCATCCGCCGGGAAGGCATTGAAGGCCGTCTCTCCTGCTGCCTGACCGTTGACGGTCGCAATACCTTGGAAAGTATAGGTGATGTCGAATCCGGCGTTGTTGGCCAGCAGATAACTCACACCGGCGGCATTCAGGCTGTCCGTGACAATGATGTTGCGGGACGTGCCTTCGGGAAGATGGATATCGATTTGGAAATTTTTGTACTTACCGATGGCGGGGATCACGGCCGGATCGAGATCGGTTTTGTTAAACGTAACCGCCGGAACCGTAACCTGGCTGCCGGCCGTGGTTTCATAGTCATTGACGGCGTCACCGGCATTGGGCAGTGCGCCGATGCGCATGCCGGTTTGGCTGCCGTCGGCGCCGATCGTTCCGGTGCTGTTGAGGGCGGTTGTATTACCGGGCAGCGACGTCCAACTGGCCTGAATGGTATTGTCCAATACTTCCTGGGGTTGAGCGCCGGTGTCGACACTAATCTCGAAGGTAAATGTGCGGGTTTCACCCGGTGCAACGGCAAATTTCGGATTGGCAGCGTTCCAACTGAAAATCGGCCGGTTGGCACCAAGCGTCGCAGTATCGATATTGTCCGGCGGGTCGGCTCCGCCCACATTGCCCAGGAATGTCAGATGACCGACCGCCGCCAAATCGTCGAGCACACGCAGATTATATGCGGTTGCCGTGCCGGTATTTTCGGCGGCCACGGTCACCGTCAGAATATCCCCGGCATCGGCATTGGCCACGGCAAATGTCTTGGTCAGGCTGATGCGCGGTTCGTGAACCTGCACGTCGACCTGGCCGAAATCAATGGAGACCAGGCTGCCGGTTTCATCGATATACCGGGCGAAGGTTTGGGTCGCCGGAACACCGTTGGAAACGATATCGCCGTCATTTGTTCCCGAGGTGTTTTCGACCCGGGCAATGAACCCGATCTCGAAATCATATCGATTGCCAATTCCGGCGGTACCTTGGGTCACGCGCTGATCGCCGAAATTCCATTCGACGGTGGTGCCGCTGCAAGTGGGTGTAATGATGCCGCCGGGCACGAAGCCGGCTGCCGAATAGGGCGCAGCATTCAGATTGACGGCCGGGGCTTCGCTGCAGCGCATTCCCGCGGGCAATTCGTCCCGGATCACGAAGTTGCGCAACAACGCCACCGGAAGCAGCGTGTTCAGCCGGTACTCGATTTCTTCGCCGACGGACACGCCTTGCGTGGTCGGGCCCGAGACCGCCGGTGTATTCGACAAACGCGCGATGGTCTTGGGTTGCGTGGCGACCGGAATGATCCGCACGGCGGCAGAGGCCTGCTGAGAGGTGTAGACACGCGCGCCGCCTTTATCGCTGTTGGGCTGCTGCGGCGCACTCTGATGGCCGGATACCCCCTCGAGACTGTCATACGTCGCATCCGCCGCATTGGTAAACGTCTGCAGCGGCGCCGCATCATCGTCGTAATCGACACGGTAGTACAATTGGACGGACTGGCCCGGATCGATGCGCTGCAACACATTGCTGTTGGTGTAAGAAAAAGTGATTACCGCCGGTGTGCCGTTTTTAACGGTATTATCGCTGATCACCCCTTCTCCGTCGGTGTCGGCACCGCCGCTGGAACCATCGCCGTCGTTATCCAGACCATCGGTGGCAAAAGGCAGTACGTAGGAAAGATCGCTGGCATCGAGGCGGTCGGTCACGGTAACGTCATAGGCCGGGGCACGCTGAACGCCGCCGCTGCTCGCCTCGTTGGTGAGCGTAATGCGATAGATATATGAATTATAGGCATCGCCGTCATCGGCCAGCGGAACAAAATGAGAGCATCCTGTCCCGGTTCCGTATAAAGATTCGTTACATACTTCCTTAACAACGTTGATGTGCGGCTCGGTAACGGTGAGATCGAAACGGCGCACACTTTCGCGCGGATAGCCCACGGTGTTGGGACCCAAATCATAGGTCTCGAGCTGGGCCGTAGCATCGTTATCGAAAATGGCTTGAAAATACGAATTGAGAACATTCGTACTTGGTGCAGCATGTTGATTCGGCGCCGCACTGGTATCGATGGGATCGTTCAGCAGGCGCGATGTCATATCCGCTCGGAACCACTGGTCCTTTATCGTGATGCGCTGGGCCGACGGGTTGAAGGTCCAATTCATCCAGTCCGGCCCGGCAACCTCATCCAGCGGCGCCAGACCCGGCGGGTTGAGGCTGATGCTCTGAATGGCGCTGGTGCTGGCGGTATACGGATCGGTTGATGAGATATAACCCTGGCCATCCGGCAGTTGATCGATGACTTTGATGTTCTGTACGGCAATCAAGGCGAAACCCGGAGTCTGAAAACCGAACCAGCCGCCGGCTTCGATATGAAATGAACACTCTTCGCCGATTTGAACCTGGGTGTCCGGAAGGCCCGTGGGCGGTGGGTTGTTTTCCGTACAGGTGCCGACTTGCGATTTAAGCAGGTTAAAACCGATGACGCGCGAACGAATGCCGTCCAGGCTGTAATTGTTGGCTGCATCAATGCCGCCATCTGCTCTGGGATTGACCGGCGTGGGAAACCACAGGGGCGTGCCGTCGCTCAGGGTGATCTCGCCCACTACATCGGCCCGGAAGGTCAGGTCGTCCGCGGCAATGTCCGCCGGATCGGTGCTCTTGACGACTTCGAAATGGAGTGACCGCGTCTGTCCGGGAGCAATGGCAGAGCCGGTGCACTGATAGACCGTGGCGTCCGGGGGAATCGTTGCCGGATCCCGCCATACATCCAGCGGCGGCGGATTACTGGTGATGCTGCATCCCGAAGGTACGGTGGTTACATTCATGGTTGCGCCGAAAGTCACATAAGCGAAGTAATCCGCAGCGTCATGCCCGCCGTGATTGGACAGGTTGACCGTAAGGGGCAGCGGTTGGCTCTGATCATTGGTGAGAATGAAGATCAGCTCGCTGCCGGCGATGTCGATGTCCAGATCCTCGGGATCGGACTGATGGGTGGTCACCAGCGGATTGGTCGGCGGATGTTTGATCACTCCGGGCTGGCAGAAATCCTCGAAATCGACGTACAACTGGTTGGTCAGCTGTATCGAATTGTCCGGATCGGTCCCCGGCGGATCACTGTTGGGCGCTTCGGTACGGACATCGAGATTTGCTGTCTTGTCATAGGACTGCGGCCGGATCAGAACGATTCGAAAGGTGATAACCAACCGGTCGCCGTTGCGAAGCATGTCGAATTGATCGGCGTATATGGGATGGGTGGTGCTGCTGTACAGCCTGAATTCCGGTGCGGTGTTGGACAGGGCCACGGCAGGATCGCTGGTCGTGAGGGGAAATGTGCCGGCCACCGGATTGGTCCACTCGATCCGGTCGGTCATTCCGGGATAACTGCCGTATGCACCGGTGGCCGTCACCGTCGGGGTGAAAGTGGAATCGACCACGTATTCGGGCGGAAGGACATCTCTGAGCTTGATCCCCTTCACCGTACCGCCGGTGTTGTTGCGGATAGTGATTCTCACCGTCCCCTTACTGCCCGCGGGCTGCGACGTATTGGTGCCGACAATCTCGGTTTGGATATTCAGATTGCTACCGGAATTGACGGACAACGTACTCAAATATGCCGAAGCATTGCCCGGAGAACTGCCTGTTGATGTGGCGGTAATGCCCCCTGCGGGAGAATCGGCCTCGCAACCCCACTGGATGTCTGAGACGGTATTGGTTTTGTTGGTTACACAGGAACTGTTGGGGCTGGCCGGGATTTTTCCGACAAGGTAGATGTCGGCGGATTGCCCCTGCTGCACATCGACCTGGTCGGGCGAGTCGCTGCCGGGATTACCAAAGGGGTTGTCCACATCGAAATTGTCAATATAGTTGCCGGCCGGAACGCAGCCTCCGCCGCCTGGATTGACGCCGTTGTTGGCTGCGACAGCCGAGGCCGACGCTTCGGTGGGACAAGCATAGTTGATTTCCACATTGCCGGCCTCCATCAAATCGTCGAATCGCAGGTCCTGAAGGTCTGCCAAGCCGGTATTGCTAACTCGTATGCGCCAGATCACATCGTCGTTGATGTTGCCGTAAACCGTCTGAGAATACGCTCCCGAACCCTGGCTGGCATCGACATTCCGCCCCCGTTTACTGACATTGGGGTGCGGCTCGCGAAGCGGCAAAATATCCAGACCCGTGGTGACAGTTCTCGAACCGGAAAAACAACTCTCGTCGGTGCTGTAAGTGAGATTCGCCTCGATCAGACGCGTGGCGCTGACCAATCCCTCCTGGGACAATGCGCCGGCGCGTGACACCGAAAAAGTGATGGCGATGGTGCCGAAGCTGTTGTTGCTGGGCTGGTATTCCAGACGGCCGAGATCCGGAATCTGGGCAGATGTCCAGGTCAGGATCGACCCATTGGCGCCGCTGATCAGCGGCGCCGACCCCACCAGTAGGGGGCCGCCATTGATCCTGTATGTGACCGGCATGGGAGCGGTCGGATCGAAGGTCAGCCCGGAAGTGTTCAGGTTTTCGACCACCGTCATGCTCGTCATGTCCACCCCTTCGTACGGGTTGGACACGATGATGGTGATGTAGCCGTAACCGCACAGCTCGCAATAGCTGGTTGTCAGGTCGTGGCGGACAAACGCAGGAGGATTGTTTTTGAGGTCACAAGGGGCAGCCGACGCTGTTCCTGCAGTCGACAACAGGGACAGCATACCAACAGCGGCACCGATGCATGCGGCCCAAAGTTTCAACTTGGGTGTCTTCGGCAGTAGAATGCGTGATCTGCTTTGCCGAAAGAAACCCAAAAAGCAAAAGACAGCCGCAATTCGTCTATTAAAGAAGGAAATTTCTTCCACGACATCTCCCGATGCTATCGTTACCGCGCAAAAAAGTGCATCAAGAGATGTCGCGGTTTTAGTGAAAAGATAGTACACGTCCGGCTCATAAGAGAGCCGGGTTCCAGCACTATTGATAAACTCCGTTTCATTTTTTACCCCCACAGTAAAAAAAAGCGAATGTATTAAAAACTATAATTTAGATAAATGATTCGTGTTTTACCTCCCTCTTTATCGTTGTTTAATAAAATCCCATCATTTTCGGTTGAAAGCATAACTTTGACCAATATTCGCACGATGACCTGCAAAAAGCGTGCAAAATCAAAATATTTTTCACCAAATAGATTTTATATTAATGATATTTCAATATGTTAAAAGTTATGACGAAATCGAATGCCGGCATTGCAATTGATGCGCAATTGACAAATTTGGTCAAAAAAAATGCCGTTTTTTGACTCAATTCAATCAAACGTGATGGGTTATGGGGGCCGGAAATATAGGGTTGTAAAATGAAAGCCCCCGGAGTGGTTCTCCAGGGGCTCGTGGGGGTAAAAAATGAAGGACGAAGTCTCTTCATCTTCTACAAATTAAATAGATATATATACTTAATTAAAAGGTCAAGATTTTTTTAAAAACTGATATTTATCAAAAATATTCCATAAACTGGTCGTCAACCGAATACCCAACGGCAGATAATTTGCCGTCATTCCAATTGCTCAACAGATATACTTTTCAACCATTATGATCCCTAAATCAGCATGTGAAAGATCCTTCATAAAAGCGGCTACCATGGCATCGAAGGATTGTCATATTCCAATAGCATAGATCATGCCAAATCCTCCCGATATTCCGCAATATTTAATTTTATAAGTGTTTTCAATTGCTTGCATTAATTGAATATAATTTTGCAAAAAACCGTTGTCAATATTTAGCAGCCTTTTTGACATTCTATGGCATGTTTTTAAATAATTTGAAAAAAATTAAAAGATGAAATCATTAAGAAGTCTATAAGTGGTTTCAAAACCTTCAATCGGGTTTAAGGTCAAGGCAAACTGTGAAGGCCAACCGCAGGAATATCAAGAATATTTCGAGGATTGGACATCACAGTTTAACACAGAGATTGAGACCGAGGGGAGGTTTTGAAACCACTTCTAAACAAAGAAGCGGCTGCCAATTTTACAGATGTAATTTTTTGTTGAACAAATTGATCGAAAAATGGTGGCAAACAAAAAAAAAGGGTTACGGCCTTAACCATAACCCCTAGAGACCTTTGCAAAACGCCCCTTTTTGCCCAATTTCTGCGTCACACTCAAATTTTAATCCTCAAAATACTCAATGTACTCCTGCGGTTAAAATTTTCGCGTTCCTTGAACTTGAACAAAAATGAGCATTTATCAAAGGTCTCCCCTTGATATCAATGGAGGCGGCAACCAGATTCGAACTGGTGAATAGCGGTTTTGCAGACCGCTGCCTTACCACTTGGCTATGCCGCCAAAAAAATGGAGCGGGAAACGGGATTTGAACCCGCGACTTCGACCTTGGCAAGGTCGCACTCTACCACTGAGTTATTCCCGCTCAATAGACTCATTTTCATAAAGAGATTTTGCCATTTTGTCAACACAAAAATTTATGCACGGAGAAGGCTTCTGAACCTTATGAAATAGTCAGCGCCCGACCAAATCGTCAGCAGCAACGCCACCCACAAAAACAGGATCCCTATGGCATGAAAATCGATGCCAAAATAGGGGAAATGGAGGGTCAACGGTATAATAGCGGCAATTTGAAATCCGGTTTTGTATTTTCCCAGACTGGATGCAGACAAATCCTGACATCTTTGTGCGATAATATTTCTTAAACCGGTTACTGAAATCTCCCTTCCGATAATAATGCAAACCATCCACGCCGGAATCCACCCCAGGGCAGTAAGCATGATAAACGACGTCGAAACCAGAACCTTATCGGCAATCGGATCCATCACTTTCCCAAAATTCGACACCAGCCCTTTTTGTCTGGCAAAAAATCCATCCAAGAAATCGGTTATGGCTGCTGCGCTGAAAAATAGCGCAGCTAAAAAAGTGGTGAGTCTGCTTGGAAACAAAAGTAACACCACGATGATAGGCGACGCAGCAACTCTAAAAAGCGTCAATCCGTTGGGATGGCTCAATATCCTTTTGACCTGTCCTATAGGAAACATTTAATTAATTATATCCCTTTTGCTTTGTTCCAGTCATCCAGAAATGCCTTGAGCCCTTTATCGGTCAGGGGATGTGCCGCCAATTTGTTCAGCACGGAAAAGGGAATCGTCGCAATATCAGCTCCCATTAAAGCGGATTCCAGAACATGAAGGGGATTGCGAATACTCGCAACGATGATCTCAGTATCAAAGGCATAGTTGCCGTAAATTTCGACAATCTGCTCAACCAGCAAAAGACCTTCCTGGGAGATGTCGTCCAAGCGGCCGATAAAAGGGCTTACATACGTCGCCCCTGCTTTTGCAGCCATTAGCGCCTGAAGCGGTGAAAACACCAGCGTTACATTTGTTTTGATGCCTTCCTCAGCAAGTTTACGTGCGGCTTTCAAGCCGTTCACTATCATGGGGATTTTCACGACAATATTGTTATGAATTTTTGAGAGCTTGCGCGCCTCTTCAAGCATGCCTTCCGTATCGGTGCTCACCACCTCCGCGCTGATGGGGCCGTCGACGATTTCGCAGATTTCTTTGATAATTTCTTCAAAATCACGCCCTTCTTTTGCAATCAGGCTGGGATTGGTCGTCACGCCGTCAACCATCCCCATGCTGTGCGCTTCCTTAATTTCATCAACGTTCGCAGTATCAATAAAAAATTTCATTCAATAAGCCTCCCCGTATATATTATTTGGAATAACTCTAACTTGCCTGTTCGTCTAAAAACTTATCTTTGCATGCTTCGCTGCAGAAATAGAGATTCTCACCGTTCACGCTCAGATGCACACCGTCTTTTTTGGCGAAATATACGCCGCAATAAGGATCTTTGACCATAACATCATCGATTTCGGCTGTTTTTTTCTCAAATACCGGTTTTTGCGCCGGTGTGTCTTTAAGCATCCAGGATTTCAAAAACCGATAGCCCAAGTATAGAAGACCCAATAAAATTAAAAGTCGCATTGATATTCAATAATCCTTTGCCCATCTTCATCCAAAGCAGCCAACAGGTATCGCAATTCTTGGTTTAAAACCGGATGCACAATGGACGGATCTATATCACAAATTGGTTTTAAGACAAATCGCCTTTTATGCATTCTGGGATGCGGAATAATCAGACCGCAGGAATTCACGACGATATCATCAAATAAAAGAATGTCCATATCAAGTATCCTCGGACCGAATCTCACGGTATTATCCATGCGTCCGGCTGCATGTTCAATGGATTTAAGTTCTTTTATCAGTTGAAACGCATCGATATCGGTTTCAATCTTGACAACGCCGTTGATAAACCAATCCTGATTTTTATAGTCCACGGGTTCGGTTTGATAAAACCGCGACCATTTTTTTATTTTTGTATTTTGGCGTTCAGCCAGTGCCATGACCCCGTTTTTGCAGTTTAAAAGTTTGTCGCCGATATTGGAACCAACACCGATATATGCGGTATGAATCATTATTCGGTAAAATCTCGTCTTTTTAGAAAATAGATAACCGCAAATGGACGCAAATGAACATAAATACTATATTTTAATTTGTGTTTATTCGTGTTTATCCGTGGTTTCCCTTATTCTTTTTCCTCAACTGTCTTTCCAAGCATCTTCCCAGAGTTGTGCCCTGTAAATGATGCGTGCATCTCCTTCAAGGTAAATATCATAATATCTGCCTTCTTTTTCACTGTAAAAGATGCTTAGATATCCACCGCTTTGTGTCTGAACATTTATGGGAGATCCTATTTTCATTTTATGGGCCATCACAATGGCGCCGGCGGCAGATCCGGTACCGCAGGCCAATGTTTCATCTTCAACGCCGCGTTCATAAGTCCGGATGGCAATGGTATTATCTTCTATATGGCAAACAAAATTAACATTGGTGCCGGCAGGTGAAAATCGTTCGTGGAACCGGATCTCTCGACCCATTTCAACAATATCGACATCTTCGATTCGTTTCTTCACGATCACGACATGGGGCACGCCGGTGTTAATGCTGGAGATGGCAATCGGACCATTTTTAAGATCGATGGTATCGTCTGTTTTGAATTCTGTCGGATCGGTCATTTTGACCTTAACCCGATCGCCGATAACATGGGCTTCAACAATGCCGGCCAATGTCTCAAAAGACATGTTCGGTCCGGCGATATCATTTAAATAGGCAAACCGTGCCACACAACGGGCGCCGTTTCCGCACATCTCGGCGATGCTGCCGTCGGAATTGAAAAACCGCCACCTGAAATCAGCCTTTTCAGATTTTTCTATGAGTATAAACCCGTCAGCACCGACCGCCATTTTTCTTCGGCACACCTTGGCGATAAAATCCGAAATGCCGTTTTTATCGATGTTATTTTGACGATTATCAATGACGATAAAGTCGTTGCCGCTGCCGCTCATTTTGTAAAATTCTATTTCTTCCATATTGGACTTCACCCCTCGATAAAGGGAGGTATCGATTCACCTTTCACCAAATCCATGTAGTTCTCCCGATCTTTAACGATATAAAATCCGTCATCCTTAACCATGACCTCAGCGGCTCTTATCCTCGAACAGTAATTGGATGACATTGCAAAGCCATAGGCGCCGGCACTCATCACCGCCAGAAGATCCCCCCTTTTGACATCGGCAATTTTTCGGTCAAGGGCCAGAAAATCTCCGGATTCGCAAATCGGCCCCACAACATCCGCTGTTATCTGCGGGCCCTCGGAATGGGTAACCGGCTCGATGGCATGAAAGGCTTTGTAAAGTGTGGGCCGCATCAGGTCATTCATCCCCGCATCTGTAATGACAAATTCCTTGGCTGTACCTGATTTCCTGAACAAAACCTTGGCAACCAATATTCCGGCATTACCGACAATCACTCTCCCAGGTTCCAATATCAGTTTGAGCCGAACGTCTTTAAGAGACGCTGCAATGGCCCTGGCATAGTCTTTGGGATGGGGTGGGGATTCGTTGTCATAGGTTATGCCGAGGCCGCCTCCCATATCAAGGTATTTAATTTTGGACCCCATTTCTTTAACCTCACCAATGAGGTCTTTTAAACTTTGCAGCGCCTCGATAAAGGGCTTAACATCTGTAATCTGCGATCCGATATGGCAATCGATACCGACTACTTTTATATGTTTAAGCTGCCGGGCGGCATGGTATCCTTCGATGGCTGCCTTTCGATCGATACCAAACTTGTTTTTTTTGAGTCCGGTTGAAATGTAAGGATGTGTTTTCGGGTCTACATCGGGATTCACCCGAATCGCCACCGGCGCCTTGGTTTTTAAAAGTCCCGCTCTTTCATTGATCAACTCGAGCTCTTCAAGGGATTCCACATTGAACATCAAGATGCCGGCTTCCAGCGCATAATCAATCTCGTCAATGCGTTTGCCGACGCCGGAATATACGATCTTCTCCGGAGAAAAACCCGCCTTCAAACCGCGATATAACTCGCCGCCGGAAACGATATCGAGTCCGCTCCCAAGATTTTTGAACAGTTTTAAAATGGCAAGGTTTGTATTGGCCTTTGCGGAATAACATACGAGTCTGTCCATGCCCTCAAAGGCATCGTCAAAGGCAAGAAAATGACGCTTTAAAGTAGCATGGCTGTATAAATAAAATGGCGTGCCGACGCTCTCCGCGATCAACCGAACCGGAACATCTTCGCAGTATAATTCACTGTCGCGGTAAGTAAAATGGTTCATATTTAACCTATTTTCTCTTTCCTCTTTTCTGTTTCTTCTTTTTTATTTCTTCTTTTCTATTTTCTGTTTTTCTACTTTCTGCTGTTCAGGTTGTTTTACCGGCGGCTTCGGCGGTGCCTTTTTACCGCATGCTGAAAAGAAAGTCGCCAGCAATATTGCAACACAACAAAGCAAAACAAGCCCTTTTTTAAAGTATTTTTTCATGACAATCCGTTATCTGCGAGGTCTTTTTCCGCTTTATCTATGGCCGCCCTTACACATTCAAGGGCCGTCCCGCCAATGGATTTTCTCCGATTGATCATTTGTTCGGTGCTCAAAATATTGAAGATGTCTTTCTT
>Ga0307440_1000324_pt1 | contig 23080 bp, 23 predicted proteins | sample SalMarWE160410MG_FD_202150 | JGI IMG/M metagenome (GOLD analysis project Ga0307440, IMG submission 202150) | Salt marsh sediment microbial communities from the Plum Island Ecosystem LTER, Massachusetts, United States - WE1604-10 | ecosystem: Environmental > Aquatic > Marine > Intertidal zone >...
TCAACGCCGGGGCCCGCATTGCGGCACTGGCGCCCGGGAATGCGCTTTGGGTGCGCTTCGGGCTCACTCCCGCACAGGCCGCAGCGGTGAAGCCGCGTGCGGCGGTGAAAATCACGCCCGTCTTCGGAACGGCACACATGCTGCATAGTCATGTGGCCACGGTGGACGCACAAGCCGATGCCGCCACCGGCCTGATCGATGCCGAAGTGCCGGTCACCGCGGACAAGAGCGGGCCGTTCGTCGGCGAATGGGTCGCCGGCACGATCACATTGCACCAAGTCAAGGCAATCGCCGTAAAACGCTCAGCTGTGCTCGAGGATGCCAAGGGCGATTACGTTTTCGTAGTACAACAAGGCGTTGCTCACCGTGTAAACGTCAAGCCGCTGATCCGCACGAATGGATTGGTGGGCGTCCGGGGACTCAACCCGGGAGACGTCGTCGTCACGCAGGGCAATTTCGAATTGAACGACGGTGATGCCGTTCGCATCGAGCACAAGAAGGGCTCCGATTCGTGAGAGCCTCGCTGGTCGAATGGATCGAACGTCACCGGCGTTCGCTGGTCTTCCTGGCGCTGGTGTTGGCGGGCGGCGGACTGTATAGCGCTCTGGGCCTGCCCGTTTCACTATTCCCTCATGTCCAGTTTCCGCGCATCCGTATCAGCCTGGACGCGGGCGACCGTCCGGCCCAACGCATGGAGCTGCGGGTCACGCGCCCCATGGAACTGGCGGTGCGCAGCATCCCGGGTGTAGAGAAAATCCATTCCACTACCAGCCGCGGCTCCACCGAGATCATCGCCGATTTCAAGTGGGGCACCGACATGGTGCGCAAACAACTGGAGATCGAAGGCGCAATCAGCCGGACGCTACCCAATGTGCCGCCGGGCACCACCTTCGACGTCCAGCGCATGGAGCCCACGCTGTATCCGGTCACCGGCTACAGCCTGACCTCCAAGACCCTGTCGCCGGTTGCACTACGCAACCTCGCCGAGTTCCAGATCCGCCCACTGCTCTCGAGCATTCCGGGCGTGGCCCATGTCGAGGTCCAGGGTGGGCAGATCGCCGAGTATCACGTGGACGTGAATCCGGCACGGATGCATTCGCTGGGCCTGACCTTCGCCGATGTCGCCAAAGCCGTCGCCGCACAGAATGTATTCAAGTCCGTCGGACGCATCCAGGATCATTACCAGCTTTACCTGACCGTCGCCGACAGCCAGCTCGAGAGCCCGAAGAGCATCGGCAACGTGGTCGTCAAGCACGGTGCCGACGGCGTGGTGCATCTGCGCGACATCGCAAAGATCGTGAGCTCCGTGGTGCCCCGCTGGGTCAGCGTGCGCGCCGACGGCCACCAGGCCGTTCTGTTCAATGTCTACCAGCAACCCGGCGGCAACACCGTGGCCATTGCGCACCAGGTCGCGGCGACGCTTGCCGCCAACAGCAAGATGATTCCCAAGGGCGTACACCTGCACCGGTGGTACAACCAGAGCGAACTGGTTTCCGCGTCGGCGGCCAGCGTGCGCGACGCCATGATCATCGGCGTGCTGATCGCCGCGCTGGTCTTACTGGTCTTTCTGCGCAGCTGGAAGGTCGCCCTGGTCGCCGCGGTTGCCGTGCCGGTGGTGCTCGCCATCACCACGCTGCTGCTGAAGATCTTCGGCCAGAGTTTCAACATCATGACGCTGGGCGGCATGGCCGCCGCGATCGGATTGTTCATCGATGACGTGGTGGTCATCATCGAACATCTGGTGCGGCGCATGCGCGAGACCGGCAATCACCGCCCCGAGACGCTGTTCGCCGCGACACGCGAATTCACTCAACCTCTGATGGGTTCGTCGCTTTCTACGATCATCATCTTTGCGCCACTTGCGTTCCTCTCCGGAATTACCGGAGCTTTCTTTTCGGCACTCTCGTTCACCATGGCCAGCGGGCTGATCATCTCGTTTTTCATGGCCTGGCTGCTGGTGCCCGTGCTGTCAAGCTGGCTGTTGCGCGAGAAGGATGCGGGCATCGATCGCGACGGCATCATCGCCCGTCGCTTCAAGCCCCGCTATCGCCAGGTCATGACTCTCGTACTGCGGCGCCCCGTCTGGTTACTGCTGGCGTTGATACCGCTGCTCGTACTCGGCATCGTGGGCTATGAACAGGTGGGCTCGGGCTTCCTGCCCAAGATGGACGAAGGCGGATTCATACTCGACTACCTGGCGCCGCCGGGCGCCTCGCTCAAGGAGACCAATCGGCTGCTGGCACAGGTCGGGCACATCATCGACCACGACCCCGCCGTGCAGACTTGGTCTTTGCGCACCGGCACCCAGCTCGGCGGCGGCATCACCGAGGCCAACACCGGGGACTTCTTCATCAAGCTCAAGCCGTTCCCACGGCCGCCGATCCAACAAGTCATGGACCGCATCCGCGTAAAAATCGAAAACAAGGTCCCCGCACTCGACATCGACACCGGCCAGTTGATGGAAGACATCATCGGCGACCTGACCTCGCAACCGCAGCCCATCGTGATCAAGCTGTTCGGCAACGACAACCAGCAACTCCTGCACCTGGCGCCCAAGGTCGCCAAACTGGTTTCGAAAGTGCCCGGCGCGGTCGAAGTCCGCGACGGCATCGTCGTGGCCGGCGATGCGCTCGACGTTCGCATCAATCGCACCCAGGCTGCACTCAAAGGCTTGACGCCGGCGGCAGTCGAAGCCCAGGTCCACGCCTACCTGCACGGCATCGTTGCCACACAGGTCCAGAAAGGCATCCAGTTCGTCGGCGTGCGCGTGTGGGTGCCGCACTCGTTGCGCGCCACCACCAAACAGGTATCCGGTCTGCTGATCCGCGGTCCCTCGGGCAAAGTCTTCCCGCTGGGCCAGGTGGCGAAGGTCAAGGAAATCACGGGACAGCCGGAAATCACCCGCGAAGACCTCAAACGCATGGTCGCCGTGTCGGGACGAATCAGCGGGCGCTCTCTCGGCGGCACTATTGCCGCCGTTAAAAAAGTGCTGAACAAACCGGGCGTGATACCACCGGGTGTGTATTACCGGCTGGGCGGCCTGTATCGACAGCAGCAGATCGCGTTCCGCGGGCTCATCGTGGTCTTCGGTACGGCACTGGCGCTAGTATTCACGCTACTGCTGTTTCTCTACGAGCGCTTCCGGATCGTATTCGCCATCATTCTCCAACCGCTCCTTGCCGTGTTTGCCGTGTTCTTCGGCCTATGGGTTACCGGCACCGAACTCAATATTACGGCGATGATGGGACTGACCATGATCATCGGCATCGTGACCGAGGTGGCGATCTTTTATTTCTCCGAATTCACAGACCTGGAGGGCGACATGCCGTTGCGCGACGCCATCGTGCAGGCCGGGATCAACCGCGCGCGTCCGATTGCCCTGACCACGCTCGCCTTCATGCTCGCCTTGCTGCCGCTGGCCCTCGATATCGGCCGCGGCGCTGCCATGCTGGCGCCGCTCGCACGCGCGATCATTTTCGGCCTCGCGGTTCAGCTCGGCCTGGTCCTCGTGCTCATGCCGACGATCTATTACTGGATCACGCCAAAGCGGGAACGTACGAACAGCGAGCTGTAATCCGCCTTTGGTAAGCTGGGGCCTACTTTACAGGTAACAAAACAATGCTCATTGAACACCAGCAAGCCGCGCCCGGTGTCAGCCTGCTCACCCTGAACCGCCCGCCGGCCAATGCCTTGTCGCCCGATCTGCTCGCGGCCCTGGATGACGCCGTGAAGAAACTGGCTGAGGACGGGACCCGCGCGGCCGTGCTGACCGGGAAGCCGGGCATGTTCTCGGCAGGACTCGACGTGCCGCTGCTCCTGACGCTGGACGAGGTGTCCATGCTGGCATTCTGGAAAACCTTCTTTGGCGTGCTGCGCACGCTGGCCCTCAGTCCGGTCCCCGTGGGCGTTGCCATTTCCGGGCACAGCCCGGCCGGCGGCACCGTGCTTTCAATCTTCGCTGATTACCGCGTCGCCGCGGCCGGCGATTTCAAGCTGGGCCTGAACGAAGTCGAAGTGGGTCTGCCGATGCCGCCGATCGTATTCCATGCCTTCCGCCGCTTGCTCGGTGCCCGTGCCGCGGAGCAATACGCCGTGGACGGCAGCCTGATTTCGCCGGACGAGGCGCTGGCCTGTGGCCTGGTGGACGCGGTCGTCCAGCCTGAAGACGTGGTCGATTATGCCGTAGCGCGGGCCCGGAAACTGGCGTCCCTGCCCGCCGGCGCCCTGTCCGCAACACGCGAGCTGGCACGCGCTGACCTGGCCGCCCTATTCGGCGACCTGGACGACGACGCGTATGCCTACATGAACCAGGTGTGGTTCGGCGAGGAAACCCGGGCCGCGATGAGCGCCCTGGTCGCCCGGCTCGCCGAACGCAGGAAGCAGCGTCCATAAAAAGGGCGGTGACGCGCCCTGCACCACCGCCCCGCTCTCAACGAGCTTCAATCGGACGAGAAACTCAGCCGCGGCCGCGCTTGAGCGCCGCCGCAACCTCTGCGACATGCTTGCCCTGGAATCGTGCAATGCCTAGTTCATTCTCGCTCGGCTGGCGACTCCCATCACCGCCGGCTATGGTGGTGGCGCCGTAGGGCGATCCGCCGGTAATCTCGTCGGTAGTCATCTGGCGTGCTTCGCTATAAGGCACGCCGACCACGATCATGCCGAGATGAAACAGCGTGGTATGGAAACTGGTGAGCGTGGTTTCCTGCCCCCCGTGCTGCGTGTTGCTTGAGGCGAACACGCTGCCTACCTTGCCTTCGAACGCGCCTTTCATCCACAGCGGTCCGAACTGGTCGACGAAGTTGCGCATCTGCCCGCACATGTTGCCGTAGCGCGTGGGCGTGCCGAAGATGATCGCGTCGGAATCGATCAAGTCATCGGGTTTTGCGACAGGAATATGGGAAAACGATTCGCGTGCCTTGGCTGCGCCGGCCCGTTTGAGCGCATCGTCGGGCACCAGTTCCGGCACTTGCAACAGGATCGCCTCTGCTCCGGACACCTCACGCACGCCCTCGGCAACCGCTTCGGCCATAGTGTGGATATGGCCATACATGGAATAGAAAACGACGCTTACCTTGACCGACATTTCAATCCTCCTTGGCATGAGGTGGAGCCACCGCATCCGCATTGATGACCAGAGCAACGGAATTCGGAATGAATCCCGGATCACCGGAGACACCGAACCGCATCCGGTTGATTTCAGCAGTGGCGTCAAAGCCGCAACGCGTGCCCTTGCTGAACGGGTCCGGCGCGCAGTGGATACGGGACACATGCAGCGTCACCGGGCGGGTATGGCCCTTGATCGTCAGCTTGCCCTGCACCGTTGCCGCATCCTTGCCGTGGTACACCACCTTCGTGGACTTGTACGTGATCGTCGGATACTTCCCGGCATCGAAAAACGACGGCGCCAGCAGGTCCTTGTTGCGCTGGGCATCACCGGTATCGATCGACTCCACATCTATAGTGACCTCCACGGAACCGAGATGTTTCGCGCGATTCATCGTGATTGTGCCGGTGGTGTGGTTGAACTGCCCGTGCAGCATGGAGAACTTCAAGTGCCGGATCTCGAACTGGGGGTAGGTATGGGCGCCGTCTATCTTGTAAGTCGCGCCGAACGCGAAGACCGGTGCCGCAAGCAGGACAGACAGAATCAGGCCTGAGATTTTTTTCATTGCCTTGCTCCATGAATGAAATCTTGAACTTTCAGTTTACGCTTCCCGAAACCGACATTGCCAACCACGACTGTCACCAAAGTGCAAGCTGACCGAGCAGGCAGACCTCCTTAAAATGCCCGCATGCGCCGCAAGCCTGACAAGGACGCCGGGCTGAACCCGGAGCAACGCGCCGCCGTGGAGTACTGCGGCGGGCCACTGCTGGTACTCGCCGGCGCAGGCAGCGGCAAGACCCGCGTCATCACCCAAAAAATCGCGCATCTCATCCGTAACACCGGGTACCGACCCGAACACATTGCCGCCGTGACCTTCACCCAGAAAGCGGCACGTGAAATGCGCGCCCGTTGCAAAACGCTGCTCGGCGAGCGTGCCGACCAGGTGCACATCAGCACCTTCCACAGCCTCGGCCTGCGCCTGCTGCGCGAGGAGCATCGCACGGCGGGGCTCAAGCGCGGCTTTTCTATCCTCGATCCGGAGGCGGCACGCATCCTGATCGCCGGCGAGATGGCCGTCGGCGACGGCAACCGCAACGACGCGGTCAGCGCGGCGCAATGGAAAATCTCGGAGTGGAAATCCGCCCTGCTGCCGCCGGAAACCGTGGCGGGCGAACCCTATGCTGCCGCCTATGCCGGCTACCAGCGCCAGCTCGAAGCCACCAGTTGCGTGGATTTCGATGATCTCATCGCGCGCCCGGTGTGGATGCTGGAGCAGGACCCGGAGATGGCGGAGCGCTGGCAGAATCGCCTGCGCTACCTGCTCGTCGACGAATACCAGGACAGCAACGCCGCCCAGTACCGCATGCTCAAAGCACTGGCCGGTCCACGCGGCGGCTTCACCGTGGTAGGCGACGACGACCAGTCGATCTACGCCTGGCGCGGCGCGCGGCCGGAGAACCTGCGCGAATTGGGCGAGGACTATCCCACGCTCCGCGTCGTCAAGCTGGAAACCAACTACCGCTCCACCGGCACCATCCTGAGCGCGGCCAACGCACTGATCGCCAACAACCCCCATCTTTACGAGAAAACCCTGCGCAGTGCACTCGGCGAAGGCGAACGCATTCGCATCCTGGGCGTGGACGACGGCGATCACGAAGCAGGCCGCATTGCCGCGGAAATCCTCGACCTCGTGCACCGCAAGCGCGTGCCCCACGAAGAAATTGCGGTGCTCTACCGCGGAAACCACCAATCGCGCGCGATCGAAAAGGCACTCGCCGAGGTGCGCATTCCCTACAAGGTGAGCGGCGGCATCGCCTGGATGGATCGCGCCGAGATCAAGGATCTGCTCGCCTACCTGCGCCTGCTCGCCAACCCGGAAGACGATGCCGCATTCCTGCGCATCGCCAACATTCCTCGCCGGGACATCGGCACGGCCACCCTGGAACGGCTCGGCGCCTATTCGCGCGAGCGCGAGCGCCCCTTGTTCAGCGCCTCCTTCGAACTCGGCCTCTCGAACGTGCTCGCCCCGCGCGCCATCGAAGCGCTCGGCCGCTTCGCGCGGATGATCTCGCGCTTGTCCGAGCGCGCCGAACGCGAACCCGCGCGCGAAGTCTGCGAGTCGCTCATTGAAGAGATCGATTACCGCCGCTGGCTGGACGACCAGTCACGCGACGAGCGCGAACGCGCCAAGCGGCGCGACAGCATCGACGAATTCCTGACCTGGATCGGACGCGGCGGCGAAGACATGACGCTCGCCGAACGCCTGCGCCAGCTGGCCATCGCCGAAATGGCCGGCCGCGACGAAGACGAGGTCCGCAAGCAGGTGCAGTTGATGACCCTGCATGCAGCCAAAGGCTTGGAATTCCAGGCAGTGTTTCTGACTGGCATGGAAGAAGGCTTGCTCCCGCACCGCACCAGCATCGAGGACGACGCCATCGACGAGGAACGCCGCCTCGCCTACGTCGGGCTTACCCGAGCCCGCCACCGTCTGTACCTGATCCATGCCGCCCGCCGCAAGCGTTTCGGGCAATGGGAAACGGCCGAACCCAGCCGCTTCCTCGAAGAATTGCCGGAACACCTGCTCGACTGGAACAAACCCGGCAGCGAAGAATCCGAAGCCCGGCGCGAAGCCGCGGCCAGCCACCACCTCTCCGCCATGCGCGCCCTCTTCACCGACTGAATCACTCTCGCGACGGCGCAACGACGCAACGGAAGAAGGAAGGAATTCTCGCAGAGATGCAGAGCCCGCCAAGCAAATAATCTTCTCCCCTTTGCTCGCGCCGCGAGGAAGGGGAAGCCAGAGGGGGATTCAATCAACGATCGGGAGAAGCCCCTCATCCCAGCCTTCTCCACTCAGGGGAGAAGGAGTTGATAGTTATTGGTTTTCTTGGTGGGCTCTGCGTCTCTGCGAGAGATTAAAAGCCGAATCGTTGCGGGTGTTGCGCCGTCGCGAGAGTCAATCGGGACACATGCAGTTAATTGACCGGGACGGGGATTACTCCCAGTTCTCTACCGCTTTCTTCGCCGCAGCGTTGGCCGGGCGGGCGACCAGGCCGGTCACGCTCATGCTCACGCGATAGGTCGCGTCATTACTCATGGGCAGGTACGTTGCCGTGCCATACGCCGCGTCGACCAAGGGCAACCAGCCGGATTCACGATGCGCAATTTCCCACAGGTTCAGCCCCGGGTCGTTGGCGAGCGCGATGGCGGTGGGCGGACGCGAAAGCTCATCGCCGATACGCGTATAGCGGCCGCTCAAACGCTGCAGGCGATAGAGCGGCTTGAAACCAACCACGGTGGCAAAGCCTTTCCATTTGATGATGCGGGCGTCGAGTTCCCATTCGTCGCCCGTGAGCGTGGTGTGCACGATATCTCCGTCATGACGGTCCAAGGTTACGTCATAGCGCCGGGGGCCGAGCTGATGGAAGCTGATCGTCGCCACCGGCTGTTCGGCAGTGAAGCGCGCATAGGTCAGGAGATTGATGCCGACCAACAGGGCAATTGCCGCGATGCAGCCGACCAAAAGCCCGGTCAATCCATGGATCGTGCCGCGCATTCGATGGCGTCGGCGCACATGACGCACGCCGTTCAATAACAACGTCAAGGCTAGCAACGCGCCCAGCGCCACGCCGACATCGAGCCATAATGCCGCGCTCATCGACCGCTTCCCGCGGTGGTCGCCGTCCTTCTCATGGCGTCATTATGGCCCGTAATAACTTACGGCGCACGAGACCGCACCCCGCGCAAAATGCTACTCTTCGGATTAGATCATTCAGGGAAGCTCCGTGACAGAGAGCTGGAAAGTCACGTGCATCGTCGGCGTCGGCCCCGGCCTGGGCGCCGCGCTGGCCAGGCGTTTCGCCAAGGAGGAGCACGCCGTTGCACTGCTGTCCCGCTCGGCGCGCCATCGGGATCCGATTGCGAAGGATATCAACGAACAAGGCGGCAAGGCACTCGGTTACGACTGCGATGTCAGTAAGCCGGAGTCCGTGACCCGGGCTTTTGCGCATGTTCGCGACACACTCGGGCCGCCCGATAATCTCATCTACAACGCCGGCGACTTTGCCGTGGGCGGCATCCTGGAGTTGGACCCCGAACGGTTCGAGCGTGCCTGGCGCATCAACTGCTACGGCGCCTTCCTGTGCGCGCGCGAAGTGCTGCCCACGATGCTGAAGGCGGAAGCCGGCACCCTGCTGTTCACGGGCGCGACGGCGGCCCTGCGCGGCGGCGCGGGCTTCGCCGGCCTGGCGGTGGGCAAATTCGGCCTGCGTGCGCTGACCCAAAGTCTTGCCCGCGAATTCGCACCCAAAGGCATCCATGTCGTTCATGCCGTAATTGACGGGCAGATCGACACACCGGCTGTCCGCGAACGCCAACCCGACCGCGCGCCGGAGACCTTCCTCGCACCGGAAGACATTGCCGAGACATACTGGCAGCTGTATTGCCAGCCCCACTCGGCCTGGACCCACGAACTGGACCTGCGCCCCCATGTCGAATCCTTCTGAACCCAAAAATTTCATGAATTCGCGCGATGATCGCGAAGCATATTGGTTTCACAAGGAATTTTGTGAAGGCGTGGCGTATCGGCGATTACGGTCAACTGAACAAAATTTCTTGTGGAAACAATGGGCAAGCGAGGGTGTGTGCAATTCATGAATTTTTCGGGTGAACATCATCCGCGGCTGATTACCACGGTGCGTGCCGCGCTCGCGCTGATCCCGGTAATTGCCCTGCTGGTCGGACCCTTTTTCCTCAATCGCACGCGCCCATTCATACTTGGCTTGCCGTTCCTGATGTTCTGGATCAGCGCCTGGGCGGTGATTGCCGCCGCCGCGATGGGCGGCGTCTACTGGCTCGACCCGCGCCGCAAGACACACGGCAAGGACCGCGACTGATGGCGCTTACGGTCGTCCTCCTGGTTTTCGCCTTGGCCATGGGCCTGGGACTCGCCGCCCGCCGCGGCCGCCAAATGGATCTGGAACAGTGGACGATCGGACGCCGCGGCTTCGGCTCGATCCTGGTCTTCCTGCTGATGGCCGGCGAGATCTACACGACCTTCACTTTCCTGGGCGCCAGCGGCTATGCCTATGGCCGCGGGGCACCCGCCTTTTACATCATTGCCTACGGCGTGGTCGCCTATGCGCTCGGCTACTGGTTCCTGCCCCGCGTGTGGCGCTACGCCAACGACCATGGCCTGATCACCCAGGCGGATTTCTTCGCCCACCGCTTCGACTCGCGCGGCCTCGGTATCGCCGTCGGCCTCATCGGCGTCGTCGCCATGCTGCCCTATCTGGCGCTGCAACTCGAAGGCCTGGGCTTGATCGTGCAGATCACCACGCAGAACGCGGTCGGCTCCACGACGGCTATCGTGATCGGCACGATCGGACTCGTGTTCTACGTCGTGATCTCCGGCATCCATGCCTCGGCCTGGACGGCCGTGGCCAAAGACATACTCGTACTCGGGCTGGCTGTCTTCCTTGGCCTGTACCTGCCTTACCACGCCTATGGCGGCATTGGCGACATGTTCCACAAACTGGCCGTTGAGTTTCCGCATCTGCTTAACCTCCACGACCCGCAAGGACCTCTATGGTTCTCCACCACCGTGCTGGTCTCGGCCCTGGGTTTCTGGATGTGGCCGCATGCCTTCGCTTACACCTTTTCCGCGCGCGACGAGCACATCTTCCGGCGCAACGCCATCTACCTGCCGCTGTACCAATTGCTGCTGCTGTTCATATTCTTCGCCGGGTTCGCCGCGCTCGGCATCGTGCCCGGGCTGTCCAAACCGGATCTTGCCCTGCTCGCTGCCAGCGCGTCGACACTGCCGGGCTGGGTGCTGGGACTGATCGGCGGCGCCGGGCTGCTGGCCGCGCTCGTGCCCGGCTCGCTGCTATTGATCGTCACCGCCGCCCTGCTCGCGAAAAACGGACTCGCGCTGCTGCCGGGTTTCGATACGGAGCAACGCACGCATCTCGCGGCACGCATCCTGGTGCTGCCCATTGCCATCGGCGCGGCCGCGTTCGCCATCTTCGGCAATACGGGCATCGTCGGGCTCCTGCTGCTCGGCTACAGCTATATCAGCCAGCTCTTCCCCGCCCTGGCTTTTTCGTTCCTGAGCCGACGGCGCGTTGGCTCCGCGGCCGTATATGCCGGTCTCGCATCCGGTGCGCTGGTGGTGACCATTCTTACGCTCACCCACAAGCATGTGGTGACTCTGCTGCCCTTCCTGCCGCGTGCCCTGACCGGACTCAATGACGGCATTGCCGCGCTGGTCGTCAACATCGCCATGCTGCTGCTGGTCCACGCTTTCACGGTACGCAGGCCGGAACCGTTACCGCAGGTCTAGAGTGCTCCGTATACTGTTGTCCCGCTCCAACGTATTCGCGCAATGCCTGCCGACACTCAACTCTCCCACGACTTAACGCCGCGTGCCGCGGGTTTCAGACCGCGACCGGAATGGGCGCCGCATGCCCGCACCTGGATGGCCTGGCCGGCGCACCCTGAAACCTTCGTGGGCTCGATCAAGGAAGCGCAGGAAGCCTTTGCACGCGTTGCGAACACGCTGGCTGAATTCGAACGCGTATCCATGGTGCTCGGACCGGAGCAAGAGGCGGCTGCGCGGCGACTGCTGTCGAGCGAGATCGAGCAATTACCGTGGGGTATCGACGATGCCTGGATGCGCGACATCGCTCCCAGCTTCCTGGTCAACGCCGAGGGCGACGTGGCGGGCACCGACTGGGTGTTCAACGACTACGGCAACAAGGACGGGCGCAATATCGAGGGCTACGGCCAGGACGCGGCGACCGCCGAACGCATCCTGCGCCACCGCGGCCTGCGCCGCTTCGCCTGCGACCTGGTGTGCGAAGGCGGCACGCTCGTCTGCGACGGCGACGGCACGCTGATCACCAATGCCAGCGTCGTACTCAACCCCAACCGCAACCCGGACCTATCGCGCGAAGCCGCCGAGGCGCTCCTCTGCGAGTACCTCAACGTCGAGCGCGTGATCTGGTTCGAGGATGGCCTGCTCGACGACGACACCGACGGGCATACCGACAACCTCGCCGCGTTCGCCGGCCCCGGCCGCGTGCTGTTGCTCAGCGAGGACGATCCCAACGATTCCAACTATGCCGCACTGCGCGCCGCACGGCGGATGCTCGAGCAATCCACCGACGCCCGCGGACGCAAGTTCGAGATCATTGATCTGCCGCAACCGGCCGAGCGGCACAAGGGTGAGCTGCGCTATGCGCTCTCCTACGCCAACTTCTGCCTGGCCAACGGCGCGGTACTGGTGCCCGCTTTCGACGATCCGCGCCGCGACACCTACGCCCGCGACGTGATCGCCGAGCAATTCCCCGGCCGCAAAGCCATCTCGCTGCCTTCGATCGCGATCATCGCCGGCGGCGGCAGCCTGCACTGCATCACGCACGAGGAGCCTGCAGCATGAACGGAACCTCTCGCAAGGTAAAACTTGCCGTCGTCCAGATGCAGATGCATCCGGAGCACGAACGCAATATCGCGCACGCCGAAGCCAGCGTCCGGGAAGCCGCCGGCCAGGGTGCCAATCTCGTGCTGCTGCCGGAACTGTTTGCCCAGCCCTACTTCTGCAAGGATCAGGATGCGCGCTTCTTCGGCTGGGCCCTGCCGGTCGATGAGCACCCCGTCATCGAGCGCTTCCGCAAGGTAGCGCGTGAACTGAAACTGGTGCTGCCGATCTCGTTCTTCGAGCGCAGCGGACCGGCGCATTTCAACAGCCTCGCCATGATCGATGCCGACGGCAGCCTGCGCGGGGTGTACCGCAAGGCCCACATCCCCGACGGCCCCGGCTACCAGGAGAAGTTCTACTTCACGCCCGGCGACACGCCTTTTGAACCGCGTGACACCGCGGTCGGCAAAGTCGGCACACTGATCTGCTGGGACCAGTGGTTCCCCGAACCGGCCCGCGTGCTCGCGCTGCGTGGTGCCGAGATGATCCTGTATCCCACCGCCATCGGCAGCGAACCCCCGTCACCCGAACTGGATTCCTCCGCGCACTGGCGCCGGGTCATGCAGGGTCATGCCGGAGCCAACATCATGCCGGTCGCCGCGGCCAACCGCGTGGGCGAGGAAGTCGGGCGCGAGTCCACGGTCACCTTCTACGGCAACTCCTTCATTGCCGACGCCACCGGCGAGTTGCTGGCACAAGCCGGACGCGAGGAAGAAACCATCCTCTATGCCGAAATCGATCTCGACGAAACCGCCGCGCTGCGCCGCGATTGGGGTGTTTTCCGCGACCGCAGACCGGAACTTTACCGCGGCCTGGCCACCTTCGACGGCCGCGAAAACGGCTGAACCCGGAAAATCCATGGATTGCGCGCGCCCTCGCTTGCCTATTGCTTCCACAAGAAATTTTGTTCAGTTGGACGTAATCGCCGATACGCCACGCCTTCACAAAATTCCTTGTGAAACCAATATGCCACGCGATCATCGCACGAATTCATGAAATTTCCGGGTTAAACTTGTCCGCCACCGGTGACGCCGGGCCGGTTTTGCGCTAGGCTCCAATCAGGGCTTTCAACAACGGCGGAGGTGGCTTATGACCAGCGTGGCACAACTCCTGGAAGGCAAGGGGAGCACGGTCTACAGCATCGAACCGGATGCGTCCGTTTTCAGCGCGCTCGAGCGCATGGCCGAGCACAATGTCGGGGCCTTGCCCGTGCTCGACGGCGACAAGTTGGTGGGCCTGGTGTCGGAGCGTGATTACGCCCGCAAGGTCATTCTCCAGGGCCATAATTCACGCGAAACCCGGGTGCGCGACATCATGAGCAAACAGGTGACCTGCGTATCGCCCGGGGATGAGGTGCAGCAGTGCATGGCCGTGATGACGGAAAAGCATATCCGTCACCTGCCGGTGCTCGAAAAAGGGAAGCTGGTCGGCCTGGTGTCGATTGGTGATCTGGTGAAATCGATCATCGGCGAGCAGCAATTCGTCATCGAACAGATGACGCAATACATCGCCGGCTAGGGTCGTCCGTCAGTCCAGCGAACGCAGGCGGGCGCGTAACAGATCGATCTCGTCGAGCAATTCGAGCGCCAGCGCGATGCCGGCGGCATCGAGTTCCAGATCGCGCCGCAACCTTGCCGCGGTCCGCACGCGTCCCAGTGCCCCCGCCGAGAAGCTCCACTCTCTGCCCGCAGAACCAAGCGGCTCCAGCGCGCCCTGCTCGACGAGTTCGACGACCCAACTTTGTTCGACGGTGCACAACCCCGCCAGTTCATCCAGCGTAACGGTTTCTTGCTCGCTCAATACGATGCCGGAAATCGTTGCCTTGCTGCCGCTGTTCATCACTCCACTCCCAAGCCGGCACGCGGGTTGAAATCAAACGTTTCAGCCATCTTCTCGTAAAACGCGCGCTCCTTTTCCCCGTGTGCGGGCGGCGTCACGATCTCGAGACGCGCATAGAGATCGCCGGGTGAGCGCCCTGGCAGACCACGGCCCTTGAGGCGCAACCGTTGTCCGCCCTTCGCGCCCGCCGGCACTTTCAACTCTACCGGACCCTCGGGCGTCGGCACCTTGACCTTTGCACCGAGGGCAGCCTCCCAGGGCGTCACAGGCAATTTCAGGGTCAAATCCATACCCTCGACGCTGTAAAGCTTGTGCGGATTGAATTGCACCTCCAGCAACAGGTCGCCAGCCTCGCCGCCCCCGATGCCCGCGCCACCCTGCCCGGAAAGACGGATGTGCTGGCCCGGTCGCACGCCCTTGGGAATACGCACGTTCAACGTGCGGTTGCGCTGATGCATGCGGCCATGCGCATCCGGCTCGCTCACCCGCAGGTTGAGCGTCCGTGTCGCACCGTGGAATGCGTCTTCCAGGTCGATGAAGATGCGCGCCTGTTCGTTCTGGCCACGCATTCTCACATTACGCGTTTGTCGCGGCCCCGCACCATGTATGCCGCGGAACAGTTCCTCGAAAAAGTCGCTGAAACCCGCAGCGCCGCCGGGACCGCCGGTATGAAATTCGAAACCATGGGTATCCCAGTTCGGCGGCGGCCTGAAATCCTGGCCCTGCTGCCAGTTGCTGCCGAGCTCGTCATAGGCTTTGCGTTTCTCCTCGTCGCCCAGTACCGCATAGGCCTCCGCGACCTCCTTGAACTTCTCCTCGGCATCCGCCTCCTTGCTGACGTCGGGGTGATACTTGCGAGCCAGTTTGCGGTAAGCGCGCTTTATTTCATCGGGTTTCGCATCCCTCGCGACACCCATGATTTTGTAGTAATCCTTGTATTCCATAGAACCGCTCTGCCTGCGTATCGTCTATATAGAGACTCAACGAGGCTGTATCAACCCTTTAACCGGATGTCGCCATAGTGCACAAGGCCGTGCTAGGCTGCAAGTGCTTGCATCAACAAGAAGGCATGCATGCACTTTGAAGCCGGATCAGGAGGCCTCGCATGAATCACCGCACACTACCCGCACTGCTCTTCGCAGGAATCATCGCAGGGGGGCTTGCCCTCTCCGGTTGCCACCAGAAACAATCCAGTCCCGGGCAGCAAATGAAACAAGGAGCCGACGAATTCGGTGCTGGTGCGGTCAAGAAAGCCTCCCAGGTCGGACAGGTGATCGCGGACTCGGCCATCACGACGAAAATCAAGGCACAGCTTGCGGCAGACGAGGGCCTGTCAGGTTCCGACATCGACGTCGACACGAACAATGGAGTTGTCACGCTTTCAGGCACGGTAAACAGCGAAGCGCTGCGCGCGCGGGCCGGTCAAATCGCCTCGAATACCGGCGGCGTCAAAGGCGTGACCAACACTATCAAGGTCGCACCACAAAGCTGAGCAATAAAGTCAGTCCGCCCCGGGGTCCAGCAAGTCTGGTGGCAATTGCCGAAATACCCCGGCGAGTTCCTTGAGGAACTCGCCTATGGGTGAACTCGAGCGCCATAACATGGCGATACGCCGGTGGGGCACCGGTTTTCTGAAACGCACCCGCATCACGCCCTGGGCTTGAGCCACCGGCGGCTTGGTCGCCAGTACCGGAAGCAGGGTTACCCCCACGCCGGCTGCAACCATATGACGCAAAGTTTCCAGGCTGGTGGCGCGAAAGCCGGTGCGTTCCTGGGCGCCGGACAGATGACAGACTTCCAACGCCTGGTCGCGCAGGCAGTGCCCTTCCTCCAGGAGCAGCAACTGTTCATGCGCAAGGTCATCGAAGGTGATAATGCGGCGGCGAGCCAGCGGGTGCGAGGCATTCAGGGCCAGCACGAAAGGCTCCTCGAAGAGAAACTCGCTGTGCAACCCCTCGTCCGGAACCGGCAACGCCAGTATCGCGGCATCCAGGCGGCCGGCCCGCAAACGCTCCAGTATTTCCTCGGTCTTTTCTTCCACCAGCAACAATTCCAGCTGCGGGAACCGTGCATGCACCTGCGGCAGCACGTGCGGCAGAAGATAGGGGGCCAGCGTGGGGAAAATACCCACGCGTAATGTGCCGGTACCCGGATCCTCGGCACTGCGGGCGATAGCGCGGATACGCTCGGCTCGCTCCAGAATTTCCCGAGCCTGTGCCAACACGGCCTGGCCGGCTTCCGTAAAGAACACCTCACGCGATGCACGTTCGATCAGCACCGCGCCGAGTTCGTCCTCGAGCTTCTTGAGCTGGGTCGACAAGGTAGGCTGGCTTACGAAACAAGCTTCCGCCGCACGGCCGAAATGCCGGTGTTCATCCAACGCGACCAAATAGCGAAGATCCCTCAGGTTCATTTCGACTGATAATAGTTTTTAACTATGGAAATTATAAAAATAATTCATTTGAATAATCAACCCCAGGCCCTTATCTTATTCCCCGAGGGCGGACACTTGCGCCGCCCGCAGAGCAATCCATTCTCAATCCAGGAGGTTCAAACCATGCTGACCGTAGGTGACAAATTCCCCCAATTCAAGCTCAAGGCAACCGTGGGCATCGACTCGCTCGACAACGCCTTTGCCGACATCGACAACGACACCTACAAGGGCCAGTGGTTGTGCGTGTTCTTCTACCCCAAGGACTTCACGTTCGTGTGTCCGACCGAAATCAAGGGCTTCGGCGACGTCGACAAGCAGTTCAAGGACCGCGACTGCCAGGTTCTGGCCGCCAGCACGGACAGCGAATTCGTCCACCTGGCGTGGCGCCGTGACCACAAGGACCTGAAGGACCTGCCCTTCCCGATGCTCGCCGATATCAACAAGGACCTGAGTCGCGAACTCGGCATCCTCGACGAGGAAGGCGTGGCCCGCCGGGCCGCTTTCCTGATCGACCCGGAAGGCGTGATCCGCTTCGTTTACATGACGGAAGGCAGCGTCGGCCGCAACCCGAGCGAAGTCCTGCGCGTGCTTGACGCCCTGCAGACCGACGAACTTTGCCCCTGCAACTGGACGCCGGGCGAAGAGACGATCAAGGCCGCTTGATCGCAACCTCCCGTGGATGCCGGGCCCGCGGACAACCCCCTCCGCGGGCCCGCATCACCCAACCAATGACGCACATCAAAAGGAGACACCCATGACTATTGAAGCCCTGAAAGACCGGCTGCCCACCTATGCCAAGGATGTGCGCTTGAACCTCGAGTCAGTGCTGAGCGAGGGCGGCGCACCCGGACTGGACCAGAAACAGATCGCCCTGGTGGCCCTGGCTTCGGCAGTCGCTGCACGTCACACACCGCTGACCGAAGCCGTGCAGGACTTTGCGGCCGAACACGCCGAGGAGGCGGAAATGGATGGCGCCCGTGCCGCCGCCACCGTGATGGGCATGAACAATGTCTATTACCGCTTCACGCACTCCGTGAGCGACCAGGAGTACGCGACGCTGAGAGCCAGCCTCCGCATGAACGTCATGGCCCGCCCCGGTTGCGATAAAACCACCTTCGAGCTCGCCTCGTTGGCGGTATCCGCCATCAATGGTTGCTCTGCCTGCATGGACTCGCACGAAAAGACGTTGCGCCAGCACGGTCTTGGCGCACAAGCCGTACAGAGCGCCGTGCGCATCGCAGCGGTCATTCATGCGGCGGCCGTTATACTGGAGCAGGAGAAAGTTCGACCGGCCGCGTGAATCCGGCCAGCAGTTCAGGAGTTCCGCCATGCGCTCATCCGTTGTAATACTCGCCGGCCTTGCCCTCGTCTCAATTGTCACGGTTACTGCGTGCAGCAAGAAAAAGGCACCGGAATCGGCTACGGATCACTTCAAACGCGGTGCCAGCGAAATGGTACAGGGCGCCAAACAGGCAGCGACCGAAGCCAAGACCGCCGTCGCGGACGCCACCATCACCGCACACGTCAAAGCCCGATTGGCCGCCAACCAGGGGCTAGCAAGCTTTGACATTCACGTGAGCACGACCAACGGCATCGTCCACCTGACGGGAACCGTGGATTCCGATGCGGCCAAACAGCTGGCAGCGCAAGTCGCCGGCAAGACGGATGCTGTCCGCGTGGTGGTCAATGAACTCAAGGTCAAGGGCGGTTAGGCAACTCACTGAGTTGCGTCACCCGCAAAGCCTCTTAAAATGAATCGTCAGGTAACCGCCGGATTCATGCAGGCTTGAAGTTTTCCAGACAAACAGCCCAAGCCCTTTACCTTCTGCCGCTCGCTTTAGCCGCTACGACCTCGGCGTTGAGTGCAGAGGCTGCACCGTCTGCGACGATCCACTGGCATTGCCGCGTCTCCGCCGGACAGACACAGATCGACTTCGATCTACCCGGCAAGCTTTCCTATCACTATTTCTCGCTGGCCCACCCCCATCGTCTGGTCATTGATCTGGATGCAGAGACACTGCCGCCGCAATCGGCGGGCAAAGAAGAAGGCTGTGGAGACGTTTCCAGCCTGCATTGGGCGAAACGCGGCAACGGCACCCTTCGCTACGTCCTCGTGCTAACGAAGAAACTACCGGTCAACATCGTCCGTTCTCCCGCCGCAAACGGACAAGGCTTGCTGCTTTCGGCACGGCTGGGCAACCCCGGACAGGTAAGCATCAGAGCGCACTCTCCCGCAGGCTCCCCGCAGCACAAATCCCAACCTCCGCAGGCCCTGTTGAAAGTCAATCCGGGCAAGGGCCAAATCGTCATCGCCATCGATCCCGGGCACGGTGGCTCCGACCCTGGGACACGCGGCCCCCGGGGATTGAAGGAAAAGACGGTCACCCTGGCGATCGCCAGAATGCTGGCGAAGAAAATCGATGCCACGCACGGACTGGCCGCTTTTCTGACCCGGGACAGCGACCGGTATGTCGGACTTCGCCGCCGGGTATTGGACGCGCAGAAGCAACACGCGGATCTGTTCATCTCGATCCATGCCAATGCCTATCCCCGGGTGCCGAGGGTCAGGGGCGGCGCCGTCTACGCGTTGTCAGAGCACGGCGCGAGTAACGCCGAAGCGGGACTTTTGGCGAGAACGGAAAATGCCGCAGACCCGACGATCGGCGACATTCACTTCGCACCGCACAATCCATTGGTCAATTCGGCGCTGACACATATGGCGCAGCGGGCTTCGATTGCCAACGGCAGCCAGCTGGGTGCAGACGTGCTCAGGCACCTCGCCCATTACGAACCGCTCTACGAGCACCATGTGCAATATGCGAATTTCGAGGTCCTGCGCGATCCCGTTATTCCGTCGATCCTGGTCGAAACGGCCTTCTTGTCCAATCCGCACCAGGCCCGTGAGCTGCACACCAAACATTTCCGGGAAGAGCTGGCGAACGCCATCTACCTGGGTATCCGGGAATTTCTAAAGAGCCATGACTTAAGCCCCGTGCAACTGGTCCGCAGGAAGGAAAAAAACAGGGCTGCAGCGAAAAAAGCCGCACGCATCCTGGCCGGTAAAAACATGCACGCCGGAAACGGCTCCGCCTATCGCGTTCGCAGCGGCGATACGCTATCCGGCGTGGCGCTGCGCCTGCACGTCTCGCAATGGCGCCTCGAGGTATACAACCACCTGCACTCCCGCCGCCTCAAAACCGGGCAAGTCCTGAAAGTGCCGCCATCAACCTTCGACTACAAAGTCAGACCCGGTGACAACCTGTCAGTGATCGCAGCAAAAGCCGACGTCACCATGAAAGCACTAAAGGACTTCAACGGTCTCGATAACAACCAACTGACCACCGGCCAAGTTCTAACCCTGCCACCGAGATCGGGCAACTACTGAGAAAGCCCGATCGTCGATGAATTTCCCCCTCGAGTTCAGTCTTCTGTGGCAAAACGCAAGGAGAGGTCCAGCGCCTGGAGATGCTTGGTGAGTGCGCCTACGGAGATGTAGTCGACACCGGTTTCGGCAACGACGCGCAGGGTTTCGAAGGAAACGTTGCCCGAGGCTTCGAGTTTCGCGCGCCCGGCATTGACGTTGACGGCTTCGCGCAGGCCCTTCAGGTCGAAGTTGTCGAGCAGGACACGTTCGGCGCCAGCCTGCAAGGCTTCCTCGAGCTGGGCCAGCGTCTCGACTTCGATTTCTATCGGCACGCCGGCCTTCTGAGCGCGCGCCGCATCCAATGCCGCCGGCACGCCGCCTGCGGAGGCAATATGGTTTTCCTTGATCAGGATGAAATCGTAGAGTCCCATGCGGTGGTTGCCGCAGCCGCCGGTCACCACCGCGTACTTCTGTGCCCGGCGCAATCCGGGCAAGGTCTTGCGGGTGTCGATCACCATGGCGGATGTGCCCGCGACGATGTCGGCATAGTGGCGTGCGAGCGTGGCGGTCCCGGACAGTGTCTGCAGAAAATTGAGCGCGGTTCTCTCGGCGGTCAATATCCCGCGTGAGGGGCCCGACAGCCGGCAGAGCACCTGATCCCCTTCGACGCGCGCACCATCCTGCATCGCCCATTCGACCCGAATCCGATCGTCTACCTGCCGAAAGGCTTCCTCCGCCCAGGCCCTGCCGCACAACACGCCGGGCTCACGCGCGATAATGTGCCCTCGTGCCTGGTTACCGGCCGGTATCAGCGCAGCGGTCAGATCCCCCGTGCCCACGTCTTCTTCCAGGGCGCGTGAGACGGTAACGGCGATGTCGTCGGGGAGCGAAGGCGTTGTCATGACTGGCGGTTCCGAAATTTGCGGCTATTGTAAGGTCCCACGCTGTGCGCACGACCAATCTGCACATGGAGGTTATACATGAGTGAAAAGACAACGTTCGACCTGGTCGTCATCGGGGCCGGCAGTGGCGGTATCGCCGCCGCCAATCGCGCCGCCTCGCATGGTGCACGCGTGGCGCTGGTCGAGCACGATCGCCTGGGCGGCACTTGCGTCAACCGCGGATGCGTGCCCAAAAAACTGTGCTGGCTGGCGGCGCGCACGGCGGAAGACATTCGCAACGCCGAAGGCTACGGCTTTTCCGGACTTGAAATACACCATGATTTCGACAAGTTCCGCCAGGCACGCGATCGCTACATCGAATTCCTGAACGGCCGCTATGCGGAAGGGCTGGATCGGAACAACGTGCACCTGGCACGAGGCAAGGCAAGCTTCAGGGACGCGCACACGGTCGCAGTCGGCGACACGGATCTGCATGGCGAACGCATCCTTATCGCGACCGGCGCACGCACACGTCCGCTGGGCATACCCGGCGCGGAGTTGGCGCTGGATTCGGCGGATTTTTTCCAGCTCAGCGAACGCCCGGAACGCGTCGCGATGATCGGCGCGGGCTATATCGCAGCCGAATTGGGCGGCGTGCTCGCGGCCCTGGGCAGTCATGTCGACATGTACCTCGGCGGCCGGCGGCCGCTGGCGCATTTCGATCCCTTCATCGGAGATCATTTCCATGAAGCGCTCGAGGCCGTCGGCGTCAACTGCCACGGCGGCACCGTAACTCGACTCAAGGCCACACGGCAAAGCGTGGACCTCGAGACGGAGGACGGGGAAACCACGTGTTACGACGCCGTTTTTTCTGCCATCGGCCGCATTCCCAATACCGGGGAACTGAACCTGGATCGCGCCGGCCTGGAGCCCGGTGAAAATGGCGCCATCCCCGTCGATGCGCTACACAACACGAAAGTGGACCACATCCATGCGCTTGGCGATGTAACCGGCCGGGCGCATGCGCTCACGCCGGTGGCTATCGCCGCTGGACGCCGCCTCGCCGACCGGCTCTACGGCGGCGCACCTCCGCGGCCCATCGATCCGGAGCTCATACCCAGCGTCGTCTTCAGTCATCCGCCGGTGGGCAGCGTCGGGCTGACCGAACCCGAGGCCCGGGCACGCCACGGCGACGACAATATCCGCACCTACACGGCCAGCTTCACGCCCCTGTCCTCGGCCCTGACCCCGGAAAAGCAGCGTGCGGCCGTGAAGCTGGTCACCCTGGGCACGGAAGAAAAAATCGTCGGCTTGCACGTCATTGGCGACGGCGCCGACGAAATGCTCCAGGGCTTTGCCGTAGCCATCCGCATGGGGGCCACCAAGCGCGACTTCGATGAAACCATTGCCATTCATCCGACCACTGCCGAAGAAGTGGTGACGCTGCGATGAGTGATCATTTCGACAGACGCCCACAAGCCGGCCACGACGTCTATATCGCCGAATCAGCCACGGTCATCGGCGACGTAGCCTTGGGCGACGAATGCTCCGTGTGGCCGCAAGCGGTCATCCGTGGCGATGTGAATGCCATTCGCATTGGCGCCCGCACCAATGTGCAGGACGGCTGCATTCTCCACGTGACCCACGACGGCCCATACACGCCCGGCGGGCATACCCTCGAGATCGGGGAAGATGTCACGCTCGGCCACGGCGCCATCCTGCACGGCTGCCAGATCGGCAATCGTTGCCTGATCGGCATTCGCGCGACCGTGCTTGACGGCGCCGTTATCGAGGACGAAGTGCTGCTCGGCGCGGGCGCCCTGGTCGCACCCGGCAAGCGGCTGGAATCGGGCTATCTGTACCACGGTCAACCCGCGCGCCAAGTGCGGCGGCTGAGCGATACCGAACGCGAAGCGCTGGCCTATTCCGCCCGGCACTACGTCGAACTATCGAAGCGTTATCGCAGCCGTTGAGCGCG
>Ga0307440_1000325_pt1 | contig 23051 bp, 24 predicted proteins | sample SalMarWE160410MG_FD_202150 | JGI IMG/M metagenome (GOLD analysis project Ga0307440, IMG submission 202150) | Salt marsh sediment microbial communities from the Plum Island Ecosystem LTER, Massachusetts, United States - WE1604-10 | ecosystem: Environmental > Aquatic > Marine > Intertidal zone >...
GCGATGCACAGCAGGGAGCGGTTGCGGCCTGTGAGGCGCAGCGTGTCGCCTTGCACGGTCACCTCGTAGTCGACGTTGCCGCGGTGCTCGACGGTCACACCCGGGCGGCCGGATCCGACCGTCACCACGATGCGGCCGTTGACGGTACGGGCGTCGACGTTGGTCACCGCCTGCAGGTCCAGGTCGCGCACGTCGCTGGCGGCCATGGCGAGCCCCACGAGGAGCGCGGCCAGCAGGGCCACGGAGGCCCGCCGGAAGAACGCGGCCAGGGCTTCGGCATGGCGTCGAGCGAGGCCGTCGGCTTGCTGGTGGTTCATGACTGTCCTCCCGAGGACGGTGGCTGGCGTCGGCTTCCGCTGCCGACGCGTCGGGGTCGCGCCGGTGCCGGCGTGCGGCGCACGCGAGGACGGTGCCGGCGCCATCCAGTGTGACCAGCGGGCCATGAACCGGCGTTGGGGGTTTTCCGGACCGGTGCGTAGGGGAAGCGCCGACGGCCGCGCGCCTCGCGCAGGCCGTCGCGCAGCGCGCAGGGACCCCGTCCCGCAGGCGGTTCCTGCGGCCAGCGACCGGCGTTCCCACACGCCGCGTGACAACTGTCACGTGCGGCTCATGACAGAACCCACTAGGACCGCCGCGTGCCGGCGCGCCAAAGTGGCGCCATGAACGCTATCGATTTCCACACGGTCACCAAACGGTACGGTCCTGTGCTGGCCGTCGACGGGCTCGAGCTGAGCCTGCCGCTCGGCAAGAGCGTCGCCCTGCTGGGCCCCAACGGCGCCGGCAAGAGCACCAGCCTGTCCCTGCTGCTGGGACTCGCGCGGCCTGACGCCGGCAGCGTCGACGTGCTCGGCCGCTCCCCCCAGGACGCGGTCAAGGCCGGCACCGTCGGGGCCATGTTGCAGGAAGGCGAGCTCGTCCCCGGTCTCACCGTCCGCGAGCTGGTCGACTTCGTGCGCCGGCTCTACCCGGACCCGCTGACGCTCGCCGAGGTGCTCGAGCTCGCCGACCTCACCGACGTCGCCGAGCGGCGCACCGACAAGCTCTCCGGCGGCCAGGCGCAGCGGGTGCGCTTCGCGCTGGCCATCGCCGGCAAGCCGCGGCTGCTGCTGCTCGACGAGCCCACCGCCGCCATGGACGTCGCCGCGCGCCGCAGCTTCTGGGCCAGCATGCGCGGCTACGCCGCCCAGGGCCGCACCATCCTGTTCGCCACCCACTACCTGGAAGAGGCGGATGCCAACGCCGACCGCATCGTGGTCATCGATCACGGCCGCGTCATCGCCGACGGCACCGCGGCGCAGATCAAGGCCACCACCGGCGGCCGCACCATCCGCTTCACGTTGGGCGGGCAGCCCACGGCCGGCTTGAAGACGCTGCCGGGCGTGACCGCGCTGGAGGTCCGTGGCGACGTGGCCACGCTGCAGACCAGCGACCAGGACGAAACGCTCCATGCCCTCTACGCCACCGACCTGCGCGTGCGCGACCTCTCCGTCGCGGGCGCCAACCTCGAAGAGGCCTTCCTCGACCTCACACGCCAGGCCGCCTGATCCGGCGCCCCGAGCGCGCTTCCGAAAGGACCCACCCATGCTCCGCTACGCCACCCTCGAGATCCGCCGCATGCTGCGGGAGCCCCGCTTCGCCATCTTCACGCTCGTCATCCCGGTCGTGCTCTTCCTCGTCGACGCCGGCATCTTCAAGAGCGACACCGGCCTGGGAGGCATCAGCGTCGCCGGCTACCTGATGATCAGCATGGCCGCCTACGGCGCCATCGTGGCGGCGCTCAGCGCCACCGGCGCCCGGCTGGCTCAGGAGCGCGACAACGGCTGGCTCCGACAGCTCGATGTCACCCCGCTCTCCGCGTGGTCGGTCGTCGGCGCCAAGACGCTGGCCGCCATGACCCTGACGCTGCCCGCCGTGATCCTCGTCTACCTGGTGGCCGGCCTCACGCAGGGCGTCGCCCTGCCCGGCTGGCAATGGGCGGCGCTGGTGGCCGTCAGCTGGCTCGCCTCGCTCCCCTTCGCCGCGCTGGGCGTGCTCATCGGCTCCGCCGCCAGCGTCGACACCGCGCAGCCGATGGTCACCGGCAGCATGTTCTTCCTGGCCATCTTCGGCGGCATCTTCATCCCGCTCGAGGTCTTCCCCAGGTCGCTGGCGAACGTGGCCCGGTTGCTGCCCTCCACGCAGTACACGGAGATCGGCAGGGCGGTCGCCGGCGGGCATCTGCCGGGGCTCGGCGCCGTCGCCATGCTGGCGGCCTGGACGTTGCTGCTCTGCGCCTCCGGGGCGCTGGCGTACCGGCGAGCTACCGTGAGGGCATGACCCGCCCTCGCGGCCCCCAGCCCAGCACTCTCTCGCAGGTGCCCCGCGGCCGCCTGTGGGGCGCCGCGATCGGGCTCTTCTACCTCAGCTACCCGCTGATCGATGTCGTCACCAACCTGCGGGGCGCGGCCATGGCGCTGGCCCTGGCCGCGCTGCTGGTGTTCGTGGCGGCCTACTTCGCCTGCTTCGTGGCTGGCATGTTCCTCGTTCGGCGCCGGCGGCTGCTGGCGGTCGCGGGCGTGAGCGTGATGGCGCCGCTGGCCGTGGCGATGCCGTTCGTCTACGGCGAGGCCTGGGTGGCGTTGTCGTTCTACGTGGCTATCATCCTCGCGGTGGTGCTGCCCAGGCGGCAGGCCGTGTTCGGGATCGGCTGGGTGGCGCTGTTCATCTTCGCTCAGGTGCTGCTGCTCGGGGCGGCGACGCCCGACGCCTTCCTCAACGCCATCGCGGCCGCCGGCGTGGGCGGCCTCATGCTCGGCTTCATCCACAACCGGCGGCTGGTGGGCCAGCTCCGCCGGGCCCAGGACGAGGTGGCGCGCCTGGCGGTGGCCGAGGAGCGGCTGCGCATCGCGCGCGACCTCCACGACCTGCTCGGTCACACACTGTCGCTGGTGGCGCTCAAGAGCGAGCTCGCCCAGCGCCTCTCGGAATCCGACCCCAGGGGCGCCGCGCGCGAGATCGCCGACGTGGAGAGCGTGGCCCGCAAGGCCCTGGCGGAGGTGCGCGAGGCGGTCACCGGATACCGCCGCCAGGGGCTCGAGGTCGAGCTCGACGGGGCCCGCTCCACGCTGGCGGCGGCCGGCGTGGAGGCGGTGGTGCGAGCCTCGGCCGAGCCGCTACCGCCCGCCGTCGACGAGCTGTTCGCCTGGGCCGTGCGGGAGGCCGTCACCAACGTCGTCCGGCACGCCGGGGCGAAGCGCTGCGAGATCGCCACGGACCGCGCGCGCGGGTCCTTCCGTCTGCGGGTGGTCGACGACGGTGCCGGCGCGGCCGCCGGTGCGGCGAGCCGCGACGCGGGGGGTAGCGGGCTGGCGGGCCTGGCCGAGCGGGCCGCCGAGGCGGGGGGCAGCCTGCGCCACGGGCGCGGGCCCGGGGGCGGGTTCGAGCTCGAGCTGCGCGTGCCGATTCCCGAGCCGGCGGCCACCAAGGATGACGCGGGCGCGACCGGCCGCGCCAGCGCTCACCTCACACGCGCGCCGTAGGCGTTCGGCCCCTGGCTTCCCGGCACCAGCAGCAGCACCACGCCCAGCACCACGTTGGCGTACGGCACGAACGCCAGCAGGTACCACCAGCCGGTGCGGCCCAGGTCGTGCAGGCGCCGGACGCCGTAGGAGACGGTGCCGACGAAGAACACCAGCATCAGCACGATGTAGAGGCCGAGCGCGCCGCGCGAGCCCCCGGCCAGCACGGTCACCAGGAAGATCACCAGGGCCCAGATGATGCCGTAGCCGAAGTACTGCAGCCGGCCGATGCGACCATCGAACCTGAACGGGTTGAACTCCTCCATGGTCCCTCCTTCGCGGCGTTCTCACGATCACACGCCGTGCGGGGCCCGGGGCACAGTGGTGGCGTTCACATGCGCGGCGGGGCCGGGCCGCACCCGACCGGGCCGGCCGCCGTTCGCGCGGCGCCGGGGCCTGGGTGCGCGCCGCTAGCGCGAGGGCGGCGCGGCCCGCTATCGTGGTGAGAGGCCGGCGCGCGGGAGCGCACGGCCGCCACGCTAGCGAGCGCCGGTCGCGGCCGAAGACAGAGGCGGCCCCGGCGTCCCACCCCACCCCGCCCACTCGCCCGAAGAGGTGCCTCGACTGATGGGTTCAAGACTCGCTCGCGCGCTCGGCCAGGGCTTCCTGGGCCGCTCGCCTCGCTGGTACAAGCTCACCATCGTGGCGTTCCTGATCGTCGACCCGCTCATCTTCTTCCTCGGAGGGCCGCACGCCGGCTTCGTGGCCGGCTGGGCGGTGCTGGTGGAGTTCATCTTCACGCTGGTCATGGCGCTGCGGTGCTACCCGCTGCAGCCCGGCGGCCTGCTCGCCATCGAGGCGATCGCCATCGGCATGGCGAGCCCCGATGCGGTCTACCAGGAGGCGCTCACCAACTTCCCGGTGATCCTGCTGCTGGTCTTCATGGTGGCGGGCATCACCTTCCTGCGCGACATGCTCCTGTTCGTGTTCACCAGGTTGCTGATCGGGATCCGCTCGAAGGTGCTGCTGTCGCTGGCGTTCATGTTCGCCGCGGCCTTCCTGTCGGCGTTCCTGGACGCCCTGACAGTGGCGGCGGTCATCATCACCGTGGCGCTGGGCTTCTACGGCGTGTACCACAAGGTGGCGTCGGGCAAGGGCTTCGACGACGAGCACGATCACCGTGACGACACTCTGGTGCACGACTTCCGCGAGGGCGACCTGGCTCGCTTCCGGGCGTTCCTCCGCAGCCTGATGATGCACTCGGTGGTCGGCACCGCTCTGGGCGGAGTGACCACCATGGTGGGGGAGCCGCAGAACCTGCTGATCGCACGCATGGCCGGCTGGAGCTTCGGGCAGTTCTTCACGGAGGTGGCGCCGGTATCGATCCCCGTGGTGGTGGTGGGCCTGCTCGCTTGCGTGGTGCTCGAGCGCGCGGGCCGGTTCGGCTACGGGCAGGAGCTGCCGGGCTCGGTGCGGGAGATACTCGAGGACTTCGAGCGGCGCGAGTCCACCCGGCGCGACGGCGCCGGCGTGCTGCGCATCGTGGTGCAGGCCGTGGTCGCGGTGCTCCTCATCGCCGGGCTGGCGTTCCATGTCGCCGAGGTGGGCCTGATCGGCCTGGCGGTGATCATCGTGGCGACGGCGTTCACCGGCATCACCGAGGAGAGCCGTTTGGGCCACGCCTTCCACGAGGCGCTGCCGTTCACGGCGCTGCTGGTGGTGTTCTTCGCGGTGGTAGCGGTCATCCACGAGCAGCACCTGTTCGCGCCCGTGCTCGATCTGGTGCTGTCGTTCACCGGCCGCGCTCAGCTGGCGGTGATGTTCGGCGCCAGCGGCGTGCTCTCGATGATCAGCGACAACGTCTTCGTGGCCACCGTCTACGTCAGCGGCATCAAGTCCGCGCTCGAGTCCGGCCTCATCTCGACCGCGCAGTTCAACAACCTGGCGGTGACGATCAACACCTCCACCAACATTCCCAGCGTCGCCACCCCCAACGGTCAGGTGGCTTTCCTGTTCCTGCTCACCTCGGGGCTGGCTCCGCTCATCCGGCTCGGCTACGGCCGCATGGTGTGGATGGCGCTGCCGTACACGGTGGTGCTGTCCATCACCGCACTGGCGGCGAAGCTCACGCTGCTGTAGCTGCCGCCCCGGTCGGAGAGCCTATCGCTTCGTCAGGCTCGCCCGAACCACTCGGCCAGCGGCAGCCGCGCGGCGAGCGCGGAGAAGTCGCCGCGGTCGCGGATCGCCGTCGCCGCCTCGGCCATCGCCCAGGCTGCCACCCAGGTGAGCGCGCCGCCGACGCTTACGCGCTGCGCGCCCGCGGTGACGAGATCCGCGAACGACAGCGCGGGCCGCGCCAGCACGTTCACGGGCCGCGACACGGCGGCGCAGAGCTCGCGGATCTGCTCGATGTCGGCCAACCCCGGAGCGTAGAGCACGTCGGCGCCGGCAGCCTCGAAGGCCTGCAGGCGGGCGATGGTGTCGTCGAGGTCGGGGTTGCCGTGCAGGTGGTTCTCGGCCCGGGCGGTCAGGGTGAACGGGAACGGCAGCGCGCGAGCCGCCTCCACCGCCGCGGCGACGCGTTCGGCTGCCCGATCGCGGGCGTAGAGGCTGCGCGTGGCGCCGTCCCAGTCCTCGATCGAGCCTCCCACGGCGCCGCTCGCGGCGATGCGGACGACGGCCGCCGCGGCCTGCGCGGGGTCGGCCCCGTAGCCGTTCTCCAGGTCCGCGCTGACCGGCAGGTCGGTAGCGCGAGACAGGAGCTCCACGTGGGCCGCCACCTCGTCCAGGGTGGCGGAACCGTCGAGGCGCCCGAGGCTGAAGGCGAAGCCGGAGCTGGTAGTGGCCAGCGCGCGGAACCCGAGCGCCTCCAGCACGCGCGCGGAGCCGGCGTCCCAGGGGTTGGGGATCACGAACGGCTCGCCGGCGTGAAGCGCGCGGAACGCCTCGGCCTTCTCTCGTTGGCTGCTCATGGGCCCTCCGATCGATCGGTCACGGCGACGTCCCGCCGCGCCCCTACCAGCCCTGCCGCTGGCGCAGGCGGGCTCGGGCGTGCGGTTCCCGCCATGGTAGTCGATGGCGGCCGCCCGGCTGACGGGCGTGCCGTCGACCACTATGCTGTCGAGGTGGAAGATCGCGAGCGCATGTTCGACGCCTGGGCGCCCAGCTACGACGAGGAGGTCTCGGCCAACGCCGGGTTCCCGTTCGAGGGCTACGACCGCACCCTGGCCGAGGTGGAGAGGCTGGCAGACGTCCCGTCCCCTGCCCGCATCCTGGAGATCGGCGTCGGCACCGGCACCTTGACCGCGCGGCTGGCGCGGCCGGGACGCGAGCTGGTCGGGGTGGACTTCTCGGCCGCCATGCTGACCAGAGCGCGCCAGAGGGCGCCGGACGCGCGGCTGCTACGGGTGGACGTGCTGGGCGCCTGGCCGCGGGAGCTGGATGGCCAGCGGTTCGACAGGATCGTGTCGACGTACGCCTTCCACGAGTTCCCCGACGAGCGCAAGCTGGCGCTGCTGCGCGCCCTGCGCACGTCACGGCTTGCGCCCAGCGGTGCGGTGGTGATCGGCGACATCGCCTTCGCCTCGGTTACCGAGCGCGAGCGCCAGCGCGCCAGGTGGCGCGACGTGTGGGACGACGAGGACTACTGGATCGTCGACGACATCGTTCCCCGGCTCCGCGCCGACGGGTGGCACGTCGACTTCAGGCCGACGTCGTTCTGCGCGGGTGTGTTCGCATTCACGCATGCGGCTGGGGGCGAGGGTAGCTAGCTGCCTGCCGGCTCGCCGGCGTGCCCACCGATGCGGTAACACAGCGGCCGTCTCGCTGGCGGTGCGCCACGCCGCAGCCCAGCCGCACCTTGCACACCACTCCAGCGGGCACGCCGCCGCGTAGAGTGAGTGGGTTGCCCGAGGCCCTCCGACCCATGCCGCGCTTCTCCACCCGCACCCTGCTCACGGCTCTCGCCTTCCTGGCCTTCGTCGGCCTCGGCCTGCCGGAGGGCCTGCGCGGCGTGGCGTGGCCGTCGATCCGCGCCGGCTTCGGCGTTCCCATCGACGCGCTCGGGGTGCTCGTCGGCTTCACCACCGCGGGCTACCTCGCCTCCAGCTTCCTGAGCGGCTGGATCCTCCGCGCCGTGCCCCTCGGCACAGTGCTGTCGCTGTCGACGACGGCTGCCGCGGTCGGCCTGCTCGGCTACGCGCTGGCGCCCCTGTGGTGGCTCATGGTCGTGCTCTCGTTCCTCGCCGGCCTGGGCGGAGGAGCGGTGGATGCGGGCCTGAACGCCTACGGCTCTACCCACTTCACGCCACGCATCCTCAACTGGCTGCATGCGTTCTTCGGGCTCGGCACCACCCTCGGACCGATGATCGCCACCGCGGTGCTACAGGCGGGGCTCGCCTGGCGCTGGAGCTACGGCGTGGTGGGAGCGGCGCAGGCACTGCTGGCCGTGGCGCTGTTCGCGACGCGCGGGCGCTGGGGCGAGGTGCCGGCGCTCGATTCCGAGGGGGTCGCGCCGACGCTCGCCGCGCGCGCACGCCTCACCCTGGTGCGCCCGGTCGTGTGGCTGGGCATGGCGGTCTTCTTCCTCTACGTGGGGATGGAGTCCGGGCTGGGGGCGTGGAGCTACTCCCTGCTCACGCTCGGGCGAGGCGTGCCCGAGGCGACGGCGGGCCTCGTCGTGGGCTTGTACTGGGGCAGCCTCATGGTCGGGCGCGTGCTCTTCGGCATCGTCGCGGACCGCGTGGCGCTGGTGGCGGCCCTGCGGCTGTGCCTGCTCGCGGTGATCGGCGGCGCCCTGCTGTTCTGGCTGGATCCGAGCCGCGCGCTCTCCTTCGCCGGCCTGCTGGTCGTGGGGCTGGCCCAGGCGCCGATCTTCGCCTCGCTCGTCAGCCTCACGCCGCCGAGGGTGGGCGCGGCGCACGCCGACAGCGCCATCGGCTTCCAGGTCGCGGCCGGCGGCCTGGGCGGCGCCATCATCACGGGCGTCGTCGGCGTCCTCGCGCGAGCGGCCGGGCTGGAGGCGGTGGGCCTGGCCTTCGTCACGCTCGCGCTGGCGCTGCTGGCTTGCTACGAGCTGGTTGCGCGCGCGACGCCGAAGGCGCGCCGCTGGGTCGGCGGCGGATCCGCCGCGTCCCCGCCGCCCGGGGCCGCCTCTGGCTGATGTGGCGCGGGCCGCTCGGCTAGCCGGCCGCGCTGCGCGTACGGCGGGGCAGCCAGGTCGCGGCGAGCGTGACGAGCAGGCTCACCACCAGGACGAGCCAGAGGCTGCCGGTGGTCGACGCGGGGACGTGCTCTCCTGCCAGGACGTGCAGCAGCGTTCGCGCGCCGTACGGGCCGGGCGTGAAGCGCGCCAGCCAGTCGTAGAAGCCCGGAAGCAGCGCCTGCGGCATGATCACGCCCGCCACGATGATCTGGAAGGGCAGTGCGACGGCCGCCAGCACGATGCCCAACCTGCCCAGCAGACGCACCAGCGCCGCCACGAACAGCAGCATCGCCCAGTAGGCGACGGCGAGCGCCCACCACGACGCCACCGCGCCCAGGGGCAGGGTCTGCCCGAAGAGCGCGAGCAGGCCGAGGGTCACCACCGGCAGAACCGCCGCGACGATCACCATGGTGAGCTGCAGCCCCACGAAGACCGCCCAGCGGCCCTCCGTGGCAGGGGTGAGCCACAGCAGCGCCACGGCGCCCACCGCGCCGCCGAAGCCGAGGAGGATGACGAACAGCGGCACGATCGCCTGGAGCGGGTTCGCGGTCGCGGCGGCGGCTCCCAGATCTGCCGTGACGGGGGAGCGGGGGAGCGACTGGATGGCTCCTTCCAGGTTGGTAGCGATCTGCTGGGCAGCCTGGGCGGGGAGCGGGGTGTTGCGCAGGCCGGCCGAGGCTCCCTGTGCGATCGCGTGCTGCGCGTTGGCGAAGGCCACGGTATTGAGCTGCTCGGTCATCGACTGGGCGACCTGCGTCATCAGCTGCTTGGTCATCAACGCAGCCGCCGGGTCGATCTCGTAGCGCACGCTGGCGTGGCCCGCCTGGAGGGACGACGTGAAGTCCGCCGGGAAGGCCACCACCATCTGCGCGCTGCCGCCTGAAAGGGTCGCCTCGGCCTCGGCCAGGGATGCGGGCCGGTCGACGGTGAAGGGCAGCTTGGCAGCGACCTGGTCGGCTATCTGCCGTCCCATCCCCGGGTCGGCGCTGACGATGGCGATGTGCAGCCTGTGGACGCGCCCCTCCGAGCCCTGGACGGCGGGCAGCATGATCAGGAAGAACGCGAGCTGCACCACGATGGGCAGGGCGATCGCCAGCCACACCCGGGGCCGGCTTAGGTAGCTGAAGACTTGTGTCATGGTCCCCTCCTGGGGTCGACGGGCTCAGGCACCGTCGACGCCCTTCCTGGCCTTGAGGCCGAGGTAGAGCACGTCGAAGACGGCGCGCTTGCGCTCCTCCACGAAGCGCGCCCTGTCGAAGCCGTCGTCCGGGCGAACGCTCCCGGCGATACCCCGGACGATCGGCTCGGCGAGGAAGAAGTACAGGCAGCTCGCAACCAGCGTCACCAGGAACTGGAGTGGGTCGGTCGCCACGATCCGCCCGGCCTGGTGCTCGCTCCGGAGGAGCGCGCCCATCCGCTGAGGGAACGACACCTCCGGCCCGGTCAGGGTCGCCGTCAGCGCTTCGGCGCCGACGCTGCCGCCATGGCTGATCTCCTGCATGACGAACATGGCCACGTGCGGGTTGGCCGCGACGTAGTCCATGAACACCGAGATGAAGCGGCGGAGCGTCTCCTCGAAGGAGGCCGAGGTGGACAGCGCGGCGTCGACCTGCCCCACGAGCTCGGCGGTTGCCCTGGCGAGGACGCGGCGGTAGAGGGCGTCCTTGGACCTGAAGTAGTAGTGCAGCGACGCCTTGCTGACGCCGGCGCGGTCGGCGATCAGCTGCATGCGGGCACCCCCGTAGCCGCGCTCCGTGAACACCGCCTCGGCCGCTTCGAGGATCTGCTCCTCTCTCGGCATCTCCGCGTTGTCGGTCATGCTGCGTCCTCTCGATGGGTTGACCAGACGGTCTGACTATATGGTTTGACCAAACGGTCAAGTCCTGTCGCCCTAGCCTAGCCGCCGGTGCGACCGCCGTCAAGGGCCACCCGCGGGCAGGGGGCGACGTGCCAGGGGCGACGTCCCGGCGGCGACCCGTCGGCGACCCGTCGGCGACGGCCCGCCGCCGACAGGCAGCAGGAGCCGGCTTGACAAGGCGTGGTGGATCGTCGAGCCTTGACAGCGGATGGACGGTCCGGCGCAGGCAACGAGCGGCGACGCCTCCGCCTGCTTCCCGGTGTCGGTCAAGGCCGTCATCGTCCGAGCCGGCCGCGTGATCCTGCTGAACAACGAGCGGGACGAGTGGGAGTTGCCCGGCGGCAAGCTCGAGGTCGGCGAGGATCCGGCGCGATGCGTGGAGCGGGAGGTTCACGAGGAGCTCGACCTCGAGGTCCGCGCCGATCGCCTCCTGGACCTGTGGCAGTTCCACATCGCCCACGGCGTCGACGTGGTGGTCGCGGTCTTCGACTGCGCCGAGCTCGACCGCTCCCGCGTTCCCCGACTGAGCCAGGAGCACAGGCGGCTCGGCTGGTTCGACGGCGACGCCGTCACCGGACTACCTGTGCCCGAGGGCTACAAGCGGTCGATCGAGGCGGCCCTGCGTGACGGCGCCGAGTGGCCATCAGCTCGATTCGTTCCCAGCCAGGGCGATGCCGGCCAACGGCGCCTGACGCGGCGGCGTCGAACCCCAAGGCTGCGACTACGTCGGGGACGACCTGCGCCTCGACATTCTCCCTGCCGCCGAGGTGGGCGTGCACGCCATCTGGCTCGACAGGCGCGGCAGGGCGGCAGCCGCGCACGGCGACATTCCGACGGTGGCGACGCTACGCGACCTGCACGGCCTTCCGTCGCCGCGCCGGCGCCTGGCTAGGTACCGTTCTCGTAGCGCTTGAGGACCAGGCCGAAGAGCAGCACGTAGGCGAGCTGCAGACCCGACGAGATGAAGAAGGGGAGGGCGAGCAGCCCCATCCCCATGAGCCAGCCCCCCACGGCCGATCCGGCCGCCGACGGCAGGCGGAACGACAGGGCGCTCAGGCTCCCCGCCAGCCCGCGGCGCTGGTCGCGCACCAGGCCCATGCTGAACGCCTGCCGGGCGCCGGCGGTGCCGCGGTTGAGGATCGCCCGGACGGCGTAGAGGCCGGCCGCCCAGGCATACGCCGGCATCAGGGGCATGGCGACCAGGGTGACCACGCCGACGGTTCGCGGCATCACGATGGAGCGGGTCACGCCGACGCGGGCGCCCATCTCGCCGGTGAGCACCGACGACAGCGCGGCCAGCAGGAACGTCAGGGCGTACACGGAGCCGATCGCGCCGGGCCCGGCCCCGAAGCGCACGGCGAACCAGTAGGGGAGCAGGGGACCGATGAGGCCGATGCCGACGGCGTTGACGGAGTTGATGGTGGTCCACAACGTCAGCGCAACGTTCTCGCGCCGCTGCACGCCGGCGGGCGCGCTCGCCTGCGCGCGCGCCCTTCCCGCGGCGCTGCGGCGCCGCTCGCTGGACGCCGGCCGGCCGCGGTCGGCGCCCGCCGCACCGGAGATGGCACCGGTGGGACCGAGTGCGGCGTCGGCCGCCGGGCCGCCGGGCGAGGCCGCGCCACTCGCGAGCCGTTGCGACTCGGGGAGGACCGGGGCCCCGTCCGCCTCCTCGTCCGCGTCCTGCGCGCCGGGCCGCGGCGACTCCCGCAGTCGCGCGATGATCACCGTGGAGAGCAGCGCGATGACGAAGTTGAGGACGAACAGCGGCTCGTACGCCGAGGGCCCGGGCAGCAGCCTCGCGAAGAGCGGAACGGCCGAGCCGAAGATCGTGCCGAGCCCCATGCCGAAGAAGCCCACGCCGGCGTTGAGGCTGAACACCTGACTGCGCGCCCGCTGGCCCACGCGCGCGGCCAGCCAGGCTTGCTCGACCGGCGCGAACGGCCCGGCCGACCCGTTGGCGCCGCGACCGTAGCTGAGCAGCAAGGCGGCCAGCACCAGCACCCACGAGTGAGGGGACAGCACGACGGCCAGCGCGCCCACGGCCAGGGCGAGCTGGTAGCCCATCAGGAACGGGCGCCGGCCGAAGCGATCGCTCAGCATGCCGCCGGCGAGGAGCAGCGCCGCCCCGACGAAGCCGGACGCTCCCAGGAGCAGGCCGATGCCCGTCGCGCCCCAGCCCAGCGCCTTGAGGTAGAGCACGAAGTCCACGACCAGCGCGCCCTGCGCCATGCTGCGAAGGAAGCGCGCCCAGATGAGGCCGCGCGCCACGGCGTCCACTTGACGCCAGCCGCGAGGGGTGAAGGGCGGCGCGCCGGCTTGCGCGCCGCTCGCAGGATCGGTTGGGTGGGATGGTGACCTCGTGACGTGCGCTCCTTCAAGCGGGCCGACGTGACCGGGCTCGCGAGAAACGTTCCATTGTAAACGATGTTGCGGGCGGTGCCGTGTCTGCTAGGGACGACCGTTGCCCGGTCCGGCCGGCGACCGACCTGCGCGCGCCGTCGACCGTGACTACTGGTGGGGCTCCGGCGGGCCCGCCGCCGCGCGCAGGCGCTCGGCGAGCTCGGCCACCGCCGCTCGCAGCTCGGGTCCGCCGATGACCCTGAAGGGGAACGGCATGGCGGACAGCCACTCGCCCGCCACCATCGCGGGGTTGTTGGTCGTGCCCCGCAACACGCAGCCCCGGCCGTCGGCCACCAGCCGGCCCATGGGCGCGGCGATGTACGGCGCGACGTCCTGGTACGGAGCGTCGAAGGCCACGTGCGTCTCGAGCGGCCAGCCCCGGCCCAGGTGGTCCTCCAGGAAGGCGACCGGGTCCAGGTCGGCGGGTGGCTCCACCACGACATCGAGCTCCGTGACGGCGGCGATGCGGTCGACGCGGTAGGTCCGCGTGGCGCCGGCGTAGCGCGAGAAGCCGAGGAGGTACCAGCGCCCTCGCCGCACCACCACCGCCCACGGGTCGACCTCGATGTCCCGCAGCGACCCCGAGGCGCTCCGGTACGAGATCCGGACGCGCCGCTGGGAAGCGATCGCGGCCACCGCCGCGCTGGTGACGGCCGGGTCGGGTCTGGCCGCGCGGGGGTCGGCGGCCGCCAGGGCGTGGCTGCGCATGCGCTCGGCCTGGCGGCCGATGGAGCCTGGCAAGGAGCGGATGAGCTTGCCCAGCGCGGCGCCCGCCGGGTCGGTCGCGTCCGCCGCTGCATGATGCCCGTCGAGCACGGCCATCACCAGGCTCAGGGCCTCGCCCGCAGTGAACTGGATGGGCGGTTGCCTGGCGCCACGCCCGAGCCGGTAGCCGCCATGGCGCCCGGGCGACGAGTCCACGGGGATGCCGGCCTCGCGCAGGATCTGGATGTAGCGGCGGACCGCGCGGTCGCTCACGCCGAGCGACATCGCCAGCGCATCGGCCGAGATCCCTGGCCGCAGCTGCAGCAGCTCGAGCGTGCGGAGGGCCTTGGCGGTGGGGCTGGCCTCGGGAAGTGCCATGCCTCTCAGTCTAGCCGCTATGCGGAAGTAGAACGTCCGGGATCTTCGCTAGAATCCCCGGCATGGACATCCTGCTCATAGCCGGCCTGTGGTTGAAACGCAACGTCTGGAGCGGCACCGTCGATGCCCTGGAGCGCCTCGGCCATTCGCCGCGCGCCGTGGCCCTCCCGGGCGCCGACGACGGCTCCAGCGCCGCCACCCTCGACGATCAGGTCGCGGCGGTGGTCGCCGAGATCGACGGGGCCAGCCGCCCGATGGTGGTGGGCCACTCGGCGGCCTGCACGCTGGCGTGGATCGCGGCGGACCGCAGGCCGAGTGCGATCGCGTCGGTGGCCTTGATCGGAGGGTTCCCTGGCGGTGAGGATCGGGCGTACGCGGACTTCTTCCCCATCGTCGACGGCGTCATGCCGTTCCCCGGTTGGGAGCCCTTCGAGGGCGCCGATGCCGCCGACCTGGACGGGCCGGCTCGCGAGCGGTTCGCTTCGGAGGCCGTCCCCGTGCCGGGCGCCGTCGCGCGTGGCCGGGTCGACCTGCACGACGAGCGCCGCTTCGACGTGCCCGTCGAGGTGATCTGCCCCGAGTTCACGCCGGAGCAGGCGAAGGCGTGGGTGAATGCCGGCGACGTTCCGGAGCTGGCCAGCGCCAGGCACGTCTCGTACGTCGACATCGCTACCGGCCACTGGCCGATGATCACGCAGCCAGAGGCGCTGGCCAGCGTCCTCGATGCGGCCGCCAGGAAGGTCTGAGGCGCCATGGGCTACACCGTGGCCGAGCTGAGCCCCGCCACCTGGGACGCCTTTGCGGAGCTCGTCGAGCGCAACAACGGCATCTTCGGCGGCTGCTGGTGCATCGGCTTCCACCTCACCTCGCGGCATCAGTACGACGACCACCGCGCCGCCAAGGAGGAGCTGGTGAGGACCGACCGGGCGCACGCGGCGCTGGTCTTCGACCAGGACGGCCTGGCCCAGGGGTGGTGCCAGTACGGCAGCCCGGAGGAGCTCCCCGGCATCAAGCACCGCCGCAGGTACGACCAGGATCCTCCGCCGCTCCCGGACTGGCGCATCACCTGCTTCTGGGTGGACAAGAAGCACCGCGGGCAGGGGATCGCGCGGGCCGCACTGGGCGGCGCGCTGGAGCAGATCGCCAGGCGTGGCGGCGGGCTGGTGGAGGCGATCTCCGAGGTGACGGTGGGCAGGAACGCCCAGGGGCGGTTCCTCTTCAGCGCGACCGTCGAGCTGTTCGAGGACCACGGCTTCACGCGCGTGCGGCAGGTCGGCAAGCACGCCTGGATCGTGAGCCGGAGGCTCGAGCCGGCCTGAGGGCGCCCGCTCGATTCCGGCACAAGCGCGACGGCGTCGGACCGAGACGGCGGCTGGAAGCCGAGCATGGCGGTGGCCGGAGCCTCTTCCGCGTGCTCAAGCTTCCTCGCTTGCGCTCGCGGGGCCGCCGTCCTGCCGCCCCGCGCTTCTCAGCGTCTTCGAGTACAGGCCGGCGACCCCCACGGCCGTGCACGCCAACCCGGACATCGCGATGAGGGCCGTGGACGGCAGGAAGGTCAGCATCGCGCCGCCCAGGGCGATGCCCAGCGGGGCGCCACTGATCAGCAGCGTCGAGCGCGCGCCGAACACCCGCCCGAGCTGACCGCGCGGAACGCGTCGTTGCAGGAGCGTTGTCTCCAACGGCGTGTACGGCCCCCAAACAAGACCCCCGAGGGCGAGGAACGCGGCGGCCCAACCGATCTGACGGATGCCGACGAGCGGGAGCAGGCACACGCCCCACAACGCCGCGATTGCCGGCAATGCCCGCCCGACGGGCACGCGCCGCGACAGGAATCGGCTGAGCGATGTACCGACCAGCATCCCCACACCGAGTGCTGTCCACAGCAGCCCGAACCCCTGCGGGCCGGCCTCGAGCACGCGGGCGCTGTACGCCGGCATCGCCGCCTCCAACGGGCCGTACGAGAAGAAGAAGACCAGCGATAGCAGCGTCGTCGCCCGGACGATGCGGGAGCTCCACAGTTGCCGCCATCCGAACCGCTCTGCCAGCGATGAGGACGGCGGCATGGCCGATCTTGGGAGTCTGGGCAGTGACGCGGACACCGCCGCCATGAGCACGAAGGAGGCTGCGTCGACGAGCAACACGACCGGTCCGCCGACCACGGCGATCAGCGCGCCCGCCAGTGCGGGCCCCACGACCACCGCGAGGCTGGCGGCCAGTGACACCAGCGTGTTCGCGGTATCCAGCTCCTCGTCACCAACGAGCTCCGGCAGCATCACGCGGCCACCAACGCGCGTCGCGGGCTCGAGTGCGCCGGCCGCCGCCGCCAACCCGATGATCAGCCACAGCGGCAGCGCTTCCCACGCATACAGGGTCGGGAAGGCCACGAACACGACGGCGCGGAGCACGTTGTCAGCGGTCATTACCAGCCGCGGCTGCAAGCGGTCTGCCAGCGAACCCAGAAATGCGCCCGTTGCCACGGCAGGGAGCTCCAACGCCAGCAGGACGCCGGCCGCCGCCGAGGCCGACCCCGAGACTTGCAGCACGAACCAGGGCAAGGCCACCCACGCCATGACGTCCCCCACCTCGGAAACCAGGCCGGCAGCCCAGAGGCGCCCGAACGCCGATCGGCGGAACGCGAGCCCCAACCCGGCAACCTTCACGTCCGGCATGGCGTCCAGCCTACGGCAAGCCGCCCGCCTGCGCGGCACCGCCCCGGGCCGGAGGCGCTGCGCGACGATCATCGAGACCGGGTCGGTCGGGCAAGACCTTCTGGTACACGGTCTGTGCGCGTCGGATTGGACTCGGACGCTGCTATGGTGGCACGCGAATGACGGATGAGCGCGTGGAGGGCTGGGGTCTTCCCTCATACTGGCTGCCCCGGCCTCGGCCGACGGGTTGGGGGGTGCTCGAGGGGAGACTCCGTCGCTTCACCGAGGGCAACGTGGTCAACGGCGCCGGCGGCTGGCTGCCGGCGCCGCTTCCTTGTCCCGCATGGGCATACCTGACCTGGCTCGGCGAGGAGGCCGGGTTGATGCTCCACGGGAGTCGCGATCCGGCGATCGATGTGTTCGTGCCGAGGACTCCCAGCGACCATTCGCCGGACACGTTCAGCAAGCAGCGCGCGGTCTTCGCCACCACCGATGGCATCTGGGCGATCTTCTACGCGATCCTCGAGCGGAGCTCGGGACGCTTCGGCTTCCTGAACGCCGCCCCGCGGTTCGGCGCCGGCGACGGCCGCTGGTCGCCTACGCACTACTACTTCTCGCTGTCGCACTCGGCTCCTGCCGAGCCCTGGGGCAGCGGCGCCGTCTACCTCCTCCCGCGAGACGGGTTCCGGCAGCAGCCACCCGGGCGCATCGGCGACAGGCCCGTGCTCGAGCCGCACTTCGCGCGCCAGGCGCCAGTGCGCCCGCTCGCCAAGCTGCGTGTGGGCCCGCGGGACTTCCCCTTCCTGGGCCACGTCGCTCGCCACGATCGCGAGCGCGTCGATGCGTGCTCGCTGGACGACCCCTACGGGTTTCCGTGGCGGGAGTCGTGACGCGGTCGTCGGCGGAGCACGACGGCGCCGCTCGGACCGTGGCGGGGGCCCTGAGCGCATGGGGGCGCTTCCGCATCGTGCGCCGGTTGCTCGGGGGGAACCGCGCGAGCGTGTTCCTGGTCGTGCGGGATTCGGGCGCCGCGGGCATGGGGAATGACGACGGCGCGCGCTTCGTCGCCAAGACCACGGCCCGGCGTCCCGAGGCGGTGGGTTGGGCTGCTGCGGTCGCCGAGCGGGCTCGGGGGGCGGGGCTCGCCGCCTCGGGGTACCTGGCGACGCCGGACGGCCGCTGGGCGGTTGGCGGGGTCACCCTTCAGGCCTTCGTCGCGGGTCGGCCGGCAACCGTCGTTGAGCGGCGCGCGGCGCTGCCTCGCTTGCGAGCGTTCCATGACGCCACGGTGGGCATGCGCCAGCGGCCGGGATTCGCCAGCAGCACGGCTCTCCTGCGCAGGAGGCACGGGGGCGACGTGGACCTGGACGCGATGCCGGAAGGGCTGGTGCGCCTGTGCCGGAACGCCTGGCGGCCGCTCCAGGGGCGGCCGCGAGCGGCGATCCATGGCGACCTGAACGCGGACAACGTCTTGGTCGACGGGCATGGCAGGATCTGCCTGCTGGATTGGGACGAGTGCCGAGTGGACGCTGCGCTGTTCGACGAGGCGGCGTGGCTCGACGATGCCAACCGGAGCGCTGCTGCCGAACCTGCGGGGCCGGGCCCGGAAGCGCGGACGACGGACGCACCGGCGGCGAACGATGAGCGTGACGATGTCCGCCGCGCTCGGCTTGCCTGGGAGGTCGCCGCGTGCTGGACCCTGGAGCCGCTGCACGCTCGAAGGGTGGCGCGTGCGCTGGGCTGGCGCGGCGGCGTGGGACGATGAGCTGGTGGCAAGGCCCGATGGGGTCGCCGTCCAGGAGCACGATGGCAGTCTCGTCCGCCGCAGTGGCGTACGCGGCTCCGTGGCGCGCTGCGATCCCGGATGTGGCGCAGGGAGCTGCTGGCTCGTCGTTCACGCCGGTCTCCCGCAGGTGGGCGTGGCGTAGGCCTGTCGTGAGTCATAGCTCGCTTCGATGATGTCGAAGCCCGTCCGGCGCTGTGGCGCTAGCTGAGCATGGCGGCTCCTCTCGCTCGGTTCGGCCATAATGCCGCATGATCGACGACCGCTGGGGGACGCGGGAGGGGGTGGGGCTTCACTGCCTCGTCCAGCAGGGGTCTGCGGATAGGGTGCCGCTGGTGTACGTGCCCGGGAGCCTGGGGAGAGCCGAGGAGTTCCGGGCTGAGATGGGGCGTCTGGCTCCGCGCGCGACGTTGGCGGTGGACAAGCGGGGCGTGGTCGAGGGCGAGAGTGCACCGGAGGTGGGCTACGCGTTCGAGGACCGCGTGGCCGACCTCGAGGCTGTGGTGGCGGACGCGGCGTTGGGTCCTGCGTGTGTGATGGCGTTCTCGTTGGGCGTGCCGGTCGCCATCAGGTACGCGGCGCGTCATCCTGGCCTGGTGCGTGGGTTGATCCTGCTGGACCATCCTGCCCGGTACCCGGCACGTGACGGCGCCTGGCTCGAGCGAGCCATCCCGTTCGCGCGAGAGCGTGGCATCCCGGAGCTACGGCTGGAGGTCTTCGAGGACGCTGGCCACGAGGTGTTCCGGCCGGACTACGAGCGCTTCATGCGCGTGATCGAGGGGTTCTTGCAGGACCTCGACGCCCGATGAGCAGCGGTGTGGACGTTCCAGCAGAATGTGCGGGTACTCCCGAATCGCGTGCTCTTCGCAGACGCCACCTCGGGGCGAACGCGGCGCACGCCCGGGCCGCCCGGCATCAGCGATGGGTCGACGGCGGCTTCTGGTCCCCGGCGCTGTGCGCCGTCCAAGTGGTGGGTACCTGCACCTGCGCACTACGCTTGCCCGCGCAACACACGCCGCCCACCAGTCCGAGTGCTAACCTGCGATACCCCCGGGGGGTGTCTCTGCCGCTGGCGACACGACCCCGGCGGGGGACATGCCCATCATGGGTGCAAGGCAGTGGAGAGGCGGCGCGGGCCGCCGGCGAGGGGGAAGACCGAGGAGGAGCGAGCATGGCGCACTACGGCATGAGCATCACGGTTCCGGGCGGCTTCGGCGAGGTGAAGGAGCGGGTGGTGGCGGCGCTCCAGGAGCAGGGCTTCGGCGTGCTCACCACCATCGACGTGCAGGCCACCCTCAAGCAGAAGCTGAATGAGGACATGGAGCGCTATGAGATCCTGGGTGCGTGCAACCCGGCGCTGGCGCACAAGGCCCTGGAGACCGACCGCGAGATCGGCCTGCTGCTGCCGTGCAACGTGGTACTGCGTGAGTCCGGCTCCGGCATCCAGGTGAGCATCCTCGACCCCGAGGAGATGTTCTCGCTGGTCGATGGCATGACGGCCGGCGAGCTGGCGCAGCTCCCGTCCGAAGCCAAGGCCAGGCTGCGGGCGGCGCTCGAGGCGATCGCGGCGGCGCCGACCCCCTGAGCGGCGGGGGGTCGCGGGACGCGGCGTGAAGCCGAGCCCCCGCCGAGAGGGCATCGGCCGGGCCGGCCGGCCCGGCGCCGCCTTCGGCGCCCGCGCTAGCGCGTCACCTGCAGGATCTGCCGCACTGCACCGAGGTGGTAGGCGCAGTGGGCGATGACGGCGAAGGCGCCGCCCACCTCCCGGTCGCTCCAGGACGTCAGCTCGAGCAGGCTGCGCTGCACGCGCTCGGCGGTCTCCACGAAGGCGGACCTGACCTCGGCCCAGGCCGCCTCGTCGACCTCGCGGACGCGCCAGCTCTCGGCCCAATCGACACGCTCGTCGCTGCCGGCCATGTAGCGCAGCGAGGTCTCCAGGTGGAAGCGGGCGTGGTCCACGTGGCCGGCGATGGTGGTGCCGCCGGGCACCAGACTGGTCGACGCCTGCTCGGCGCTGATGCTCTCGAGGGTGGGATACCAGCCGGTTCGCTGGTCCAGGTAGGCGGACCCGCCCGGCCTCTGCGGCGACGCGAAGGTCTCCTCGAGGAGGAAGCTGAGGTTGCCGTGGAACGCTTGCGACAGATCCGTGGTCGCCACGGTGCGCCTCCTGCCTGGCGCCGCGATGCGCGGGGGCGCCGGTCGATGACGAAGTATGCCTCAAAAATTAAGGCAATGTCAAGCTGGCACCGTCGCGCGAGGCGCGCGCTGTCCGGCCGGCCGGGCGGCGCCGTCGGCGGGCCGATCGGCCGCACGCTACTCCCAGCGGAAGATGCTCGCCGCGAGCGCTGTGCCGACGGCGAACAGCCCCACGAGCACGACGAGAGGGAGCCACGCTTCCGTCCACGCTCCGCCCTGCCACAGGCGCTGCAGCAGCTCGACGAGCTGCGTCAGCGGTGAGTAGCGGGCCACGCGGCGCACGTTGTCCGGCAGGACGGCGAGCGGAACCGCTGAGCCCGAGAGCATGATGAGCGGGTACACGAGCACGTTCGCCAGCACCAGGGCAGCCCCTTGCGTCGGCACCGCGGCGGCCAGCACGTAGCCCGCCGCCAGGAACGCCAGCACGCCGAGCATGACCGCGCCCACGACGGCCGCCAGGCTCCCGGAGGGCTCCGCCCCGAAGGCCACGATGCCCAACACCAGCGCCAGCACGATGCTTACCACGGCGCCGGCGAACCGCACCAGCACGTCGGCCGCGATGAAGGTGAGCGGCCGCAGCGGGGTCGCGCGGAAGCGCCGCAACGCCCCGGACTCCCGTTGCGTGACGATGTCGACCGGCACCAGCACGAAGCTGGAGATCGCCACCACGATGGCGGCGAAGCCCGCCAGGTTGGCGTCGAGGTAGCCGCGGCCGCCGAACTCCGGGCGCGCGGCGTTGCCGAAGATGAGCCCCATGATGACCGTGTAGAGCGGCGCGAAGGCGATCAGGAAGAACGCCGCCGGGGGCTCCCGGAGGGTGCGTTTGGCCTGCACTCCGAGGAGCAGCGCGAAGGCCCTCACGCTGGATGCTCCTCGCGCATCTCGCGGCCTGTGAGGGTGAGGAACACGTCCTCGAGGCTGGACTGCTCGGTGCTGAGATCCCGCGGCCACAGATCGGCGCGCGCCAGCACGCCCAGCACCTCGCCCGGGAAGCGGCTGTCGCTCCCGCGGACCGTCACGCTGCCGCCCTCCTGCTCCACGCTGGTGACGCCTGCGAGCGCCTCCAGCTCCGCCACGGGCGCACGCCCGTCCACGGTGAAGCGCAAGGTGTTCCCGGCCCCGATGGAGCGCACCAGTGCCGGCACGGTGTCGAGGGCGATGATCCTGCCGTGGTCGATGATGGCCACGCGGCCGCACAGCCGCTCGGCCTCCTCCATGACGTGCGTCGTGAGGACCACGGTCGTGCCGGCGTCACGGATGTCGCGGATCACGTCCCAGATGGCCAGGCGCGCCTGCGGGTCGAGGCCCGTCGTCAGCTCGTCCAGGAAGACCAGCTCCGGGGCGTTCACCAGCGCCAGCGCGATGAACACGCGCTGACGCTGGCCGCCGGAGAGCCTGTCGACGTACGAGCCCAGCCTGCCGCCGAGCCCCAGGCGGTCCAGCAGCGCGTGCCAGTCGACCGGATCGGGGTAGAAGGAGGCGAACAGCGCCAGCGCCTCCCCGACCTTCAGCCTCGACAACAGCGCCGAGGACTGCAGCTGCACGCCGATCCGTTGGCGGATCTCGCCCGGCCGGCGCTCCGGGTCCATGCCGAAGACCTCGACGCTGCCGCCGTCGCGGGTGCGGAGGCCCTCCAGGCACTCCATCAGGGTGGTCTTGCCGGCCCCGTTCGGGCCGATCATGCCGAAGATCTCGCCCTTGCGGACCTCCAGCGACACGCCGTCCAGCGCTTGCACGTCGCCGTAGCGCTTGCTGACGTCGGTGCAGCTAATCACGCTGGTCATCGCTCTCCTCCGCCCGGCCTCCAATCGCCTTCTGGAGCTGCTCGAGCAGCGCCGACGAGCCTCGGAGGTTGCGCATGAGCAGGTCGATGGTCGTGAGCGCCAGGCCCTGCTCGGGATCGCCGAGGACCAGCAGCTTGTCTCCCGGAGCGATCCCGAAGTCCCGGCGCGCCTGCGCAGGGATCACGACCTGGCCGCGCTCGCTCACCGTCACCGCCCCGTAGAAGCCGCGGCCGCCGGGGCCGTACGAGGGTGGGTTCCTGTCGCCGGGCATGCATCGCCTCGCTCTCCCACAACCTACACCTATACAAATCATATCATGTATGTCGTGTAAATTGAATCTCCACCATCGGGGGCGGTCAGCGTCGCCTGGCTTTCACACCCCACTCCCTTCCATTCGGTAACATCATGGCCTTGACGTGCCGCCGCACCGCACCGGCTGCGGGAGCGGGCGGCGCGACCTCACGGGGGTGGAGCGGGTGACGGGCAGGAACCTGAACCATGGCAACGACGCGCCCGCCGCGGGCGGCCGCGGCCGCCAGGGCGACGGCTACAAGTGGGTGGCGCTCTCCAACACCACGCTGGGCATCCTGATGGCCACG
>Ga0307440_1000326_pt1 | contig 23021 bp, 27 predicted proteins | sample SalMarWE160410MG_FD_202150 | JGI IMG/M metagenome (GOLD analysis project Ga0307440, IMG submission 202150) | Salt marsh sediment microbial communities from the Plum Island Ecosystem LTER, Massachusetts, United States - WE1604-10 | ecosystem: Environmental > Aquatic > Marine > Intertidal zone >...
TGGGCCAGCCACTCCGCTGTCAGCTTCTCTTGAAGATCGCCGCGGCGCCCATGCCGCCACCAATGCACATGCTCACGATGCCGTACTCGACATCGCGCCGCTTCATCTCGTGCAGCAATGTCGCCGTGAGCTTGGCGCCGGTACATCCCAGCGGGTGGCCGAGAGCGATCGCCCCACCGTTGACGTTCACCTTCTCCGGGTCGATGCCCAGCTCCCGCACGCAGTACACGGACTGGCTTGCGAAGGCCTCGTTCAGTTCGATCAACCCGATGTCGTCCAGGTTCAATCCTGCGGCCTTCAACGCTTTGGGAATGGCAACCGAAGGTCCAATACCCATGATCGCCGGGTCGACCCCTGCGACCTGGAAGGTAACGAGTTCGGCGAGCGGTTCAAAGCTCAGCTCGCTCGCACGCTCCTTCGTCATGAGTAGCTCGATGGCCGCACCGTCGGACATCTGCGACGAGTTGCCCGCAGTCGATGTCCCATTGATCTTGAACGCTGGCTTCAGCTTGGTGAGTCCCTCCAGGGTGCTCTCGCGGGGCCCGTCGTCGGTGTCGTATGTGAACTCTTTGCCGTCTGCTCGAACGGGCACCGGAATGATCTCCTCGGCAAACCTGCCGGCCTTCTGTGCTGCGACGGCCCGCCGCTGCGATTCGAGCGCGAAGCGGTCTTGCTCTTCGCGGCTGACGCTGAAGCGCTCTGCGACGTTCTCGCTGGTCATCCCCATCGATTCGTAGGCGGTTGGCATATGGTCGGCAAGCCACGGGTTCGGTGCCGGCTTGTTGCCGCCCATGGGAACCATCGTCATCGACTCGACCCCACCGGTCAGCACGATGTCCGAAAAGCCGGCAGAGATGTGCGCTGCGCCGGTCGCGAGGGTTTGCAGCCCGGAGCTGCAGAAACGGTTCATCGTCATGGCCGGTGTCTCGAACGGGATGCCTGCTCTGAGTGCGGCGATCCGGCCGACGTTCATTCCTTGCTCGCCTTCCGGCATTGCACACCCGATGATCACGTCGTCGATCGACGCTGGATCGAGTTCAGGGGTGCGCTCCAGGAAACCTTGGATGAGCAGGGCGAGTAGTTCGTCGGGCCGGGTCTCTCGGAGCGACCCTTTGTACGCTTTGCCGACCGCTGTCCGGTAGGCGTGGGTGACGACAACGCTCATGTGTTTCTCGCTTCCTTAGTTCCTCAGTGGTTTGCCGGTGGTCAGCATGTGCTGGATTCGTTCGATCGTCTTCTCCTCGTGGCACAGCTCGAGGAACACCTCGCGCTCCAGATCGAGGAGATCCTGCTCGGTGCGTTCGGTTCCCTGCGGAACGTCGCCTCCGCAGATCACGTACCCGAGTCGGTTGGCGAGGTGCTGGTCGTAGGCGCTGATGTATCCGCCGCCCCGCATGCCGTGAGCGGCCACCTCGATCGCGGCCGTCCCGTCCCTTCCCGGTACCTTCACGGTGCCCGGCCGTGGCGGTCTGTAGCCACCCTCGACGAGTGCCAGCACGTCCTTCTTGGCGGCCGCGAGCAGCGTGTCGGGGTTCAGGTGAACCTTGTCCGTCGGTCGCACGTAGCCGAGATCTCTGGCTTCTTCGGCGCTGGTCGACACGGTCCCCAAGCCGATCGTTCTGAAGATCTTCTCCATGAACGGGAACAGATTGGCGTTGACGCCGGCAGGCACGCTGCCGTAGTAGCGGAACGCCATCTCCTTGCACCCGCCGCCGGCCGGGATGAGTCCGACGCCCAACTCGACCTGTCCCAGGTAGGTCTCGGCCGACGCACGGACGAGGTCACCATGCATGACCGCCTCACAACCACCACCAAGGGCCATCCCTCTCGGTGCCACGACGACCGGACCTTTGCTGTACTTCATCTTCATGTAGGCGTTCTGGATGCCGGCGATAGCCCCTTCGAGTTCGTCCCACATGTTCGACATGGCCAGCATGCCGACGAGCCCGATGTTGGCGCCGACCGAGAAGTTGGCAGCTTCGCTTCCGACGACCAGACCGACCAGCTCGCCGCTGTCCACCTTGTCTACGGCCTTGTCGAGAATCTCAATGATCTGTGCGTCAATCGCATTCATCTTCGTGTGGAACTCGACGAGCCCGACGCCATCACCCATGTCGTAGAGGGTCGCGCCGTCGTTCTGGTCCATGACTTCGAGATCGGCGATCGTGACCATGCCTTCCATCCCAGGAGCGGGCAGGTATTCGCTCTCGGCGACGTCCCAGTAGTGGAGGACGCCGTTGCGTCGCACGTACCAGGTGCCATCCGACTCGGCGAGCATCGTGTCGACCGCCTTCGGGATCGCCATGCCTTCTTCCCGCATCCTCTTGACAGAGGCTTCGACACCGATGGCGTCCCAGGTTTCGAACGGCCCGAGTTCGTAGTTGAAGCCCCACCTGATCGCGCGGTCGATGTTGACGGCATCGTCGGCGATAACGCCGAGGAGCTCAGCGGCATAGATGCACGTCTCGGCGGTCACCTTCCAGGCAAGCTGTCCCGCAACGTCGTCGTGCCATACGACCTCGCGGACCCTGTCCCGGACGTCGTCGAGCTTCCGAGCCGCCCCGATCGAGTCGAATCGAACCTTCGGCTGAGTTTCATACTCCATCGTGTCGAGATTGAGTACGAGGATCTCCCGGTTTCCTTCGGCGTCGCGTGCCTTCTTGTAGAACCCGGCCCCGGTCTTTTCGCCGAGGTCGCCACGCTCGATGAGCGCGGTGAGCGCCGCCGGAGGTACGAAGCGACCACGCCACGGATCGTCTAGCGATCCGTCGGCGACGGTTCGCAGAACATGAGCCATCGTGTCCAGGCCAACGACGTCGGCCGTGCGGAATATGGCCGACTTGGGCCGTCCGGTTGCAGGTCCGAGGATCGTGTCGACCTCGGTGATACCCAGACCCAACTCCGCCATCCAGTGAAACACTGACGTCATACCGAACGTGCCGATCCGATTGCCGACGAAGTTCGGCGTGTCCTTGCCGTAGACAATGCCCTTTCCGAGGGTTTTCGAGCCGAAGTCGGCCATAGCAGCCAGCACGGCAGGGTCGGTGTCGACGCAAGGCACCAACTCGAGCAGATGCAGATAACGCACCGGGTTGAAGAAGTGCGTGACGAGGAAGTTCCGACGGAAGTCGTCGCTTCGTCCTTCGACCATCGACGCTACCGACAGTCCGGAGGTGTTGGACGACACGACCGTTCCCGGCGAACGGTGTTCGTCGACCAAGGCGAACACCTTCTGTTTGATGTCGAGCCGTTCGACAACCACCTCGACGATCCAATCGACCTCTCCCAGCTTGTCGATGTCGTCCTCGTAGTTGCACGGCGTCACGAATGAGGCGAAGTCCTTGCGGTAGAGCAGCGCCGGTTTCGCACGCTGCATGGATTCCAGGCCGGCGGTCGATATGCGGTTGCGCACATCGGCGAGCGTGAGGCCGCGTGCCTTCTCGGCGTCGGTTAGCTCTGCCGGAGCGATGTCGAACAGGTAAGAGGGGATCCCTGCATTTGCGAGCTGGGCGGCGATGCCCTGCCCCATCACTCCCGATCCCAGTACTGCCACTCGGCTGATGCCCATCGGTCCTCCACGATCGGATACCTCAACTCTATCTGATGCGCAGAGCATTCTGTTCGCGGCAGCAAGCAAGCGGCGGTTCGCCAAGCGAACCGCCAGTCTTCAGTCTTCAGCAAGCAGTCTGGAACCACACCAGACCGCAGGGCCAGGCGCGCCTCTCTCAGCCAACAGCCCACAGCCCACAGCCCACAGCCAGAACGCTGCCGCACACAGCCTCCTACCGCAACGCCCCCCTACGCTGCACTCACTGAGGGGCCAACAGGCCCGTGCAACGAGCCTGTTTCGGTGTCGGTCGGTACCGATGGCCTCCAGCAGGCTGTGACCGGCCTCCCGCACGCGACCTCGGACAACACGAGACACCAGGACAACGGTCTTACCGACAACCCATGACCGAAGACGGCCCGCGAAGCGGGCCTACACCACGTCCCGACCGAGATCGGAAAAGAGGGTGAACTCTGGCAGGAACGTCATCTGCACCATGCCGGTCGAGCCACTCCGATGCTTCGCGACGATCACTTCTGCCAGCCCCTTCGTATCTTGAGCCTCCGGGTGGTAGTACTCGTGACGGTAGATGAACATGACGATGTCGGCGTCCTGTTCGATTGCGCCCGACTCCCGCAGGTCGCCGAGACGGGGCCGCTTGTCTTCCCGAGACTCCAGGCTGCGGTTCAGCTGCGAAACGGCGAGGATCGGCACGTCGAGTTCTCGTGCGAGATTCTTCAACGACCGGGAGATCTCTGCGATCTCCTGCTGACGGTTCTCCCTCGCCGAACCCTGCATGAGCTGCAGGTAGTCGATGATGATCAATTCGAGGCCGTGGGCTCGTCGTAGCCGCCGGCTCTTCGCGCGAATGTCGGTGACGGTCAGCTGCGGTGAGTCGTCGATGTACACGGGGATCTGATACATCTTGGACGCTGCATGAACGACCTTCTGCCACAGCTGCGGCCCCAGCTGCCCCGTGCGCAGCTTCATCGAGTCGACTCTGCCGGTGGAACACAGCAAACGCTGCACGATTTCCTCTCTGCTCATCTCGAGTGAGAAGATCGCGACGGTGCCGCCGGTCATCGCCACGTTCGTCGCAATGTTGGACACGAGCGTGCTCTTGCCCATCGATGGTCGCGACGCCACAACGACGAGGTTGGCCGCCTGAAGGCCGCCGAGCTTCCTGTCGAGGTCTCTGAAACCGGTCGCCAGCCCGGTGAGCTCCGACCCGCGAGCCTCCATCTCTTCGATGGTCTCGAGTGCGCCGTGCAGAAGCGGGCTCATTGGTACGAGGCCGTCACCGACACGACGTTCGGCGATACGCAGCACCGTCTGCTCGGCCTGGTCCAGAACCACCGAGATCTCTTGGTCCGTCATGACGGCGAGATCACCGAGCGCCCCACCCGCCTGGATGAGTCTGCGGCGCAGGCCGTGCTCCTCCACGATTCCCGCGTAGTACTCGATGTTTGACGCCGTGGGAACCGCGTCCATCACATCGGATAGGTAGCCGGCGCCACCGATCCGATCGAGCTCGCCCCTTCGGTGCAAGGCATCGGAAACAGTCAGTGCATCGATCGGCTGGTTCGCGTTGTACAGATCGACGATCGCTTCGAAGATCGCCTGGTGCGCCGGCACGTAGAAGTCGTCCGGTTCGAGTTTGTCCATGACGAGGTTTGCCGCCTCGGCGGACAGCATGATCGCTCCCAGCACCGACTCCTCAGCCTCCCGGTTGTGAGGGGCGACGCGCATCCTTCGGACTGATCCGCTTGGCGCGGGCGAGGTGAGACGATCGGTCATGCTATGCGGGGATCACATCCAGCGAGAGTGGGAACTCCACGTCCGGGTGAAGCTTCACTCGAATCTCGTACAGGCCGATGCTCTTGATCGGCTCAGTCAGGTCAATCTGGCCCCTGTCCAACTCGACACCTGTGAACTTCTTGACACCTTCGACGACATCGGACTGGGTCACGGAGCCGAACAGTCTGCCTTCGTCACCGGCGCGTGCTGCGACCACCACTCGCGTACCGACGAGTGCCTTGGCAATCGATTCGGCTTCTTCGAACGCGCGGCGCTCCGCTTCCCTTCGAGTCCGCTGCAACGCCTCGGCGTTCTTGAGCGCGCCAGTACTCGCCTTGACGGCGAGCTGCTTCGGAAGCAGATAGTTGCGTCCATAGCCCTCGGCGACGTCGACCACGTCTCCCTTCCCGCCCAATTCGGGCACATCGGTGATGAGTATGAGCTTCATCGCTTGATGTAGGGAAGGATGGCCATTTCACGGGCGTTGCGGATCGCGCGGGCAACCTTGCGCTGATGCTGCGCGCAGTTCCCGGTCACTCGCCGTGCCCTGATCTTGGCGCGGTCGGACATGTAGTTACGGAGCAGCGCCACATCCTTGTAGTCGATGTAGTCGATCTTCTCCTTGCAGAAGTAGCAGGGTTTCGGCTTGCGCTGTCGCAGGTTCGACTGTTGCGTCCTTCGGCGCGAGTCTCTTGCTTTCTTTGCCATATGTGTCCTCTCTAGAACGGCGCTTCGTCGGGGCCGTAGTCGTCCCGAGCAACCGGCGCAGCGGGCGCCGGCTTCGAGCCACCCCAATCTCCACCGTCCCGCGCGGTCTTTGTGACCGACGCGGTCGCCCAGCGGAGGGACGGGCCGATCTCATCGATACGAAGCTCAACGACCGAACGCTTGTCACCGTCCTGGGTTTCCCACTGCCGCTGCTCGAGGCTGCCGGCGACGATCACCCGAGCGCCCTTCTGCAATGACTCGGCCGCGTTCTCGGCAGCCTCACGCCACAGGGTGCCTCCGAAGAAACTCGTCTGTTCCTGCCACTCACCGCTCTGATCACGCCATCTCCTGTTGACCGCAATCCGAATCTTGGCCATCGCGACGCCGGATGGGGTGAAGCGAAGCTCGGGGTCCTCGACGAGGTTGCCGATGAGGGTCACGTTGTTGGTCGCCATTGGAATCTCTCTCCTTGCCGCTCGTTCCACCTGCATCGTGACGTGCGGGTGGGACAGAAAACGGCGGTCACTCGTCCGGTCGGATGATCTTGTGGCGTACCACCAGGTCAGCCAGCGACAGAACCCGATCGAGATCGTCGACCACGTCGGGTTCGGCCTCGAAGCTCAGCACCGAGTAGTAGCCCTCGTGGAGATGATTGATCTCGTAGGCGAAGCGCCGCTTGCCCCACAAGTCCCGCTTCTCGACCGTCCCGCCTCGGCTGCGAAGGAACTCCTCCATCTGCTCGACGAGCTTCTGGTAATCGGTCTCGGCCAGTTCAGGCCGATGAATGGTCATCAACTCATAGCTTCGCATTCCACCTCCTTTGGACATCCGCTTCTCGCGGAAGGCCCCGCCGTTCGACGGAGCAGGGTTCGGCGATACGCCGAGGGAAGCGGTCGGAGTGTAGCCAGCACGGCGGTGTCTTCGAAAGCGAGAGTCCGGCCTGGTTTTCCCGATCTGGTCACGGAACCAGAACCGCACCGGTCGAAAGCGTCGACAACGGACCACCGGCAGGGGCTTCGACCGCCCAACGGTACGGGTCTGATGGCCCGAACGTGGGACACGGGTCGGATGTGCAGATCGGCATGCTGAGTACCTCGATGAGGGTGCCGTCGCTCCTGAAGAAGGCGATGTCGAGAGGGAGCAACGTGTCCTTCATCCAGAACCGAGTCGTTGTGACCGCCCGGAATTCGAACAACATCCCTTCGATCCCCTCGAGCGACGTGACGCCACCGAGACCTTGCGCCTGCTGGGCGCCGGTCGAGGCAACCGCGACGGTCAACGTCTTGCCGGCAAGATCGATCTGCCGGACGGGGAACCCATGCCAGTCGGTCGTTGTTGGCGACGCGCACCCTGCCGCGATCAGCAGTGCAACCAGAAGTGCCTTCATCCTCCGAGCAGCTCGCCCGCGGCTGTGCTGCTCATGTGATAGCTCTCATCGTCGCTCGGGAACGCACCCGTGCGCACATCGTCCACGTAGTGCTGCATCGCCTCGACGGCGGTCCCATAGAGGTCGGCGTAGCGGCGCACGAACTTGGCAACGTGGCCTGTGTTGAGACCGAGCAGATCGTGAAAGACGAGTACCTGCCCGTCTGTGTCGCCCCCTGCTCCGATGCCGATCGTCGGAACCGTGACCTCTTTCGTGATGATCCCCGCGAGCAGGTTCGGGATGCCTTCGAGAACGATGGAGAACACGCCCGCGTCGGCGAGTGCCAGAGCATCGGCGATGAGCTCCTTGGCGGCCGATCCGAGTTTGCCCTGCACCTTGTAGCCGCCCATCGCATGGACCGATTGCGGGGTGAGCCCGAGGTGGCCCATTACGGGTATTTCGGCGTCGATGATCGCCTCTATGACCGGGACCCGCTTGCGGCCGCCTTCGAGCTTGACCGCCTCCGCTCCGCCTTCGCGGACCAGACGGCCGGCGTTGATCACGGCGGCCTCCCCCGATACGTGGTAGCTCAGCCACGGCATGTCGCCCACGACCAGGGCGTCGGGCTTGGCTCTGCTGACCGCTGCGGTGTGATGCACCATGACGTCGATATCGACCCGCAGCGTGTCGTCGAACCCGAGGACGTTGTTCGCGAGGGAGTCTCCCACGAGGATGATGTCGACGCCGGCGGCGTCTGCGATCAGAGCACCAGGGGTGTCGTAGGCGGTGACCATCGCGAGACGTTCGCCGCCCTTTCTCTCGCGAACGATCGGAACGGTGATCTTCTCGGCCATGGGTAGCTCCTCTCTCTCCCCACCGCGACGGGTTGGGGGAACGCTCGGTGGCCGCCACAAGACTACCGCTCCAGGTCGATCATGAGACGGTAGGGTTGCGGCGGGGGTGAAGGATGTTCGAGTCGGCGCTGATTGTCGAGGTTCCCGAGGCGGAGCCTGCAGTCGGGCGATGGCGGTCGTTGCTCGACCCGGTCTCCGTGATGGGTATTCCCGCCCACATCACGATTCTCTATCCGTTCTTGGACCACGTGACCGAGCACACCTTGCGGGTTATCCAGGAAGTCGTCTCGTCGGTGTCTTCCTTCTCGTTCACACTCGACTCAGTGGCCACATGGCCCGGCGTGGTGTACCTGGCACCGACTCCCACCGATTCGTTTCGGGAGCTGACCAAACGGGTGATGGAGCGCTGGAGCGGTCTCCGTCCCTACGAGGGTAAGTTCAACGACATCGTTCCCCACCTGACGGTCGCCGAGAATGTGGACGATGAGCATCTCGCAGCAACGATCACCGACGACCTGCTCACTCACCTCCCAATCGCGGCGCGGGCGGAGGAGATCGCTCTCTGGGTGACCGACGGCGCCTCGTGGACGGCGCACACGTCGTTCCCACTGGGCAGTGGCGGCACCCCGACAGAAGCCTGAGCCGCGCGTCAGTGGTCGTCCGGACCCGTCGCGACGGCACGGTAGTGACGACGCCAGATGAGCCGATACACACCCAGCCGTTCCGGCAGAGTACGAAGTCCGGGAATGAATGGAATCAGAACGAGTACGAGTGCCAGCAGACCAACGATGCCGAGCACGATGATGTCCCCGTTGTCAGACGTGCTCGCCGGCGGGAACTGATACCAGAACGAGACGGGCAGCAGCCAGATCTGACCCGGCCAGTTCCCGAGTGTCGCCGCCATGCCCCACTGATCACCGCCGAGGCCGTCCGTAAGACCGATGTCGTCGAAGTACTTGCCGTCTGCGATGTAGAGCTGAGACCGCGTGTAGTCCATCACAAAGAAGCCCGGATGGCCTGGTACATCGTCGATCAACGCGGCATCGACCGCGCCACTCTGAGCAAGGGTCAGCATGGTGTGCAGCATCGTCGGCAGTGGTCCCGCGGCGTCGGGAGCGACCGTCGCAGCCTGCAACCCTGCCGCATCGAGAGCCTTCCCGTAGGCATCAAACCACTGGGTCCGCTGTTCCACGGTCGCCGATTGATACTCGTCAATCGCCGATCGAAGGACCGACCCATCCGTGGCGAACGTGCCGAGCGGGTCGAGCACGAGATCCCGGGAAGCATCAATCGGGGTCGTCACGCCTGCGAGGCGCTGCGGTGAGAACCATCCGAAGAGCGACTGAGCGGCATCGAGGTTGCTCGTGTAGGGCGGACCGTACGTCGCTATGTCACTCGTTCCATCCAACTGGGCAAGCGCCGTCGAAAGGAAGTCTCCCGGGTCCTGGGTGGCCCACTCCTTGAAGGTCACCGCCTGGCGTTGGGCACTGCCGAACACGAATGCAAGGCCGACCGAGAGCAGGGCCATGACGACGAAGGCGATCACGATCTCCTTCAGAAGGTCATAGGAGCGGTACTCGCCGTTCCAGTCATGGACAGGTCGAATACTCACGAGGTCACCTCCTCCCGAGCTTCTTCACCGATGGGTGGGCAGACACCCCGCAGCCTGACGAGCAGGATGTGAATGCCCACCACGAGTGCCACTGCGAGCGGAAGGACCATCACGTGCATTGTCAGAACTTGCTGCGTGTCGAGAAGGTTGAGGAACGCTCCCATGCCCGTGGCGTTGAGACCATCTTTCGCCTGCGTTGCGATCCACTGGGCCTCGAAGTTCTGCTGCGACACGTACCCCGTGAGCGCGGTGATGATCGACGCGAGCAGGGCAATCGCGCCCATCGCCCAGGTGAGTCCCCTCCTGCCGCGCCAGGTTGCCAGAAGGAACTGGGCGACTAGGTGCAGGATCATGAAGAAGAAGAACAGCTGTACCGACCACATGTGCGTGGCGTCGACGAACTTCCCGAACGACGACGTGTGCCGCCAGCCCGGCCCTCCTGCCGCCAGCACGATTCCGGAGAGGATGATCACGCCAAGGGAGGACAGCGTCGCGACCCCAAACGTATACGTCCACGATGCCACGTAGGCAGGTTCCGAGGAGGGAAGCAGCCTACTCCACGGGATGTTGTGGAGCACCCAGCGTCGAACTGAGCCCGTCCAGCCGAGACCAGGGTCGTCGACGTCAGGCGCCGTATCGGGCTCCGCAGCACGTCCCTTCGGAAATGGCAGGGCGATCGCCACGGCGAACACCATCACCATCATCAATAGGACGACGAGGTTTGCGACCGTGATCCGAAACCAACCGATCACTATCACGTGCTGAGCGCCACCCAAGTCGATCACGGCTGTCGACCTCCAGACTGCTGGATGATAGCAACCACGATGATTCGCTCGTCACGCGCCCGTGAGAGCGGTCACCACGTTCGCGTACATGCCCTGCTTGATGGAACCAAGCGTCGCGGCGTCTTTCTCGGCGAGCGACGCGGCGAGCTCGGTAGCTGCGGGGAGCACCTGTTCCTCGGGCACGGCCTGATCCACGATCCCTGCCTCGGCCGCGGCGCTCCCCCCGTAACGGCGCGCGGTGGTCATCACCGTGTGGGCGGCCTGTGGTGTCAACCGAGCTTGGATCAACGCGGCCATTCCATCAGTGAACGGGATGCGGATGTCGACCTCCGGCATCGAGAAGAAGCCCCGATCGGACCGCATCACCCGGAAGTCGTGAGAGAGCGCCCACATGGCACCGGCGGCGAAACAGTGCCCGTTGATGGCGGCGACGGTCGGTCGTGGGAACACGAGCGTCCGAGCGAGGAGCCGCTGGGTGGCCATGGCGAGCTCGACGAACGTCATATCGGCCTCGGCGCTCATCACCCAGTCGAGGTCGAGGCCGTTGGAGAAGAACTTGCCTGTTCCGGTGGTCACGAGTGCCGATCGAGGTTCGGCGGCGACCTCGTCCAACAGCTCGCCGATCTTTCTGAGAGAGGCGCTGTTGAATCGGTTGTCGTCGGCGTTCATGGTCAGTACGAACACCGCACCGTCGCGGGTCAACTCAAACCCCATGTCTTCTCCCCGTCATCGTTGGCATGGGATCTCCGCTCTCGGCCATCGTTCCGTCAGCCCACCGTCATGGACGACGTACAGATAGTTCTCGGTGTCGGCCTGTCCCTGCCAGATCTCTTCATCCTTATGGCGAACCCCGGTCGGATCGATCCCTCCGGGCGGCGAGTCGAACTCTGCATACGTCAACACGGTCCCGTCGTCTGCAGTCAATGTACCGAGCTGCCCTTGAGGATCGTAGGCATACTGCCTGCCGAGGAACCTGATGAACACGACCGTCTCGGTATCGCACTCCTTGAACCCTTGGAACTCGACCATGATGCTGCTCGAGACGATGTTGCCGGCCGGCGTGTACCAAGGACCGTACTGATTGATCGAGCAGCCCGCGAGCGCCAACACGAGCGCACCGAGCAGGAGGCGCCGGCTCAGAACCACGCTCCCCGGGGTACCAAGAACACAACGATCACCAGCGACGCGAACAGGACGGCAGTCGGAGCGAACGCCGGCGCCGGCTGCCTTTTCAGTCGTGCGGCAGCGATGTGGGCGACCGCCGCAGCGGCCACCATTCCCAGCGGATGCAGGTAGGCCAAGAAGACGTTCAGGTCCCACCCCTTGTTCGTGACCCACACCAGGATGCCGAGCAGCACCTGCAGGTCGAAAAGGCCCACGGCCACGTCTACAACCCGCGAGTACCCCATCGACCAGGCTTCCTTGCGTGCCCAGAGGGTGGCGCCGGCCACGACCGTCGCAAGCAAACCGACGATGACGAACCAGCGGACAATGGAATGTGCGGTGACAAGTGCCTCAGCCACGGAGGACCTCCTCGCGTCATTGTGTGCGCGTTCCTGGATGAGGTCAAACCCGTGTGGACGCAACGCACAGCTCGTGCCAGAATGTATCGAATCGATATAACGATGTTCTCATGCTGGATCTCGCCATCCTCGGGTTTCTGAAAGAGCAGCCTCGTCACGGGTACGACCTGCGACGCAGGCTGAGTGAGCTGGGTTTGCGCTCCGTGTCGTTCGGGTCGCTCTACCCGGCGCTGAGGAGACTCGACCGCAATCGGTTCGTCGAGACGGTCGACGGCGCACGCCGAAAGAAGGTGTACCGGATCACCACCGCCGGCGAAGCGAGATTCAAGGAGCTCATCGAGAACCGAACGACGGAAGATGAGGACGACCGCTCGTTCAATCTTCGCGTTGCGTTCTTCAAATATCTGGACCCGGAGGTTCGTCTTCGGCTCCTCGAGCAGCGCAAGATGATCCTGTCGGATCGGGCCGACCAAGACGTGGCCCGACTTCGCAGGACCAGGGAGCGCATCGACCGCTACACGCTTTCACTGATCGAGCGGGAAGCCAATCACACAGCGGCGGATATCGATTGGCTCGACGAGCTGATCGCCACCGAACAGGCGGCAATCCGTAGGCGCAGACCCACAATCGGACGACTGAAAAGGACGATCACATGAGCACCATACGCGTTGCCATCGCCGGGCTCGGCAATTGCGCGAACTCCCTCATCCAGGGGATCGAGTACTACCGAGACGCCGACCCCTCCCATTCGGTGCCGGGGCTCATGCACGTACAGATGGACGGCTACCACGTCCGCGACCTGGAGGTCGTCGCGGCATTCGATGTCGACGCAACCAAGGTTGGTGTTGACGTCTCGAAAGCGATGTGGAGTGGCCAGAACGACACATACCGCTTCGCGGAGGTGCGCGCCACCGGAGTCGATGTGCTCCGTGGGCCCACGCTCGACGGGCTGGGTGTCTACTACCGCAAGACGATCGAGGAGTCACCGGCCGAACCGGTCGATGTGGCGGTCGCGCTGCGTGACTCAGGAGCGGACGTGCTCGTCAACTACCTCCCCGTCGGGTCCGAGCAGGCGGCCAGGGCGTATGCCGAAGCTGCTCTGGATGCTGGGGTTGCGTTCGTGAACTGCATTCCTGTCTTCATCGCATCCGACCGGACCTGGGCACAGCGGTTCCGAGATGCGGGATTGCCAATAGTGGGAGACGACGTCAAATCCCAGGTCGGTTCGACGATCGTTCACCGTCAGCTCGCTCGCCTGTTCGAGGATCGCGGTCTCACTCTGGACCGCACCTATCAGCTGAACGTCGGCGGCAACATGGACTTCATGAACATGCTCGAGCGAGAACGGCTCGAGTCCAAGAAGCTCTCCAAGACCAGGGCGGTCACATCTCAGGTCGACCACGGGCTCTCCGATCGCAACGTCCACATCGGGCCGTCCGACCACGTGCCGTGGCTCACCGACCGCAAGTGGGCGTACATCCGCCTCGAGGGCAGCGGCTTCGGTGATGTGCCGCTGAACGTCGAACTCAAGATGGAGGTCTGGGATTCGCCGAACTCGGCAGGGGTCGTCATCGATGCCATCCGCGCGGCGAAGCTCGCCAAGGATCGCGGCATCTCGGGACCTCTCCTCGGTCCATCCGCCTACTTCATGAAGAGCCCTCCGGTCCAGTACAGGGACGAGCAAGCTCGGGGCTTTGTCGAAGAGTTCATCGCCGACGGAGCTACCGAGCGGCAACGCATCGACGACTACCTGTAGAGGCTCACTTCGTGAGCCGTCTTCGGTTCTCGGTTATCGGTATGACGATCCACGCCAGACCGCCGTCCGCCATCAACCATCGGCCCCCGGGTCCCGCCCCGTGATCCGAGAACGCATCTGGTCGCGCTCCTGAGGACTCAAGACTGCGAGCGAAGCGAGCCCCTAGAGGCGCTTCCGAATCCAGGCAATGTCGGCCGCCTGAGCCTCGTCCCCTTCGGGCGTCTCCACGACGACCGGCGCCCCGGCACCACGAATCACGTGGATCAGCAACTCCGTCGGGATCTGACCGTCACCGAGGTTCGTGTGGCGGTCCCGCCGGCTCCCAGAGCCGTCCTTCGAATCGTTGGCGTGTACGAGATCGATACGTCCCGTCGCAGAGATCACACGCGGGACGAGGGTCTGGAGATCCTCGCCCGCGGCCCACGCATGGCACGTGTCGAGACAGAACCCGACCCCGAGATCCCCTATCGACTCCCATAGTCTCGCCATGTCGTCGACCGATCTCGTCATCGCGTCATCGCCACCCGCCGTATTCTCGATGAGGATCGGGACTGGGGATCCGATGGGTTTCAGCGCCTTCTCCCAGCGCACCAGCCCTTCGTCGACCGTTGCCTCGCCGGTCGCATGGCCACCGTGCACGACCACGCCCACGGCGCCGACCCTCTTCGCGGCATCAACGGTCGCGGCGAGGAGTCTCCTACTGGAATCTCGCACCCTGGGATTCCCCGACACGATGTTGATCAGGTAGGGAGCGTGCACATAGATGGGGATGTCGGCGGTCCTCAACGCTTCTGCGTCGGTGCGTTGCAGTGGAGACCGCCACTGGTGAGGGCTCGACAGGAAGATCTGCACGACGTCGGCGGCGCGTCGAGACGCCTCCTCGAGAGGGCGGCCGTTGGGAACGTGCGCGCCGATCCTCACTCCCACGGCATGGATTCGTCGTGCGACGTCGCGGCCTCGCGGAGGGTGAGGAGATCGGTTGCGATCTCCTCTACCGGCCGGGACCAGTTGATGGCCTCGATCATCAACGTGTGGGAACCGACCCAGCGCGCCGACCATGGGTCGGAGGGCAGGCGAGAGGGATCCTCGAACCGAACGAAGAGAGCATGTATCGGCTGACCATCGTCATCTACGACTTCCGATGAGATATCTCCGACTTCCGACCAGGGGATGAGTGTTGCTTTGGTCAGCGGCCCTCCGACAGCCAACCGCACTCCTTCCTCGCCTGCCGAGACCAGCTTCCTGGGAGCGACGAGGTCGCGCAGACCCCACACGATCAGCACGAAGCCCCCGACAACGGCGAGGAGTGCGAAGATACGGTCTCTCGGCTCGAACGTGGGAACCTGCTCGGTTCCATAGACGAGTCTGCCGAACACCGACACAAACCTGCCTGAAGAGAGTACATCGAGTCCCATGAGTGCGAACACGATGCCGGCCAATGACAGCAGCCACACCCGAAGGGCGGAGCGCACGACTTCGACGCGTTTCATTCATCGACTCCCAGATCGGCAGGTCGCACGAGTGCGACATACGGTACTCCCCGCCGTGCCATGAGCGAGGCGACAGCGGTGCCGCTGCGATCGACGAGTGTGATCGCCTGCACCACGTAGAGACCGTGCTCGATGGCCACGTCGACGGCCTCCACCAGTGCTCCACCGGTCGTCGAAGTGTCCTCGAGGATCGCAACCTTGTCCCCAGGATCGACTGCTCCCACCAGACGACCCCCGACTCCGTGGTCCTTGGACTGCTTGCGGATCGAGAACGCGTTGAGGGTTCGACCGAGACCGGTAGCAACCACCGCCGCGGACACCGCGATCGGATCGGCACCCATCGTCATGCCGCCGACCGCCACGACCCGTTCGTCGAGCACGGCGAGGACCGCATCCGCGACGATCACTGCGCCTTCTCCGTCGAACGTCGTTCTTCGGGCATCCAGATACCAGGAGCTCACGGCGCCCGACCGAAGCGTGAACGGGCCATCGATCCGAAGCGAGGATCTCCTCAGAAACTCCGACAAATCGCTCAAGGTTTCGTCCCTCTCGACCGATAGGGGTGTCAGCCAACCTCCCAAGTTAGCCCGACCATAGCGACCGTCTCTCTTCCCCGAGGGACGGTCGTTTCGGTTGTGGAACGTGTAGCTTCTACCCCATGGCCGACCTACCGAATCCCGCCGATTTCTTCACCAACTGGACTACCTCTCCGCTTCCTTTCCGCGAGAAGCTTCGGGTGGCGATCCGCAACACACTGATCAAGGCCCGCACCGGTTCCCCGTGCTGCGGCCATCCCGGCGAACCCGGCTGTTGAATGGGTGCCGATGGGCCCGGTTCGGGCTCAAACCACCATCACGGTGATCACAACCACTGAGGCGCTACTTTCCGAACCGGCGTTCTCGCCTCGAGAAATCACGGAGAGCACGAAGGAAGTCGACTCGGCGGAATGCCGGCCAGTACACGTCCACGAATGCGTACTCGGCGTACGCGGACTGCCAGAGGAGGAACCCCGACAGGCGTGACTCACCGCTCGTGCGAATGACGAGATCCGGGTCGGGGAGATCGGCCGTGTACAGGTGGGTCGCGATCCCGTCGGCATCGATTCGATCTGCGATCTGGTTCGAGGGAACCCCATCGTCGGCCAGCGCCGCGACGAGGTCCCTGCACGCGTCGACGATCTCCTGGCGTCCTCCATACCCCATCGCAATCGTCAATCGCCGGTTCCCCGTCGACGCCTCCTCCTCCAGCGTCTTCGCCGCCTGTGTGAGCGGGTCGGGCAGCAGCGATAGAGAGCCGATGAACCGCACCCGAAAGTCGTATTTCCTCGCCAGCGTGGGAACGCGGTGGAACAGGTCGATCAGCACTTCGAAGTAGGGTTCGAGCTCCTCGCTCGGCCGAGAGAGGTTTTCTTTGGAGAGCAGCCATCCGGTGATGGCAGGGATCTGGATCTGCTCAGACCAGCCGATGAATTCCTCGAACTTGCGCATTCCCGCCCGGTAGCTGGCCGCGTAGTCGGAGAGGCGCTCGGCTCGAGCGTAGCGACGGTGGCCGTCCAGGATGATGCCGATGTGTTTCGGAAGCCTATCGGGCGGCAGCGCCCGAAGCAGCTTGTCTTCGTAGAGGCGGTAGAGGGGGCGCAGGACGCGCTCTGATTTCACGGGCCAATGGTAACTATGGGGCTCCCGGTAGGCTGGTGATCGTGGACCGACTGGTGCTCGGGAAGATGCAGAACCCGGTCCGAGGGTTCCTCGATGGCACGGCCGCGCTGCTGTCGATCGTGGCCCTGGTTACCCTTGTCAAACGCACTTCGTGGGATGTTCCCCGCATGATCTCGATGATCGTGTTCGGAGTGAGTGCCTTTGCGTTGTACACCACCAGCTCGCTGTATCACTCGGTGCCGTGGAAGGCCCTGTGGAAGCATCGGATGCAGCGGCTCGACCATTCGATGATCTTCCTTCTGATCGCCGGCACGTACACCCCGATCGCGTTCAATGTGCTCGGTGGGACGATGCGGTGGTCGACCCTCGGCATCGTGTGGGGAGCCGCCGTCGGTGGCATCGTGCAGAAGGTCTTCTTCCCACAGATTCAGAACTGGCTGGGCATCGCCCTCTCGATGGTGATGGGATGGCTCGCCGTGCTCCCGCTTCCCCGCCTCGTCGACCGTCTCGGAGTACGAGCCGTCGCGCTCCTGCTTCTCGGGGGACTCTTCTACAGCATCGGAATGGTGATGCTCGTCACCAAGCGGCCCCGAATCTCGCCAAGGATCTTCTCCTACCACGAGGTGTTCCACGTCTTCGTCGTGTCGGGGACAGTCGTTCACTTCCTGGTCATCACCTCGTACGTCGCACCGATCGCTCGACTGTGAACGAGTTCGATCCCTTCATCGTTGCTCGGACCGTCGACCTGAACCTCGACGACGGGACACCCGTGAGAGTCCGCCCGATCGTTCCCACCGACAGAGAGCGAATCGAGGAAGGCCTACGGGAGCTATCGCCGGAGTCCCGCTATCTGCGATTTCTGAGGTCCATCGACCATCTCACCAGTAGCGAACTCTCCTACCTCACAAACGTCGACTACTTCGACCACTTCGCCTGGGTGGCGCTCGATACATCCGACAATCGCGGGATGGGAGTGGCGCGGTACGCACGATTGGAGGGCGAGACGGCGGAAGCGGCGGTCGTCGTTCTGGATCGCTATCAGCACCGCGGCTTGGGCGCCATCCTGCTCCGCCTGGTTGCGGAGACGGCGTATGCACACGGCATTCGGAGATTCCGGGCGTGGGCCGCACCACGGAACACCGTTGTCATGCGCCTCATCGAGCGCTGGCATCTCGACCGACGCGCCGAAGATGGCACCATGGTCATCGACATCCCCCTCCCACTCCCCGAGACGCCGCTCGCCGAATCATCGCTGTACGAGTCACTCAGAGAAGTCGCCGCCGGAAGAATCGAGCCCTATCTCTGACGGGAGAAGCCGCGAGCGGCCAGAATGGGGACTGAGGAGCACCATGGAACCCACCGCCGAGTCGAAGAACTGGGCCACCATCGCCCACTTCTCCGCCCTTGTCATGTTTATGGGGATTCCGTCGTTCATCGGGCCCCTCGTCGTGTGGCTGATGAAGAAGGATCAGGACGAGTTCGTTGCGATGAACGCGAAGGAAGCCCTGAACTTCAACATCTCGTTCTTCCTCTACGGGATCATCTCGGTCCTATTGATCGTTCTCGCAATCGGACTTCTCCTGCTGGTTGCCGTCGGGATCACCTGGCTCGTCCTCGTGATCGTCGCAGGAGTGAAGGCAAGCTCGGGCGAGCCGTACGTGTATCCCTTCACGCTGCGCCTCGTCAACTGACCTGCAGACTGGTCAGCTGCGGGATCGTGGCGGAATCACATCGACGGCCGCATCGCTGAGCCGACTGCGCGATCAACTTCTGCATCGTGGGTGTGTCTCTCGCTACGAATATGTGGCACCTCCGACCGGGCGGCACACAGGCACTCCACCTGGAAGACCCCTGCCGACGAGGCTGGCTGCTGGCTGTCGGCCGTTCGCTGTCAGCGGTCAGCTGTCAGCTATAGGCGAAGCCGAATAGCATCGGCGGTGGAGGTGACAACATGTTCGCAGAGTACGACAGGTACGACGCCCTCGGGCTCGCCGAGCTGGTCAGGGACGGAGAAGTCCACCCCAGGGAACTGGTCGAAACGGCCCTCTCTCGCATCGAGATGACCAATCCACGGGTCAACGCAGTCGTTCACAAGATGTACGATCGCGCCCTCGAGACAGCCGACAGCCCCCTCCAAGGACCGTTTGTCGGAGTCCCGTTCCTTCTCAAAGACTTCGGGCCAATGTTCAAAGGGGAACCGACGACTTCGTCATCTCGGTTCCTTCAATTCCATATCCCGTCGGAAGACTCGACGCTCGTCACGCGCTACAAGGATGCCGGCCTGATCGTGCTCGGCAAGACCAACACGCCCGAGTTCGGTCTCGTCGCGACAACCGAGTCCGACTTCCGTGGACCCGCAAGGAACCCGTGGAATCTCGATCACAGCACGGGTGGATCAAGCGGCGGCTCCGCCGCGGCCGTCGCCGCCGGCTACGTCCCGATGGCACACGGAAACGACGGCGGCGGCTCTATCCGCATTCCCGCCTCGGCCTGCGGGTTGTTCGGACTGAAGCCTTCGAGGGGAAGGAATCCTCTCGGACCGGACTTCAACGGGACCTGGCTGGGACTCGTGCAGGATCACGTCATCAGCCGGTCCGTACGTGACAGCGCCGCCATGCTCGATCTGGAGTGTCCACCGAGCCCCGGCGAGCCCTACATGGCGCCGGCGCCAGACCGGCCGTTTGCCGACGAGGTCGGTCAAGATCCCGGCAGGCTGCGGGTCGCCGTGTGTGCCGACTCGTTGTTCGGCACGAGCACCCATCCCGACTGCGTCGAGGCGGTCGACAACGCCGCGGAGCTGCTCGAGTCCCTGGGTCACCACGTGGAGCGAGCCTGCCCGCCCTTCGACAAGAAGCTGATGGTGGAGGCGTACCTCCGAATCGTGGCCACCGGACTCGCATCCGACATCGACGCGGCAGCGCGGGTCGTCGGAAGAGAACCGGCTCCCGAGTACTTCGAGCCGACCACGTGGCTTCTGCAGCTCATCGGACGAAAGACCGGCGGCGACCATCTGAGCTCCCTGCTCGTCGCCACTCAGGAGACGGCATACCAGATGGAGTTGTTCTTCCACACCTACGATGTCCTGCTCACTCCCACACTCGGGCGCCCCCCAGTGAGGATCGGCGAGCTGAAGCCCACCAAGGCGCAGATGATCGCCATCGCTGCGCTCCGCAGGTTCCCGATCAAGAAGGCACTCGATATCGTGCTCGGGCAGATGGCAGCCGAGAACATGGATCCGGCTCCCAACACCGAACTGTTCAACCTGACCGGCCAGCCTGCGATGTCGGTTCCTTTGCATTGGAACGCAGACGGGCTGCCGATCGGCACGCAGTTCGTGGCCCGATACGGTGACGAGGCCACCTTGCTTCGCCTCGCGGGACAGCTGGAACAGGCACGACCCTGGTTCGACAACCGACCATCCATCTAGACCTTCGGCTTCGATGGTTGACCGGCCTCTGGCTGTCAGCCGTGGGCTGTCAGCTGTTCGCTTCCGTCACTTCCCGTTCGTGACTCTGGTCGTACGGAGGCGCCGCCAGCGATTCGTGAGGTTCTCGTCGTCTGCTTCCTCGGCCTCGTCGACCGGTTCGTCCGTTACCGCGTCCGTCCCCGTGTCCGAGTCCGTGTCCGAGTCGGTCTTGGAGCCCGACAACGCAATGAACGAGCCGAGAAGCTCGGCCGCCTCGTCTTCGGTCATCGCGTCGACCTCGGATTCGGGCGCCGCGTCTTGCGGGCCGGGCACCTCATCGATCACCGGCACCCCAACGCTGTCTTCGACGATCAACCCGGCCGCGACGAGGCCGGAGAGCTGTTTCGCCGCCTCGAACTCGAAGATCTTGAGCGACACGGCGAGGCCTCTCGAGCTTCGAGCCTGTGGCAGCATTGCCAGCAGGGCCCACTGCTCCGGATCGATGGTGATCGTTTCGTCGATCTTGTCCGCCATCCGGAACGACGTCTCGACACTCGGAATGAGTCGTCTGATGTCATCCCATTCGGCCTTTCTGTCAGAAGCGACAGAGAGGGCGGCCTCGACGTCGAACCGGAAGCCGACAGGGTGGGTCATCATCACACCGTGGGCAAACGAGAATTCCCCGTCGGGAAGGCTGAGAAGCCGCACGAGGACTTCTGACACCTGGTGTCGGAAGAACACATCGAGGACTTCCTTGCGTGTGCCTCTCACATCCTCGAGAGAAACAGTCCGACGTTCGATCGCATCGCGCTCTTCGTCCGTGATTCGCTCGAGCCGGGCCAGATCGTCAATCAGGTCGTCGCCGGACCGCGTCGTCGCGTAGACGATCGCCCCGTCCACGACAAACACACGGCCCGCGAGCGCGGGCGACTCCACCCGGAGCAGGCCGGTTTCGCCGGAAACACCGACGAGTCGGAGCACATCGGTCAAGGCAAAGCTGGCGAATGTCCCATTGAGGGTCGACAGGCTCATACCCTCAGTTATCGGCAGCGTTGCCCTCCAGTGAAGGGGCAATCCAGGCTTCGGCGATCGCTACCGGTATTCGGGATTCGGCTGGTCGAACCTGCACCCGGCGTCCCAGAGAGATCGCTGATTCCCATGCGCTGGAATTCCACCATTCTCGCGGAGCATTCGTGCCAGATGGATGAGATTCCAGGTCATGAACGTCGTGTTGCGGTTCGTGAAGTCGTTCTCCGGACCGCCGGAACCGGGGTCCAGATAGGAGGGCCCTGGGCCTGCTTCACCGATCCACCCCGCGTCCGCTTGAGGTGGAATGACGAAACCCAAGTGCTGCATGGCGTAGAGAATCCCCATCGCGCAGTGCTTCACCCCGTCCTCGTTGCCCGTGATGATGGTTCCGGCGACCTTGCCGTAGTAGGCATACTGCCCCACCTCGTTCAGCAGTCCGGAATTGCCGTAGAGACGCTCGACGATGCGAGAGCACACCGAGGACTTCTCACCGAGCCATATGGGAGTCCCCAGCACCAAGATGTCGGTCACCATGACGCGTTCGTACAGAGCCGGCCAGTCGTCGGTCTCTCCACCGTGCTCTCGCATGTCCGGCCATACTCCCGGAGCCAGATCTAGGTCGACAGCCCTCACTTGATCGACTGAAACGCCCTGCGCCTCCATCAGCGCGACGGACCGATCGATGAGCCCCTGCGTGTGCGAAAGCTCGGGGCTCCGCTTGAGCGTGCAGTTGATGTACAGAGCCCGCAGATCCACCCGACTTCCTCCTTGCCGTTTCTACGATCAACAACCAGCCGAAGCCGGCAGCCATTCCTCAGGAGCAGGCGGCCTCGACCTCGTCGAGCTTGCGAGGAAGCTGCGCAGTGAGGTTCTCGAAGCCCTTCGAGGTCACCACCACGTCGTCCTCGATTCGCACCCCGATCCCGGAGAACCCGTCGGGGACTCGATGCTCCACGAAGCCCGCTGCTTCACGCTCCTTGTGCTCGAGATCCTTGGCCGCCTCTGCACCGAGTTGGTACCTTCGCTCGGACCACTCGTCGAGGTCATACTCCAGCAGTGGCAACTTGAGCACATGACGTTCAGGATCGACGTAGATCCCGGGTTCGACGGTGAATACCATCCCCGGCTCCAGAGAACGGGATCCGGAGGCCGTCTTGTACGCCCCGACATCGTGAACGTCCATACCCAGCCAGTGTCCCGTTGAATGCATGAAGTATTCGCGATAGTGGTGCATGGTGGCCGGGTAGCCGTCCGGCAAGAGGCCCAGATCTTTGAGTCCGGCGGTGATCACTTCACGGGCCGCGTCGTGCATGATCTCGAACGGAACCCTAGGTTCGATCCTCGAGAGGGCTGCGTTTTGGGCGTCGAGCACGACTTCGTAGACGGCGGCCTGCTCCGGCGAGAACGCGCCACTCACAGGGAACGTCCTGGTGACATCGGCGCTGTAGTACCCGTACTCGGCGGCGGCATCGATCAGCAGTAGGTCCCCG
>Ga0307440_1000328_pt1 | contig 22978 bp, 23 predicted proteins | sample SalMarWE160410MG_FD_202150 | JGI IMG/M metagenome (GOLD analysis project Ga0307440, IMG submission 202150) | Salt marsh sediment microbial communities from the Plum Island Ecosystem LTER, Massachusetts, United States - WE1604-10 | ecosystem: Environmental > Aquatic > Marine > Intertidal zone >...
TCGATGCCGGACTTCGCTATGCAACGGGAACCAATTTTTTTTCCGGGATATTGGGGGGAAGAATCAAAGATGTCGGGGCGCGCGTGACACGTTATCCGCTGTCTTATACGACCCGGCTGAAACAGGTTGTCGATGAGTCCCGCAATGAGTTCAGCGTTTTTTGGACGCCGCTGGGCATCAATGAGATCGAACTTTCGATGAATGGACGGTACTATGAACCCCTTGAGAGATCGGGACCATCCAGGGACGAGTACTGGTCATCTTTCAGCCTGCACAAAACCTTTGGCCGTCACCAGGCTTGGCTCAACCTCGATGTTTTTGAAAAAGGCAGTCAATCGCTTTTCGGAGGCGGTGTGCTCTGGTTCGGAGAGAAAATCTACACATCGCTTTATCTTGAAGCCGGCAAAACCTGGGGAGACTTGATGCCGGGGCATAATACGTACCGCATCGGCGGGAATGTTGCGGAAGGGTACTTTACCCAGCGTCCCACCCGGTTGTTTCCGCTCCGGGGATTCGATTCCAATATTATAGAAGCCGGCCAGGCGGTCACTACCGGGGCCGAAGTGCTTTGGCCACTGGTCAACCTGCAGGCCGGATATAAAACCCTGCCCTTATACTTTCATCGAATTTATCTGGGTACCTTTATCGATACCGGAATGGCCAGCGACCATCCTTCCAGTGACGATATCCTGGTGGGGGCCGGATTTGAGCTGGTTACTTCCCTGGAAATTGCCTGGGGCAATCTGTCTTCCTTTCGCATTGGACTTGCCTGGCCGCTGCGACAACCCGGCGGTTTGAACGAATCCGGTCCGGTCTTTTTGATACAACTGGGGCATCCGTTATGATGAAATGCTGTAATGATCGCGGCATTTGACATTTTGGGATCAGCTTTGATATTTTATAGATAACAGTATGTCATCTTGAACTGTTAAACACCGTATCCGATCAGGGCTGTTCACACGAACCCTACTTGCCCTATTTCGGATAAGCGAAGGAACGGATATATCCATAATATTTTGTATTTGTTAAACTGGCGACCGATCTGTCCATTTTCGTTTTAGCCCGTTCATTAATCACGGAACCCAAAGCAAGGTGAAAGGAGGGCCGTATGGATGATATAAAAATATTATTACCTTATAATTTCACCAGCCATGACAAAAAGGCGCTGGATTTTGTCGTCCGTACCTTTGCCGACAAAAAAGAAGCCGACATCACCTTATTTAACGCCTACACCCCGGCGCCTCCCATTGAAATGCGCGGCAGTCCTGTTATGGAACAGATGAAGGACACATTGAATTATTTGTCACAAAGAATCAATGAACAGGATGACGAGCTGAAAACCATTAAAAGCCATCTGTCGGGAAAGGGGTTCAGAGACGATAAAATTCACATTGTGTTTGAACCGAAAAAAAAGGATGTTGCCGGAGACATCATAGACCTTGCCCATAATGGTCCTTTTAATGTGGTGGTATTAAATCGAAAGCCCGGTAAAATTGCCCGGTTTTTTACCGGGAGCGTTTTCAGCAAAGTTGTGGCGGCGCTGAAAGATACGACCATATGCATTGTATCCTAGCCGCACCTGCATTCATGAGAAGGAAACTGAAAAAAGAATATTCTTTATTGACGTTCGGAACATATAAGGAGGAATTTCATGGCTGCCGAAGACAGAATCAATATCGATATTTATAAGGTGGTCACTCGTGCCATTGCCGCTTCCAATAACCTGGAGGATATGGCGGCGCAATTGACGCATCTATTGGTAGGGGCCTTGGGGATCAAGGGGTGTACGATTTTTGTACTCAATCCGGATACCGAGGAACTTGAAGCCCTGGCCAGCTTTGGGCTGAGCATCAACTATATGAACAAGGGGCCTGTTTTAGTTAAAAAAAGTCTTGACCATCAGTTAAGGGGAGAACCGGTTGTTATTCGGGATGTGGCAGCATCAGACCGTCTCCAATACCCAAAGGATGCGCAAAAAGAAGGAATCCGTGCCATTATATCCCTTCCCGTGAAATTACAGGGTAAACTCATCGGCGTTCTTCGTCTGTATCACCACGAAACGTGGGACATTTCAGAAAGGGATCTGGAGTCTTTAAAAATTTTCACCGAAAACATTGGGCTGGCTTTGATGTATATTCGCTTGCTTCAGGCCATTAAATTCGTGAAAGAGACGGTGAGCGAGATCCATCCCGTATGGCTGAAATAAAAGATCAGGGGATGCATAACGGCAGAATTCCGATTCACGATGGCAGCGCGTGCATTAACGCCTGCACGCATCAGTCTTGATCGAGGAGAAATCGAATCAGATCACGATTTTTGGCGGCCATCCAGTTTCTCGGCCCCAATGTTTTGCCGATCAAATCTCCGCGCCGATTGACAAGGAAATGCTCGGGATGGGATCGGACACCGTATTCCTTTGTGACTTTACCGTGAATATCCAGGGGCACCGGAAAGTTCAATTTGTACTTATCAATATATTTTTTTACAACTTTTTTCCCTTCTCGTACATTGATGCCAATGACAACAAATCCGTCATTTTTGAATTCATCGTATAATCTTATCAAAGAAGGAACCTCCTTCCGGCACCAGACTCACCAGGTGGTCCAGAAATAGAGCAAGACGACCTTTCCCTTAAAGGCGTCCAATCGGATCGGGTTTTCTGCCAAATCTTTCAATATGAAATCAGGGGCGGCTTTTTTGTTCTTAAAACTCAGAAAGCCGGCATCCGATAATGGATTTGCCGATAAAGGGTTTGATGAAAAAGGAAAGAGAAGGGTTACGATTGCCAGGAAAAAAGGCAATGCTACATTTTTTTTTATGGTTGCTCGAAGTTCGATCACATTGCCCATCATGTGTCCATATTTGGTTGTAGCTTCGGTCCATATGCCGTGCACTCAGACCATCTTATTCGACTACGCCTGGATACGCTGCTGCTTGTCGAAGCGAAGCGGACTTGTCCGCCTATATAGTGTGGCGGAGACTTGTCCACCTTTGGCGGATCCCGTTTCAGCGGGACAGCAGGGAGTTTCATTTTGGCTCGGTGGGATATTTGGCATTTACCCATTCATTCCATCCGCCTTTAAGAACATAAATATTTGTATAGCCTTTGTCCATCATTTTCCGTGCCAACCTGACACTGGTGTACTCATCGGGTCACGCTCAGTAGAGCACGATCGTCTTTGTTTTGGGATATCGGTAATACCAGTCGTTGAATTTGTGCGGATTTTCCTGAATGGCACCTTTGATTTTGATACCGCTTTTGTTCCAATCCTGAGGCCGCCGAACATCTAAAATGACGATGGATGGATCTTCAAGCCGGGCTTTCAACGATTCCTTGGATATCCGTTTAATATTCTTGAAAGAGGATTTTGGTATCAGTGAGCATCCACAGACGCCGATCAATACGCCTGAACAAAGCATTAAGCAAACAAAGAATCGTCTAGAGATCCTATGGTTCACTTTTTGATTCAATGTATTTTCCCGTATATCTTGGTATAGATGCAATCGGTTAATGCCAAAAAAATGCATGCTAACTTCGCAGATTTATGCGAAGTTAGCATGTAGGGTAAAAAATAACCGGGGTTTCCCGATACAAATGGAAGCCTTTCAGTTTCTACCTTAAAACCGCCATGTTAAACCGAAATCAACACTGGTTTCACTGAGGGTTGATTCAAGCTCTACCGGCTGGCCAAATAGATCTGTACCGCTTTCTGTAATCGAGTTTTCAAATGCGTGCACAAAGCCAAGATTAATGGAAAAAGCGTCGGAGACCTTATAGCCAACCCCAAGCGTAAGATGTTGTTCCACTATCGCCGGGAATCCGATAATCCTGAACGTTTCATAATAGTAGGCGGATGGTAATGTTTTTCCCTGGACGGTTGCCGGTGTCTGGCCATTAAAATTATTGTGTTCATTCACAGGATTTGTGGCATAGTTATAACCCGCTCTCAAAGCGATTTTATCCGTGATTTTATACTGGGCGCCAATGGCAAAAACCGTCTGGTTATCCCAATCAAAATCCTTATATCCGTCTGCATCCGCCCAATTTATCCATTTAACATCGGCTTCTATCACCAACCCGGCATCAAAGAAATCATATGCAATGCCAAAACCGACTTGCTGCGGGGATTCCAGATCCAGGTCGTCATATGTACCATCCTGATCAAAGTCGGACACATGCTTATAAGTGATTTTCTGTGGAGAAGTGTAGGTTAAACCTATGGACAGGTTATCAATGGGTTTGTAAATGATTCCGGGAAGAGCGCCCAATGCAAATCCGCTGGAACCACCATCTTTCAGATCAAGCACACCGTAATCGATGGGAAGTGCCAAGCCTAAAGATAATTTTGGAGTGACCTGATACGCAATTGCGGGTGCAAATTTCATAATCTGGAGCTGAGTATACACGCCGGTAGCCAGGGGTGCGGCCTGGGGTAAGGGAGGTGCCGGATAGAAAGTAGACTGATCCAGGGCAGTGTTTCTGTAATCCACGCCCAGTCCGCTGACACCATAGGCTGCAAGTCCAAACCGCCATTTAGTGCCCTCTTTGCCTAAGGGAGAGGAAAACCCGATGGCCGGAATCGGGTAGACGTTATCCTCCGCGTCGGCGCTGAACGTTCCCGGCGTAATACCCCCTCTGTTGGTAATCTTTGCATCAATTTTGGGCATGAACGCCGTCCCGGCAAAGTTAAATTCCGAGCCCGGACAGTATTCTCCAAAGCACATGGCTGCTGAGTTCGCGAAAACAGCGCTGATGGCATCCAATGGCTGGGCGATACCCACGCCCCCCATGGACCTTGCAATGGGACCGACACCGATTAAATTGATTCCGTTGGTGGCAAAGGCAGCAGTCGATAACATGACTGCAAAGGAAAAAATCGCCAAAACCTTAGATAATTTTTTCATCAACATTTCCTCCTTTGTCTTCTACTGGCATTAGTGATTTATTCTATGAAAGCGATAACTTGTCCGAATCAGCTTGGATTGCCGCCGGCCAAGTCATCATCCGCGACTATTGAATCAACGCATCTGCGACCATCGAGGAAAGGAATTTGACTGTTGTTCCAAGATTATAATGTTCGTTAAGACTATTTAACTGAGTATGGCAGTTTTCGCAAGCCGTAACAACGGTGGTTGCGCCCGTCGCCTTGATTTGATCCGCTTTTACCCTGGCTGATTTCATCCGAAAATCAAGGGTCTCCTCACCCAAAGCAACCAGGCCGCCGCCGCCGCCGCAGCACCAGTTATATTTCGGTTCGGGTGACATTTCACGAAAATCGTTTGTCAAATGCTCCAGGATGTAGCGCGGTTCATCGAAAACACCGGCGTTTCGCGCTATCTGACAAGGATCATGATAGGTAACGGGACCGTTAAATTTTGACGGATCTAATTTGATGCGACCGCTTTTGATATATCTGGCGTGAACTTCGGTGATGGAAGACACTTTAAACGGCTGGTCGGCGGCCAATTGTTTCATGACGCGAAATGCCGTTCCGCACTCACATATACAAACCTCCTTGACCTTTAACCGCTTTGCTTCATTTAAAATACGATCCAGTATCAGTTGTGTACGCGTGGGATCTCCGACAAAGGCGCCAAAATTTACCGCCTCAAAAAAACTCAATGTCCAATGTTCACCGGCCGCATTGAAAACAGCGGCCGTCGGAATGATTGAGTGCGCGCCGGCCAAAGCGACAAAAAGAAGATCAGCGCCTTCGACGTCCATGGGTATGGCGGTTTCGCCGGCTTCCATCTTCCACTTTTTGACAACGTCTTTCTCCAGCTTTTTGATCCCTTCCATAAAGCTCTCTTTAAAAAGATCCAGAGATTTACCCTTTTCGATAGACGTGTCGGCCAACATTGTCAGAATTTCCGGCTCGCTATGGGCACCGATGAGGAGCAATTTCGCTATGGACATGATCATCTGGGTATCGATGCCAAAGGGGCAATATACCATGCATCGTCGGCACCCCGTACAGGAATAAGCGGATTCGTACAGTTCTTCCAGCGCCGTTTCATTGAGTTCTTTTGCCTCTCCCACGGAAGGCCATATTTTCCCCCGGGCCTTGAAATATTTTTTGTGAATTCTGCGTACGATTTCGTGTCTGTAGACAGAGATATGTTTGACCTGCCCCGTGGAAGCGTACACATGACACGCTTCCGTACAGATGCCGCAACGGGTGCATGTTTCCAGGTAATACGTCATGGCGCTGTTCAACTTTCCCCTAAAGAGCTGCAGCAGGTCGTTGCGTGTGTTTTGATCCATTGTTAGCCTCTTCTCAATTTGTTCATGGGTAAAGATAAAAAAGAATGCATGGACTGGCTGAAGGGAAAGAATATGAGAAACAGATTTGCGAAAAATACATGCACAACCAGCATAAAGGAGTGCCCCGCAATGAGCACATTATAGGGCACCTCCGGTTTCAATGTCAACAAACTGAGAAGATAGGTCCGGTAATCTCCGACCACCATCTCTTCGTAACCATACCAGCTCCTGGCCCAATCCATTTGGCTGCCGAAAATGGCGATGAGAAACAACAAGATAAGAATGTAGTAATCTTCAGGGACGGATAATTCTCTGACGGGCGATAACAGGCGTCTGAACAGAAAATACAGCAGCGTTATACAGAAGATCAGGCCTAAAAACCCATTTCCCAGAAACACTTCATGGGGAATCAATTGAAAAATTTTAAATTCCTCGAACAACTCCAGATGTCCGATAATCAGGAGCAGCAAGCAGGCATGAAACAGTATTAGAAACACCCATAATACCGGCTTGTGTTTGCGGGCCGAAGGAAACAAAAATGTGTCGTAAATCGCCCCGAGCCATTTGGCCCGTTTTTCAGGATAAATCTGCAGGGAAGTGGCCTGCTTGGGTGTTCTGAATATTTTTACAAGTCTTAATGTGGTTCCCACCAAGAACACGGCAACGGAAAAATATACCATGTATATCAGTACAAAGTTATACAGCGCATCCACCGGAACCTCCTAATGATCTATTCAGGATAAACCGGGCACCCCGAATAAAGGGGTGCCCGGTTTGGTTTTATACCAAGCGTTTGATATAAAACTTCGTCACTTCTCCGCTCTGATCGGTTTTCAGAAGTTCGTTACCGCTGCTTCTGGTCCAGGATGGAAAATCAGACAAGGATCCGGGATCCGTTGACAAGACCTCAATCACCTGGCCGATCTCGACCTCTTTAATTCCCCTGCTGGTTTTCAAAATGGGCATGGGACAAGGCAAACCTTTCAAATCCAATGTCTTATCGACTTTGATTTCTTCATTCATAATAAACCTCCAATTATCGTGTTATATAAAAAGTTGTATCCGACTATCTTTTGCCTGTTCTAAAAATGTTGCGACACCACAATAGGACATTTGGGCATAATCGATCATTTCCTCCCGTTTGAATCCCATGAGATCCATTGACATTTCGCATACGTAAATTTGAACGCCGAATTCCTGGGCCATTTCGATCATCTGATCCAGTGACGCGACGTTCTTTTTCTTCATCAGTGATTTCATCATGGCCGTTCCCATACCACCCATATTCATTTTGGAAAGTTTTACCTCACATGTCCCCTTGGGCAGCATGGCGCCAAACATCTTTCCCATTGTATCCTTTCCGCCGGCTTTTTTGTTTTTGTCCCTCAGGATCGGAGTTCCCCAAAAAGTGAAAAACATCACAACTTCCATGCCCATGGCCACGGCGCCGGTGGCGATGACAAAGGCTGCCAAAACCTTGTCCATATCGCCGCTAAACACAATCATAGAAATTTTGTTGGATGGAATTTGTTTATCCATCGCTGAAATCTGAGATTTCAACTCTTCTATTTGCGCCTCGATATTTTGCATGATTTCCCTCCTGTTTAATTTTTAATATTTGTCGAGATTACTGCTAAAAAAACTATTTGAATGAAAAATAACGCCCATATAGTTGACAGTATGAACCTTTTATGCAAAAAAAATTATACCATTATTTCCTTAACCGCTTCCATGGATGCCTTGAGAAGATCCAAGTTGGTGAGCATGGTTTTTCTTTGTTCCGGCTCCATCTGCAACAAAACCTGGTGATTAACGTGCTCATGGAACGCTTTAATTTCATTTAATTTTTGCTGACCTTCGGATGTGAGGCTAAGTAATGTGATTCTGGAGTCTCCGGGGTCCGGGATTCGTTGGACCAATTTTTTCTTGACCAGCCCGTCGATGATCTTGGTCACGCGGCTTTTTACCACATTCATTTTATAAGCGATGCCCTTGGACGTCAGATAACGTTCCTCTTCGAAAAGCAATAGGCACCTGAGTTCTGCATCGGGCAGCTTGAACCGTTCGTATTGGTACTGAAGGCGTTCCTGGCAGCATTGAAATAATTTTGTCACCAGCGTTTGAAACTGCTTGACCTGATTGCTTGAAATCTCCAAAGAAATATGATCGTTGAATTGATTCATGGTGTGAACCATATCAAATAAACAGATGATGTCAAGTTTTTTTTATTAAATTTTATCTTTTTTAAAAAAGATGGTTTATTTATTTATCAATACGCGTTATCTGTCCGGCATTTTAAGACACAGAATCGTTTTTTTGAAAACTCCTGCAGCGAGTTCATGGTTACTTTGTTCGCCTTCGCCAGAATACCCCGCAGCCCGCTGCGGGGAGCTTCATTGACAGTAAAAAATGTTGATGGTTACGATGTAGTATATTATGATTATCATATACCGAATCGGCCAACTCGGTAAGCGTTTTATTTTTTTTAATATTCTCAGCATGGAAACCATAGTGTATGTGCTCGATGACTGTCAGATGGGAAAGAAGGATTGCAGCCGGCTCGTTGAATCGAAAAAGCTATATGCTGAACGTTGTTTTGGTTGAAAATTATCAAGAGAAAGGGAAGATAAAGGAAAAGCTTATCGACCATTTGGGTACGATTGAAGAGCGATTCCTAAATTCTAAGGCACGGGATATGAAGGCATTCCATCAAGGGCTCTTTTGGGCAAAGGTGGATAAAAAACTGGATCGTCTGAAATTAAGCACTGGAAAAAGAAATAAGATCGAGGCCGAAATCTCAGAGTTGGTGCCGAGACCTGACGAACAATGGTCGATATGGGCGGTAACCTGTGTGCCTCGACTTGATTTGTGATATCAAAAAAAAGAAGCGCTTTTAGGAGGTTCGGCAGTCATGTCATCTAAAATCTCACGCGAGACCGCTGGGCATTTGATCCAAACAGCGCCGTATTATCTGAGTACCGGTGACGAAATCAGAATGTTCGAAGCAGCTTTTGATGCCAGACTTCCGGTAATGATGAAGGGACCGACCGGATGCGGCAAGACTCGATTTGTGGAGTACATGTCGTATCAGCTCAAACGTCCCCTGATCACCGTGGCATGCCACGAAGATTTGTTTGCTTCGGATTTGCTGGGGCGCTACCTTTTGAAAAAAGATGAGACCGTATGGGTGGACGGCCCCTTAACCCGCGCCGTCCGCATGGGCGCCGTCTGTTATCTGGATGAAATCGTCGAAGCCCGTAAAGATACGACGGTTGTGATCCACCCTCTAACCGACACGCGCAGGACACTCTCCATTGACAAAAAGGGCGAAACGATAAAGGCCCACCCGGACTTTATGATGGTGATATCCTATAATCCGGGATATCAGTCTGTTTTGAAAGATCTCAAGCAAAGTACGCGACAACGGTTTATCTCCCTTGAGTTCGGTTATCCTGAAGCGTCGAAAGAGGCTCAAATTGTCAGTCACGAAGGGAATATCGACATGGAGACGGCTTTAAAACTGGTGTCGCTGGCCGGAAAAATAAGAAACATTAGAGAGCATGGTCTGACGGAAGGCGCCAGCACCCGGCTTTTGATTTATGCCGCCCAGCTCATCGGTCGCGGCATACCCGTTCAAGACGCCTGCCGAAGCGCCGTATGCTTCCCGTTGACCGATGATTTCAGGCTTCAGGAGACCCTGAACGATCTCATTGAAGATATTTTTTAGCCCAACGTATATCGCCGAAGCTTTTTATCGAGGCTTTTCGGGTCCTTTACAAATCGGCTCAACTCTTGCCAAAACATTTGGCTGTGATCCTTGATTTTTGTGTGGACCAGTTCGTGGAATAAGACGTAATCGATCAATTCATCGGGTAGTCTCACCAGGTTCACGTTCAGGTTGATGTTGTTTTTAGCCGAGCAGCTTCCCCATCGGGTTTTTTGGTTTTTCACAAAAACCCTGTTGTAACAAAAGCCATCTTGCTTGCAAAGTTCATCGAGCCGATTCACCAGGCGCTTTTCAGCCGTTTCCTTGTCTATGGGTTGGCCTTCTTTTAGTGCCGCTGTCTGTTCCTCAATGGCAGCCATTTTCTTAAGATGCTTTTTTATCCAATCGGTTTTTGATCGGGCAAATTTTTCGGCCGCGGCAAAAGACTGGCTTCGCGGAACAGCCACCCGTACTCCCCTGAACGGACGGATAGACAGGCTTATATGCCTGGCCCGGCAGCTTCTTTCAAGCAAAACATTTCCGACTTCTTTTATTTGTATCTTTTTGGATCGCATATCCTGTCAACTGTTTCTCATCGAATTTTAAGCTATTGCAACCCCATCTCAATCCGGCCAATATCATTTTAGGCATAAATAACAACTTCCACATATCATATTTATATCTTTATAGACAATTGTTTGCTTATGCCCATCCGTAAACGGATGACGCAATGGCGGGATTGCTCAATTTCCGCAGGGTGCTCAAAAAATAAAAAGGCTCCCGGCGATGAAAACCGGGAGCCTTCGGGGGAGGCAAAATAGGCAGTACGATATAGGTACTTACCTAATTTAAAGGCAAAAATAATGCCCCATTGTGCCATGTCAAGGGGTGGTTTGCCGTAACAATGCCAACCCGCTATTTGAACATTTGATTCAGACAAAAAATCACGGCAATGTACGAAAATGTAATACCTAAAATGATACCCATCAGCATGACTTTTCCCTCTAAAGAAACGTTAGCCAATAACTGGTCATTATCAATGCCATGCTGATGGTTAAAAGAATCCGACTGAACATAAATAATCTCCTTTATAAAAAATTGCTAATGCTTCTCCGAAGCTGCAAAAAGCGTGCAAAAAGAGAAAAAGCAAAGCGATTGCATTATAATTTGTATAATTTTAAATCGTTATGTTAATTCCGGGTCGGTAGGGCAGCGATTTGTCGTCACGGGGGACAGCGGATTATGGTGTAAAGCACCTAACAAAATATGAAGTAATTTACATAAAAAGCCCCTGGCTGCTGCCGCCGGGGCAAATCAAAAAAGCAGGTTTAGTGGACGCATGGTCTTCTACCCCTTGTTGGTTAATGGTGCGGAGGTCGGAATCGAACCGACAGGGGGGTGCCCCCGCGGGATGTTGAGACCAATAATGGTCATAACGATAAAGCCAGTGATATCAAATATCTACATTTTGTCTGGATTTTATCAGGCCGCTTCGAATTCAAACGCTTCTTTAGCAGTAGGCATCTGGCTCAAGTTCGCGATGTCGCGCAGGGGCGGCGAGCCACTCCAGCGCGTGAATCCTGCCCTGCAATCATCCCCCGCAACCCAAGGTCGGATCCTGAGCCGCGATTCCTTTGCGGTTTCTTTTCTTTTTTTTTATTTGACACAACAACGTTTTGTAAACCGGAAATCCTGATATTTCATCAAACTGTTCCATGTCTGCCAACACATTCACATTGGCCTGTTTCCATTCATCCGTGCCCAGCGGACCACCGCCGCCCACCGGCGCATAAACAAAACCTTTCATTATTTTTTCGGTAACATACGCTCTCATCAGCACTGAACCCCGGGCGGTTTTAATACTGACCCGGTCGCCGGTCTTGATTCCGCGTTCCCGGGCGTCTTTTTCATTCATTTCAACCACCGGATACGGGTATCTTTCAATAAAACTCGGTATGGCGCGCAAACATGATTTCATATCCGGCTTAAACGGGCCGGTTCCTAAAATCAATGGATATTGTTTGGCCAGGTTCGGGTTGCTGATGGATGTTTCCACAGATTCTTCATATTTCGGGATGCCGCTGTATCCGTATTGTTCCAGAACAATGGATTTAATTTCAAATTTTCCGGACGGGGTTTCAAATCCGGGTTTGCCGTCTTTTCGCAACAGGCCTTTTTCCCATTTCCGATATTCCATAGGCGTTCCGCAGTTTTTGAGCACATGCCGGTCGGCGTTCATTAAATCTTCCACCGTAAACCCGGAATCACACAATATATATTCCAGCAGTTCTTCCTGATTCTGCGGATACAAGTGCCCATATCCAAGGCGTCTGGCCAGTTCCGCCAGAATCTGAAAACCGGGTTTGCCTTCACCAACCGGTTCAATCATCTTTTCCCTCAGTCGAAATGAACACCCATAATAACAGTAGGACGCCTGTTCGAATGCGGTTGTCGCCGGCAATACGATATCCGAATAGGCGGCGTCTGCGGTTAACTGTAAATCCATGGTGACTAGAAAATCCAGTTCACCCAATGCTTTTCGCCAAAGCGCGGGATTCGGCCAGGAAGTGATCAGTGACGCCCCGTAAACAAGCAGCGCTCGGATTTTGTAAGGATCCCCATCGATAATAGATTTGGGCAGTAAGCTTGCATGGGGTTCTCCGCCGCAATACAGTGCGTAAACCGGGAACTTTCCATTGCCGATGGATTTTTCAAAACCCGGGGTTTTAATTTGTTTGCGTTGATTTAACGAGATCCGATTTTCTCTTCGCAAAAAACACCGTCCGCCTTCCACATCCAATTGGCCGGCCAATGCCCATAATACCATTACCGCACGGATGTTCTGGACGCCGCTTTTCGTGTACTCCAGGCCTGTATACATCACATAGGAAGCCCCTTCCGCATCGAAAATGCTTTTCGCTAAACGCTCAATTCGGCTCTCATCGATTCCGGTAACAGCGGATACATATTCCGGCGTAAAATCTTTGACATACGCTGAAAACTCGTCAAAGCCCAATGTCCAGGCTTCAACAAATTGTTCATCGTAAAGACCGTCTCTTATAAGAATGTGAGACAGCCCCAGAGCCAGCGCCCCATCCGAACCCGGCCGGATGGCAATCCATTCACTGCCCTCCAGCTCGGCGGCTTTTATTTTTCTGGGATCGATGACGATGATTTCGGCACCTTCTTCCGAAGCGACTTTTAAACGTTCAAACATCTCGGGCGGTGTAGACCTCGAGGGATCTGTACCCCACACCAGGATCAGATCGGAATTATCCACATCGGAAAACATATCGATATGCAGACATCCCATGGTGAGCTTCGGGGCCAAAACACCCAGGGAGGTATAACACGGAGCCCCGACACCAAATGAATTGGGAGAACCAAAGGGGAACAAGATACTGGACGCCAGATAGATTTCCGATCCCTGCAATTGATAGACATCTTTGAAAGATCTTTCATATGAGCCGGTTCCCGCGTAAAAGCCGACGGTCTCCGCACCATACATTTCCTTTAATATGGTTATTTTATTTACAATTATGTCAAAAGCCGCATCCCAGGAAATGTTTTCAAATTCATATGTTCCCTTTGGGCCGACTCTTTTTAAGGGATGTTTCAACCGTCTTTCCGAATAAATAATTTCTTTGACACTGTCTGCCATGGGGCACAATATATTGCCCACAGGCGCATCCGGATCCGGTTCCAGACGGTCTATTTTATCTTCTTCATCGAAATGTACGATAACGCCACAACCCGGGCTGTGAAAGCACAGGCCGCAGATACCCTGTTTTTCAGCCAAAATGACACCCCCCTATTGCCGTGCACCCACAATAAATTGTGAATTGATATGCTCCCACAGATTTTCTGTTTTACGTATTTTCCACGGGACATTGCCTTTATCCAGTATTTTTAAAGGCGGATTAAATATCTTGTCTTTACCTAAAAAATAGTTGCTGATGCTGTCGATGCCCCGGCGATTCCCATTGCCGTTTAAACCGCCGCTTAACCAAAGCTCAGGATCTGACACCGATTCATCCCAGGAAAATGGATCCGAAAACACAAACATGGATTTTTTTTCTTTTAACACCCGGTTGATATCCACTAAATGCTTTAAGGGAGAGGACACTTTTTCCAATATATTAATCGACGTAACCGTTGAAAAAAAGCTTCGGGGAAACGGGATGGCCAATGCATCGGCAACGATAAAATCGACGTGGTCATAATTAAAGGCGCTATCAAAATCACATGAACGCTTTTCGGTAATAAACCCTTCTATGATCAGGTCAAATGCCAGTCTTTTGCTCCGCAGCAGTTCCCGCGCTTTTTCAATAAAAGAGATGGATGTATCAATTCCGATCACATGGGAATGTGTTTTACTCAACTCAAATGACAGTCGCCCGACAGAGCACCCGATATCTAGGGCATAACCATCTGACTTACTGAAAAAAGACGACCATATCCGGTACGCATCGGTCGCATCCGGATCTTTTAAAAAATCACAGAAATGACTCCATAAATAAGAGGACAGCATGCTCTTTGAATTGTATCCCGAAGTCGTAGATATCACAGACATTGACCGATCCGGTAAAACAACGGCCACGCCTTTGTGTATGGAATAACTTCTGCCGCAGGCAGTGCAGGACAGTTTTCCTTCGATCACATCATCTTCCTGTTCTGTTTTAATCTCCAGATCCAGGGGAATTTCATCCCTGACACATTCCGGGCAGATCAGTATTTCTGTTAACCATTTCTTCATATTCAATCCTTTGTTATTCTTTCCTGAAAAAAAATGAACAGCTATCGCAATATTATCATCATGGAACCCGGCAAAAGTAATGGAGATTGAAGGGGTCATGTTCCATCTCTATGATTTCAATATGCTCAAATCCGGCTGCTCGCAGCATGGCTTCGGCTTTTTCCCGTCCCCACATCATGCCGAGCCCGGTTCCGTTATCATTCAGCCCAACCGGCATGCAGTGCATCAGGCTCACCGTATATAAAAAAGCGCCAAGGGGATGGTCCATATTATCTGCCGGATTTGAAAAGGCTTTTATATCAATCATGGAAAAAACACCTCCGGGGGCCAGCATATATCGAATTCCCTGCAACACTTCCAAAGGGTGGCTCTGATCATGGATGGAATCAAAGGCACAGATGTAATCAAACTGTCTGGAAAATTTTTTGCTCCCGTAAATTTTTGAGGCATCAATCTCTTTGTATACGATATTGGAAAGCCCCATTTCCCGGGCCTCGGCCCTGCCCGTACGAACCGCTTCTTCGTGATTGTCAATTCCGACAAATGTGCTTTTCGGAAATGCCCGGGCCATGAGATTCAAGGCGACGCCCTGACCGCAGCCAAGGTCACATACCCTTATTCCGCTGGTAAGACGCCCGAACAGTTTTCCGTTTTCAACCGATGGCAGAAATTCCTGAATCAGCACCTTTTTGTGTTTTGCATTGGCCAGTTCCGCCATGAATTGCTGAAAATCAGGATACTGCGAGAAGGAAATGCCATCTCCTGTTTTAAAGCCTTTGTTCACAGACGCCATGGCACACGTTGTCAGCAAAGGAATTTCCTGGGTATAAACGCCCAGATTGTTGTTTCCGGACCTGCGGGTCAGAAATGCGGCATGTTCGGGCGGTAAAAAATAGATGTTTTCCCCATCCGGGGACCTGGATAATTCAATAATTTTGCCCGTCACCATGATCCCCAGCCATTCCCCGATGTATCGTTCGCTCAGCGCTGATGCCGCTGCAATTTCTTTAATCGTCACCGGCTGATTCAAATCTTCAAGAATATCGAATATCCGGTTCCGGTATCCAATGGCCATGGCAAGATTTAAAGCGCCATAGTTGAGAATGTCCGTCATCTTTTCTGAAAAATCACTCATTTTTCTTCAAACTCTATTATTTCGACTACGCTATTGAACCCCGAATCGGGATAGTTACTATTTTTCGACTGGGATATTCCTCAACTTATCATCCGGCAAACCTTGCGTTGATTCATGTTTAACGCCTGATCCGGCCCATACGGATAATGTACATTATTTCGGCAAGTTGAAACCAAGAAACAGGCCGGATGCTTTTATGGATGTGGTATGTAAAACCTGCAATGACATTATCTTGTGCAAGATGCGGATAGTACCACATCGTAAACGTATTGTAAATTTCAACCTGATTAAAACTTTTAAAGAAGATATAAGGTCTATCCGCTGATATGCCCAACGTGCAGGGTTCAATGCAAATAATCGGCTGAAAAGGGCATCCTTGGCACCTGCCCGTAAATTATACTCAGAGAGAAAGCGAGGGGCTTTATGAAAAGCATCTACAAAAGCGGCAAGAGGTTATTCCATAGCGGGCACATTTCACAACTTTAACGAAAAAGCTGTTAGTTAATATCATGACAAAGCTAAGAATGATAATGAATTCCAACAATACTCCTTCATAAATCACCAATAAAAAAGGGCTTAGAAGACTCCCGGCTTCTAAACCCCTTATTCCCCTGGTGCCGGAGGTCGGAATCGAACCGACATGGGGTTGCCCCCGCGGGATTTTGAGTCCCGTGCGTCTACCAGTTTCACCACTCCGGCATGACCCACCTATTACCCGAAACCCATCCGTGTTGTCAATAAAATAGAATTCGTTGCAAAACAGGATATGAAAAAATCACGATCCCCCATGATAATTTTTCGCAAGTTCCGCTTATGTCATACATCCGCTGGTGTCAAACTGCTATTGTCATTGCAGGGCTCTTTTGCAGCTTAACAAGTTTCTCGCGTCGGTTTTGTTTGCTTCCCATAAACAAAGATTTTTCTTTGTTGGATTTTGATAAATGAAATGATAAGAAGTGATCATGCCCCTGGGGTTTACATTTTTTGCAACGCTGGTGTTCGGGGCATGGCGACAATTGTTGGAAAGGATATAACGTCTAATCGAGTCAAAACTCGATGGAAATCAAATCCTTCAAATTTTATATAACCAATAAAAATTCATGATTAATTCCAAGGAGGAGATGCAATGCTGGATATAAAAGATTCGGTTGCGGTGATTACAGGCGGTGCCAGCGGGATCGGCCTTGCTGTTGCAAAATATTGGGTTCAACAAGGCGGAAAGGTTGTGTTAGGAGATGTGGCCGAAGAAGCCTTGGCCAGGGTGGAACATGAAATAAAAGGTGACGTTGCAATAGTACCCTGCAATGTGACCCTAGAGGACGATTGTGCCAGGCTTGCGGATGCAGCCATCCAAAAATTTGGTAAAATTAATTTTGTGGCACCCTTTGCCGGGATTATCATGGATGGACTGATGGTTTCTCCTGACCGGGAGACCGGAAAAGTCACAAAGAAAATGTCCCTGGAGCAATTTCAAAAGGTTATCGATATTAATCTGACAGGCGTATTTCTGACCGTTCGTGAATGCGTGGAACGTATGATCAACCATAACTGTAAGGGGCTTATATGCCTGGTTTCTTCCACAGGTTCATTGGGCACCGCCGGCCAGATCAACTATTCTTCATCCAAAGCAGCCATGTCGGTAATACCCAAGGTTCTCACTGCGGAATTTTTTCGACGGGGTCTCGCGGACAAAATCCGCTGCGTGGCCATCGCTCCGGGATATGTGGCCACCCCTATTCTTGAAGGAATGAATCAAAAGGCCCTGGAAAAGATTTTAGCCAATGTTCCCATCGGACGGTTGGTTGATCCGATGGAGGTGGCTTCTTTGGCGGGTGAACTTTACCGAAACGAGGCGCTGGCTGGAGATGTGTTTTTTATTCATGGTGGGCTTCGTTTGGGATCTAAAGGATAAGAACCAATAAGATATAAAAGGTGAAAACAATGAAAGATGTTGTTATCGTGTCCGGCGCAAGAACGCCGGTAGGAGCTTTTGGCGGTTCATTGAGTACGACGCCGGTGGTGGATCTTGGCGCTCTGGTATTGAAAGAAACACTGAAAAAGATCGGTCTGAGACCGACGGCAACAAAAGAATTGACGCGATTTGAACCTGATTTTTTAAAAGGTGGCGGCATGATCGATCTGGTGAAACAGTATCATGACTATGACGCGTCATTTCAGCCGATACAAATCGATGAAGTTGTCATGGGAAACGTGGTGGGTGCGGGACAGGGTCAAAACGTAACCCGCCAATCCATGATCAAAGCCGGCATCCCCAAAGAAACCCCCGCCTTTACCGTCAACAAAGTGTGTGCTTCGGGAATGAAGGCGGTGGCCCTGGCTGCGCAATCGATCCGGTCCGGCGAAGCAGAGATCGTTTTAACCGGTGGAATGGAAAACATGAGTCTGATTCCTTACGCCGTTCCAAGTGCCCGGTGGGGCGCCCGGATGAACAACGCGAACATGGTGGATCTTGTTGTTTTTGATGGACTTTTTGAAATATTTTACGGATATCACATGGGGGTGACGGCTGAAAACATTGCAGCGCACTACAAGATCTCCAGACGGGAACAGGACGAAATCGGTGTTATCAGCCATCAACGGGCCAAAGCTGCCATTGCCCAGGGACGATTCAGCGAAGAAATTGTGCCGGTGGTCATCCCGCAGCGAAAAAAAGATCCCGTGGTATTCGATACAGATGAGCGGCCCATGGAAACCAGCATGGAAAAAATGGCCAAACTGCGACCGGCGTTTAAAACGGACGGCACGGTTACCGCAGGAAATGCCTCGGGGATCAATGATGCTGCGGCAGCGCTTTTGCTGATGTCGGATGAAAAAGCAAAGGATCTCGGCTTAACCCCTCTGGTTCGGATCAAGGCCTGTGCATCGGCCGGTGTCGATCCGGCTTATATGGGTCTTGGCCCCATACCGGCAGTGAGAAAAATCCTTCAAAAAGAAAAATTGACTACCAAAGATTTTGGTGCCGTAGAACTGAACGAGGCTTTCGCTGTCCAGGCCATCGCCTGCATGAGGGAACTCAATCTCGACATTGAAAAGACCAATCCGTTAGGAAGCGGCATCTCCATCGGCCATCCCATCGGATGTACCGGCGCCCGCATCATTTTGACCCTGATGAATGAAATGGTCAGAAACGATCATGCCCTTGGGCTTGCCACACTGTGTATCGGCGGCGGTCAGGGGATGGCGACGGTTTTGGAAAGAATATAGCTCTCGGGGTGTTCCAGCGGTTTTTTTAAGAAGCCTCAGAGGTACGTTATTCATCTGTTTTTTTATCTTTGCCTGCCATCTGAGAAAATTGATCGAAAAAGGATTTAAATGGCGTCAGACCGGTCATGGTTTTTTGGGCCGTGTTTGAAAAATCGAGTCCCATTTCAAGCCATTTATTAAAGTGTTCATCCATGGCCTGCTTGTGAGCAAGATAGGTTTGAATCATTTGTTGCAGGTATTTTTCGAAAAATTCTCCAAGCACATTATCGCCATACTGAATGATCAGGTGGAGTACGGGGACGGGCAACAGAAAATTTTTATTTTTGGCTTCTTCCAGAATAATCTGGGTAAGAATAAAGGCGGTAACGTCTTCGTTGGTTTTTGCGTCGATAATCTCTACCTGCCGGCCCTGTCTGATGAGATCCGCTACTTGATTGAGCGTTACATATTCGCTTTTTTCCGTATCATAAAGCCGTCGATTGGCATATTTTTTGAGTTTGACGTTGTCCGACATATCTCTCTCTCCAAAAATCTAATCTAAACCGATCGTTTCAAATGGTGAAAGGAAAGTACCATTTAATCGTTTCATAAATATTGTAGTGCAACATATTAAACATATTTTAAATTTTCAGTTGCGCTTAAGGTGTCACCAATAAGTATATTAAATAAAATATATTAAATTACTTATAATATATTTTCGAGCCGAATAAAATAAAATAAAAAAATGGTGCAATGCAAAAAAATATCTTGACAATTTTAAGCTTAGGATTATAATCTAAATATAGATGGAAAAATTCGTATCGCACAAATAACTTTAACAGGGAGGATTATTATCATGGATTCATCAAAAATTGCAAAACAAATGATCGATTTTCAAAAAACAATGTTTGACAACACTTACAATGCCATGGTGTTGGTTCAGGAGCAAACCGAAAGAATGGCGGGTACGCTTCTCGATCAGGCCACATGGATGCCGGAAGAGGGGAAAAAGGCCATAAGGGGTTGGGTGGATGCCTTTAAAAGCGGTCGTGAAGACTTCAAAAAGGGTGTGGATGTTAACTTTAAACGGGTTGAAGATTTTTTCATCGCATTCGACAAAGAGAAAAAAACCAAAGCATAATGAAAGGAAATAAATCAATGGAACAATTTACCGCATTGAAACAAATGGTTCAATTCAACAAAACAGCTTTTGATCAAGGATATAATGCCATGGAAATATTGTGGAAACAAAACGAAAAAATGACAAATACTTTTTTAGTCCAAACCCCATGGCTCCCTGAAGAAGGCAAAAAGACCGTAAATGAATGGATGCGACTTTTTAAAAAAGGTTGTGACGATTTTAAAAAGACGGCAGATCATAATTATGATAACATGGAAAAAATATTTGTAGCGTCTGATAAATAACGTATATATGTGGTTCATGACGTTGGATAACATCATATCAAGGTCGTGAACCACATCATTATTCCGGTTCAAAGGAGGCAAAAAGCCAAAATGATTCAGTTGAACAGCAGCTCAAACGGCATGGTGTTACAGGACATACTGCAGAAAAACATCTCTGTATTTTCTAATTTTCTCAATGCGTCACAAAATTATCTGAGTGCTTTTTCCAAATACTCAAATGATTTTATGATTCCCTATCTCATCGCCACAAGTTATTTCAATAATGTGGAAACGCAAAAGCTCTGGACCGTCTCGCCTTTAAAAAGTGTTCAATCTTACATGGAATTGTTGTCTTTTAATCTTGATGTGATCGGTCGAAGTATCAACGGCAGCTTGAAAGCAATCAACCATTCGGGAAAAATTGAGATAGAAAACGCTATTGCCGCTATGTTTAACACTTTTTGTTGCTCGGATGGAGAAGATATCGAGGGTTTTTTAGCCAGGCAGGCGAAGATGATGGACGTTATGGCCAACCAATATCCTAGTGCGATTCAGGATATCGAATCTGAATTTGGATTTCATTTTGAGCGAGGGGACAATAAAAAGATTGTCGAAACAGACCGGTTTACGCTGTATCAGATTCTTCCGACGGACAAAAAGGTCAAGGTTAATAAGAGCGGGAAACCGGTCATCATTCTTCCCCCTTATGTGCTGGGCGCCAATATTTTAGCTTTTTTGCCCAATGAGGACCGGAGTTATGCTCACTGTTTCGCCAACCAGGGCATTCCCACCTATATTCGAATTTTCAAGGATATCAGTACCAACGAAGCCGTCCAGGTTATGACCGGTGAAGACGATACCTTGGACACACGGCTGTTCTGCGAAACGGTAAAGAATAGACACGGGAATCCGGTGACGTTGAACGGTTACTGTCAAGGCGGTTTTTCGGCGGTGTGCAATCTTCTTTCCGGAAAGCTCGACGGATTGGTGGATACGCTGATCACCTGCGTATCTCCCATGGACGGCACCCGAAGCCAAGGGCTTGCCGATTTTTTAAAAAAACTTCCCCAGCGTTTCAATGATCTTCTTTATGGCACCAAAACCCTGCCCAACGGCAATAAAGTGGCAGACGGAAAGCTCATGGGCTGGGTTTATAAACTCAAAAGCATCGAAGATGAATCCCCGATAGCGGTATTTTACAGAGATTTGACGATGTTCGGCCGCCAGGATGGCGATAAAGTGAAAATCAGCAAGACCGCGGCAGCCATCAATTACTGGCTGAACAATGAGCGGAATGATTTACCGCTATCCATTACCCAGATGAGTTTCGATTCCTATAACATTCCGATTACCGAAGACGGAACGCTGCCGGTCAAACTTTTCGGAGAAAAACTGAATCTTAAGCGACTCCAGGAGAAAGGGATCAAATGGCTCATCTGTTACGGAGAGAGCGACGACTTGGTTGAAAAAGAAACGGCGCTCGCTCCCATTGACTATATCGATGCTGAAGTTACTGCTTTTCCAAAAGGTCACGTGGCCATTGCAACGTCATGGTCTCATCCAAATTCCGCCTGTGCGCTGCACACCCGTTTCGGCGACAAAAACTATCGGGGACCCGTACGATTTCAGCTTGACTTGCAAAACGATCTTCAAAAAGAAAAATCTTAAATGGAGCGATATCATGGACCGACATTTTCTGGAATTCTGGGGCAATCTTTTGATGGATGCCGCAAAACAGCAGAAACAACTTGAAGATATGTCCAAGTGGATGCAGCAGGGGTTTAAGGGGTCTGATGAGTTGACCGCCATGTTCAATAAATTTTACGGCCTGGAGCATTTGAAAAAAGACACGCCGGCTTATACGGAAACCTGGGAAGAAGCGTCTGAAAATTTTTTAAATTCCTTTAAAAATTATCTGGATTTGATGGGCATGGTACCGAAAAACGAGCACCTGGCGCTGGTCAAAAAATACGAGGAACTTAAAGAAAAAGTTGCGGACCAGGAAGAAACCATCAACCACCTTCGGATGATAGTGGAAAAAAAGAAGGCCGAATCACAGGAAGAACTGGTTCAAGGATTTCATGATCTGATCGATAAACAGAGTAAAAAGTTCCAGGAAACCATGGAGAGCTTCGGCAGCTTCTTCAAGAAGGAAAATAATCCATAAGTTTAAAATTTTTGCGCTGTTTTACCGAACATTCCTGCTATTTCTCCAGCACCTTAAAGATTTCCCCTTTTTATTGCATGCCACCGGAATATTTATTCTTAAAATCGGCGCGCAAATAGAATTACAAGTCACATCAAAAATGCGGTGATGCAAACCAATAGGAGAAATTCCCAAAGAATGGGAATTCTATCCCCCAAAATGAGACGTTTACTTTATTAAAACATTAAATCACTTGCCGAATACAAATGGCCCGGAAGCATACAGGCTTTACGAAGCAAAAGTAAAATGGTGCCGGGATCTGCCGGTTACAAATGCTCCCCGTTATGGCGTTGGGGTTCAAT
>Ga0307440_1000330_pt1 | contig 22896 bp, 18 predicted proteins | sample SalMarWE160410MG_FD_202150 | JGI IMG/M metagenome (GOLD analysis project Ga0307440, IMG submission 202150) | Salt marsh sediment microbial communities from the Plum Island Ecosystem LTER, Massachusetts, United States - WE1604-10 | ecosystem: Environmental > Aquatic > Marine > Intertidal zone >...
GTCGGTCAGCAGATTTCCGTGAAGGCGGCAGTCGGTCTTCTCGGAGAGATCGTGAGGTTGTGCGGGACGCGCCTCGACGCGCCGCGCGGTTCCATCGGATTTCTTTTCCCGACTCCCCAACAGCTCTCCTCCGCCGACCTTTCGTCAGTCGGCATGCCCGGTGCGCGGAGGAAGGCTCTCGAATCCGTCGCAAACGCCTGGACCTCAGTTCAAGAAAACCGGTATCGCGGCCTCGAAGAGCTCACAGAGGCGCTCTGCTCGATCCCCGGCGTCGGCCCGTGGACTGCTCAGTACACCGCGCTGCGCGGGTTCCTCGAACCCGACGCGATACCGGTAACTGATCTCGGCATTCGCGCTGCACTTGGCCGGTTGCTTGGTCTGGGCGGCCCGGCAACGGCACAGGAAGTGGCGACCCGCTCAGAGCAGTGGCGACCGTGGCGCGGATATGCGGCGGTCCTCCTCTGGGGCAGCCTATGATTGATGTGATACGAGGAAAAACGATGAACATACAGCTCAAGGAATTGACGTACCGGATCATCCCGAGTCCCCTCGGAGAGATTCTGATCGCAGGAAATGACGGACGCATTCAATGCCTCGCATTCCAAGCCGGCACGTCTCCGGTGACCCCGCATTCGCGGTGGCGAGAATCGCAGAGTGCATTTCGCGACACGGAGGCGCAGCTGGCCGCCTATTTCGCGGGAGAGCTTCGCGAGTTCGATCTGCCGCTCGAGCTCGCGGGAACCCCGTTTCAGCTCGGCGTTTGGGACGAGCTCAGGCAAATCCCGTACGGAACAACTGTGTCCTACGCTGAGCTCGCCCGCGCGGTCGGCAGCCCGAAGGCGGTAAGAGCGGTTGGAGCTGCAAACGGCACGAATCCCATTCCGATCATCATTCCGTGCCATCGCGTTGTCGGCTCGAGCGGCAAACTGACCGGATATCGTGGAGGCGTCGATTTCAAAAGGAAGCTGCTCCAACTCGAAATGCAGTGACATGCGGAGGCAACCGGCGAGGCCGGCGAAGGGGGGCGCTCAAAACCGCATCGAAGTGCGCTGATGCAAATTACCGGCGTGAAGCTCTACCTCTCGGGGTCCTCGGGGTGCTCGCGGTCGTCGGATTCGTCGGCTTCGGCCGTTGATTCGGTCTCGCTCGCGGCGCGTGCGCACTGTTCGCAAAGATTGTCGTCGGAATAGAAGAACCGGTCGAAGCTCAATGTTTTCGAACAACTTGCGCATCTCAGTCGGAACGGCAGGAAGGTTTGCGGATAGAAGCCTACCAGCAGGCCGACGACTGCGAGATAAACAAGAAGAAACCACTCCGAGAGTCCCAACTGGATGATTCCATAGGCGTAGATATAGAAGACGAAGACGAAGATCGCGACGTAGAGGGTTGCGCCTCTCTTCCTCTGTGCCTTCTGGCGATATTTGCGCTGCAACAAGTTGAGAACGAGAATCGCGAGAAAGACCCAGTAAAAATAGGACACGATGAAGTTCGAAACAGGATGGTTCAACCGCCCCTCCTCCGCGCAGTCTACTCCAACCTCCCGCGGCGGTCAAGGAAACCGCTCGAAAAGAGACGGTTCTCGCAACGAAATCGGCTGGATCGACGGAATCCTTAGGGAGTACAATGAATAACGAGGAGTGAATATGTCTCGATCGACGATGAGCTCTCGCGAGCGAGTAGGAGCGGCTTTTGCACACTCGCAGCCCGACCAGACACCCTGTGATTATTTCGCCACACCCGAAATCCAGCAGGCGCTGCTGGAGCATTTCCGCCTGAGCGAAGACGACGCGCTGCTCGACGTTCTCGGCACCGATATCAGGACCGTGAATCCTCCCTATATCGGGCCTCCCCTTCCGAGGTTCGACGATCGATCGACGATGAACATCTGGGGAATCCGAAAACGTCCTCTGCCGAACGAGTACGGCGACTATATGGAACCGGTCAATTTCCCGTACGCCGGGTGGTCGACGGTTGAAGAGGCCGAGCAGTTTGCTTGGCCGAGCCCCGATTGGTATGATTACAGTGCGGTCAAACAGCTCTGCGACCGCTATCCCGACCGTGCAATCATGACCGGCACGTTCAGCGTGCAGGACTTCATCAACGGAATCGCCTTCGGGCGCGGAGTCGAGCAGACGCTCGTCGATATTGCGGGTGAAGATCCCGTCTATCTCTACATCGTCGAGAAACGACACGCCTTCTACATGGAGCTGATATCTCGAACGCTCGAGGCGGCCGAGGGCAGGATCGACATCGTGCTCTGCGGCGACGATTTCGGAACGCAACGAGGGCTTCTCATTTCGCCCGAGAGCTTCGATCGCCTCTTCAGCGCCAAAAAGCAGGAGTTCTTCGAAATGGTTCACTCATACGGAGCACGGGTGACCCACCACTGCTGCGGCTCGAGCGCTGCGCTTTTTCCTCGTTTCATCTCGATCGGAATGGATGCCCTGCAGACCATCCAACCTCGAGCAGCCGGGATGGATCCCTTTGCGCTGAAGAAGCGGTACGGCGGTCGTATTACGTTGCACGGGGCCGTAGATGCCCAGGGATGGATCCAAGAGGCATCAGCAGAGTCGATTCGCAGCGAGGTTACTCGACTCATCGAAGTCATCGGTGAGGGCGGTGGGTTCATTCTGAGTCCGAGTCACAACCTGCAACCCGACACTCCAATCGAGAACGTCCTGGTTCTCTACCGAACGATCGCCGAGGCCCGAGGAAGACGGGCGTCGTTCTAGTTCCTATCGCGTGAGCACCTGTGCCACGACCCGGTCGAGCTTCTGCCGCGCAGTGTGGTAGGTGTCGCCTTCGGTGTAGACAAACAGATGTTCCTCGACGACTCGCCCGTCGGGCTCGCGAAAGGCAAGAATGGGATATCGCAGGAGCCCGCGAATGACCGAAAGCTCGAGGCCGTGATGAATGAGCCAGTCCGTGAAACGGATTGTTTCGAACGGGCAATGCTCTCCGTCCGGTTGATAGAGGTACCCCTTCGCGTCGAGGATCTGCTCAAACGGGCTCTTGGAGTGATGCAGCGCATGAGACAAGGGGGTTGCCGCGCTCAACACCTCTCCCTCCACGAGGCTCTCGCGGATATCGTCGAGGAGCTGCTGGAACTCATCAGACTCCAGATTCGAGCGCAGGATCATGACCGCTACATCGGTACGGGCATGATTCTTGTGCAGAATAGCCGGGATGTCGTAGTTGATGACGTAGAGCCCCTCGATACGTTTGACCGTCTGTGCGTTGAGAACGCACACATCTGCCGGATCGACTCGAAGCTCGAAGAGGTGCTCCGAGCTCCAGCTGTTCCTCCGCATCGCCTCGAACGCCCCCAGGATCTCCGCTTTGGCAAAGTCTTCGCCAAAATAGTCCTCGAAACGGCGCCTCATCTCCGACGTGAATGCTCCCTTTCCGTTGAGCGTGAAATAGACACGGTCTGAGTAGTGCTCTTCGATGATGCGGTTAGAAGCGATGAAGTCCCCCGGCACGTTGGCAAGGTAGGCAATAGTGATGTTTTCATGGTAACGCGGATTGTTACGAATCGTCCTGAGTAGCAGGCTCTCGACGCGAACCCCGTTCGTCTCCGGGCGCAGGTAGACGAAGACATCTTCGTGTGAAGGTTCCGTTATCGGCCACTTGTAAGGAACGATGACTGTCGGCATCCGCGTCGGCGCCATTCCCTATTGTTAACCGCCTCGCAAAGCATTTCAAGATCGAAATACGGCAGCGAGGCCTCATTGCCGCGCCGATCCATCCAAAACGAAGACCTGCACTCGCTGACGCACGAGCAGTCGTGGGATCCCGACGGGGGGAATCTGCAGCGTGAGCAGAATCACCCGAAGTGTATCGGGCAGAAACTCCAACAGGTAGGAGACTGCTGCGCGGTCGGCGAGGCTCGAGGCAGTCTCGATTCCTTCGATGACCAGGAGACGGGCAGCTTGCGAATCGAGAAGCCTGTTGAGCCCATCGGCGATTGTGTCGACGGCTGGTCGATCGAGCGGTCCCGGTGGAGGTTCGGGAAGATTGAGAGCCTCGAGCAGACGACGAGCGAAACCGTTGGTATCAACGTCATCGCCATGGAGGGAGATCCAGGATAGCGGGAGGCGAACCGGACGGGCGACGAGAGCGGAACGAAGGGCAGTCGCGCCTTCTTCGTCGCAGAGCAGAACCAGCACCGAGGGTGCGCTCGGGGAGCCGATGAGCTCGATCGCCCGTTCGATGTCGATGCGTTCGTAGAGCATCCTATCGGCTCTCCGGAGGCAACAGTTTCTGTGTACTTACTTCAGAAAGAATGCGCTCACGATGAACGGAGCGAGCGATACAATTGCCGCGGCAGGGCTCACCCTGCGAGAGTCGCCTTGTTTATCCCAGCTGAAGAGTCGAGCGGCAAGACCCAGTGAGAGAGCCGAGGACGCCGCAAGGACGATGATTGCCGTCGTGAACGACTCCCCGGTCGCCTCACCGTAGCCTGCGCCGAGGAATGCCTGCATCAAGTGGGTCGTGGGCAGAATGTACGCAATCCCGCGAATCGACGCAGGCAACATCGAGAGCGGCACCATCAGTCCGCCGAGGAGCATTGAGGGAAGGAAAATGAGCTGGGTAAGCATGACCGTCACTCGAGAGTTGCCGGAGATCACTCCAATGAGCGCACCGAGCGAACCGTAGCCAAGCGCCGCGAGAAGCGTTACGAGGGCGAACGGACCCCAGTTCGTGGGCAGCTCACCGTGAAACAGTGGTGCGGCAGTTAGGAGGATCAGGATGCAGGCAATCAAAAAGTGAAATACGGTCGTGAGCACAGGTATGAATAGGATCGAAAAGGCAGGCACCCCATTGATCTTGTAGCTGCGGAAGACGCCCGCTTCGCGCGCCTCGACGAGCGGTCCGGGCAGACCGAGGAGGAAACTCGCCATTCCGGCGAGCAGTATCATGGCCGGCACCATCGATTTCGCGAACAAGGGATTGATCTGCGTCATGATCAATCCGAGGATCAGGTAGACCCCGATCGGGAAGAGGTAGTTCATGAGCAGTTGCGAGGGATTCCGGAATGCGCTCCGGAAATCATAGACCGTATGGGCGACAAACGCATTCATCGCTTTTCTCCTTGTGTTGTGATCTCGAGGAAACGCTCCTCGAGGGAGGGACGCTCCACTCTAAGGTCGATGAGCGGATCCCGGTTCTCTGAGAGGTGGCTCAAGAGGGAGGCTACCGTTCGTCCGGGATCGGCACTGAAATAGATTGCGTACTCGTCGTGCTCTCCCGAGCGCTCGACTGCGGGGAATCGCACTCCATTTCGAGACAGGATTGACCGCTCCGACCTCACTGAAATCTTGGTCAACCCACTGCCGGCTGCCGTAATTTCACGCGGTGTCCCGGTCGCCACGATGCGCCCTCCGAGCAGTATTGCAATACGGTCGGCCAGCTTTTCGGCCTCCGACATGTCGTGAGTCGCGAGGATGATAGCAGTCCCCGATTCGCGGAGCTCCTGCATGAGCAGATGCAGCTCGTTTCGAGACTCAACGTCGAGCCCCGCAGTGGGTTCGTCGAAGAGAACGAGAGGTGGACGGTGCGCGATTGCGAGTGCCAGCGCGAGCCTTCGCTGTTGCCCGGTCGACAGCTGCCGGAATTGATTGCGCTCTTTGCCGGCGAGTCCAAGTCTTCCGATAAGATCGAGCCGGGAGCTCACCCCATGGTACGCACAGAACAGGTGCATCGCTTCTCCGACCTGCATCGTCGCCGGAAGACCGGAGCTCTGGAGCTGGACCCCGATCAGGTTCCTGAACCGGCTTCCCCCGTGCTGCGGGTCCACTCCCATCACCGATATGGAACCTCCATCCGGACGCCTCAGTCCCTCGAGACTCTCGAGCGTGCTGGTCTTGCCGGCTCCGTTTGGGCCGAGCAGGCCGAAGATCTCCCCCGGGAGCACCTCGAAACTTATCCCATCGACCGCCACAGTCGATCCATATCTCTTTCTGAAATCTTTGACGTTGACAACGGTCTCAGCCATATCAGTCTCCTTATGGTGAAAAGAGTACTGCTACGGTTACGTCGTGAAATCGCCCGTAAGGGTGATTCGGAGGGTGATTCGGACACGGCGGCGCGGCGGTGCTGCGGGTGATGGTGAGGGGGTCCCGCGATTGACGCACGCTGACGATTCAGCAGACGCCGTGGAGATCGGCGAAGGGTCGAGGGGTGGACTACCTCCGAAAGCCGAGAAGCCCCAGCTCGCGGGCACGAGCGACGGCCTGCGCTCGACTCGTCACCTCCAGCTTGGCGAATATGTTCTTCAGGTGTGTCTTGACCGTGTTGAGTGAGATAAAGAGGCGGTCGGCCGTTTCTTGATTCGAAAGACCCTCTCCGAGGATTCGAAGTACCTCGAGCTCGCGCTCACTGAGCCCCAGGTCAATCGCCTCACTGCTGCGCCGCTCGGCGTGCCCGATGCCTGAGAAAAGCTCGATCAAGCGCCTGCGAAATGCATCGTGGTCTCGTGAGGACTCGAGCAGCTTGACCATCGTGGCGCCGATTTCAAGAAAGGGCTGCACGTAACCCTCGGGCTCGGCCATATCGAGGGCATCACGCAGGCGGGACAGCGCGGCATCAGCGTTCCCGGATAGCGACAGGGCAGAGGCCTGGAGGAGAAGGACTTCGATTAGCCGGCCGAATCTCTTCCCTTCGCGCATATTCGTCTCGAGAGCTCGAAGATGGGGCAGGGCCGTGTCGTAGTCTCCCGCTTCAAGGATGACTCGGCACCAAATCGTCACTTCCGGTTCCGCCAAGAACGAAACCGGCTGCCGCCCGTCGAGCGCACGCCTCGCCTCGGAGGCGGCGCGCTGCTTCTGTCCGGTTGCGCGCAGCCTTTGAAGCGCCAGTGAGGCCGTGACGATCGAGCGCGCCGGCGGCGGAATTTCCAGCTCATCGGCTATCTGCGTGAGCTCGTCGGTGAGCGTGGATGCCGCCGCCGGATCTCCCTTCGTTGCTGCGACCCGCGCACGAGCAAGCATGCCGGGGAGAAGCTCTTCCCAGTTCGCCCATCGCCGCCCCATTTCGATACCCGTGTCGAGGTACTGCGAAGCCTCATCGAGAAGACCCCGCTCGAGAAGAACCGTTCCGTAACCGACATGCGCGAGTCCGGCGAGCGGAGAGGTGCCGCCGGCATCGTCAGCAGTCACGACCTGCCGGTAGGTGTCGGCAGCGGCCGACAGAGCTCCTCCGATCAATTGCAGATTGCCGATATGGGCGATGATCATGGGAACAAGGTGGATATTCTTCGTCTCCCGGTTCGCTTTGAGCGCCTCCTCGAATGCCCCGAGCGCACTGTCTACCGCCCCTTCGTTCTCGAATGCAAGCGCGAGGTTGAAAAGGGCGGTAGCCCGGATATCCCGCGGAGTGTTGTAGATTCTGTCGTTCACCCGCTCAGGCAGGTATTCGAGTGCACGAAAGACCTCTCGCTTGATCTCTTCGAAATCGAACCGGGAGAATGCCAATGAGGATCTGAGAACCGCGATCTCGGCCAGGGCACAGCGTATCCGAGGGGGAGTCTTCCGGCTTGCCGCCGAACCGTCTGCAGTGCATCCGAAGGCAGCTTCGATTTCCTCGAGCAGCCCGCCTACCTCCGAGCCGCGTCCGGTGGCGAGCAGCGTCCACGAATAGATGAATGCAAGCGTCGGCCGCTCGGACAGGAGCTGCCTCGGCAGTCGGTCGATCCATCCCCGGAGAGCAATGAGCTCACTGCGCTGGAAGAAGAAGCCGGCGCTCTCGGCTATCAGGTCGGCCGCCCGGGAAGCCTCGTCGGCGGCGAGGGCATACTGGATCGCCTCATTGTAGAGGCGCCTCTCCCGGAACCAGGTCGATGCCTTTGCCAGCTCTTCACGGGTCTCTTCCTCGCTTCGAAGCCTATGCGCCTGGGACTGGAGAAACTCTCGAAAGAGACGATGATACCGGTACCATCTTCGCTCGGAATCAAGAGGAATAAGAAAGAGGTTCTGTCGTTCCAACCACTCGAAGCTCGACTTCGCCCCGCCGGTGGCGCCGACGGCATCACAAAGCGAAGCGCAGAAGCGGTCGAATGACGAGCTCGTGAGGAGAATAGACCGGAGCGGTTTGTCGAGCCGGCCGAAGACCTCCTCGGCTAGGTAATCGAAAAGGTACTCGTTTCGCCCCGAAAAACTCGCGATCATTCGCTGCGGGTCTGTTGCCCCCTCGAGGGTCAGGGCCGCGAGCTGCAATGCTGCTGCCCACCCCTCGGTTATCTCCGCAAGAGAGGCGAAGTCGGCACCCTGCAACGATACTTCGGAGGTATTCTGAAAGAAAGCCTGAACCTCATCAGGGGAGAAGCGGAGGTCAGAAGCCGTGAGCTCGAGTAGGGCCGAACGGGCCCGATAGGCGGCAAGGGCAATTGGCGGTTCCTCACGAGTGCAAATTACGAGGTGGAAGCCCGCAGGCGCGTGCATGAGGAAGAACTCCAGAGATTTGTGGATTGCTTCGCTGGTAATCAGATGATAGTCGTCAAGCACGAGCAGAACATCGCGCGAGCGCTGTACAATAGAGTTCAGCAACTCGGTGGCAACCACGTCGGCTGCGGGTGGTTGTCCTGACCCGAGCATTCCAAGCGCGCCTGCACCCAACCCGGGAAGCGCCAGCTCCAGCGACGCGGCCACATAGGACCAAAAACGAACAGGCTCGCTGTCGCTCTCATCGAGAGATACCCAGGCGACGGCTCGACTCGATCTTAGGAGCCAGCTGCTCACGAGAGTGGTCTTCCCGAAACCCGCGGGCGAGCGGACGACCATGATCGTTCTCGAGGCCCCTTTCTCCAGAAGATTCTCGAGACGGGCACGCTCGACGCAGTTGGGGCGAGGATGCGGAAGGGCGAACTTGGTGCGTAAAAGGGTTGGTGGACTCGACCCGAGCTCCCGCTTCGCTGTCGCCATTTCGTAGGGCTCCTCCGTCAATCCTCCGGTGCCGCAATATCCCGGGAAGAAACGAGGTCGATTCCCGTTCCCATGATATCGCGAATAATGACCTGCCCTTTCGTGACCGGAGGCGCAACGGTCAGCCGGTACGCCCGATTGAGCAGCTCGTCGATGTTCTCCTTTGGCAACGCACCGGTCGTCCGCACTGGAAGTCTCGGGATGGAAGGACTGCCGGTCGCAACCGTCGCTGTGACCACGCGGCGAGGGGAGAGCATCTCTTCGGTGCCGTATACCTCACCGCGTGGGCACTTGTTTCCAGCCACGGTTACGGTCTCTCCCTCGAGCCTGACCGTCAAACGGCAGCCGATCGGACAGGAGATGCACACCATCTCCACGCCTTGCTCGCTCGTTGTGTTCTTTGTGCTCATCGTTGCCTACCCCACGCTCACTTCAACCACGTTCGCAAGCTCGGGTCGGACCCCGCGCAGGTTTGCCGGTCCGAGTCGAAAGGACATCATTTCGGAAGGTTGAACGTGAGGAAATCGTTTCTTCATTATCTGCTCGCCGTCCAAGGTAACCAACAGCTCTGCCCTGTTTTTGACTATCATCGGCCGCAGGTAGAAGATGTTCTCTCGTCCCGGGGCGTAGAAGTTCGGCAGGACGTACTTGACGTTGGCGCCCGGACTTACGCGGTATTGTGCCTCATCGCGCCCTCCGCCGGCAAGATAGTCCGACACGAAGCCTCCGCACCGTGTCGATTCCTCGGTCACGAAGTCGACCAGGTCGTGGACGTGGAGCACGTTGCCGCAGACGAAGACTCCGGGTCGGTTCGTCATGAGTCGTGCATCGACGTAGGCGCCGTTCGTTTCCGGATTGATCTCCACTCCGAGCTTGTTTGCCACCTCGTTGTCAGGAACCAATCCCACGGACAAGAGCAGGGTATCGCATGGGATTCGGAATGTTTTCGCAGGATCCGGGTGGTGGTCTTCGATAGGTGTGATGCTCACCGCCTCCACACGGTCCTTTCCATGGATCTCGGACACGACGTGCGATAGATAGAGCGGTATGTCGAAGTCGTTGAGACACTGAGCGATGTTGCGCGTTAGCCCTGAGGGATAGGGTTGGATTTCCACGACGGCGTGGACCTTCGCGCCGATCCAACTCATGCGGCGAGCCATGATGAGACCGATGTCCCCGGAACCGACGATGACTACTTCGCGACCCGGAATGTAGCCGTCGATGTTGACGAGGCGCTGCGCGAGCCCTGCTGTGAAGATTCCCGACGGACGGGTTCCCGGTATTCCGATATTCCCACGGTTGCGCTCTCGGCAGCCCATCGCAAGTACTATCGCGTTGCAGATGAACTTCGTTACGCCGTGATGTTTTGAGATCGCATAGACGATCTTGTGATCCGCGTTCTCTTCGGCTTCGAGGACGGCGGTGTCGAGATGAAACTCGATTCCATCCTCCTCTCGAGTAAGCTCAATGAAGCGCTGGGCGTACTCCGGCCCGGTGAGCTCCTCTTTGAAGTAATGGAGTCCGAATCCGTTGTGAATACACTGGTTGAGGATCCCACCGAGTGAGAGCTCGCGTTCCACGACAGCGACCTGATAACCTCTTCGTGCAATCTCTGCTGCGGCGGCAAGCCCGGCAGATCCGCCCCCCACGACAACGGCGTCGACTATCCGCTCTGTCATTGTGCGGTGCCCCGCTGTTTCTTCGACGCCGTCTTGCCGGCAGACTCGCTCGCGGATCCGATACTGTGCACTGCAAAGTCCCCGATCTGCTTTCGAGTGATGTAGCTGCCGCCGCCGCGGCGGGTTACCTCACTCCACGGCTTGCCCGTCTCCCGAGCGAGTATCTTCAGGGTTTTGTAGGTGCAGAAACCTCCCTGACACCTGCCCATGCCGGCGCGTGTGTAGAACTTGATACCGTCGAGGGTCGTGTGACCGCGCCGGATCGCTGCCTTGATCTCCGCTTCCGAAACCGACTCACACCGGCAGACGATCTCCCCGTAGTCGGGGTCTTTCCCAATGAGCTCGTCTACCTCGAACATCGAAAGCTCCCGCAGCCGTTTGACCTCCGGGATCTCTGGATCGTAGCCCGGCTTCTCGATGAGCTCGAGCCCGCCTTTCTTGAGAAGGTCCTTGATGTACTCCGCGACCGCCGGAGCGGCGGTGAGCCCCGGCGACTGGATTCCCGCGGCCTGCACGAAGCGTGGCGTCTCTTTCGACAAGTCGATGTAGAAATCGTCGCCCTCAAGTGTCGGCCTCAAGCCGGCGAACGAGGTAATGATATCCCGCTCCGAAACCGCCGGTATAAGCCGTCGCGCCGAATAGAATACCTTCTCGAAATTCTCCTCGGTCGTCCGTAGGTCCTCCTTGTCCTCGACCTCGACCGCTGTCGGCCCGACCATCGTCGTACCTTCCACGGTCGGAATCACGAGCATTCCCTTGCTGTTCGGGCTCGGAACGGGAAAGACCACCTTGTTCGTGTAGCACATTGCGTTGCGTTCCATGAGAAACTCTTCGCCCTTTCGCGGGACGATCCGGTACTCCTCGGCGCCGAAGATCCGCGATACCTCATCCGCATGGAGCCCGGCCGCGTTGACGACCCAGCGCGCCGTCACCTCCTCCCCGGAGCGAGAGCGAATGCGGTAGAAAGAGCCCTTTTCGTGCTTCGCCTCGACCACCTCAAACTCGGTCTTCAGTGCAGCTCCGTTCTTCAGAGCAGATTCGACGAGACTGAACACGAAACGATAGGGCTCGACGATCCCGCCTGAGGGCGCGTGAAGTCCGCCAACCACGTCCGGATTGAGCTTAGGTTCGAGAGAAATCATGCGAGCCCGACTGCAGAGCTCTATGCCGATCGCACCGTTCTCGATCCCCTGAGCGTAGAGGCGCTCGACGATCTTCATCTCCTCAACGGAGAACGCCGCAACGATGATGCCGCAACGGCGGAATGGGAAATGGAGCTCACTCTGCAGGGCGTCGTACATGAGGTTGCCGCGGACTTCCAACCGCGCCTTGAGCGTCGACGGGCTGTGATGAAAACCTGCGTGAATGATTCCGCTGTTGGCCTTCGACACGCCGAACGATACATCGCACTCACGTTCCAATAACACGACTGACAGCCGATATGCCGAGAGCCTGCGCGTGACGGCGGCTCCGGTTACCCCGGCGCCGACGACCGCGACGTCGTAATTTTCCATAATTCTTGATCCTGGAGTACGTAGGTGAGATTAGGTGATTCCATTATAGGCCGGTTGAACCGCCCCTGTATAGAACCTATCATGACGCATGATCGCACGCGTCCCCTTCTTCCCCAGGGCTGCCCCGGAGCTCAGGCAGCTCTTTGCTGAAGCGGGACTCACGCTCATCGGGGTTGCCGATCCGGCGCCTGCGTACGAGGCGGAGCTCGACTACAGGGAATGGATCGAACGCGGATATGCCGGCTCAATGAGCTACCTCGAGCGACACGCCCCCCTCAAGTACGCGCCGTACCGGATTCTCCCCGAGGTCAAGTCGATTCTCTTCGCGGCTATCAACTACTTCCAGAGACCGGACGGCAAGCCGCAGAGGGACGTGGGCCGTGTTGCTCGGTACGCCTGGGGCCGCGACTACCACAAGGTGATGGGGGCGAAGCTCCGTTCAGCGGCCCGATCGCTCGCGAAGAGGTATCCACAGGAGAGATTCAAGCCGTTCACGGATTCGACTCCTCTATCCGAGCGCTACTACGCCGAGCGAGCCGGCATCGGGTTCACCGGTCGCAACACGCTTCTCATCAGCAGCCAGTTCGGCTCGTGGTTCCTCATCGGAGAAGTTCTCTCGACGCGATATTTCGAGGCAAGCGGTCCCGCCGGCCGCAGCCACGGCGGCTGCCCGAGCAACTGCCGCAAGTGCATCGACATCTGCCCGACCGGGGCACTCCTCGGTCCCCATCGAATCGACGCACGTCGATGCATCTCCTACCTGACCATCGAGTACAAGGGCTCGATACCGCTCGAGCTCCGGCCTGCGATCGGCGACTGGCTCTTCGGATGCGACCTGTGTCAGGAGATTTGTCCGCTGAATCTGAGAGAACAGCAAACCGACGTCGAAGACTTCGTTAGAGTGAAAGCCGGCTCGACGCTTCAGCTCGAAGAAATTCTCTCGATCGAGACCGATGCGGCGTTCACCGAGCGTTTCGCCGGCTCGCCCCTCATGCGCGCAAAAAGGCGGGGGCTCCTCCGAAACGCTTGCATCGTCTCGGCGAACAACGGCGCATCCGGGCTCCTCCCACTCCTCCGCCGCCGCTCTGCCGACTCCGATCCTATCATTGCGGAGCATGCCCGATGGGCGATTGAGCGATTGGAAGAGGATCCTGGAGGGATTTCCGCAGGCGACGGTAGTGAAAGCTCCGACCATCGCTCAAGACCAAGATAACGATCCTTTCTTCGTGATAGCCGTGAGCCGCGTAGAACGCGGTCGCTCGAGCGTTTTCGAGCGCAACGTCGAGTACCATGGAGGCGGCCCCGCCGCTCCGCGCGCCGAGCTCAACAGAAAGAAGCAGTCGCGTACCGAGGCCTTTCCCCTGTGCCTGCGGAACGACGGCAATGTTGCTCAAATAGAAGTCCTTGTCTGCTATGCCGTCGGTCGCGGAACCGGCCCTTGAGAGCTCGACAAAGCGAGCCGGAGCGCGAAGACCAAAGTGGCGGAAAATGAGCCAGGCCGCGGTGAGGCGCTCTCCTCGTATTGCACCCCCACGGGAGCCGACTGCTGCCCCGAGCAACCGTCCGTCTTCCTCGATCACCGAGGCGTGCTCGAAGCTGAGCGGGTTCTTTCGATGGAGGGCGAGATAGCAGATCGTCGTGCGTGGTCCCCCGGGGAAGAGGACGGTCAGAAGACCGGAGTCGGAGAGTAGAATAAGGTCCGCTAGCTCCGCGCAATCTTCGCTACGGGCAGGACGAATCAACTCCAAAAGCGCTCCCTATCGATTGTACCACACCTATCGACGGTATAGTCGGCATCGGTCGGCTTGACAGATGGTCGCCGTATTCAGAGAATTGGTGAGCGATTATGGAAATAAACACGTGGATGCATGAGTTTCTCCCTGACGTCGTCGACCGGCTCATGGATAGCATCGAGAAGGGCTATCATGTCACTGCCGGCGAGCACATGGGCCTATCAGGCCGCATAGAAATATACGAGGTGCTCGACAGCCTCCTTTCGATATTCTTTCCCGGGATCTACAGCCCGGAAAAGGTTGAGGGGAAGGAGATCAGCTTCTTCATAGATGACACGCTGAGACACGTCAGCTTCAAATTTCTTCGACACCTGAAAGGTGCCTTCGAGAACAGCTACATGGACGGTCCCTGCGGGGACTGCGAAGAGCGAGCTCGGACCGCCTTGATCCACCTCGTGGAGTCGATGCCCGATATTCGCAACACCCTGCTCAAGGACGTCGAGGCAGCCTACAACAGTGATCCTGCTGCCACCTCCTTCGATGAGATCGTCTTGAGCTACCCGTGCGTGGAGGCGATCGCGACCTATCGAATCGCCCACAACCTTTACGAGCAGCAGGTCCCGATCATCCCCCGGATAATGACGGAGCGCGCCCACTCCCACACCGGAATCGACATCCATCCCGGAGCGGTGATCGGGGAGAGCTTCTTCATCGACCACGGAACCGGAGTCGTTATCGGGGAGACATGCAAAGTCGGAAACAACGTCAAGATCTACCAGGGCGTAACCCTTGGTGCGAAGTCTCCGTTCGGCCCCGACGGCAGCGTTCGCCGTGGCCAGAAGCGTCACCCTACCATAGAAGACGACGTAATAATCTACGCGAACTCAACAATTCTCGGAGGCTCCACCGTAATCGGCAAAGGCGCTATCATCGGCGGCAACACCTGGATCACGACCTCCGTGCCGGCCGGAACGGTCGTCTACCGGGAATAGCTGACTCCGCTCCCTCACCTCATCGTCCTGCCGCAAGACCAGTCTCGTTGCAACTCTCGGGGTACGGCTCTCGCGCGACCAAAATCCTACATTTATGTAGTTCTTTGTAATATGTCATTCGTCTATGTAATTTATTGAGAATCATACCACGCATACGTCGCGAATGGTCCCGATCTCTTGCCGCCCGGATCCGTGTCGTTTAATTGTTGCGAGACATGAAATTGCGCTGTCGAAGACCACCCCATCGGGGAACGAAGAGCAAGGAGCGTCACGACCTTAAGAAGCTTGGCACGCTATCTGCTTGGTCATGACCAAAAAATCCTAATGGAGAGGTCCATGAACAAGCGAATCCGCTTTCTCATTCTCGGTATCATACTGTTGCTGTTCGCAACTGGGGCGGCCTTCGGACAGGAGACCGACACGGCCAAGACGCTGAAGCTCTACTCCCAAGCCTTCGACATGATTTGGCTGGTTCTGACTGCAGCCCTCGTCATGTTCATGCAGGCCGGCTTCGCAATGGTGGAAGCAGGTCTCACGCGCGCCAAGAACGCGGGAAACATCCTCATGAAGAACCTGCTCGACTTTTCAGTCGGCGTCGTCGCCTACTGGGCGGTCGGCTGGGCCATCATGTATGGAGCCGATTCCCTCGGTTTGTTTGGCACAAACCAGTTCTTTCTCGCCGGCGCGACATCGAGCACGTTCCGTGACTGGATGTTTCAGGTCGTTTTCGCCGCTACCGGCGCAACCATCGCCTCCGGTGCAATGGCTGAGCGGACCAAGTTCTCTGCCTATTTGGTCTACAGCGTATTCATCACCGCTCTCATCTATCCAGTATCCGGACACTGGATCTGGGCAAGCGACGGCTGGTTGGCAAAGCTAGGGTTCCACGACTTCGCCGGTTCGACGGTCGTTCACTCCGTCGGCGCCTGGGCGGGTCTTGCCGGCGCAATCCTCATCGGCCCACGAAAAGGCAAATACATCAAGGTGGACGGAAAGACCTCGGTGAAGGCGATCCCCGGACACAACATTCCGTTGGCGGCCCTCGGGGTATTCATCCTCTGGTTCGGTTGGTACGGGTTCAACCCGGGCAGCACCCTGTCTGGAACCGATCTCGGCATCGCCCACGTCGCCGTCACGACGACCCTCGCCGCGGGCACGGGAGCCATCGGCGCGATGGTCATCTCCTGGATATGGTTCGGCAAGCCCGATCCGAGCATGACCATGAACGGCGCGCTGGCCGGATTGGTAGCCATCACTGCTCCGTGTGGAGTTGCGACGCCTCTCGGCGCGGTCATCATCGGTCTCGTTGCGGGGCTCATAGTCGTGGCATCCGTCGAGCTCTTCGACAAGGTCTTCAAGATCGACGACCCGGTCGGAGCCGTCTCCGTGCACGGAATCGCCGGGGTATGGGGCACGTTGGCCGTCGGACTCTTCGGGGCGACCTCCGACCACCTCGGCCTGTTCTATGGCGGAGGATTTCACCAGCTCGGCGTGCAGGCGCTCGGTGTCGTCGCAGTCTTCGCGTGGGTGTTCGGCATTTCGATGTTGCTCTTCGGAGTACTGAAGAAGGTCATGGGGCTCCGCGTAAGTGAGCAGGAAGAGATCCAAGGGCTGGATATCGGCGAGCACGGAATGGAATCCTATCCGAGCTTCCAGATCTTCCAGAATCAGTAGAAGGGAGGCGACATGAAACTGATTGTAGCGTACATACAGCCGTATAAGCTAAATGATGTAAAGCAGGAGCTCTACAAGTCGGAAGTCCGAAAGATGTCGGTAACGAACTCACTCGGCGCCGGTCAGCAGATGGGATATCAGGAGCACTACCGCGGGGTCGCGGTGGAGGTAAATCTCCTGAAGAAGGTGCGAATTGAGATCGCGGTCAACGACAATTTCGTGCGTCCGACCATCGACGCCATCATCCGAGGCGCTCGAAGCGGTAAGATCGGCGACGGCAAGATCTTCGTCATGCCGCTCGAGGAGTGCATCCGAATACGCAGCGGAGAAACGGGCCGGGAGGCGATCGGATAGCCGGCGGCAAACCTCGCGGTGTACACAGACGCAGCCGCCTGCGGTATGATAGAAGCCAGTTATGGAAAAGCCGACCGCAGGCGAGCTCAAGCGCCTTTGTCCGCAGGTGTCGCACGAGTTCCTCGAGCAGTACCTTGCGGTATTTGCCGAGAGGTACTATGAACGATTCGACCGGGACGTCCTGGCGGAGCACGCCCGTGCTCTCGCCGGGCTCTCGGCCGATGATCTCTCCTCACTCATCGTAACGACAAACGACGATGGCGCCCCCGACGTCGAAGCGACCGTCATCGGCTTCAACTACACCGGCATCTTCTCCGCGATAACCGGCCTCTTGGCGGCAACGGGGTTCGACATCGTGTCGGGCGAAATCTTCACTTCGCAGCGCCGATCCGCCGACGGTCGGCGCTTCATCGTCGACCTGTTTACCGGACACCTTCGTGACGGCACCGACCCGGCACTCTGGAAAGATGAGTTTGCTTCAGTGCTCAGATCGGTAGTCGCACTCTACGAGCGCGGCGACGACGAGTCGCTGAGGGCCGCGAAGACTCAGATCTACGAGCACGTCGTCCGGGCTCTCTCGGAGTTCTCCGAACCGACCTCGTTTCTCTACCCGGTCGAGCTCTCCGTGGACGGAGCTTCCGGCAGCTACTCGCGGCTGAAGGTTGTCGCCGAGGATACTCCCTTCTTCCTCTTCGCGCTCTCGAATGCCCTCGCCCAACACGATGTCTCGATCGAGCACGTTCGCATCAGCACTCATCAGAATCGAATCGAGGACGAGATAGACTTTGTGGACGCCCACGGAAAGCCGGTCGACGACCCACAGCTCCTCAATCAGATCAAGCTGTCGGTTCTCGTCACGAAGCAGTTCACCTACTTCCTTGGCAATGCACCCGACCCCTATACGGCCCTCAGGAGATTCGAGTCTATTGCCAAAGAAATCCTCTCCACTCCGTCGGAGGAAGCCTGGCATCGGCTTCTCGCCAATCCGCGGGTCCTGGAGGACCTCGCCCGCCTCCTCGGTACCAGCGACTTTCTTTGGGAAGACTTCATCCGAGGTCAGTACGAAGAGATCCTTCCGATGCTTTCCCCTCAGATCAAGAAGGAAAGCCTCAGCCACTCCGAGGAAGAGCTCGAGCGGATGCTGCGTGAACGTCTTACGCAGGCGAGCACCCTGTCCGAGAAGCGGGCTGCGCTCAACCGTTTCAAGGACAACGAGATCTATTTGATCGATCTCGACCACCTCGTGACGCCGGGAACGGACTTCCTTTCCTTGAGCCGGAAGCTGACGATGCTCGCAGAGGTCGTCGTGCGCGCAGCAGTGTCGATATCCTGGGAGGCTCTGGTCGACGAATGCGGCATACCAAGGACCTTCGCAGGGATTCAGGCGCAGTACGCCCTTCTCGGCCTCGGCAAGTTCGGAGGGCAGGCTCTCGGCTACGCCTCCGACATCGAGCTGCTGTGCGTCTACAGTGACTCCGGCACCACCGACGGCAGGAAGCGCGTTGCCAATCGGGAGTTCTTCGAACGACTCTTCCGAGACGCGGTCAACCTTGTCGAGACCAAACGCGAGGGCATCTTCCACATCGACCTCAGACTGCGTCCCTACGGCCGCAATTCACCGATCGCCGTGAGTCTCGAGACCTTCTGCCGCTACTACGGTGCGGGAGGAGAGGCGCATAGCTATGAGAAGCTTGCACTCGTGCGGATGCGTGCGGTCGGCGGCGACGCCGAGTTCGGGAGTCGAGTAGAGCGATTGCGCGACGAGATGATCTATTCGAGCGACGCCATCGATCTTCGGGAGCTTCGCGAGCTACGCAGCAAACAACTCGCCGAGAAAACCGAGGGCGGACGTCTCAACGCGAAGTTCAGCCCCGGGGCGCTCGTCGATCTCGAGTACAGCGTTCAAATCATCCAGTGCATGTACGGCAAGGACAATCCTGCGCTCCGCACGCCTCGCATCCACGCGGCACTCGAGGAGTTGGTGCGTACAGGGTATATGAGCGGCGAAGAGGCGAACGACCTCGTGGAGGCCTACCACTTCCTGCGGCGTCTGATCAACGGCCTGCGCATGCTCAGGGGCTCGGCTCGCGACCTCTACCTGCCCCCTGCCGACTCGGATGAATACACACACCTTGCCCGCAGGACGGGGTACAAGCGTCAGTTCGGCCTCGCCCCGGCCCAGCTGCTGCGACTCGAGTTCGAAAGCCGCACTGCCACCGTGCGCAGCTTCGTGGAGCGGCACCTCGGTCGAGACTCGCTGCCCGGGCCACGGGTCGTCAATGCAGCCGATCTTGTGCTTTCCGACGACCCCCCGGACGCTCTCAAACACAAGTTGCTCTCCGAGGGTGGGTTCATGGATCCCGAGCGCGCCTTCCGCAATCTGAAGGTTCTTGCGGGCGACACCAAGCGTCGGCAGCTCTTTGCTCGCCTCGCGGTGCTCGCCTGGGACATCCTCGCCGACGCCCCGGATCCCGACATGGCGCTCAACAACTGGGAGCGCCTCATATCCGCAGGGGAGCTCGATCCGGAAGAGCACTATACCCGGCTCCTCGCTCAGCCGAAGCGTCTCGACATCCTTCTGGCGATATTTGCCGGCAGCCAGTTCCTTGCAGACTCCATCATCCGCAACCCCGACCTTCTTACATGGGTTTCGGCTCCTGATCAGATCCGGAAGGTCCGCTCCCGCGATGCGATGCTCGCCGACCTTACCGAGCTTTCCGAACGGGCAACCGATAACGACTCCTGGCGCAGCGCGATCCGACGATTCAGGCGACGAGAGATTCTGCGTATTGGTACCCGCGACATCTGCCTGGGGATTCCGATGCAGGAAATCGTACTGGAGCTTTCCAATCTCGCGGATACCGTGCTGCAAGCCGGTGTGGTTCGGATTTGGGGCAGGCTGTCCCTGCCGGAGAAGCTCGAAGAGCTCGGTTTTTGCATTCTCGCATTCGGCAAGCTCGGCGGGCGGGAGCTCAACTACAGCTCCGACATCGATCTCCTCGGAATCTTCCGCAGCGCCGAATCCGAGGCCGATTCAACCCTCGCCGCATCCGTTCTCGAAGAGCTGAGGGCCGACCTCTCCGATCACACCGCGGACGGCTACGCCTACCGGGTGGACTTCCGGCTTCGCCCCTACGGCACCTCAGGCCCGCTCGTACAGTCTGTCGATGCCATACTCGACTACTATCGAAAGTCGGCCGCGTTGTGGGAGTTTCAAGCCCTCCTCAAGCTCCGTCCGGTCGCCGGCGCCATCGATGTGGGACAGGAGTTTCTCGCTTCGCTCGAGCCGCTTCTCTGCAGAGAATGGAATCCGACCGAGGTTCGCGAGTCGATCGTTCGGTTGCGCAACAGTGCCGAGAAACAGAGTGCTTCTCACAACATCAGCGCAGGGAGCGAATCCGTCGACGTGAAAACCGGGACCGGAGGAATCCGAGACGTGGAGTTTCTCGTCCAGGGCATGCAGCTTGCCAATGCACATCGGAAGCGCGCAGTCCTTTCAGGCAACACCCTCGAAGCGCTCCGCCTGCTCACGAAAGAGGGAATGTTTCCCGTCGACGTCGCGGAGGATCTCGAGCGAGACTACCTATTCTTGAGGAGAGTCGAGCACTTTCTCCAGCTCTACGAGGATAGGCAGGTCCATTCCCTGCCGGACGGACAAAAAGAGCGCGAAGCGCTCGCCCGCCGCATCGAAGGTAAGGAAGCGACCGCGGAGACATTCATGCGCAAGCTCGAGTCGACCCGCTTGCGCGTTCGCTCGATCTACGAGGAGTATTTGGGGCGACTCGCCGAAGGGAAGTCGGAGGCTAGTTGACGAGGTCCGGTTTGCTCCAATCAATCGTGTAGCCGATCTTCTTCGCAAGCTGCTCCATCTCGCTGTCGTGATGGTAGAGCATCGGCTGTTTCTCGACTGAAATCTTCCCGTCCTTGCGGATGTACTCGACGGCGGAGTGGTGTGCCGCCTCGAGTGTCTCCTGATTCCCGCCGGTGTTATCCTGGAGGTGGATTTCTCCATTGCACAGACAGAAGTAGGTCGTATTGGGATCGATGACCTTGATGAAGAAAGCCGTACCGCGGACCCCGGCAGTCGTCGTCGGGGTATCGACCTGGAAGCGCATCCCGGTCGCTGTAGAGGTGAGATTTTTCAGGACGGCGGCGAGAGAGCCAGACTGCAGCTGAATGCCCCTACCGATGTCGCCGAAGTTGACGACAGCGAGACTGTCCGCCTGTATCTGCACGATGTTGCGCTGGAGGAAGGTGATGTTGCAGACACCGTTGCTTCCCGTCTTGATCGTATCCCCATTATTGACGGCCGCACCAATCTGGACCGGAAGACCATTCAGTGTGACCTCACCTTCGGCGTACTCGACGGTTCCGGTAATCTGGTTCGCGGCCTGCGCCGGTTGCTGGGCCTGCTGCGTGGCAGATTCCTGCGCCGTCGTCGTGGCCTTCGGAGCTTTCTCCTTCTGAGAAGACCGCCCGCATCCGGCGAGCGCGAGAACGATCAAGAGCGCCAGGGACGCCCCCGCCGCGTATCGAATCAACCTGGAGAAACCTCGAACAGAGACTCGGCTCATGACTGCCCCCTTTTCAATCGTATGCTTGTGCGGCCCTTTCCTGTGCGCCCCTTCTCCAAGCTGCTAAATTCGATCCACCAGACACTGCCGTGCGGTATTGAGCTCGATGAAATTCGATCCCGTGCTCCGGCCCGGTGTCCCTGCGAGGATTACCACAAGATCATCCAAGGTGATGCTCGCGTTGTCAAGGAGAATCGCGAGCGAGCTTCGCACGAGATCGTAGGTCGAGTTCGGTTCGGGGAGATAGGAAGGGTTCACCCCGTAGCTGAGCGAAAGCTCCCGCGCGACCCGCATATGCGGGGAGGTCGCGTAGACCGGGATCGGTCCCCGGTAGGCTGAAACGATGCGGGCGGTGTAGCCCGATTCAGTATCCACGACGACTGCCTTCACCGGCAGCTCGAGCGCCGCGCTGATCGCCGTCTTGGCGAGGTAGTTGCGCAGCCGGTTCTTGACCTGGAACACCGGGAGATCCCAAAACTTCGGTTTCTCACGCTCCACGACACACGCGATCTCTCCAAGCATCCGAACTGACTCCACCGGATACCGTCCGGAAGCGGTCTCTCCGCTCAGCATCAATGCGTCGGTTCCATCGAAAACCGCATTCGCGACATCGCTCACCTCGGCGCGTGTCGGTCGCGGGTTCTCAATCATCGAATGAAGGAGCTGCGTCGCGGTAATGACAGGTTTCGCCCGTTTCACACAGGCGTTGATAATCTGCTTCTGAATGGCGGGAACCTCCGCCGCCGGGATTTCGATACCGAGGTCGCCGCGGGCAACCATCACCCCGAACGCCGCATCGAGGATCTCGGGCAGATTCTCGACGCCCTGTCGGTTCTCGATCTTGGCGATGATTTTGACTTTGCTGCCCCGCTCGTCGAGTATCGCCTGAACGTCTTCGACGTCCTTCCTGCTGCGAACGAACGAATGAGCAATGAAGTCGAGGTCATGCTCGATTGCGAACTCGATGTACATCCGGTCCCGATCCGAGAGGGATGGCAGATTGAGGTGAACTCCCGGAACGTTGATGCTCTTCTTGCCCCTGATGAAACCGTAGTCGCGCACTTCACAATCGAGAAAGTCGTCGCTCTTTTCGACGACGAGCAGCTCGAGGAGGCCATCGTCGATCAGGATCTGCGCTCCCTGCGGAATGTCGCTGATGAATCCGTCGTAGTTGACTCGGAAGGTACGCGGGCCGCCTGTACGCGCGATCCGTACCCGATCACCAGCGGCAACTTCGATCGGCTCTTCGATGCCCGCTGTACGCACCTCCGGACCCTTCGTGTCGAGCATGAGAGAAATCGTGTCGGATACGGCGCGGACGTTTCGAATGACTTTGAGCGTGTCTTCGGGCTCTTGGTGGGCGGTGTTCAGGCGAACGACGCTCATCCCTGCATCACGAAGCTCGCTGATGAGTGATGCATCACAATTGCGGTCTGATACGGTAGCGACTATTTT
>Ga0307440_1000331_pt1 | contig 22890 bp, 13 predicted proteins | sample SalMarWE160410MG_FD_202150 | JGI IMG/M metagenome (GOLD analysis project Ga0307440, IMG submission 202150) | Salt marsh sediment microbial communities from the Plum Island Ecosystem LTER, Massachusetts, United States - WE1604-10 | ecosystem: Environmental > Aquatic > Marine > Intertidal zone >...
CGTTGCGCGCTCCGCCGCGTGGTTACGCGAGGCCGGAACGCCCATCCGCGAGCAGCTCTCCCAACGCGCTTCGACCCCACTGGCGCGCATGTGCTCGATCCAGCGTTGGATGACCTGGATCGACCCATCGGTGGAGCCCGCATCGAACACCAGGGCTTCGAGAGGTCGATAGGTCTGGGCGGCCACGGACGCCAGGCATCCATCCAGGGCCGACGCTCGGTCCAGGTTGTGGATCAACACGCTCACCTTCGGGCGGTATCGCTCGTCCGGCGTGCGTCCCGTCATGTCGAGGTGCCGACCCGTTCCAGGGCCGCCTCCCCGTCCAGGTCACCTCCGCGGCGCCCGCTCGCGTGATCCGTGAACAGGAGTCGGAGCCGACGCTGAAACGCCTCCTTGGATCCGCATGACCAGCGCAACAGCGCGACGTTGTCCTGCGCCGCCACGAGCCGTTCCGAGGCGTCACTGTCCGCCATCCGCAGCAGGAGGGCCCGGCTTCCGTGCCACAGCGCCCGGAGTGCGGCCCCGACCGCGACGGCGGCCACGAAAGCCCGGGAAGCCCAGGTGCCCTGCCATCGACGGATGAACAGCCAGGGTGCATGACCGTTCTCCGTGGCCCGCAGGAAGGCGCGGTGCCGGGACTTGGCTGTGCTCGCGCCTCCCTCGTGCACCACGGTGGTTCCCGGATCGAAGTACACCCTGCGGCCATGCGCGTGGATGCGCCGGCACAGTTCCAGGTCCTCGAGATACATGGGGATCGTCTCGTCCAGGAGCCCGACCTCCTCGAGCAGCGCTCGGGGCACCATGAGCACGGCGCCGGTGAGGCAGGGAACGGGATTCGGCTCCCTCCCGTCCACACGGATCGTCTCGCGCCCAAGCCACCGACTGTGCGGCGCGAGACGCCGGATGCCCGACCACCGCAGCACGGCGTTCCCCAGGCTCGGGAACGCCCGGGCCGCGAAATCGTCCGTCTCGCCACTGGTTCTCACGATGTGTGGTCCAACCGCGCCGGCGTCCGGCAGGTCATCGAAGACGCGCTGGAGGCTGGACAGCGTGTCCGACGAGAGGCAGGCGTCCGGATTGAGCAGCAGCACGAACCGCCCGGACGTCATCCGGACGCCCTGATTCACGGCTCGGGGGAAGCCGACGTTGGCTCGGTTCTCGACCACACGAACCCACGGAAACGACTCGCGAACGAGCGCCGCCGTACCGTCGGAGCTCGCGTTGTCCACCAGCACCACGTCCGTCGCGCGCCGGTCAGCGTGCGTCTCGAGCGAGCCGAGACAGGCTCCGACGCGGTCGGCCGAATTCCAGGTCACGATGATGATCGACACGACCGGCCGGTCGACATCGCGGCTCGACGCAGGGCTGATCACGCCGCTCACGACGTGCGCGCCCGCTGCGCGGGATGGACACGCCGCGCCGAGACGACCTCGGAAGCCGATCGCGTCGCGAACTCTTCGGGGCTGACCACGGCTACCGAGCCGGACGCCGCCCACTGCCGCACGTACGGGAGATCCGTGATCACCAGGTCGGCGTTCCGGACGGCCAGCTGGACCAGGCTGCGATCCTCGTAGGGCACGAACTGGACGTCCGAACCATGACCGTCGGAGCGCTCGCCGTTGCGATCGAGCAGCCTGTCGAGCACGGCCACGTTGTCACGAGCCGCAAGCACCCGGAGCGCCCGCCGCTGGGCCATCTGCCGCGCCGCCGGGAAGCAGGCACGCCAGCTCGCCGGCATTCCCCGGTCGAGCCTCTGGTCCAGCGCCAGCAGTACGTAGCCACTCGACCCCTGGAGCGAGCTCACCAGCGCCGCGCCGGCCGATGGAGACTCGGGGGCCGCCACGGATGAGGTCCTGCGGCCTCCGTACCTCACGGAGTCGTACACGGCCACGGCGACCAGTTCGATCGTGAAGAAGAGGGTCTCGACGAGCAGGAGGGCATCGAGGAGGAGACTCTGGTTACGAATGTAGTAGAGATCGTACTCCAGGTTCTCGTGGATGGCGGCTCCCTCGCGATCGGGGCTCAGCTGCCAGACCCCCGTGATTCCCGGCTTCACCTCCAATCGCAGCCGCTCGAGATCACCGTAGCCCGCTGCCAGGAACGGCATCTCCGGACGTGGACCCACCAGGCTCATGTCACCGCGGAGGACGTTGAGCAACTGCGGAAGCTCATCGAAGCCCGTGGCGCGCAGGAGGACACCCACCCGGGTCGCCATCGGATCCCGAACGCTGGTGGATGGAGCGTAGGGGTCGGCGTGCCGGTCCAGCGTGCGGAACTTGTACATGATGAATCGCCGGCCGTGCAGTCCCACCCTGGACTGTCGAAACAGGACCGGTCCACCGGATTCCAGCCTGATGGCCGCCGCTGCCGCCAGCCAGATGGGGGCTGCCAGGACCAGGGATACCGTGCTCACCGAGATGTCCAGCACTCGCTTCACGAACCTGTAGGCGAGGCTGACACCGTGCTTGGAGGCATGGAGCAGGGGCACGGCCCCGATGTCCTGCACCTCGAGCTGGTCGGCTCTCAGGCCTCCGAGCGTGGGTACAAAGGCCACATCGATGCCTTCTTTGCCGAGTCGACCGGTGACGTCGTCGAGCAGGGTGAACCGTGACGCGGGCGTGGTGACGAGCAGTTCGTCGATCCGGTGTCGATCGATGAGCTCGGCCAGGTCACGACTGCGCCCGAGCACCGGGATGGACCGCACGCGCCGGCGGAACTGTTCGACACGACACACGATCTTGCTCCCGACCGTGGCGTAGTCGTCCACGAACCCCACTACGGTGCGGCCGAGGTAGGCCGCCTGCATCAGCTTCTTCATCACGAGCTGGCCGGTCTCGCCGCACCCATAGATCAGAACCCGCTTCTGTCCTTCGACGCGCAGGCGGAGCTTCTGGGCCAGGCCGGCCATCAAACGCCGTCCCGTGAAGACCAGGAGGCCCGAGCCCAGCAGGGCGAGCAGCACCTCGACCCGGGCGGCCGCGAGGACTCCCGCGAAGAAGAAGAGTGTGAGGATCACGAGGCCCGCGAGCCCGAGTCCCTGGACCGTGGATGCCATTTCCTCGAGGTGCAGAACGGTCGGCCGCGGCCGGTACAGACCCCGTCGCTGGAAGACGACCACGAGAACGATGGCGAACACGACCGCCGCGATCACCATCGGCGGCACGCCCGCGACATCCGCCGCAGCAGCCACCAGATCGCCGCCCGGCGGAACTTCTCCATCCTGTAGGGAGATCGAGACGATCGCTGCCGCGGAGAATCCGACTCCGATGCCGACCAGATCCAGGAGCACGAGGAGTCTGCCCAGCGCTCCCGGAGTAGCTCGATCGCCCCGACTCCCGGCGCTCATTCGTACATCCCCTCGCTGCCCCGACCGCTGCATGACATGCCACGTCTCAACGAGTCAACACGACGATGAGACCCACGGCCGCCGACACCGTGGCGCCGATCATCGTCGCCGCGTGCCGAGACAGCCAGCTCTTTTCGGGAAGGTAGACCTGGTCACCCGAGTGCAACTGCTCGAAGGCCATGACCCCGCCACGGAGGTCGGCCTGGACCTGTGTCCCTTTCCGGAGCACCCGCACGTCGTTCAGGTTTCCCTCGCTCGTGGCGCCCCCGGCCTGCGCCACCACGTCGGCCAGCGTCATCGTTCCATCGACGAGATAGAGGCCCGGCTTCTGAACGGCTCCCAGGACCCGGACTCTTCGGAGCAACCGCACATCGATGGTCTGATTGCGGAGCTGGGCCCGGTAGGCCGCAAGCAGTCTCGACCGCAGCGTGTCCGGCGGAATCCCCTGTACGCTCCATTCGTCCAGGAAGGGCAGCGCGACGCGTCCGCTCTCGTCGATCTCGTACTGGCCGCTCTGGTCGGGCTCGCGCGAGAACGACACCTGGACGGCGTCTCCCGGCTCGAGGGGCGCCGGAGCCGCGACCGCTGGCCCGACCGACGGACCGGGCGGCCCGCTCGACGCGCAGGCCACCACGACCGACAGGCTGAGGCACGCGGCGACTCGGATGATGGCCGTCAGGCCACCTCCGGGTTCGCCGCGTTCACGAGTGTGCGTCTTCGATCGACTGTCACCCGACATCGTCTGCCACTCCACTGTAGCTCGTGTAGTAGTCCGGCAACTCGACGTCGTTGAGGACCACGCCGATCACCCGGCCGCCGGCTCGCTCGAGGCGCTGCATCGTCAGTTCGAGGCCATGACGCTCCGTCACTCCCCCCCGCACGACGACGACGACGCCGTCCACCGCGCTGGCGACCTGGGCCGCATCGCTGAGCACGTTGAGAGGCGGCGTGTCGATCAGGACCAGATCGTACTTGGCGCTCACCAGGTCGATGAGAGTCTGGAGTCGTGGACTCAGCAGCCAGGCGGATCTACGCAGGTACTCCCCCGCCTGGAGCACGTCGAGGCTGCATCCGCCTCCGACAGAGATCTGCTGGATCGCCACGTCTGGATCGGCTCCGCCTCTGAGCACCTCGCCCAGGCCCATACGACCCCTGGCCAGTTTGAGCCACCGGGCGACGCCGTGCGCATGGGCATCGGCATCGATCAGGAGCGTGCGCTTTCCCAACCAGGCTGCCTGAACCGCCAGGTTGCAGGCGCAGAACGTCTTGCCTTCTCCACGTGTCGAACTGGTGATCGACACGGATCGGAGGTTCTCCTCGGCCAGACGACGCCCGGCGATCTCGAGCTCGAAGGCCAGACTACGGAACGCCTCCTCGGCCACCCGGTCGGATCGGGAGTCCCCGTTGTCGCCGGGGGGCAGGATCTGGGTGCGCCCGCCCTCGGCCCCGACCACCTGGGCGACGGGGCCCCGAATGCGTGGAACCATGGTCAGGACCGGGATTCCGGAGTCCTCCACCTCCTGGCGATCCCACAGCCTGTCGTCCGCGTGTTCGCGCCACAGAGCGCCGAGCAGGCCGGTCCCGAGACCGAGGACGACTCCGATCGCCAGATTCAGCGGGAGGTTCGGAAACGAAGGCTGGTACGGCAGAGAAGCCCGGTCGACGATCCTCACGTTGGGAAGCTTGACCGCCTTGGCCACCTGGGCTTCCTGAAGTCGGGTCTGCAGGAATCGATACAGCTTCTCCAGCACGTCCACCTGACGGCGAAGGCGCGAGACCGCCACCTCCTGGACCGGGATCGTCGCGAGCTCCTTCCCGTGGTTGTCCAGAGCCTGGCCCAGAGACTGAATCTGCGCCGAGAGGGAGCGTTCGTAGCTCGTGGCGACGGACAGGAGCTGATCGTCAATCTGCTCGATTCGGGCGTCCAGGGCCGCCAGCTCTGGATTCGCCGTCTTCCTCTTGACCGCCAGGTCGCTGCGCCGATTCTCCAGCTCCACCAGGCTCTCGACCAGCGTGGCGACCACGTTGTTCTGGTTCTTCAGAAACGTGGGGAAGCTGGCCAGCTGACGGTACGCGGAAGGCCCCGCATCGCCGCTGCGTATATGCTCGATCAAGGAAGCCAGAGCGTCATGCTCGGCCGCCAGCTGCTCTCGCTGCGCCCTCAGATCGGCATACTGCCTCACTTCCTCGGTCGCCCGGTCTTGAAGAGCCACGGCACGGCGCCGCTCTTCGTAGGCCTGCAGGCTGTCCTCGGCCGTCGCGAGCCGCGCGTGGACCTGGACCACCTGACTCTCGAGAAAGTCGGCGGCGGCCGACGCCTCCGCCGTCTGGAGCTCCGAGCGGAGCGCCAGATAGCTGTCCGACACGCCGCGACACAGATCCTGCGCTGAGACGGCCGACGGGCCGTCGCACGTCAGGCGGACCACGTTCGCCTGCTGCTCGGCCGGCTTGGCGCTGACCCGCCGACGAGCGTGATCGACGGCCTGTTCGAACGGGAGTACCGCGAGCTTCTCCACACCGGCCGCAGGAGCGTTCGGAACTTCGAAGCCGATCCCTGCGAAGGACAGCCGCTCGCCGGGTTGGCCCGTGGCCAGGACGCCTCCTGAATCCTCGTCGACGGCCTGGAGCGCTCCGCCGGACCACCTCAGCAGGTAGGTCCCCGCCCTGGCCTGGCGACTGGCCTCGAAATCGGGAAACAACGAGTCCAGCGCCGTCTCATCGTCGGCACCTTCGAGTCGAACCTGGAGGTGCAGGCGCTCCACCACCGGTTCGATCACGCGACGACCCTGCAGCAGCGTGGCCTCGGTCTCGGTGTTCTGGACCCGGTCCAGCCGCTGCAGGATATTCAGCGCCTCCGTGTCGTTCTGGCCGGACGGAGGCTCGACCAGGAAGGAGGCCGAAGATTCGAATCGTTCGGGCAGCAGCCAGGTGAGAGCGGCCACGACCGCCATGACCCCCACGAAACCGATGACGATCGACCATCGCCGTCGCCACAGGAAGGCGGCCACGTCGCCCGGTTCGAAACCCGACCGGACCGGCCGGTCGGCCAGGGTGAAGCCGGAACGCGAGCGGACGCGGGAAGGAAGGGAGCTTCCAGGCACCTTCCAGGGAGGTGAGGGGGTGGATGACATGGACCTCCGCTCCGGGTTTCAGTAGGGTGTGAGTCCAGGCACACGTTGGGAGCCCGGGCGGGCCAAGCTCATCGAACGTCGGAAACCGCTCGCGCTGCACGAAAATCTCGTGCCGGCCGCCTCCGACCCGGTCCCCGGGGCTCGCGGCGACGGAAGCGGCCGGGAAAGACCCGATGATTAGCGGATGTCCGTCGACCAGAGCTCGGCGCCCCGTTCGTCCGCCGACCTGCCTGCCGAAGCCGGCCTGGGCGCGACGAGACAGACTCGTGTGGCGCCGCCGCATCAGCGATGCAAGATCCGGTCGCGACCGCGCCGAAGTCGCCTTAAGGAGCCGAGGAAATTGGACAGGTCGAGTCGAACCGGAGGAGAGAGCCGTCTCGGCCCGTGGCTCGCCGTCGCCCTGACGGTGGGTGGCCTCGCGGTCCTCGAGGGTTTCTGGATGGGCGGCCAGGTCCGGACACTCGGTGATTTCGGCTGGGACGAGGCGGCGCACGCGCTGTGGGGTCTGCGGGTGTATCGGGACGTCGCCGGTGCCAACTGGATCTCGCTGGCCTTCGACAGCTACCGCCAGGTGTACTGGCCCTTCCTGCACTCCTGGGCCCTCGCCGCGTCCATGCTCGTGATGGGTGCGACGCCGACGGCGGCGCGCGCAGTGAGCGTGGCCGCGTTCCTGGTCACGGCCGGAGTTCTGGTGCTGATGGGAAGGCGCCTGAGCGCCACGGCGGGCTGGGTCGCGTCGTTCATCGCCGCCGGCCTGTGGCTCACGGCCGCGCCCGTGATCGAAGCCATCGGCCTGCGGGCGCTCACCGACGGTCCGGCGATCGCGGTGACCGGCCTGACCTTGTGGGCTCTCGCCGGGGCCCTCGAGCGCCCGACACGGTCACGTTTCGTGCTCGTCGGCCTGCTGAGCGTGGCCACCTATCTCACCAAGACGGGCTTCGGCGTCGTGCTCATCCCATCGATTCTGCTCACGTTCGCGGTCTGGGCGAGAAGCGACGACGGGCCTCGGGTCGACGCTCGCAGCGTCGTCGCGTACCTCGCTCCGATCGTGGTCGTGGGCATTCTGTGGTTCGCGTACCCTCCCAAGATCGCCGCCACTTTCTCCGCGCTGACGAACCGAGCCCAGGGTCCCTCTCCCCTATCCTGGGCCGGCCTCACCTACCATCCACGGCAACTGGCTGACGACGTGGGCGGCTGGTGGATGCTGGCGCTCCTCGGGATCGCCGTGGCCATGGCCGCCCTCCGGCGCAGCCCGCCGATCGTCGTCACCCTCGTGCTGTACGTCGCGGTGGCGCTCGGGCTCCACACGCTGAGCCACACCAAAGACCCCAAACACATCACGAAGGTCGTTCCCTGGTTGTTCCTCCTGGGGGGATGGGCCGTATCGATCGCCTGGGAGTGGTGTCGCGGCCGCGGATGGCCGGTCGCGATGGGCGTCGGTGCGGTGCTGTGCGCGGTGCTCGCCGCGCGAGCCCATGATCTGTTCGCGACACCGAGGCAACGGGCGGACACCTTTCCCCGGGTCCGGTCGGCGCTGGTTCAGAGGATCCTCCCCGATCGGCACAACCTGGTACTGGGAGAGTTCGGCGGGTTGGGCAGCCCTCTCACCAAGTGGTACGTCCTGGAGCGTAACCCGACCACGCTGCTCTATCCCGACGATCACCTGGAGCGCTTCCAGGCTTTGTTGGCACCTTTGCGAGCCCGGCACGCGTGGATCCGTGCGCTCGAGCGCACGCCCCCCGAGCGGACGCTCTGGGTGGACCACGCTCCGACCCGCGACCAAACGGACGTCGGCACGCCGGATCGGCTGCTCGCCGAGCTCCTCGCGGCGGATGCGCCGGCTCGGATCCTCGTCCTGGAGATAGCGCCGACCTCGCCATGGTACGACGACCGGGATTTCGTGTTTGGCGGAGAGACCTTCCTACCGGCGCTCGGGGCGGAGGCCTGCTATCGGCGCACCGAGGTCGTCGGCCCGGAACGGGGAGTATCGCTGAGCGTGTGGGATTCGGTACCCGGGTGCGGCACTTCGACCGATGCGGGTTCGGGGTCCGAACCGGCCGCGTATCGACGCGGTGCGAGGCCCGGAGAGGCGGTCAGTAGCCCTTGAGCCCGAGCCCCGATGCCGTCAGGGAGTCGAGGGACCGCCCCGCGGAGTCGACGTTCATCATGCCGAAGCCACCCGCATAGTCCCACATGGCCCAGCCCAGTCCATCGCGCTCCAGGGCACGCCGCGTATCCTCGAGATAGTGGCCGCGGTCCCGGGCCGGGACGACGGCCCGGTAGACGCCGAATTCGCCCACGAGCACGGGCACGTCGCCGTGGCTCCTGGACCAGTTCGCGATGCGATCGATGTCACCCTGGACCTTGGCGGAGTCCCAGCGCGCCTCACAGTAGTTCTGCGCGAGGGACAGAGACGCGTCCGGGATCGTCGGAAGCACGTCGGCGCACGCCTCCGGACTGGAGGGATACGGGAGGTCGTGGAGGCCGCCGTAGGCCGATCCAGCGATCCAGTCCGCTCCCTGGTGGGTGAAGGCGGCGGGCATGTAGTAATGAACCGTGTAGATGACATTGGCGTCGGACAGGGGCGTGAGTCCGGCAAGCCCCTCGGCCTGACAGCAGCCCGGGCCGCTCAGCACGATCGTGTGCGCAGGGGCCCCCTGCCGGACCGCCGCCACGAGGGTTCGCGCGACCTGGTTCCAGCGATTCGCATCGCTGAACTGCGGCTCGTTGAGGACTTCGAGGAACACGGAGTCCGGGTCGTAGGACGACAGGTTCGAGGCCAACGACTTCCAGAAGGCGGCCACCGCGGCGACGAATCCATCGTCCGACTGCAGGCGGGTCCGGAACTGGTCGTCCTCCGGGTGGAGGTCCACGACGACCGCGAGTCCCGCATCCAGGATGAGTTGGACGGCACGATCCAGCTCGCCGATTCGGGGGCCCAGCCGGCCCGGTTCCGTCTCGTCGAAGATGACGCCGGGGAGGATCGGCAGGCGTACGAACGTGAACCCGAGTTGACGAAGCTGGACGAGATCGGCCTCCGACATGTAGTCCGGGCGCCATACACCCATCGAGAACCAGTAGGTCAGATTCACGCCGCGAGCCAATCGCTCGAAGCGGTTCTGTACGACGGGGGCCGAGGCGACCGGCGGCGACGATACCTCGACGCGAGCCGAATCCGTCGCCCCCGACCCGGCCCGAGCGACGACCTCGAACGTGCCGGCTCCGTCAGGAGCGGTGTAGACACCGTCCGAATTAACCGAACCGCCGCTCGCCCCCCAGACCAGGGACGCCGCCAGGGTGTCTCCCGCCTCGTCGTAGGCCGTGGCTGTGAAGGTGAGAGTCTGGCCGGGCTGCAGAGCGACCCGGGCCGGCTGGACCCGGACGGTCACCACCGCAGCCGAAGCGGCCGAGCCCTCGGTCGTGGTGGGGTCCGGCCCCTGCGGCTGGGAAGCGGTGCAAGCCGCTACGACGACGGCCACGACCATTCCGGCTCCGGTCACGATGACGCTCCACGCCGAACGGGTCGATCCGCGAGACGGCGAGCCGCCACGCACGCGCTGACGGCGCTCGGAGCTGGGTGCACGGCCCGGGACAGGAGGCATCGCGACCACACGCAGGGGCTGAGAGAGACTTGGCAGGCGGAGCCCTCGATGCGCCGAGAGACCGCGGGAGCAACATCCCTCCCTTCAGCTTCCGGGCCCCGGATCGGGCGAGCCGACCGTTCTACCACAAGTCCCATACCGGCCATGAGTTGCCGTGGAGTCGCCGACCCACGGTGGCGCTCACCTTGCGCGAACATTCTTTCAACATCCGGCAAAGGATGCACAGCCCCTCCCCCTCATCCCCCCGCCACGCCGCAGAAGCGCAGCGCCGCGACGGCGACTACCCGGGCCGCGGTGATGAGCTCCTCGACGAGAACGTTTTCGTCGGGCCGGTGCGCATCACGCACATCGCCGGGTCCGAAATGCACGGTCGGAATGCCCCCCACCGCGACCAGGAGGCGCATGTCCGAGCCGTAGCGCATCCCTCGCACGAGCGGCAGCGTCTGCGTCACCTCCCCGAACGCCGCCTCCAGTGTACGCACGACGGGAGAGTCCGGGTCCGTGCGGGCCGCCCCGAACTGCGCGCCGGACCACTCCACGACAGGCGGGTTCCGAGCCAGCCACGGGTCGTCGGCCGACGCGGACGACACCGCGGCCTCGAACGCCCGTCGAGCGTGCTCGGGATCCTCCCCGGGGGGGAACCCCAGCCTCCCCTCGAACTCCAGGGACTCCGGTACCGTCGACGCCCAGATCCCGGACCTCACCTTGCCGATCGACAGGGCGAAGGGTAGCGCGTCGTCCGCGAACAGGGGATCGGACACGTCGCGGTTGCGCTCCGCCTCCAGCTCGCGCAGCGCGGCTACGAGACGCCCGAAGGGCTCGATCGGACTCACGCCCTCCTCGCGGAAGGCGCCGTGCGCCGCCAGGCCGGGGACCGTGACGCGGAAGCCCAGCGCGCCGCCATGGGCGGGTCCGATCGCCAGTCCGGTGGGCTCGAGCACGACGGCCCCCTGGCCCGTGTGCCCGCGTACGAGCGTGGCCAGCGTGCCGGCGCCACCGTCCTCCTCCCCGATCACGCTCTGGAGCTGCAGCGTTCCCTGCAGGTCGACCCCCGCGTCGGCGATGGCCCGTGCGACCGCCAGGGCGCAGCACAGCCCGCCCTTCATGTCACACGTGCCCCGGCCATACACCCGGCCGCCCCGGGCCCGTGCCTCGAACGGAGGGGAGGTCCAGCGATCCGGCTCCCCGGCCTCGACCACGTCCACGTGGCCATTGAGGATGAGGGTGGGGCCGTCGCCCCGCCCCATCGACCCGACGACCCCGAGACCCGAGTCTCTCTCGATCTCGGCCGTGTAAGCTGGATGGCTCCGGAGCGTCTCGAAATCGATCGCCCACACGTCCGTGCCCAGCCCGATCTCCCTCATTCGGCCCGCCACGGCCTCCTGGGCCGGCGTCTCGCCGCCCGACAGGCTCGGGATCGCGACCAGCTCCTCCAGGCAGTCCAACAGGTAGTCGGGAGACAACGCCCCCAGCACCTGTTCCTCGACCTCCCTCACGCTCCATCCTCCCATCGCGTGGCGCCGGCGCCGGCGCGACCCGTCGTCCAGCGCATTCTCATGGTCATTCGGCGCATCCTCGCCTCGTTGGTCGCGCCCGATCAAACCCTGCCGGCTCCCCGTACGTCCAATTTGACAGAAACGGTCGTGCCAGGTCCACCCCACGTCGCCATGCGGAGGGCGCCATGCCGTACGCCACGCGAAGCAAGCTCGGTCGACTCACCAGCCCCCTCTCGATCCTCGCCTTCCTGCCCGTCGCCATGGCCATCCAGGCGACCCGGCCCGCCGGGGTCCAGGACGCGGGCGTCCGGGTCGAGGCCGCGCGCTCGCTGTTCGGCAGTCGCTTACCATCGCAATACCTGTGGGTGGAGCCCTGCCGACCGGATCCGGTGAGCGTGCGCCTGCCTGTCGAGGGGATCGTGCTCCCCGACCTGCACGAGCACCCGTGGCCCAGGCCGCCGGTGGCGGTCGCGGTAGACATCCTGGCCTCGGGAGCCTCGCCGGTGCGCGAGGCGGAGCCGGGCATCCAGGCACCCGGGCACATCGCGCGGCGATGGCAGGAGGCCGTCGTCCCGCCGGCGCTGAAGCCCGAGCCGTGGCCGGCGCCTCCCGCGGTGCGCGCCTGGCTCGAGCCGACTCGTGTGGCACATCTCGAGCCCGATCCCCCCAGCCTCGTCCCGGTGACGGCGCCGCACGAGACGCTCACGGACGTGACCCTGGCGCGCATCCCATGGCCGGCTCCCCAGGAGTCCACCGTGCGGACGGCAGGACGCTGTCCGATCACCTGAAACCCGCAGGACGCGAGCTCCGTAGGGTGGACCGAAGCACGGACCGAGACACGATCGACCTGATACCGGAAAAGGAGAGACGACGATGCTCTATCGACGATGGCACGGACGGCGCCCCGAGCTGCTCTTCGTGAAGCGGGTCGGCTGACGAAGCGAGATCCACAGGGCCGAAAGGCTCCACGGGAGAGGGGGACGGCCGAGGGTCGTCTCCCTCTTCTTCGTTGTATCCGCACCTCGCGCCCACGTCGGTGTACCTCCCGTTCGAATCGCACCACCAGGCGGACGACGGAGGCAACTTGGGCCGAACGTACATGGATCCCACCCACAGGGACGCGCGGGACATCCGCACCGGACGGGGCGATCCCGAGGTGGTGTTCGTCGGGACCCGCAACCGCATCGCCCTGGACACCGATCTCGACCCCGGCCGCCCGGTCCCGGAGGGGACGGTGTCGGTCCAGATCCTCCGGAAGGATACGGGCGTTCCGATCGGACAGTTCGCGGCCGTGGAAGGCTCCCTGGACCGGCTGCGCCACCTGTTCCTAGAACCTCGACAGGTCGGCCTGAGCTGCGTCGAGGAGTACCCCGGAATCGTGGGCCAGCTGCTGGTGCTCCTTCCTCCGGTCGCGCTCTCGGAGCTCCAGGGCGAAGGCACATCCCCCTCGGAGGACGAGGACTGGCGAGCCAGCCTGGAGGACGAGCCCGACCTCGGGGCCGCCGGTGGCGACGCGAGTGCCGCCGGAGAGGGACACGAGGGCCAGCTCGCGGCGCTCCACGCCGGCAACGTGGTGCGCTTCGCCGCCGACCGGGAGTATCCCGACAGCCTCACGCGCGAGGCCGCCGGCCTCCTGCGCGATGCCCTCGAGGGCCCTCTGCTCCCCCTGTCGGAGCGCCTGATCGAAGAGCTGGCCTCGAGCGCCTCCGGAGAGTCCTAGAAGGCCGTTCAGCGCAGCCGCACGACCCACACCTGCAGGCCCGGCGGCAGGACGCCGCCCGGCGCACCTCCGATGCGCACCGCCGTTCCGGGATGACCCGGACCCGTCATCTCGAAGTAGGCCGAAGAGGCGGAGCGGATGTCCTGGCTCACCGTCCAGTCGCCGAAGCCCTCCTCCACGGGCTGCAGGCCGGTGTTGATCCCGTAGGCGTCGAAGATCCCGTGCAGGTCCCAACTGGCGAGGCCGAGGTCGGGCCCGACCGCCGGCACGCGGTCATCCAGGTAGAGCGCGGCGGCCCAGTCGGCCAGGAGCTCCCGCCAGGGCCGGCCCACCACGGCCTCGACATTGGCGAAGCCCGAGGCATCGCCGTCGATGAGCGCACGCTGGAGGGCACGTTCGCCTCCGAGCTCCGGGCCGAACCGGTCGGAGAGCCACCGGAGAAAGGCCCAGCCGGCGGCGTACCAGGCCGGGGCCCCGTCGCAGGGCGAAGGATCGCTGATCAACCAGCCGCAAGCCGCCGGCGCATCCGGTATCCGGGTGGCCGAGCTCACGTACCCGAAGTAGTCCGAGAGACCCTGGAAGGGCTCGCGGTACCAGTAGGTCCCGTCGGCATCGTGGCTGTAGGCGACCTGCAGTCCGTAGTCCTGGCCGGGGGCGTTCCCCATCACGGCGTGGCCCACGACCTCCTGCGCCAGGACCGCCTGCCCTTCCATCATCCACGACGCCATCCACGGCGCCGCCGCCGAGAACCGGTGACCTTGCTGGATGATGTGGGTGATCTCGTGCGCCATGATCAGGGGCGCGCGCGCGCGAAGGGAGGCCGCGGTCACGGGCGTTCCGTACACGCCGGTCGGGTCCGGAGCGCGCGAGTAGTACACCTCGCCCTCGTCGCTGGACGGACAGGAGAAGGCCCCGGCCGAGTCCGACCGGGGGTAGAAGTCCCCTCCGAACACGAACGCGGTGGCTCCCGACCAGGTGCGGTTCACCTCCCGGGTGAACACCGCGATGACCCGGCCGTTGCCATCGATGTCGGGCGGTCGGCCGAAGTAATCCGCCAGGGTGGCGAGGATGGGGCCGTCCAGGCGGTCGCTCAGCGTCTGGTACTGAGACAGGGTCATTCCGCCGGCGGGATTCGCCACGTCCTCGGCCAGGATCGCGCCCGTGCCCAGGACCCGGACGACCGCTCGGATGGTGGTGAACGTGGTGCACGGGTTCGACGCACGGCCATCCGGCACCCGCAGGGTGAGGGTATCCCCGACGCTCGGCCCGTTGCCCAGCATGGCGGGGCGGATCCGCTCGAGGCGTGACGCACGGCGCGCCGCCGAAGCGCGACGGGCGGGGATCGACGCGGCGGGGTCCAGGTTCTCCCGGCTCCACGCGTCCAGGCGCGTCTCCGCGGCCGCCTGGGCCGCGCGCTCCGCGTCGCTCGCAGCCGGCTGCGGGTCATCATCGTGGTGGTGACCGCCCTCGTGGCGGTCGAATCGCGGGCCGGGGGTCACGGCCGCCATCGAGGCGGCGGCCGCGACAGCGGACGGAGCGGGGACGGAGGTGACCGTCACCGCGGTCAGCGCGTCCGGGACCAGGGCCGACGCCGATGGGGCCGTCGCCTGCACTCCCAACAGGTAACCGTCCGAATCGGATCTCGCCGCGAACTGCAGGCAGAAGGCGCCGGAGTCCTGGACCAGCAGACGGCCTCCGACGTCGAGCGACACGTTCGTCCCGCCGCCCTGGAGCCGCACGTCGGCGCTGGCCGGCGGATCGAAGGACGTGCGCACCTCCACGGCCACCGTCCGGGACGGCCGGCAACCGTACGTCGGGACCCGTATGCTCAGGGAGCCCGGAGCCGCCGCCAGGACCCGGGCGGGCACGCCGTCCACGGTGACCGAGTCATCGGAGAGCTGCGGCCGAAACCCGCTCCCGAGGACGACGGCCTCGGCGCCCTCGCGTAGCGGAAGGGGGCTCACGGAAGTGATGCTCGGGGGGCCGGAGGCGAACACCCTGACGGTCGCCTCGCCCGACAGCCCGGACTCCCCCGTCGCCGTCACCGTGGTGACGCCCGTTCCGGCCGCGGTCACGAGCCCCTCCGTGTCGATCGAAGCCACGCCCGAGTCCGACACGCTCCACCGCACCCCCCCGGTGTAGGGAACCGGCTGACCCAGCGCGTCCTCCGCGCGAGCGGAGAGTCGCAAGGTGTCCCCGGTCCCGATCACGTCCGCGGTGTCCGGCGTCACGCGCAGGCTGGCCACGGTCGTCCCGGGACTCGCGGGGCCCGTGGGCGCACGGCCCCCGCACCCCACCAGGATCGGAAGGGCCGCGGCGAGGAGCAACCTGTATCGCGGCGTGGGCATGTGTGCTTCCATGGGCTCGAGCGGCTCTCGCGCCCGGAGGTCCGGGTCGGACCCAGTGCGCGACCCCTCCCATATCAAGGGCCGTGCCCCGGGTCCTGGGTATCGATGTGGTGGAGATGGAGGGACTTACGGCGGGTCGCGTGCAAGCTCGGATCTTCGGGTCGCGCAGGACGCGACGGACGTTGCGATCCGCGGGGCCGTGCCGTGGCCCGGGCCTCGAGGCGTGCGAGTCGGTCTCGGAGCACGTCGGGCGGCGTCAGGGTCCCCGAGACCGACGCGTGTCGCTTGTCGATCCCGCTCGCGGCCGGTAGGATCGGATCGTACCGGCCGAGGCCCGCCCACGCGCGCGGAGGAAGAGACTCTCTTGACGATCCGAACGACCGTTCAGCGCCGGCGCCCGACAGCGTCCCTCCCCCTGCTCATCGGCCTGGCCTCGCTGGCCGCCTGGCCCGCCGCCGGGATTCGGGCGCAGCAGCCCGAAGGGCCGCCCTCCGTCCTCGCCCGCTACGAGAAGCACGAAGCCATGATCCCGGTGCGGGACTCCATCCGCCTCCACACCGTGATCTTCCGGCCCTCCGAGCAGGACGCCCCCCTGCCCATCGTCCTCCTCCGCACGCCGTATGGTGTCGGTCACGCCGAGCGGAACTTCCGGTCCTACCTGCGGGCCATGGCCGAGGACGGCTACATCTTCGCGTTCCAGGACATCCGGGGGCGCTTCGGGTCGGGCGGGCACTTCGTCATGCAGCGGCCGCCGTGCCCGGCCTCGGCCGACTCGACCTGCGTCGACGAGGGGACCGACACCTGGGACACGATCGACTGGCTCGTCCACCACGTGCCCGGCAACAACGGCCGGGTCGGCATGCTGGGAATCTCCTACGGGGGCTGGCTCACGGTCATGGCCACCCTCCACCCGCACCCGGCCCTCAAGGCCGCCTCGCCGCAGGCCTCCCCCGCCGACGATTTCATCGGGGACGACTTCCACCACGGCGGCGCCTTCCGGCTGAGCTACGGCTTCGAGTACGCGGCCATGATGGAGACCGGGAAGGAGACGACCCAGTTCCGGTTCCCCGTGCACGACACGTACGGCTGGTACCTGGAGCTGGGCGCCCTCTCACACGTGAACGAGCGCTACCTGCACGGCACGATCCCCACCTGGGAGGACTTCGTCCACCACCCCGACTACGACGAGCACTGGAGGGAACAGGCCGTCGTCACCTACCTGCGCGGCGTGACGGTGCCGACGCTGAGCGTGGCCGGGTGGTGGGACCAGGAGGACTTCTACGGACCGGTCACCATCTACAAGGCCCTGGAGCGGACGGACTCCACCGGGATCAACGCGCTGGTGGTGGGGCCCTGGCGGCATGGGGGCTGGTCGAGCGGGCCGGGCGACAGCCTGGGCGCCATCCGGTTCGGGAGCCCCACCGGCGAGCATTTCCGCCGCGACGTCCAGGCCCCGTGGTTCCATCGGCTCCTGAAAGACGCCCCTCCGGGGGCGGGCCCCCTGCCGGGAGCCGTGACGTTCGAGACGGGCTCGAACCGGTGGCGGACGTGGTCGGAGTGGCCGCCGCGGAAGGGGGTCACCGACCGCGACCTCTACCTGCGCGCCGGCGCCGCCGCCGCCTTCGACCCACCCCCGGCCGCGGGAGACACCGGCGCCGAGGCCGGCGCCCCTCCCTTCGACGCGTACGTCTCCGACCCGGCCCACCCGGTCCCCTACCGGCGCCGGCCCATCGAGCCCACCTACGACCCCACCGGCTCGGGCTGGTCCACGTGGCTCGTCCAGGACCAGCGCTTCGTGGACGGCCGCCCCGACGTGCTCGTCTGGGAGACCCCGCCCCTGGACCACCCCGTCACCGTGGCCGGCAACGTGGTGGCCCGCCTGTTCGCCTCCACCTCGGGCGGCGGCAGCGACTGGGTGGTCAAGCTCATCGACGTCTACCCGGGGAAGGTGCCCGGGCGGCCCGCCATGGGCGGCTACGAGCTCATGGTGGCCAAGAACGTGCTCCGGGCCCGGTTCCGCAGCGGCTACGAGCATCCCGAGCGGGTGGTCCCCGGGAAGGTCACCCCCTACCGGATCGACCTCCTGGACACCGACCACACCTTCCTGGCGGGGCACCGCATCATGGTGCAGGTGCAGAGCACCTGGTTCCCGGTCATCGACCGGAATCCGCAGACGTGGGTGCCCAACATCTTCGAGGCCACCGACGCCGACTTCCGCAAGGCCACGCAGCGCGTCTACCGCTCGGCGCGTTACCCCTCCCGGATCACCCTACCCGTCGTCGAGGAGGCGGCGGGCGGCTGACGCCGGGCCCCGATGCGCGGAGGGGCCGCCCGCGGGCGGCCCCTGTCGACGGCCCCGATCGCGCCCGTACGCGGCGCGTCCGTCGCGAGCCTAGTACCTCCAGCTCACCGTGTCCGCGCCCACCGGGGCCGTGTCGACGATGTGACGCGCCATCACGGGCAGGAAGCGCCGGTCCACGGTCATGGACCCGACTCGGAGCGAGTGCTGGGAGTCACCGGTCCAGCAGTGCTCGTAGCGGTCCCCGTACTCGATGGAGCCGGCGTAGTAGGGATCCTTCGTGGTGTCCAGGAAGTCCTGCATCAGGTAGACGGCGTTGTTCAGGTGCCAGCTGTCCATGGTGCCGGCGTAGATGTGGATCTTCCCCACCAGCTTGGGCCCCAGCGTCTTCCAGTCGCGCTGCATGATGTACCGGAGGTCGTAGTTCTCCTTCCAGTACTCGGCCACCTGCGGGTTGATGTGGCCGGTGAGCTTGTCGTAGATGCGCTGCGGGTAGCCGTCCTTCCCGACCGGTCCGAACACCGACTCCCAGATGTCCCACTGCTCGCTCGAGCGGTCCTTCCGGCCCTGGACGTACTCCCAGTGGTTGTCGTTCCCCACCGTGGTCAGGAGGTGGCCCAGGTAGTTCCGCCCCGAGGGCTGCGGCGTCTTCTTCCAGTCGGCGTTGAAGTAGAAGGCGCTCGTATCGCCGTAGATGTTGATTGTCTCGTACTGGCGGAAGTCGACCGGATCCGGGCAGAAACTCCACGCCCCGTTGAAGTCGTCCGGGTAGAACACCTGGTCCGCCAGCGTCTCCCAGCCTCCGGTCGAGCCGCCGTACAGCGTGCGGGCCCAGCCCTGGCCGATGCCCCGGAACTTCTTCTCGACGTAGGGAATGAGCTCCTTGACGATCGCATCGCCCCACGGTCCCAGGTTCTCCGAGTTCACCGCGTACGAGTCATCGTAGTACTGGTTGGCATGGCGGATCTTCATGACCAGCATGCGCGGGAAGTTCGGGCCCGTCCAGCGCTTGTACAGGTCGTAGGCGTAGGCGGTGCGGATGCTGTCCCCACGGGACTGGCCGGGCGTGGGCGGGTGCGGGCTGAACTCGCCGAACCCGGTCGGCCAGTGGCCCTGATCGACCGCCAGAGGATAGTGGGCGTCCGGGTGATCGTCGAACCCGGCCGGCAGGAGGACGATGGCTCCCAGGTACATGGGACGACCCCAGAACCTGGACAGCAGGTCGCTCTTGATGCGGACGTACTTGACCCACCTGGTGTCCTTCGGCGCCGGGATCGGCGGGATCTCCTGGTCGAGGCTGAGCTTCACGGTCTGCCCCGAGGCCGGATCCAGGTGGACCGAGACGGGCTCGTTGTAGAAGTTGCCCGGCTTCGAAAACCAGTGCTGACCCTCGCCCTTGTTGGGCGGGAGCCACACGGTGTGGCCGTCGGCCCGGTGGTATTCCTCGTACCGGTTGAGGATGGCCTGCACCCGGTAGTCGCCGGGCGGCAGGTCGTCCACGCTCTCCAGGGGCCAGCCGAACACCTTCCTGTCGATGACGGCCGTCTGTCCCGGCTTCAGGCCCTCCACGTCCAGCCCGAAGCCCGGCTGCACGTTCGGCCGGTACACGTGGTACTGGAAGCGGGGCTCGGCGCTCGTGTCGCTCGACACGACCAGGATGATGTGTCCCGTCTGGGCCTCGCGGGTGAGCGAGGGTGGAAAGGAGATCTCGAACTTGAGCCCGGAGGCCGCCCGCGAGGGCGCGGCGGCGGCCGCTGCCGACCCGGATCCGTTGGCCGATGCCGCAGCGGGGTCGGCCGGGGTCTCGGCCCGGGCGATGGCCGGGCCGCGCCGCAGCGCCACCCCGACCAGGACGACGAGGAGCAGGACGGCCACGAGGCCGGCGGGGATCGCGAAGCGGGGGCGGACGCCGCCCCCATGGACTTCCTGGCTCATGCGGTTCTCTCCCGTATCAGATCGTGTCGAGACACTGGCCGGCCGCCCGCCATCCTTCCTGGATGGCCCCGCCGGCGTGCTGGTGCCCCCCCAGCTCTGCGCCGGCGAACGCGATGCGACCGAATCGGCGGCGGATGACGTCGCGCGGAGCGTCGGCGCCGTCGCGCCCGAAGAAGAATCCGGGGGCGGGATTCACGTAGGCGTGCCCCCAGCGGTTGAGGACCAGCGCCGCGATGTCGCGGGCGGGGTCGAAGCCCCAGGCGCCGAACAGTCGCGCGAGCTGGCCGCGGATGATCTTCTCGTAGCCACGGTAGCTGGTGCCGAACATCTCGTAGCGAGCCTGTTTCCCCTGTTCCTCCAGGGGCAGGCCCGGCTTGAACAGCGGCACGTACAGCGTGAGGACCTTGGGTCGCGATGGGTCGAGTGGCGGGTGATAGCCGCCCACGACCATGGAGCGCCGGAAGTTGGCCGCGAAGCCGAAGCCCTCGAACCACTCGAACGCCGTGTAGCCCGCGTCGTACATGGGCTTCCAGTCGTGCAGGGCCACGTTGGCCACGAGGACGGGCGAGCGGGGGAAGGCGGCGTAGGCCCGGTGGTAGGCGTCCGGGAGGTCGCGCACGACGTGCTTGGCCGTCCAGCCGTTGGAAGCCATCACGACGGCCCGGGCCCGGAGCGTATAGGCCCGGCCTCCGTTCGTGTAGGTCACCCGCACCCGGCTCGACGAAGCGGGGGAGCCCTCGTGCTCGACCCGGACCACCGTGGAGCCGAGCCGGATGCGTACCGGCTGGCCGTCCCGGTCCAGCGCCTCGAACCGGATGCGCCCGTTGTGGACCTCGGCGAAGTCACGGCCGCCGGTGATGGCGTCCGGCACCAGGTACTTCACGACGCAGCGCGCCACCGCCCCGTTCCCACCCGGGAACGCGTCGATGTTCACGTCCGTCATGCGGCGGGCGTCGTAGGGCCCCGTGTACATCTGGAAGCCCGGCATGTCGGTCTCGTAGGCGATGTAGGCGGAGAGCGCATCGCAGCCGAGGCCCAGGTACGAGGCCAGGATGGGGTCGGCGTAACGCGACACCGCGTGGCCCAGCCCCAGCACTCCCTCCAGGTACTCCTGGTAGGTCATGGTGTCGAGCCAGCGCTCCAGGGTATCCCGGTCCGGGAACTCCTTCGGCTTCCGGGTCTCCTTCCTCCACCGCAGCAGGTCCCGTCGCTCGGCCTCCGGGTAGGGCGCCCCCGCCAGGTCGTCCGACCACATGTTGCGCACCCACCGACCGCCGGAGTCTCCTTCAAAGAAGAAGCCCATGGCCGGGGTGAGATCGCTCCACAGCATGTACTCCCAGTTCTCGCGCGCGATCTCGAGCGGCTTCACGCCCGCCGCCCACTGCTGGTAGCGGCGCGCCTCCATGGTGGGCACGCCCGCATCCCGGCAGAGGGTGAGCTCGGGGCCCGGCCGATGGGGATAGCCGAACTGGTTCGCGCCCTGGGGAGCGATCAGGCGTTCGCCGTCCACCTCGACGACGTTGCGCTTGGACTCTCCTCCGAACACGGGATGGTCCTCGAGCAAGAGGCACCGCATGCCGGACGAGGCCTCGCGCCGGAAGCGGTGCGCGGCGGCCAGCCCGCTCATGCCGCCCCCGACCACCACCAGGTCGTACGTCTCTCCGGTGTCGATGGGATGCGGAGGGGGGTCGTCGAACACGCCGTCGCGGATGCGGTGGCCGGCCGTGACCACGTCCCACGTGTTGCCGTTGGAGCGGGCGTAGTCGCCGACGCCGGAATAACCGGTCCAGGCGTCTCCGGGCCCGGCGCTGCCGCCGGACGCCGCGGACGTCGTCCGGGACTGGCGGCCGGCCCCTTCCCGGCCCCGCTCGAGCGGGGCCGGAAGGCCCAGGAGGCCCGCTCCGGCTCCCAGAAGGGTGGTACCGACGAAGTCGCGTCGCGTGATCGGGCAGCCGAGCCCCAGCTCGCGCTCCTCCCCATCGAGCCCGAGCTCCCGAGCGTCCGGAGCCTCCGGCTCTGACACGCCGCCGTCCGCCGGGTCCGGGTCCCGCCGGCCTCCGCGAGAGTCCTCGGGCTTCAGCGCCGCCTCCGTGTCACGGCGTCCTCGTCCAGCTGTCGTTGGAGCGGTCGACGTCGGGGAAGTCGTGGGCGGCGTCCAGCTCCACCTTCGTCACCGTCCCGCTCGCCGCGTGGCTCGTCGTCACGCTCGTCTTCCCCCCGAACCACACCGACGCCGGCTCCCGCCAGTGCACCGTCCCGCCGCCCGCCAGCGTCGCCGTCACGTCCACCGGCGCGTACAGCCGCCCCCGGTTCGCCACCGTCACCGTCACCCGGCCCCCCGACGGCTCCACCTTCGTCACCGCCTGGTCCAGCCGGCCCCGGCCGAAGAACCACGGACCCCAGAACCACCCCAGGTCCCGCCCCGTCACCTCGTCGAACGTCGCGAAGAAGTCATACGGCGTCGGGTGCCGGTAGGACCAGCGCCGGATGTACGCCCGGTACGCCTTCCGGAACGCCCCGTCCCCCAGGATCGACCGCAGCGCCCACAGCGCCGCCGACGGCTTGTCGTACGCCTCGGTCGAGTAGCCGCCGTCGACCACGTCGAACGCGTTGGCCGGGGACATCATGGGGAGGTCCTCGTCCGTGTTCAGGACGTGGTTTACGTAGCCCTCCTGGGAGCGGCGCAGCCCCTCCCCCTTCATCTCGGGCAGGAAGGCATCGGTGGCGAAGAAGGTGTCGAAGGTGTTGAGTCCCTCGTCCTGCCACCCGTAGCGCGTCTCGTTCGACCCCACCAGCATCGGGAACCACTCGTGCCCGATCTCGTGGGCCGTCACCTCGTCCTCGTCGTAGGCGCTGTCGTACGCTTCGACGAACACGGTCATCGGGTACTCCATCCCACCCCGGACGCCTTCGGTCTCGGTGAGCTGCGGGTAGGGGTAGGGCACCATGAGGCTCGAGTGCGTCTCCAGCGCCGAGCGCGCCATCGCCGCCACCTGGTCGAAGCGCGGCGCCC
>Ga0307440_1000334_pt1 | contig 22819 bp, 17 predicted proteins | sample SalMarWE160410MG_FD_202150 | JGI IMG/M metagenome (GOLD analysis project Ga0307440, IMG submission 202150) | Salt marsh sediment microbial communities from the Plum Island Ecosystem LTER, Massachusetts, United States - WE1604-10 | ecosystem: Environmental > Aquatic > Marine > Intertidal zone >...
GCCGCCCGGCTCGGTCGCCGTGATCCGCGGCAATGCGACCCGGTCCGTGCCGCAGCCGCCGGACTCGGCGCACGAGCTGGGCCTGGCGACCCTGCTCGAGACGGCCCGGTTCGCCGGTCAGCTGCCGACGCTGGTCAGCATCGTCGGGGTCCAGCCGGGGCGGATCGCGGCGGGCATGGAGCTCTCGCCGTCGGTCGAGGCCGCGGTGCCCGGCGCCACCGATCGTGCGTGCCAGGAGGCCTGGGCGATGACCGGGGCGCCGGGGCTCCTGACACCGGACGTGTCGCTCAGCGGCTGATGTCGCTCAGCGGCTGATGTCGCGCCGCGACATCCCCCACGTCCCGATGAGAATGCCGCCGACCGCGATGACCACGCAGGCGACGATCCCGACCGTGTCCCACTGGCCGACCATCGGCTGGCCGAGATGTGCGGTCAGGGCGAGCTGATGGAACCAGTCGGGCAGACCGAGCGGTGGCGCGAGGAGGTCGATGAGGTAGGTCGCGACGACCACCAGCGCGGCGATCTCGGCCGCCAGCGACGTCCGCCATAGCCCGCCGACCGCGACACCGACCCCCACGATCGCGACCCCGTACAGGCCGAGGGACGCCGCGCCGAGGATGGCGTCGCCCGCAGCCGCCCCACCCGCCGACGCGCCGAGCCCGATCGCGAGCGCGAGGATCACGGTCATCAGCACGGTCGCAGCGACCGCCGCGACCCCGCCCGCGATGACCCAGCGAGCACGTGACATCGGGACCGCGAGCAGCTCCTCGAGCCGGCCCTCCGTCTCGTCCGACGCCCACTTCGAGACGAACGTCGTGGCGGCGAAGCCCGCCGCGATGTAGAACAGCGCGACATACAGCTGGAGCCACCCACCCGCGGTGGTGAAGTCGAAGCCGGGGAAGACCGTCCCGAACGTCTTGGTGATCGTCGAATCCTGCCCGATCTGGTCGGCGAACGGACCGACGAGCGACGCCAGCAACGCACCCATGAGGCCCATGCCAAGGCCCCACGCGAGCGCCCGCGGCAGCTGCTCACCGGACGCGCGGGCGATCGGCCCCCGGACGCCGAGCAGGTCCGTCGGCAAACCCGGTAGCGAGAGGCCCGCCGTCACCCCGAGGTCGCGGCGGCTGAACAGCTCGACGCCGATGGCAAGGAGCACGAGGGCGCTGATCCCCACGGCAGCGAGGCCGGGCCAGTCGTAGAGGCCGACGAGCGGGATGTGGTTGACCGTCCAGTGGAACGGGCTGACATCGACCAGCGGACCGCCGACGTCCAGGCCGCTTGCCGCCCACAGGGCGACCATGGCGATCCCCGCGACGGCGGCCGAGCCGGAGCGGCCGAGCAACGGGGCAAGGGCGAGCGCCAGGCCACCGAAGCACATGGCGATCAGGCCGGCCCACAGCGCGAACCCGATGGAACCCGCCAACGGGACCGGATCACCGAGCGCCGCGGTCCCGTACGCGTTCGAGCTGACGACGATCGTGACCGCGACGATGGCCATCGCGAGCCACAGCATCGTCAGGTGCGCGGCCAGCTTCTCGAGCGCGATCCGGCGCTTGCCGAACGGCGCGGCCGCGACCATGTCGAGGCTCCCCCGGGCGGCCTCGCCGGCGAGGGTCCCGGACAGGGCCAGGATCGACCACAGCCCGGTGCCGAGCGCGAACAGCGCACCGTACTTCCAGGTCATGTAGCCACCGAGGGTGCCGAGCTTCGGACCCATCAGCGTGGCGTTGCCGAACAGGTTGACCATGGAGGCCGGCATGCTCCCGATCAGCTTGTCGATCTCGACCCGGGCCTCGGGGTTCGGGAACACGGTGCCGATGGCGGCGCCCATCACGAGCGACAGGCCGCCGAACAACCCGGCAGCGATGATGAAGGCGAGCCGGGAATCGAGGATGGTCTTGCCGTAGATGCTGCCGAAGCCGTACAGGCGGCGACGCAGCGGGATGGTGGAAAGGGCCGCCGCCGGACGCGGCGTGCCGGCCTGAACCGTCATCGTTGGCTCCCATCGACGGCCTGACGGCCGTACTGGGCAAGGAATGTCTCTTCCAGGCTGGGCTCACGGGACACGAAGTCCACCAGGTCGTGGCGCGCGGCCGCCCGGACGACCGGCGTGATCGCGCCGGTCACCCGCATCCGGAGCACGTGATCGTCGGCGACGAGGTCGGACACCCCCGGCAGCGAGCGGAACTCGCTCTCGGGCACCGTGCCCGCGAACCGGAGCTCGACCTGGTGATGGGCGAGGTCCCGCAGCGCGTCCACCGTGCCCGTCTGCGCGATCCGTCCATCGCGGATGATCGCCACCCGGTCGCAGCTCTTCTCGACCTCGGACAGGATATGGGAGGAGAGGAAGGTCGTGGTACCCGAGGCCCCGGCCTCGCGAAGGGTCTCGAAGAACGTCTGTTGGATGAGCGGATCCAGCCCCGAGGTGGGCTCGTCGAGGATGAGCAGCTCGGGCCGGTGCTGGAGGGCCACGATCAGGCCCACCTTCTGCTTGTTGCCCTTGCTGTATTCCTTGAACCGACGGGACGGATCGAGGTCGAAGCGCTCGATCAGGCTCGCCTGATACGCCGGGTCGACGCCGCCGCGCAGGTTGCCGAAGTAACCGAGCGTCTGGCCACCGGTGAGCCGGTCGTAGAGGGCGAACTCGCCGGGCACATAGCCCACCCGGCGATGGATCGCAACAGGGTCCGCGGCCGAGTCGATCCCGAACACCCGGGCCCGGCCCGAGCTGGGTCGGATGAGATCGAGCAGGATCCGGATGGTGGTCGTCTTGCCGGCGCCGTTGGGCCCCAGGAACCCGAACACCTCGCCCTCGGTCACAGTCAGGTCGACCTCGGTGATCCCGCGGTGCGACCCATAGGCCTTGGTGAGCTGCTCGGTCTCGATGACGGGGGTGGACATGGGATCCCTCTCGGCACGCCGGTCGGCGATGGATGGATATGCGCGGTCAGGCGGAGGTGGCGTCTGCCTGGGCCACGTTCCGCGGATCGGGCGCATCGGGCGGCGGCACGGCGGTCAGCAGCCGGCGCTCGCGAGACTGGAGGTAGCGCCCGACGACGGCAGGCCACTCCTGCTCGTAGTAGGCGTAGACATCGCGGAACTCCTGGAGCCTCGAGCGAGCCCCCGCGGGACGGTTCGAGATCGCGGCCAGACCTTCATCGGCGATCTCGCGACCTTCACGCAGCACGCCCTCCATCGAGGCGATCAGCTGTCGGACGCTCCCGCTCTGGATGAAGAACCGCTCGCGCCGCTCGCCTCGCCGCCGGGTGCGCCGGATGATCCGTAGCCGGTCGAGATCGCGCACGGCTCCGCTGATCCCCCCGCGGCTGGCGTGCAGCGCGGCCGCCAGCTCCTCGGCTGTCTGCTCGGCCGGCTCGCACACGAGCAGCCAGGCCCAGACGCGTGATGGCATCGGCGCAAGCCCGCGCCGTACCAGGTGCTGCTCGAGCGATTCGACGAACCGCGCCTCTGACTCGTTCACGGTTTCACGGTATCTCTGTCAATTAATTCAGTCAATACTGAAATATCAGACAACGACGAAACAGGAGACCGAGTGGCGCGTTCCAACCGCCGCTGAACCGGGCGGCACGCCGATCCGCCGCTTGAGGCTTCCTGCGGGCGCAGGCAGCGGGAGGCTCCGGGCCGGCGCTGTAACGCCGGTCAGCGGGACGACACGCGGCGGGCGGCCACCGAGCGGTACCCTGCCCTGCATGTCTGATCTGCCCGCATGGGAGCGGCGCTTCCGCGCGCCCATCCTGTCCTTCCCGTCCTGGGCCCACGACGCGCCCGACCGACTCGTCGTTGCCTCAACCGAGAGCGGCAGCTATCAGCTGCACGCCTGGGATCGAGCAACCGGCCGCCGCCGGCAGGTGACCAGCGACCCCGTCGGAGTGCTCGAGGGGCGCCCGACGCGCGATGGGACCGGCGTGATCTGGTTCAGGGACGAGACCGGTGCCGAGACGGGAGCCTGGGTGGTCTCGCCATTTGACAAAGACCGCCCGGCAGAGCCGCTGATCGACGGCCTGCCCCGGGGCTGGTCCGAGGGGCTTGCGATCGGCCGCAGGCGGGCGATCGCGGCCGTGAGCACCGAGACAGGCTTCTCGGTCTGGTCGGCGGACGACGGCGGAGCCGCCCATCGCGTGCACGAGCACCAAGAGCCGGTCCGGCTGGCGGGCGGCTGGGGCTTGGCCGGATCCGTGGATCGGAGCGCGATCTCGGCCGACGACGCCATCGCCGCGCTGGAGGTGATGGAGGACGGGGACGTGCTCCACGCGTCACTGCGCGCCATCGATGCCGGGACCGGCTCCATGATCGCCGAGCTCCGCGATCCGGGCCTCGAGCTGTCGGGGTTCGGGTTCTCACCGATCCCCGGCGACCAGCGGATGGCCATCACCCACGAGCGCACGGGTGAGCGCCGGCCGGCGACCTGGGACGTCGCGACCGGCGAGGTCGTCGACCTGGCCATCGATCTGGATGGACCCGTCGAGCCCGTCGACTGGTGGCCGGACGCGTCGGCGCTGCTGCTGCTCCAGCTCGTCGATGGTCGCCACCGCTTGCACCGCTACGACCTCGCCACGGAGACGGTCACGCCGCTGGACCACGAGACCGGCTCCATCACCGCGGCGGCGGTCCGGCCCGACGGCGCCGTCTGGTACCGCGTTCATCGAGGCGAGCATCCGGCACGCCTGCTCGCCGTCGGCTCGTCCGCGCCGCTGCTCGTCCCCGACGGGCCATCGGCCCCGGACGGCCGGCCGTTCGAGACGTGGTGGTTCGAGAACCCCAGGAGGCAGCGGGTCCACGGGTTCATCGTGCGCCCGGACGGCGAGGGTCCGTGGCCGGTGATGATGCGTGTCCACGGCGGGCCGCACTCCCTCGACATGGACCGCTGGGCGCCCGACGTGCTGGCTCACGTCGACGCCGGGTTCCTGGTCGCCATGGTCAACTACCGCGGCTCGGAGGGTTTCGGGCAGGCATGGCGCGACGAGCTCACCGGCAACGTCGGGTTCCTGGAGCTCGAGGATGTGCTGGCGGGCCTGGACGACCTGATCGCGCGAGGGCTCGCTGACCCGGCCAGGGCGGTGCTGGCCGGCTGGTCCTGGGGCGGTTACGTGACCCTGCTGGGCCTTGGCCGGCACCCCGATCGGTGGGTCGCCGGCATCGGCGGGGTGCCCGTCGCGGACTACGTGGCCGCCTACGAGGACGAGGCGCCCATGCTCCAGGCGCTCGACCGCGCCCTGTTCGGCGGCTCTCCCGAGACGGCGCCCGGGCTGTTCGTGGAACGCAACCCGATCACGTACGTGGACGCCGTCCGTGCCCCACTGCTGATCCTCGCCGGAGAGAACGACTCTCGCTGCCCCATCCGGCAGGTCTGGAACTACGTCGATCGCCTTCGGGCGCGCGGCGTCGAGCCACAGATCTACACCTATGCGACCGGTCACTCGTCATTCGACGTCGAGGAGCGGATCCGTCAGACGGCGATCGTGCTCGACTTCATGGCGGGCAAGGTGCCTGGCGCGACGCGCGTCGCCGGCCTCGACGCCATGCTGCCCGCGGCCACCGCCGGCTGACCCGGACGCCATCGAGACAGCACCTCGATCGGAGCCGGCCCGAGCGGATCTCGCCGCGCATCTCTCGCATGCCTGTCACGTTCAGCCGTCGCTCGCTCAACGCTGGATATCGCCGTTGCCGGCTCTCGCATGGCGTGGTACGCATCGAGCCAGCGGATACTCGTCGGTCAGTCTGAGCACGACTGCTCGACCCCGGCAATTCGGCCGGATCGCTCTGAAGCGCGCCCATCGAGCGAGGTTCCACCGGCGATTAGCCACTTCCGGCTTTCAGAGCGCGCGATGGCGTCGATCCGAGGCACGCATCGGCTGTCTTGCAGTCGTGCTTGAACCACGTGGCGGAAACTCGATCGGGAGCCGGAACGAACGGCGCCGCAGGTGGGCAGCCGGCGAACGGGTACCTCCTCAGCCGACCACGGAGCGCTTCAGTCGAACCGGTAGCTCGTGGCCTCGTCACCCCGGCAGCGCGGTCCGCGCCCGTACTCGATCTCGCCGGCTGTGACGTCCGCCAGGCACCAGAACGCCGTGGTCGTGGTCTCCGCACCATCCTCGTGGCGGCAGATCGAGGGCCGGGAACGGTGGTCGGCGAGGAACGATCGAAGGACGTCGGGAGTGATCGAGCCGGGCTCAGGGCCGGTCCCGGCGGAGCCATCGAGCAGCTGGACGGCACGTCCCAGCCGCACGGCGGACCGTCGGGCGTAGTCCGGATCGCCCTCGAACCGCAGCATCCGCTCGCACGCGTAGTGGTTGGTGTGGGCGAGCGTCCCGACTGGCGACAGGCCGGTGAGCTCGGCGTCGGTGGCGGAGCCCTCGACATTGACGACCCGCCCGTCGCGGTGCGCGAGGACCGTGTTGTACGACGACGCCCGATCAGGACGCAGGGTCATCGCGACCGCATCGTCGAGCGTCCGGGCCGTCAGCTGCTCGCGGACCATCAGCAGCCGCGGCACCCCGACGCGCTCGTCGTTGGGCGACAGCTCGTTGCCGGTCAGCGACAGGCCGGCCGAGCTCCAGCCAACGCTGATCCACGGCCCGATCCCGAGCGAGAGCACCACGGGTTCGCCGGGCACCCGCCATTCGATGGCCACGATGGACGCCTCCGACGCGGGTGACAGGTCGTTGTTGTGGGCGACCCACAGGTGACCATCGGCGGTGGCCGGCGGTCCGGCCACGATGTCGGTGCACCGGCCGTCCACCACCGCGCCCCCGGTCGCCTGTGATGGCCGCACCGTCCAGATCTCCTCGATCGAGACGGCGAACAGGGCCAGCGCGTCCACGCCCGCGCCTTCGGCCGCCCCGTCGATCTCGTCCACCAGCCAGGGCGTCGCCCGCAGGGTTGCATCCCGGTAGCGGCGCGCGAGGGCCAGCTGCTCGTCCCGCGTCCGGCCCGGCGGCAGCTCGGCATCGAGCTCGACCGTCCGGCGCACGACGTCGGCCGTCGCCTCGCCCACGGCACGCCCAACCTGGCGATGGCTCCCGGAGACGGCGATGAACGGGATCACGGACGGCATGGCCTGTCGATCCCTTCGGCCCGGGCGGCCACGGTGGGCAGCGCCGTTGCTCGCCTTCGGGCCATGGATCTGATCATGGGGCGAGCCTACATCGCGCGGCCGTGGACCCCAAACGCGAACCGTCCCCGCGCGGATCCCGCGGAGGGCCGGTCCCGGACGGCGGTGCAGCCCCTGACATGGCAGGGGCTGCACCGCGATCATGCGGCGCGGCGCGATCCACGCCGCGCCGAATCCCCCCTATGCCACGGGGTCGAGGACCTCCGGCTCCGCGAGCTGCTCCATGAACTCCGGATACGCCTCGGCCCCGTGCTCGATCCGATCGAGCCCGGCGATCTCGGCCTCCGGATGAACCCGGAGACCGACCGTCAGCCTGATTGCCCAGAACACGACCGAGGATGTGATGAACGTCCAGACCACGATCGACACGACGCCGATGGCCTGGGAGATGAGCTGATCGACGCCGCCGCCGACCAGGAGCCCGGTCCCTTCGACGGTGTCGAGCAGCCCGACCGCGAGCACGCCCCAGATGCCGGCGACACCGTGGACGGAGATCGCGCCCACCGGATCGTCGATCTGCATCCGGTCGATGATCACCACCGAGAACACGACGATCACGCCCGCCACCAGGCCGATGATCACCGCGCCCAGGTTGTCCACGCTGGCACAGCCGGCCGTGATGCCGACCAGCCCGGCAAGGCAGCCGTTGAGCGTCATGCCCGGGTCTGGCTTTCCGTACACGGGGTAGGCCCAGGCCGTGAACATCGCGGCCGTGCCGCCGGCCGCCGCGGCCAGCGTCGTGGTGACGATCACCGACGAGAAGTCCTTGCCCACCGCTCCCAGGGTCGAGCCGCCGTTGAAGCCGTACCAGCCGAACCACAGCAGGAACACGCCCGTGGTGGCCAGCAGCAGCGAGTGGCCGGGGATCGGCTGCGCCTTGCCGTTGGCGTCGTATTTCCCGATCCGCGGGCCGAGAGCGAGCACGCCGGCGAGAGCCGCCACACCACCGGTCAGGTGCACGACGCCCGAACCTGCGAAGTCGATGTACGGCGTGGACAGCGTCGAGAGGAAGCCACCACCCCAGGCCCAGTGCGACACGATCGGGTAGATGAACCCGGAGATGAACACCGTGTACATCAGGTACGAGGAGAACTTGGTGCGCTCGGCCATCGCGCCGGAAACGATCGTTGCGGCCGTAGCCGCGAACACCACCTGGAAGAACCAGCTCGTGCTCTGCCCGGTGTCGCTCAGGAAGAAGGCGTCGCCGATCCCGCCGTAGGCGACGAAGCCGCCCAGGGTCGATCCACCGTAGGCGAGCCCGAACCCGATCGCCCAGTAGACGAGGGCACCGATCGAGAAGTCCATGAAGTTCTTCATGGCGATGTTGGCCGTGTTCTTGGCCCGGGTGAAGCCGGCCTCGACGAGCGCGAAGCCCGCCTGCATCAGGAATACCAGCGCACCGGCCAGCATCACCCAGACGGCGTCGATGGCGGTGACGATCGTCTTCGTGTCAGGGTCGGCCGCCATGGCCGACGCGGCCAGCGGTCCCATCAGAGCCGCGGTCACCAGACCGGCAGTCAGCACACGTCGCTTTCTCAATGGTCCCTCCTCCCTGTCCATTCGACTTGGATCGCGATGGCTGGGCTGCTCCGGCCGGGGAGGCCGGAACGATGGCGGCTCCGGCGAAGCCGGCGGCCCGTCACCGTCATCGGGCTGATCTCAGACCGGCCTGGACGCCGGCTCGTTGTGGTGGGGGCCGTCCCCCGGCCAGTCCGTCCGCCGCCCCGGGGCGCGGCGCGGCCGGGTCGACGCCTGAGCGATCACTCGCCGTCCAGCGACGGGATCCGGACCGGCACCAGCACCGGCATCGCCGGTGAGATGGCCGGGACACGGATGCCGCGACTCCAGAGCGTCACGCCGATCGGCGCGATCACGGTCGTCACCACGGCCAGCAGCACCACCGCGGCATACACCCCCGTGTCGATGGCGCCCCCCTCGAGCCCGACCGTGGCCGCCACCAGCGCCACCTCGCCGCGGCCAACCATCCCCCAGCCCACGAGGCCGGCGTCGGCGCCGGAGAGCCCACCCAGACGAGCACCGATCCCGCTCCCGACGACCTTGCCCAGAACCGCCACGCCGAGCAGCGCCAGCGCAAGCGGCAGGACCGGCGGGACGGCACGGAGATCCGCGGCCAGGCCGATGGCGACGAAGAACACGGGCACGCACAGGGCCTCCCCGGCGCGCACCAGCCCGTCCTTGAGCCGCTCAGCCATCGGCGAGCCGGCAAGGGCCAGCCCCGCGACGTACGCGCCGGTGATCCCCGCCAGGCCCCCGAGGGCCTCGAACGCCCACGCGACCAGCAGCACGAAACCGAGCGCGGCGGCGAGGCCGCCGCCCCGGATGTGCAGCAGTTCGAACACCCGGCTGAGGTGATCCGGCAGGTGGCGGAGAGCGAGCAGCGCGATGACGATCGTGATCGTCATGGGCAACACCACGGCCAGCGGCGACGACGCCGAGCCGGCGTCCGCCACGACCAGCGCAAGAACGACCAGCCCCAGGACGTCGTCGATCACCGCGGCGCCCAGGATCGTGAGCCCGGCGACGCCGTTGACCAGGTCGAGCGCCTGGAGGGTCGCCGCCGTGATCCCGACGCTGGTGGCCGCCAGGGTGGCGCCGCAGAACAGCGAAGCCACCTGGTCGAGCCCGAACGCCAGTCCGACGAGGTACCCCATCCCGAACGGCAGGACGACCCCGCCCACCGCAGCGAGCAGCGCCGCGCGGCCGACCTTGCGCATCGCGCTGAGGTTGGTCTCCAGGCCGGCGGTCCCGAGGATCGCCAGGGCACCGAGCTCGGCCATGAACTTGATCACCGAGTCGTCGGTCACCACACCCAGCACGCTGGGGCCGATGATCAGTCCGGCTCCGATCTGACCCACCACGCGCGGCAGCCGGGCGACGTGGGCGAGCGCCGCCCCCACCTCGGCAGCGATCAGGATCAGCGCCAGGGGCAGGATCAGATCGGCCACTCCGCACGCTCCGGCTTGCCCGCCCCTCTCCGACACGGGGACGGCGCTGCGCGAAACCTACGCGGTGATCGGCCGGCTGTGGGTGTCGAGACGGTTGCGAAGTCGGCGATTCTTGGGCGCCCGGACCAAGATCATGGCTCGGTGTGCCGGCTCGAGGCGGGCCATGGCTACGCGTGGCGTGCAATTCTTGTGCACGACGCACAACGTATCTGGCGGTCAGCGGCCCGCCCGGTTGCGGGGTGGCGGTGGCAGCCTGCGCTCGCCTCGGACCACGAAGTGCAGGAACCAGTCGCGCACCTGGACCAGGTTCTCGACGCGACGGAACGGGGTCCCGCCGCGCGTCAGCTCGTGGCTCTCACGCGGCACCCGCATGAAGCGCACCGGCCGCCTCAGCGAGCGAAGGACCGTGAACAGCGCCTCCGCCTGGGCGATCGTCGTCCGCAGATCGTGCTCCGCGTGCTGGATCAGCAGCGGGGTCCTGATGTTCGCCGCGAGCGACAGCGGCGAGATCCGGTCGAAGTACGCAGTGTCTTCCCAGGGCTTGTGCCCAAACTCGACCCAGGCCCACTCACCGCCCGAGATGTCGCCGGTGAGGAACAGGGTGCGCATATCGACGACCGAGCGGCAGGTGACCGCGGCCTTGAACCGCTCGGTGCTGCCGATGATCCAGTTGGTCAGGTAGCCGCCGTACGAGCCGCCCGTGACGCCCAGCCGGTCGGGATCCGCGATCCCGTCGTCGATCGCCTGGTCCACGCCGGCCAGCACGTCGGCCATCGGCCCGTCGCCCCAGTCACCCAGGTTGGCTCGATTGAACGCCTCCCCGTATCCCTCCGAGCCGCGAGGGTTCGACGCGAGGACGGACATACCCGCCCCAGCCAGGATCTGCCACTCGAGCATCGGCGACCAGCCGTAGAGGGTGTGGGGACCCCCGTGGATCTCGAGCACCAGCGGCTGCCGGCCGATCCCCGCCGGCAGGAGCCAGCCCTGGACCTCGCGCCCGTCGCTCTGCCATCGCCGCTCCTGCGGCTCCACCCAGCGGATCTCGGCCGCCAGGGCACCGTTGAGGCTCGTCAGGTAGCGAGGGGCCGGCGGCCGCTTCTCGCGTCCCTGCCCGAGGTCATAGGCGACGACCTCGGGCAGGTCGGCTCCCGCCGACCGGACCGCAACCGCGACCTTTCGGTCGCCGACGGCACCGGCATCCCAACCCGACAGGTAGTGCCGGTCCGCCGTCAACCGCTCGGGCCGGCCGCTGCCATCGATCCGCAGCCGCCACAGCTCGACACTGCCGTCCACCGGCGCGCTGAACAGGACCGTCTGGCCGTCACCGGCGGTGACCAGTCGCGCAGCCTCGCCGAGGGTCACGTCGCTGTTCATGGTTGCGTCCGGCTTGAGCTCGCTGCCGGCCAGGAGGTCGTGGCCCGCGCCCGGTGCCGAGTCGGAGCCGTCGGCGGCAAACCGCCAGATCCCGGAGCGGTACCCGGCCCTCGGGAAGCGGTCACCGAGCGCGAGAACGGCCCCACCGTCAGCGGTCCAGGTGGGGGTGACGAACATCGCGTCAGGACCGGAGGCGACGGGCGTGACCTCGCCGCTCGCCACGTCCACGACGAACAGGGCGGAGCGTGCGTCGATGTCCGGGTCGCGATGGCGGTTGGAGGCGAACACGATCCGGGTCCCGTCCGGCGACCAGGCGGGCGCAGTCTCGGCCGACGGGCCAACGACGAGCGGGCGCGCCCTGCCGGTCTCGGTGTCGACGAGCCACAGGTGCACCTCCCGGTCGTCGACGAACCCGGTCCCGTTGTGCTGGTAGCCGAGACGATCCAGATATCGGTAGTCCGACAGCGGCGTCTCACCCGGCTTCGGCTTCGGGGGTCGGCGGCGGCGGCGTGCCTCCTGGGCCGGAGTTGCCCCCAGCGAGCTCGTCAGGACGGCCAGCGTGCGCCCGTCGGGCGACCAGGCGAACTCGGTCACGCCGCGCGGCAGGTCGGTGATCCTGCGGGCCTCCCCGCCGTCGAGCGGCAGCAGGTGGACCTGGTCAAAGTCGTCCCGGTCGCGGGGCCGGCGAGGGCGGTCCGGCTCCTCCTCCGTATACAGGCGGCGGTCCGAGAGGAACGCCAGCGTGCGCCCGTCCGGCGAGTACCTTGGATGCCGATCCGTATGCGCGCCGAGGGTCAGCTGTCGCGCCGGGGCCGACCCGTCGACCGGGGCCGACCAGATGGCATGGCGATAGGCGCTGTTGCCCACGGCCGTCGCCTTGACGGTGAACGCGACCTTTCGCCCGTCGGGCGAAAGGCGCGGATCGAACGGGACCAGGATCCGGTACAGGTCTTCCGGGCGCGCGGGTCGAGGCACGGGCTCCTCCGCGAAAGGGGGCTGGGTGGAGCCAGGCGCGCGATAGCGGCGCCGTGGCTCTGGCGGGGTCTGTGAGCAGTCTATGGTCGCACGAGGGGCTACCATCGAGCGTGCCCATGGCCGAGCAGCTCTCGCTCCGGTTCGAGCCGGCGCTCCCCAGCCCCGGCGACGTGGCGCCCATGTGGCCAACGCCCCGCCAGGATCCGTTCGACTCGCCCGAATTCCTGTTCGAGCCGACCTGGGGCGGTCACCGCGCCCTCGCCTTCGTGGGACCAGCGGACCGCGCCGGCGGCGGCGAGGTACGGCTGGTCGATCCCGCCGGCCACGAGCTCGTCCGGCGGCTGCCGGAGCTCGCCGGGCTGGCGGTGCGGGTGGCTGCCAGATCGGCCGTGCTGGACGGCGAGCTCGTCGTGGTCGATGCCCAGGGACGGGCGGACGACGACGCGCTGCGGGCACGTCTCAACGGGCGGCCGGGCCGGCCCGTCGCCTACCTCGTGTTCGACCTGCTCCATCTCGATGGCCGGTGGTTGCTCAACCAGCCGCTCGATCGCCGGCGCGCCTCGCTCCGACGGGTGCTGCGGCCGGGAGATGAGGTGGTCATGGTGCCTTCGATCGGTGGCGAGGGTCGCGCGCTCCATGCCGCGGTGACCCTGCAGGGCATCGGCGGGGTCCTGGCGCGCCGCCGGTCGAGCCCCTACCTGCCGGGCGTGAGAAGCACGCTTTGGCGCTCGATCCCGGCCGGACCGGTGCCTGGCGGGACGGATGCGCCGCCAGTGTCACCGGGCGGGGTAGAAGCAGACGGCGACCCGGCCGGAACCGGCACGGCGCCCGTCCTCGCGCTGTTCCGCCGCCTTCCATTCGACGACGAGCCCGAGGGCTGACCCGGGATCGTCCGTCGGCCCTAGCCGTGAAGGGCGCGGAGGAACGTGCCCGCCGTAGGCGGCTGGCCGTACATGAGCACGCCCGCGCGGTAGACACGGATTGCGAGCAGCGTGACGAGCGGCACCGTCGCCAGGAGCAGCCCGATGGACAGGGCCAGCTCCCACGGCTCCACCTGTCCGACCGACAGACGAGCCATCATCACGAACGGGCTCCAGAGCGGCACGAACGAGGCGAGCCGGATGATCGTGCCGGCACCGCCGGACAGGGCGAGGACGGCAGGGAAGTAGCCGGCGACCGCCGGGATCGACAGCGGCAGCGCGATCGTCTGGAGGTCCTCCGCTCGGCTGAGCAGCGAGCCGGCACCAGCGTACAGCGCCGCGTACAAGGCGAACCCGAGCACGAAGTAGACGAAGAACGCCGCCAGCAGGCCCGGCGACAGGCCCCCGAGCGAGGCGACGGGCGCCTGGTCCTCGCCCAGGATCGCGTTGCCGATCGCGCCCGACGCGACCAGTGCAAGGAGGGCAGGCGCGAGCACCAGCCCCACCTGCGTCAGACCGGCCAGGCCGATGCCGATGATCTTGCCGCCGACGAGCTGAGGAGCCGTGGCCGCGGAGATCAGCAGCTCCATGACCCGGTTCGCCTTCTCGGCCACGACGCCCGACGCCACCCACAGGCCGTAGAACACGAGCGTCAGGAACGAGAGGACCACGAACACGATGCCGACGATCCGCCGGCTCGCGTATTGCGCGGTGTCGACCTGGACCGCGTCGCCGGTCCCGTTCGCGGCCCCGGCATCGACGACTGCGAAGCCGGGGATCGAGAACGGGCGAGTGCTGGCGGGCTGCGACGCGGTCCAGTCGAGAACGCCGACGCCGAACGCGCCGATCTGGAGCAGCTGCGCGCGGTCGGGACTGAGCGCGCCGGCGCTCAGCACCTGGAAATCGAGACCGCCACCGCTGTTGCGGCTGATCAGGACGGCGCCGGCCAGCACCCCCTCGCGCACATCCGCCGCGGCGGCCGCGCGATCGTCGATCCGCTCGAACACGAACGACTTGCTCCCACCATCGCCCGTCGACAGCTGGGCGTTGAGGAACTCGTCCATCACCGACACGGCGCGGTCTGCGAGCGCTGCCTCCGGCGCGACGATCCCGATCCGGGTCACAGTCACCCGATCGACCAGCCGGACGCCGAGCGGGATCAGCGCCACCACGATCGCGAGCCCGACGAGCAGCAGGGTCGAGAACACGAACGCCCGGGACCGGACGCGCTCGACGTACTCGCGCCGAGCGATCAGCCAGACGTTGCCGATGCCCCCGTTGCCGTGCGTTCGGCCGCCGTTGCCGATGCCGTCACCACCGCCGGTTGGACCGACGTCGCCGGCACCGCCGGGATGATCAACCGGTGGGCCCATCCCGCTCATGCCGCGTCGGCCCGGGTGCCCGCCGGTGCGAGGTGGGTCTCCTCGGCCACCGGATGGCCCACGTGATCGATGAACACCTGCTCGAGGGTCGGATCGGCGACCTCGAAATGGACGACGCGAGCACCCGCGGCGACCGCGGCCGCGAGCACGGCCTCGGGCTCGACGCCCGGATCAAGCTCGACCGAGGAGCGGTCCATGCCTGCCCGGATGATCCGGGTCCCCGCCACGGACGCCAGCCAGGGCAGCCGGTGATCGTCGGCGACCGAGATCACGACCATCCGCCGCCCGGTCGATCGGCGAACCTCGCGGAGCGGACCCCCGACCACGATCCGCCCCCGGTCGATGATCGCCACCGACTCGCACAGCGCCTCCGCGACCTCCATCTGGTGGGTCGAGAACACGACGGTCCGGCCCCGGTCCCGCAGCTCGAGGAATGCCTCCCGGAGAAGCATCACGTTCACGGGATCGAGGCCCGTGAACGGCTCGTCCATCAGCAGCACCTGGGGATCGTGGAGAACGGCGGCGATGAACTGAACCTTCTGCTGGTTGCCCTTGGACAGCTGCTCCGCCTTGCGCTCGGCGAGGTCCTCCGCCCGAAAGCGTCGCAGCCAGGCCACCGCTTCCCGCTCCGCACGGTGAGCCGGCACCCCCTGCAGACCGGCGAAGAAGACGAGCTGATCCCGGACCCGCATCCGGGGATACAGGCCGCGCTCCTCGGGCAGGTATCCCCACGTGGAGCGCGGCAGCCGATGACTCTCCGTTCCCCGCCAGGTGACGCGCCCTGAATCGGGCTCGAGCACCCCGAGGGCGATCCGCATCGTGGTGGTCTTGCCGGATCCGTTGGCACCGAGGAACCCGAACACCTGACCCGGGGCGACCTCGAACACCAGGTCGTCGAGGGCCAGAACGGACCCGAAGCGCTTGGTCAGGTGGTCGACGACCAGCGTCATGCGCGGGCGTGCAGCACAGGGTGACGGTTCATCCGGTCCCGAGGATAGCGGCCCCACGCCCACCGACCACTCGGGGAAGGTCCTGCCGGATCGTTGGGTGAAGGTCCTGGTTTGCGCGGGCCACCCGATCCACGATCGGGTGCTGGTCGAAACCGGAGTACGATCCGGCGCGTGCAGGATTCGAACCGAACGACCCCCGTGCGCATCGACGCCGACCGCCAGGCTGGAACCGTGTCCCTCGATTGGGTCGACGGCCACCGGTCGGTCTATGACACCGTCGCGCTCCGTTGGCTGTGCCCGTGCGCCTACTGTCGGGGAGAGGACGGGCAGCCCGGGTGGCTCGACACGAACCCGACCCTGACACCGGAGCAGACGCGGCTGGTCGACGTGGCCCTCGTCGGGTCGTACGCCATCCAGCCGACCTGGGCTGACGGTCACGCGACGGGCTTCCACACGTTCCAGCTGCTGCGCGCGCAATGCCCGTGCGCCGACTGCACCCGCGAACGGGCCCAGCGGCACCAAGATCACGCGGACTCCGGCGACCCCTCAGGCGTCGCGCAGCCGCACTGGCATGGAGGCAATCGATGATCATCGCGACCACGCCGTTCGTGGCGGGCCATCGGGTGACTGAGACCAAGGGGCAGGTGTTCGGCGTGGTCGTCCGCAGCCGTGGGCTGGGAGGCAACCTGCTGGCAGGGCTGCGCTCCATCGGCGGCGGCGAGATCCACGAGTACACGAGCCTGCTCGAGGACACCCGGCGACAGGCCGTCGACCGAATGGTCCAGAACGCGACGCTGGTGGGTGGCAACGCGGTCATCTCGATGCGCTTCGACTCATCGGAGCTGGCGGGCACGATGTCCGAGATCGTGGCCTATGGCACGGCCGTGGTGATCGCCCCTGACGCGAGCGCACCTCAGACCGTCGAGTAGCTTTCGTGGGGGTCGCGATCGCTCGCTTGCTGCTCGGCACCCTGGGGGCGCTGATGCTGCTGGGCGGGATCGCGATCGCCTCCATTCCAGGCCCGGATAGCAGCCTGCCCGCGGCCCTGGTGCTGTTCGTTCCGGGCGCGGTCCTCCTCACCGCCGTCATCCTCGAGCGAACGCGCTACCGGTCACTCGACGCCGAGCGCAGCGGAGCCGGTCACGGGCCGGGCGGCGGCGAGCCGCACCCGGCCGAGGGCCGGTTCCGCGCGACCGAGGAGCGGTTCGTCGACCCGACCACCGGCGTCACGATGCGTGTGTTCCAGGACCCTCGCACCGGCGAGCGGCGGTACGTGCCCGAGGGCTGATCGAGGGGCGGCTCGGGCCCCCGTGCACCGTGTGTCCGCGGGCCGTCGCAGGTCATCGTGGGCGGCGATCGAGGGCCGTCCGGCAGTGGGGTCCGCGACCCCCAGCGTGCTATCCTCGGCGATCCCGGCCGGGATCGGTTGTGTTGCGTCCAGCGACGCCCGCGGACGTGTCGCCCTGCTCGGCCCGAGCACCGAGAGGACCATGACCGCCGTACGCCCCGCATCCGGACCGCGCGCCGCCGGCCGCGGGCGCCGACGCGGTGCGCGCGACAACCGGAACCCGCTCCTCAACCGCGAGCTGTCCTGGGTCGAGTTCAACGCGCGTGTTCTTCACGAGGCGGCCGACGCGCGCAACCCGCTGCTCGAGCGGGTGAAGTTCCTGGCCATCTTCGCCTCGAACCTCGACGAGTTCTTCCAGGTCCGCGTCTCCGGCCTCCGGCGCCAGCACCAGTCGGGCGGGGCACATCACTCCCTGGACGGGCTGACCGCCGGCCAGCAGCTGGATGCCATCCGGGTCCGGGTCCGGGAGCTGGTCGCCGAGCATGCCGCGATCTGGGCGGCGATCCGTGAGGAGCTGGCCGCCGAAGGCGTCGAGATCGTCGACTACGACGACGTCCCCGACCACCACCAGACGCTGCGCCGGCGCTTCCATGACGAGATCTTCCCGGTGCTCACCCCGCTCGCCGTCGATCCCGGGCACCCATTCCCGTACATCAGCACCCTGTCGCTGTCGATCGCGGTCGGGCTCCTGGATCCCGACACCGATGAGCGGCGGTTCGCACGGGTCAAGATCCCACCGCTGCTGCCACGCCTGTTCGCGGTCGAGCGGAACAAGTTCGTCCTCCTGGACCAGGTCATCGAGGCCAACCTCGACGAGCTGTTCCAGGGCATGAAGATCGTCGAGACCCACCTGTTCCGGGTGACCCGCGATGCGGACATCGCGATCGAGGAGGACGAGGCCGACGACCTGGTGCTCGCCATCGAGGAGGAGGTCCGGCGTCGCCGGTTCGGGGAGGCGGTGCGGCTCGAGGTCGAGCGGTCGATGCCCGAGACGACCCGGCGGATCCTGGTCAAGGGCATCGGCGTTCGGGACGAGGACTGCTTCGAGATCGCCGGCATGCTCGACCTGACCGCGCTCTGGCAGCTGGTGGACCTCGACCGGCCGGACCTCAAGGCGCCCGCGTACGTGCCGGTCATCCCCCAGCGGCTGATGCCGCCTGACGAGGACGAGCCGATCGACATGTTCGCCCAGATCCGCGCGGGCGACATCCTCCTCCACCATCCGTACGAGTCGTTCACCGCATCGGTCGAGCGCTTCCTCGCCCAGGCCGTGGACGATCCCGAGGTCCTCACGATCAAGCAGACCCTGTACCGGACCTCTGGCGATTCGCCCATCGTGCAGGCGCTCATCCGGGCGGCCGAGCAGGGCAAGCAGGTCGTCGTGCTGGTCGAGATCAAGGCCCGGTTCGACGAGGAGAACAACATCGTCTGGGCCCGCCGGCTGGAGCAGGCGGGCGCCCACGTGGTCTACGGCCTGGTGGGGCTCAAGACTCACTCCAAGGTCGCGCTGGTGGTGCGGCGCGAAGGCAGCGGTCTGCGCCGCTACGTCCACATCGGCACCGGCAACTACAACTCCAGGACCGCGCGCCTGTACGTGGACCTCGGCCTGCTGTCCTGTCGCGAGGAGCTGGGGGCCGACGTCACCGACCTGTTCAACACGCTCACCGGCCTGTCGCGCCAGCGGGTCTTCCGCCGCCTGCTGGTGGCGCCGCTCACCCTGCGCTCCCGGTTCCTGGAGCTGGTCGAGCGCGAGACCCTCAACGCGCGCGCGGGCCAGGCCGCGCGGATCGTGCTCAAGGTCAACTCGCTCGTTGACAGCCAGGTGATCGAGGCCCTCTACGAGGCGTCCCGGGCGGGTGTGTCGATCGACTGCATCGTGCGCGGCTCGTGCTGCCTCGTGCCGGGGGTGGAGGGCGTGTCCGAGCACATCCGGGTGCGCTCGATCGTGGGTGAGTTCCTCGAGCACTCCCGGATCTGGATGTTCACCAACGGGGGGCGAGCCGAGTGGTACATCGGGTCGGCCGACCTCATGGAGCGCAACCTCGATCGGCGGGTCGAGGTCGTCACCCCGGTCGAGGATCACGAGTCGCAGGCACGGCTCGCCCGGATCATCGAGGTCATGCTCGCCGACGATCGTCGCTCGTGGCAGCTGGACAGGGATGGGCGCTGGCTCCGCACCGAGGTCATCGAGTCGGCTGAAGGAGCGATCGACACGTTCGCGGTGCTCAAGGACGACGCGGAGAAGGCCGCGGCCCTGGCCGACGTCCCGCGGCGACCGCACGCCAACGCCGGTTCCCTGGACCCGCGCGCGTGACGACCGACACCGACACGACGCCGATGGCCGAATCGACCGGGTCGGGTGCGCCCGATGACGACCCGGGCAGACCCCTGGCGGTCGCCGGGCCCATGGAGGTCGAGCTGAAGTACCGGATGACCGACGTCGCAACCGGCGAGCGCCTGCTGGCCGCCGACGACCTCGGCGGATTCACGGCGGCCGGGCCGATCGAAACCATCCACCACGACGACCGCTACGTCGACACGGCGGACGGCGCGCTTGCCGCGGCAGGCTACGCGGGGCGTCTGCGAACCTCGGCCGACGGCACGGTCATCACCCTCAAGAGCCTGGGTCGGTACGACGACGGTGGGGCGCTCCATCGCCGCCGGGAGCTCGAGGGACCCGCCGATCCCGCCACTCCGATCGCCGGCTGGCCGGCATCGGTGGCCCGGGACGCGCTGGCCGCCATCGTCGCCGGTCGCGAGCTGGCTGAGCTGGTCACGTTGCGCCAGACCCGCCACCGACGGCAGTTCGCGCGTGACGGCGCGGCCGTGGAGGTGTCGGCCGACGACGTGGAGGTGATCGTCGGGGAGCGGGTCGTCGAACGGTTCGCCGAGCTCGAGCTCGAGCTTCGCGAGGGAGACGAGGCGGCGCTGGAACCGCTCGTGGAGCGGCTGGCCGAGCACGAGGAGCTCGTCTCGGTCGAGGCGTCGAAGCTCGAGCGGGCGCTCGATGCCGTGCGGCGCGAGCGACGCGAAGCCGTCGAGGAGCCGCCGGCACCGGCCGCTGCGACAGGTGCCCGTGGGGGGACTCAGGCGGTCTCCAGGAGCCGGCGGCGGGCACCCGTGGCCATCCCGGTCGGACCGCTGCCCGGCGACACGGCTCGGACGACGGCGTCCACCGCCCCGGGCGTCACGCCGGAGAGCACGGCCACGGCCCCGTCAGCCGCGCGGTCGGTGGCCGACGTCGACGCGGCACCGGGGCCGCCGGCCACCATGGCACCGGCATCACCCGTCGAACCAGAGGCCCCTCGGATCCTCGTGCCCAAGTCGCCGGGCGTGCTCGCCGACGACCATCTTGCCGAGGCCGGGCGCAAGGTCCTCCGGTTCCACCTGGCACGGATGGTCGCACGCGAAGCGGGCGCACGCGACGGCGCCAACGCGGAGGAGCTCCACGGGATGCGCGTGGCCACCCGCCGTCAGCGGGCAGCCTGGCGTGTCTTCGGGGACGCCTTCGAGCCCCGTCGGACCAGGCGGTTCCGGCGACACCTGCGCCGTGTGGCCGCCGACCTCGGTGCGGTGCGCGACCTCGACGTGCTGATCGACGCGGCGGAGACGTATCGCGACGGGCTGGCCTCCATGGAGGCCCAGGCGCTCGAGCCGCTGATCGCAGCGTGGCAGGAGCGCCGCGAGACCGCCCGGGCGGTGCTCGTGCGGGAGCTCGATTCCAGTGGCTACCAGCGCTGGCTCGACGACTACCTCGCCTTCGCGCAGTCCGAGGGACAGGGCGTGCACAACGTCGGGCCAACAGAGCCGCACCGCGTTCGCGACACGATGCCGTCGCGGATCTGGACCGCGTACCAGGGGGTCCGAGCCTACGAGCCCGTGATGCGCTGGGCCGACGTGACCACGCTCCACGAGCTGCGCATTGCTGCCAAGTGGCTGCGCTACACCCTGGAGTTCGTGCGCGAGGTCCTGGGCCGTGACGCGGCTCCCGTGATCGAGAAGATCGTGGCGCTCCAGGATCACCTGGGCTGGCTGCACGACGCCGACGTCGCGGCCGGCCTGGCGCGGGCGTTCCTCGTGGAGCACGCCGGCGATCTGACCGAGCTCGAGAGCGCGGCCATCGGCCGCTACCTGGTGGACCGGGAACGAGAGCTCGCCCGGCTACGGCGCACGGTCGGACCGCCGTGGCGCGGCGTGTCGAGCCTGTCGTTCCGTCGCGCGCTGGGGCGGCTGGTCGCCGGCATGTAGCCGGCGCCCGGATAGTCCGATTGCCCTTTACCCCGGCCGGTCCAACGGCCCAAGGTGGCCGAGGGAGATCAACGATGGCCATTGGACAGGACCCCTCGCCCGCCTGGGTCGCATTCGCGGCCGAGGCAAAGCGTCGCAGGGCCAATGCGGAAGCCGCCAGGGCGCGGCCCCATGGTGACGACAACGTCGAAGTCGCGGACACGCGCGGCGACCGACGGCCCGGCCGGACGAGCAGGATCCTGACCCGGATGCGCCGCGCGCTCGGTCGCTGATCGCGCGCAGGTCGGACGGGCTCGACCCGGAGGTGAGCCCATCGATCACCGATGGAGCCCGGCGCTCAGCCGACGGGGAGACCGCCGTCGGACCAGCCGCGCACGAGCTCCGGGAGCCGGTCCCGCCACGCCGGCCCCGCGATCGCCGCGGCGAGCACGGCTCCCTCGCGGATCCCCTCCTCCACCACCCGGAGGTGATCGACGCCATAGCGCTCGAGGACGGCATCCACGATCACTGCGCCGGCAGGCAGGATCCGGGCGCGCTGCGGCCGGAGCAGGTGGCGCGCGGCCGCCTCGGCGCTGGGCTGGACGGTGAGCATCGCGAGCGCGACCGCGATCCGGCGCCGGGTCAGCACGCGGTCCAGCGAGGTCAACGGCATCAGGCGGAGCAGATTCGAGGCGGTGCCGCCGACCGCGACCAGGTCGGCCGGATGGGCATCGGGAGCCCCGGCCAACGCGGTCCGGGCACCGGTACGCATGGCCTCGATCTCGGGCAGCGTCGGCGGGTCGGTATGGACGAGGTCCTGGGTGAGCCTTGCCGACCCGAGGGCGATGCCCGCCGCCCGGACGACGCCGTCACGGCCCGCGAGGACGAGCTCGCAGCTGCCGCCCCCGACATCGACCACCAGCATGTCCGTGTGGACCGGCCGACCCAGGGTGACGCCCAGCAACGTGAGCATCGCTTCCTCGTCGTGTCCCAGAACGTGCACCGGGACGCCGGCCGCCGCTTCGACCGCGTGGACCAGGGCCGCGGCATCGGCCGCACGCCTGACCGGTTCCGTGCCCAGGATCGTGATGTCCCGCGCCCCCATGCGGCGGGCCGTGGCCGCGTAGGTGACCAGCGCGCTCACCAGCTCCTGGCGCGCGTGGGCGCCGATGAACCCGCCGGCGGTCACGCGATCGCCCAGTCCCAGGAACACCGACTCGTCGAGCAGCGGCTCGACCCGGTGACCGGCGGCGGCCGCCACCAGCAGGTGGGCGCTGTTGGCGCCGATGTCGACGGCGGCGCCGATGACCGCACCCGGTGTGAGCACGGCGGCGCCGGCCGGCGGCCGGGCAGGGCCCGCGACGTCGGCGGCGAAGGGCGCCGGTGTGGCCGCGGGGAGGGAGGTTTCCGGTTCCTGGACGAGGGCCGGCTCGGCGGCGAGGTCCGCAGGTTCCGGCTCGACGGCGAGGTCCGCGGGTTCCGGCGCCGCAGCCGGCTCATCGGCTGGGTCCATTGGGAGCGGCACGGCCGCAAGATCCGTGG
>Ga0307440_1000335_pt1 | contig 22739 bp, 25 predicted proteins | sample SalMarWE160410MG_FD_202150 | JGI IMG/M metagenome (GOLD analysis project Ga0307440, IMG submission 202150) | Salt marsh sediment microbial communities from the Plum Island Ecosystem LTER, Massachusetts, United States - WE1604-10 | ecosystem: Environmental > Aquatic > Marine > Intertidal zone >...
ACGTTGTATAAACAACATGACAAAATGGGATCAACCATGCTAGTTTCAAACAAAAATTATCTAAATGCTTTCTTTTTTGATTTCCAACGACTGGTGAATTGAAGTGTATCCCGCAGCAAGTTGCAGGATATTCCCAGTAAGGTATTTTGCCTGACTTGAAGAGGTGGTTCTATGCGCTATATCGATACGTCGGAAAGTGGCGGGCCCGAGGTTTTGGTGGTGGCGGAAGGTCCAAGGCCCGAACCAGGTCCGGGCGAGGTGTTGATACGGGTGGCGGCCGCAGGCATAAACCGGCCGGATCTCATGCAGCGGCAAGGAAGGTACCCGCCGCCGCCGGATGCATCCCCCATCCTCGGGCTTGAGGTGGCCGGCCAAATTGTGGCTTTGGGGAAGGACGCCGCGGTATGGAAACTCGGCGATGCTGTCTGTGCCCTGACCAATGGCGGGGGATACGCGGAGTATGTTGCCGTACCCCAGGGCCAGTGCCTGCCGGTGCCGGCGGGTCTCGACATGGAAGCGGCCGCAGCCCTGCCGGAGACTTTTTTTACCGTGTGGAGCAACGTGTTCGACCGCGCCGGTCTCAAAAGCGGCGAGCGGTTTTTGGTGCACGGCGGGAGCAGCGGCATCGGGACGACCGCCATCCAGATGGCCAAATCCATGGGGGCGTGGGTTGCAGCCACCGCAGGCACGCCGGAAAAATGCCGGGCATGCGAGGCGATGGGAGCCGATCTGTCGGTTTTGTACACAAAGAAGGATTTTGTCCAGGAAATTCGAGGGGCCACAAAAGGGTATGGCGTGGATGTAATTCTCGACATGGTCGGCGGCGACTATACCGGCCGGAACCTGGATCTGGCGGCCAGAGACGGACGGGTGGTCAGCATCAACTTTGTAAAAGGGGCAAAGGTTGAAATCGACCTGGGTCATGTGCTTTTCAAACGCCTGGTTTTGACCGGCTCCGCCTTGCGGCCGATGTCGGCCAAAGCAAAGGCGGCCATTGCCGGAAACCTCAAGTCCGTGATATGGCCGTTCATCGAGAGCGGAGAAATCCGGCCCCAAATCTTCGCGGTTTTCCCCTTTTCGGATGCTCCCGAAGCCCACCGGCTCATGGAAAGCGGCCATCACATCGGAAAAATTGTTTTGCGCGTTTCAAACTTCATATGATTATGTTATCGTGATTTAACAATTTGGAGACTTATGAAAATGATGCAAAAAGTGTATGCAGACGATTCCAATCAAGCGACGATATCCTGCCCCCATTGCGGATTTGAGAAAAATTTAGATGTCGCGAACTTCAAGGAAACACATAAAAGACTAAAGGCCAAATGCCGGTGTGGAGAAGTTTTTCGGATCACGTTGGAATTTCGAAAGCATTTTCGTAAGAAAGTCCGGCTTCCCGGTGAATACTTTGTCCAGGGAAAAACGGAAAAAGGAGAAATCATCGTTGAAGATATATCTCTAGGCGGAATCCGGTTTGAAAGTCTCCATCCGCATTATATTTCCAGAGAAGATAAAGTTGAAATAAAATTTGCATTAGACAATCCAATGAAAACAAAAATAAGTACCCCCGTGAAAATAAAATGGATCATCGATCGCAATGTCGGGGGACAGTTTTTCGATCCAAAATCAATCGAACATGATTTGGGAACTTATTTACAAACATAAGTGATGCCGATCCAGAAATAAGCAGAAAATGCGATATTTAAACCCATGACTTGAAATTCATCATTTGTGATATGGAAAAAGAGGATAATCAATGAAAAAAATTTATGTGGACGATACCGGTCACGTGACCATAGTCTGCCCCCATTGCGGGTTTGAGAAAAATATAGATACAATCAGTTTCAATGGCTCTCAAAAAAATCTGAAGATCGAATGTAAATGTGGCGAAATTCTCGAGTTCATCCTCGAATTTCGAAAGTATTACCGAAAAAGCGTCAGCCTGGCGGGTGAATACATTGTTCAAGGTCAGGGAGAAAAAGGAGAGATAATTATCAGGGAACTTTCAATGAAAGGCCTCCGCTTTGAAAGTCTGAAACCCCACAAAATTTCGATCAATGATACACTGGACGTGGCATTTAAGCTCGACAATCCGATGAGGTCGGAAATCCGCAGAATATTCAAGGTCATATGGATCAGAAATCGCATGGTGGGGGCGAATTGTATTGAACCGAGATTATACGAAAATGATTTAGGATTTTATCTGAAAAAATAACGTGACGGGCAGGAATCAACTACCATCCGCGACTTTGGCGATCAACGGGCGATCGAATCGGCTGAGCAGACAGGGAGTAGACGTTTGTAAGATGGGGCGTGGGCAGTCGCCCTTTCCGGTGCCTGATATCATCGTCGATGAACTCAAGCGCAATGCGTTTCAGAAAGACTATCTTCCGGTCAAAGGATTGTTGGCACTTCGCCGCGCGGTCGCCGAACACCATCACCGGACTTACGATTTGCAGTCCGAACTTTGATGCTTATTGTTATAAATATATTTCAACCTTCGGATCTAAATATTCACCATTTTATTGACCGGGCTCGGCTAATACTCATTTCAGGAGGGTTAAAATGAAACCTTTTCGAATTATCGGCCTACTTGTATCTGTTGGTTTCCTTGTTGCCTGTGCAGGATCGTTCCAAAGAATGAACCATCTGAAACTCGGCATGACCAAGCAAGAAGTCATCCAGACGGTTGGGTCTCCGGACATTACCAGCGCCAGCAGGCATGTGGAGTATCTTAAGTACCGTAGCAATTCGGGTATGTTCTACACCGATGAATATTACGTCAGGCTGCTGGACGGCAAGGTGGACGCTTTCGGACAGCAGGGAGATTTCAATTTGCCCTACTAAGCGGTTTAAAATATGACGATAATAGATTCCGCCATTTTTACCTGAAAGACATGGCCTTTTTCACTGGGACCGGTGCCGGAACATCCAGCCCGCCAGGGGCAGCGTAAAAGCGGCCATCAGCAATAGCGGCCAGAGCTGGGACCAAACCATGCTGACACCGGCGCCTTCAAGGAATATATTGCGCAGGGCGGTGATGATGTGCCGCAAGGGATTGAGCAAGGTTCCGACCTGAAGCCAGTGGGGCATATTCTCGATGGGCGTGGCGAACCCGGAAAGAACGACCGACGGCATCATAAAGACAAAGGAGCCGAGAAGGGCCTGCTGCATGGTCATGGAGAGAGACGATACCAGAAGACCGACGCCCACGATGGTAAGGATAAAACACCCGAGGGCCAGAACAAGGGTCCCGACGCTGCCGCGGAACGGCACGCCGAACCAGTAAACCGCGCCTGCCGCGAATATCAGTGCGTCCATGATGCCAAAGAACATACCGGGCAGGGATTTGCCCACAAGAATTTCTCCGGGATTGAACGGCGCGACCAAGAGCTGATCGAAAGTGCCGAATTCGCGCTCCCTGGCCACGGAAAGGCTGGTCAAAATCATGACCACCACCATGCTGATGATGCCGCCCAACGCCGATACAATGAACCATCTGCTCTGGAGGTTGGCATTGAACCAGGCGCGATCCACCAGCACCACGCCGGGTCCGCCCATCCCGACCACGCCTTCTTTAACAAGATCCCGGTTGAACTTTTCGACGATAGCTCCGATATACCCCAAAGCGATCAGGGCCACATTGGAATTGCGGCCGTCCACGATCACCTGGAGTGTCGCCGGCCGGCCGTTGTGAAGATCACGGCTGAATTCGGGCCCGATGTGGATGACCAGCCGGACTTTTTCACGGTTGATCATAAAGGCGATCTCTTTTTCGGTCAAAAGGGTCCTTATCAGCTCGAAATTTTCTGATCCTTCGAATCGGGACAAAAGCTGTCGGGACTCGGGGGTGCGCGATTCGTCGAATACGGCATAGCTGACGTTTTTAAGATCATAGGTTGCCGCATATCCGAACACGAAAAACTGGATCAAGGGCGGGCCGATAACCACAAAGCGGCTTTTGGGATCCTTTAAGATCATGATGAATTCTTTCATTGTCAATGCGATGATACGACGCAGAAAATCCATTACGCCTCCAGACGCTTGGTGATTTTTCGAAAAGCGAGACTGATAAATATAACCGCCATACCCAAAAGAGCCAGGGCATTGGGCAGCAGCACCGGCCAGACGTCACCGGCCATGAAAAGGGTATGGCTGATATCCACGAAATACCGCGCCGGCACCACGTGGCTCACGATCCGAATGACAAGGGGCGTGCTTCCCAGGTCGAAAATAAGGCCCGAAAGAAAGAGAGCGGGTAAAAATCCCGCCAGAATCGAAATTTGTGCGGCCACAAATTGTACGCGAATGGCCGAGGATATCAACAGTCCGAAACCGGACGAAGCCAGCATAAACAGTGCGCTTAATACAAAAAGCACCCAGATGGATCCGCGAAAGGGCACATGAAAAAGCGTGACGCCGACCCACACGGACAACCCCATACCCATCATGCCCAGGATAAAATAGGGAAGCACCTTTCCCAGCAGAAGATCGATCCGCCGAATGGGCGTGACCAGAATAGCTTCCATGGTCCCACGCTCCCATTCCCGGGCAACCACCAATGCCGTCAGCAGAATTCCGATGAGGGTCATGATCAGGGTGATGAGACCCGGCACCAGAAAATTTCGGCTCACGGCGGACTCATTGAACCAGATCCGCTGGGATATGTTCACGGCAGGGGCGGCCACAGATTCGCCCCGGGCACGGCGCAGCTCCATCCATTTTTCAAGCACTCCGCGGGCATATCCTTGAATCAGCCGGGCTCGGTTGGCATCGATGCCGTTGACAATCACCTGAACCGGCGCGGGTTTCGACGTATCCAATCTGGCAGCAAAATCGCTTTGCAGGTGAACAATACCGTCGACGCGCCGTTGATTCAACAGTGCCACGGCTTTGGTCATGGATGTCAGATGAAGGGTTTTGAAATAGGGTGACTGATCGAATCTGGCAGCCACCTCCCGGGCTGCCGGACCATTGTCGCTGAGCACAACGGCCATGGGAACGTTGTCGGCATCCAGGGTGACCCCGTATCCAAAAATAAAAAGCAGCACCAAAGGCAGCACAATGGCCAGGGCGATACTGCTGGGATCCCGCAGAATCTGGAGCACTTCTTTGCGGAGAATCCCCCGCATGCGCATAAAGAAAAGGGCCTTGGGCGTCATTTTCCCCCTTTGCTGTTTTCCATTCTATTTCCTTCGCCGGAAGGTGCTACGGTCCCTTCGGCAAGGGCGATAAACGCATCTTCAATGGTGGGATCCGGATTTTCTTTGGTACGGGCCAGCGCCCGGATTTCAGAGGGCGTGCCTTTCGCAAGGCTTTCGCCCAGGGACATGATCAACATCCGGTCGCAGTATTCGGACTCTTCCATAAAATGGGTGGTCACGACCACGGTCACCCCCTGTTCGGCAAAACCGTTTATCCTGAGCCAGAACTCGCGGCGCGCCAAAGGATCCACACCGGACGTGGGTTCGTCTAAAAAGAGGATTTCCGGCTCGTGCAACAGCGAGGCAGCCATGGCCAGGCGCTGTTTGTACCCCCCCGGCAGTCCCGCGGCGGCCTTTTCCCGCCACTTGTCGAGCCCGAATTCCTCAAACGCCCATTCCATTCGTTCCCGCAGCCGGTTCCCGCTGAGACCGTAGGCCCTTCCGAAAAAATTCAGATTTTCCCGTACGTTGAGCTGACCGTACAGGGAGAACTGCTGGGCCATGTATCCTAAACGCGAGCGGGCTCTGGACGGCGAATGCCGCAAATCATATCCGGCCACACTGATATCGCCGGCACTGACGCTCAGCAACCCGCAGAGCATCCGGAAGGTGGTGCTTTTCCCGGCGCCGTTGGGACCGAGCAGACCGAAAATCTCGCCGCGCCGGACCCTGAAAGTGAGGCCTTTGACCGCTTCGAAATCGCCGAAAGCTTTTTTCAAATCCCTGGTTTGCACCACCACTTCTTCCTTTTGAATAGTATTCTCGGAGGCTTCATCGATAGCATTGATTTGAAAGCGGCTTTCTTTGTGGGGAATCAGGGTCATAAAGGCATCTTCAAAAGTCGGCGGGGTGCTTTTGACGGCTGCCGGCCATTTTTCCGGCAGAGCATCGGTTACGGCCCGGGTGCCGTAATCATCGGTCACCGCACGCACCCTCCCGGATCGTATGGTCGCATCGACAATATGCGGCTTTCCCACCAGATACGTGTGTATTTGGCGAGCCTTGATGCCCGGTGCCGGTTCAACGAGCGCAACGTTTTGTCCCACCCGTTTTTTGAATTCTTCGGGTGTTCCTTCGGCAAGTTTCTCTCCTTCATGGAGCACCACCACGTGATCGCATCGCTCGGCCTCGTCCAGATAGGCGGTCGAGAGCAGGACCCCGATGCCGTCTTTTTCCACCAGTTCGTAAACGATTTTCCAAAGCTCGCGGCGCGAGACCGGATCTACGCCCACGGTGGGCTCGTCCAGCAGCAGCATCTCCGGTGATTTGATCAGTGAACAGGCCAGCCCCAGTTTCTGTTTCATTCCGCCGGAAAGCGCACCGGCCATGCGCCGGGTAAACGGTTCAAGGCCGGTCATCTGAAGCAGCCTGTGATAGCGGGATTTTCGATCTGAAAACGGCACCCCTTGAAGATCGGCATAAAGATCCATGTTTTCTTTTACGGTCAGATCCTGGTACAGCCCGAATTTCTGGGGCATATAACCAACGCGGCTCTGAATCTTGATGGTATCGATCACGCTGTCGAGGCCCAGGACGGTGACACTGCCTGCCGTGGGAACGATCAGGCCGGCGGCCGTACGGATCAGGGTGGTTTTACCGGCCCCGTCTGCGCCAACAAGTCCGGTGACCTGCCCGCGGAGGGCATCGAGCGATACATCCCGCAGGGCCTGAACCGCAGGCCCTTTTTTGGCGGCAAACGTCTTCTCCAGATTCCGGACCGCCAGCAACACATCCGTTGCAGCCGCGCGCTGCGTGTGAAACCGATCATCCATATCGCCGGCTATCCTTTAACCGGTTTGGCGGTTTTTTTCGGTAACCCCTTGCCGGCCTTGGGTACACCGGCCGAAGCCGTGAGATCCACGAGCACCGTAACCGGCATTCCGAGTCGGAGCTGGTCTTTTAAATCATGGACAAAAACCCTGACTTCATACACCAGTTTTGTTCGAAGATCCTCGGTCTCCACGGTTTTCGGGGTAAATTCGGCCACCGGAGAAATAAAGCCGATCCAGCCTTTGAATCGTTGATCCGGGAAGGAATCGCTCAAGACCGAGGCCTTCATGCCGAGATGGATCCGGCCGAGATCCGGCTCCGGCACATAGGCCCGCACCCACTTGGGGTCGGTTAACGCCAGTGTGACAACCGGCCGGTTTGGAGTGGCGATTTCTCCGGGTTCTAAAATACGGTTCTGAATAACCCCCGGTGCCGGTGATATCAGCGTCATTTCCCCAAGCCGTATCTTTAACAGCGAAAGGGATGCCTTGAGCGCCTCCAGGGTGTTTTTTGCCGCTGCGATATCTTCTTTTCGAGGGCCTTCTATGGCCAGATTCAGGGCCTTTTCTTTAACCTTGAGCTGGGCCTTGTCAACATCAAACTGGGCCCGTGCATTGTCCAGGGATTCCTGGCTTGTGGCGCCGGCCCCGGATGTTTGGCTGATGCGCTCGAAATTCAGCATAGAATTATGGACCTTGGCTTTCGCCGCAGCCATTTCAGCCCTTGCCTGGGCGATTTCCTGAGGACGGGTTCCCGCCTCCAGCCGTTTCACCACTTCCTGCTGGGCCGCGATTTGCGCCTCGGCCACTTTAATCTGAGCCTCCAAACGATGGGTTTGCAGTATCGCCAGCACCTGGCCTTTTGAAACCCGGTCGCCTTCCTCCACCAACACCCCGGCAATGCGCTCCTGTTCGTTAAAGGCAAGATCGGCTTTTCGGATATCGATATTTCCGTAAATCTTGAGTTCGGTGCCGGACCCTTTCTCATTTGTATTTATAAACCATCGAACGCCCAGAACTGCGATCGAAACCAAAACCACTAAAAGAATAATCCTGAATAATCGTTTCATTGCGCTGACGCTCTACCTTTCTGTTGATTTCCATTCGAATGAGACATTGCCTCAATGGTGGTTCGTGTTTGTTCCAAAATCACATCGCGAATCTCTGCGGTTTCTTCGGGACTGTATCCTTTAAGACCCAAAGCCCGAACCATCGTTTCACGGGCCACCCGAAACACAATGACTTGCCCGATTAAGGTCAACGCGCGAAGGCTTACCATTCGGGAGAGCGGCGTGTCCGTGGCAGTTGCGACCATTTGGGCAGTCGCATTGATAATGGGTGCCATGATACGGTTGAATATAATATCATACGCCGAAGACGGATAAAGCTGCTCCCGCAGAACGATTCTCGCAAAGCGGGGAGCTTCGGCTGAGCCCACCATAAAGTTAATCATTTTTTCCAGAAGTTTTTCCAGCAGTGAAAGCGCTTCTTTGTGATCCAAATTTCCTTCTCCAACTCGCCCCTCTATTTCATACAAGGTTGATTTTACCTGAGACTCGAGCTTGCCGGCAACATAGGCTACGACGGCATGATACAACCCCTCTTTCCCTTTGAAATAATAAGGTATGGCAGCAATGTTGACACCGGCTTTTTTAGCGATCATCCGCGTGGTGGCTGCGTCAAACCCATGTTTTCCAAAGATATCCACGCCGGCTTCGAGAAGACGACCGTGAGCATTGGAACTATAACTTTCTTTTGGTGATGTCGTTTTTTCGTCGACAACCATATTTATTTTTCCTTTCTAACCTAACAATATTAATCAATCGATTGAATTAGTCAAGTGGTGGATTTATTTAAATGTCGACAAAATTCTCGATTCGATTCATGATGCGGTCGCGCGCTTTTCGCTTGACTCAAAAACACGAATCTCATATGGTTAGGGACAACTTGTGTTTATCTTTTAAAAACATTCACTTATGGCAAACCTTCCATGAGCGTCAAACGCTTTTTCATTTTTGCACCCATCCTGCTGATTATCGTTTTGCTGCAGTCTTATTTCTGGGAGCCGACATACGAAGAGCAAACAAAAGGCAACCCTGCGCGCCTCACCGAATATATTACCGGATCCATCGGCGATGCCAGTCTTTTAAACCCCGTCCTTGCGGCAGATTCTTCCAGCGGCACCATTAACGGCCTGGTGTTCGAAGGCCTCATCGACCGGGACAAGGATCTTCGCTTCAGGGGCCGGGTGGCCAAGTCATGGGAAATCTTTGAACAAGCGTTCTTTTATGTCAACCCGTCCGCCCGCATACCGAAATTGGGCATCGTCGATGGTGCTTCTCTGGCAAAGCTAATCAAACGCGCTCAAAAAACATCGACAACTGTGGACCCGGATCTTACGGCTTCTCTGAAGCGGATTACGAATATTTCCGTAATCCCGCCTCGAACATATACGGTCGAAAAATCAATCAAAAAGTCTGCCGGCGGCCGACCAAAGACAATCCGGTTCAAGGTGACGGCGCCGGCCAGGATCAAGCTCGTTTTAAACCAGGTGGATCAGCATCTTTTTCAAAATCTCACCCGTCTGGTGGGAAAAAAGTACTTTGAATCCTTTAACGGGAGAGACTACTTGACATGCGATGCCCGTCTTTCCGAAAAACAATGGGCGGTGTTTGCAAAAGAACTGATGCCGGCCACCGAACACAACCCCATTTTGTTGTTTCATCTAAGGCCGGGCGTGAAATTTCATGACGGTTATCCAGTGGGTGCCGAAGATGTTAAGTTTACCTATGAAGCCATCATGAATCCGAAAAACCTGTCGCCGGTCATCGCAAATTACGAACCGGTAAAAACCGTTGAAGTGATCGATCCTTTGACCGTTAAAATCATCTATAAGCGGCTCTACTCTCCGGCCCTTTCAACCTGGGGCATCGGAATTCTTCCGAAACATCTGCTCGATTCACAAGCCCTCAAAAAAGAAGCCGCAGGTCTCGGAAAAGATCCGAAAACCTTTTCCATTCGCCAAAGCGCATTTAACCGGCATCCCGTGGGGTGCGGTCCGTTTAAATTTCAAACCTGGAAGTCGGATCAGTACATTATCCTGGATCGTTTTCACGATTACTGGGAGGGGCCGCCGAACTATCACCAATATGTCTATCGGATTATCCCCGATCCTTTAACCCAGGAAATGGAATTTTACGCCGGCACCCTCGACAGTTACAGTGTCGAACCCCATCAGGTCAAGCGCCTGGAAAAGGATCCGAGATTTCAGCACTTTTCCGGAACCTCCTTCGGATATACCTATATCGGCTACAATGAAAGACGCAAGCCCTTTGACGATCCCCGGGTGCGGCGGGCCCTTGGAATGGCCATTGACGTCAACAAAATCATCAAATATGTCCTTTACGGCCAGGGAGAACGGATCACGGGCCCTTTTGTCAAACAGACCGACTATTATGACCACAAGATCAAACCGCTGCCCTATGATCCTGAAGGCGCATTGAAGCTTTTGGCAGCGGCCGGATGGAAACGAAACAAGGCCGGCTATCTTGAAAAAAACGGAAAACCATTTGAATTTACGCTGATTACCAACAACGGCAATGAACTTCGAAAGGCGGTGTTGGCCATTGCCCAGGATGCGTGGAAACAAATCGGCATCGATGTCCGCACCGATATTCTGGAGTGGTCCGTGTTCCTTCAGGAGCGCATCTATAAACTCGACTTTGACGCGGTGGTTCTGGGCTGGGGGATGGACATCGAACCGGATCTTTTTCAAATATGGCATTCGAGCCAAACCCACCCGTATCAGCTCAATTTTGTGGGTTTTAAAAACAAAAAGGCCGATGATCTCATTATCAGGATCCGGCAGGAATACAACCATAATAGACAGGTTGAGCTCTGTCACAAACTGCACGCCATCATCGCCGAGCTGCAGCCGTATACCTTTCTTTATGTGGGGAAATGGACCGCTGTTTTGGACAAACGCATCGTTATAAAAACGGTCGATGCCTCCGGCGCCGTCCAATATAAAAAAATAACGCCCACCAAAACCGGTGATTACACCTACTATTTTAATCAATGGGTAAAACTTCCGCAAGTTCCCAGTTTTATGGACAAAGGATAGATTATGCTATCATTTATCGGGCGAAGTGTCATTCAAAAAACCATTACGCTTTTTTTCGTATCCATTGTCTCATTTTTGATCATTCATCTGGCCCCGGGAAAACCGAGTCAGGTGAATCCGATGAATCCCAAGTTCACTCCCGAAATTTTGGAGCGTTTTCAAAAAGAATTTCACCTGGACAAACCCCTTTACGTTCAGTATCTCTATTTTTACCGCGACCTTTTTACGGGAAAAACCGTTTCCTGGAAAGACAATCAATCGGTCCTTTTAAAGATATGGGAACGTTTTTTAAACAGTTTGCCCCTGTTTATCGTGGGAACCCTTATCACCTGGACCCTTTCCTTTCCGGTGGGCATCCGGTCCGCGATTCACAGGGGCGGGATTTACGACCGAACAGCCACATTTTTATCGTACCTTTTGATTTCAATTCCCGGATTTTTCTTTGCTTACATACTGATCATTTTTGTCGTCAACCACTTTCATGTTCCGGTGATCGGTATGGAAACCTTCGGCATCACCAACGCATCAATCGCCCATATGATTATGGACCGCATCTGGCACCTGCTTCTTCCGTCGGTGCTGGGAGCCACGGGCGGTATTGCCATCTTGTCGAGATATGTTCGAAGCCAGATGCTCGAGGTGGAAGGCCAGGATTATATCCGAACCGCCAAGGCCAAAGGGCTTACTCCGGATCAGGTGCACTATAAACATGCTTTTCGAAATGCGCTTTTGCCCTTTGTCACCATGTTCGGCCTTATTTTGCCCGGTCTGATCGGCGGCTCGGTGATCATCGAAACGATTTTTTCGTGGCCCGGAATGGGACGAATGGCCTATGAAGCCATTTTGGCCAGAGATTACCCGGTGATTCTGACCGTCAATTTTGTTTCGGCGGCGCTTGTGCTGGCCGGTACCTTTGTTTCAGATTTGCTCTATCTTGTTGTCGACCCGAGGATACGCCTGTAATGAATCACGCAGAAAAACACATCGACGCATCCGATTATATCGAAGCCCCATTGGCGCCAAAGCGGACCCGGTTGCAGGCATTCGGTCGCATGCTGAAACAAAACCGGCTGGCAGCTTTGGGGTTTTTCATTTTTGTGCTGTTTTTTCTTTGCGCTGTCACGGGCCTTATTTTGACCTCGGGGACAAAACCACTGTTCAATCCTGCCATGGTTCGTCTCGAGGAAAAGCTCCGCCCGCCGTTGTCCAAACCGAATCTTAAAGCCCTGCGGCCGGACCAGGTTCCGGTTTTGAATGTCTACCTGATGGGAACGGATGATTTGGGACGGGATGTCTTTGCGAGAATGCTTCAAGGGGCATGGGTTTCGTTGACCGTCGGTTTTGTGGCGGTGGGCATATCGGTTTTTATCGGTATTTTCATGGGCGGCATCGCCGGATATTTCGGACAACATCACATTAAAACCATTCATATTCTGTTTTGTTTATGTTTGATCGGCGGAATCGGTCTTATATGGATAAACGCCGCCTCTGCCGGAACCGCGCTTTTATTGCTATGTCTTTCAAGTATTGTTTTCTTGTTGTCTGCCCGGGACAAATTGCCGGAAAAAGCGCGGCCGGTCTGGAAAGGAATCCTCTTGGGCAATGCGGTTTCCGTGGATACGCTGATCATGCGAATCGTGGATATCATGCTCTGTTTTCCGAGCTTTTTTCTGATCTTAACGGTGGTCGCCTTGCTTCCCGCAAGCATATACAACATTATGATCGTCATCGGTCTGACCAGCTGGATGGGAACCACCCGGTTTGTCCGCGCCGAATTTCTTTCTTTGAGAGAACAGGATTTCGTGGCGGCGGCAAAGGCCCTGGGTATCGGCAACTTCAGAATTATTTTCCGGCATATCATGCCCAATGCCGTCGCGCCGGTGCTGGTTTCGGCGACCATCGGCATTGCGACGGCCATTTTAACCGAAGCCGGCCTGAGCTTTCTCGGATTCGGCGTGCCACCGCCCCATGCCACCTGGGGCAATATCCTTTCAGACGGGAAAAATTTCATTTTTGATGCGCCGTGGCTGACCTTCATACCGGGGATTGCCATATTGATTGTCGTGCTCTCTTTTAACCTTTTCGGGGAAGGCTTAAGGGATATCCTGAACCCCAAACTCAGGGAAAGACACTAAACGATTTATGGACAAACAACCCAACCCCCATGGCACTCCGTTGCTTAAGGTGGAAAATTTAAAGGTTTATTTCCAAAGCGACGGCGAACGCGCCCGCGCGGTGGACGGCATCAGTTACGAGGTGCGTCAAAAACAAACCGTTTGTATCGTGGGAGAATCCGGATGCGGAAAAACCGTCTCCTCACTCAGTATTTTGGGCCTCATTCCTTCTCCACCCGGAGAAATCGTGGGCGGAGAAATTTTCTTTTCCGGACAAGATCTTTTAAAACTCGATGAAAAGGCCATGCAAAAGATTCGGGGGAATCAAATCGCCATGGTTTTCCAGGAACCCCTCACCTCCTTGAATCCTGTTTTCACCATCGGCAACCAGATCGGTGAAGCCGTTTACACGCACAAGCCCATGGACGCGGAATCTTTAAAGCGCTATATGATTCAACTCCTTTCCGATGTGGGCATACCCTCTCCGGAACAGCGGCTCAACGACTATCCCCACCAGCTCAGCGGCGGTCAGAGACAGCGGGTCATGATCGCCATGGCCCTCTCGTGTGATCCGGCTCTCATGATCGCCGATGAACCGACCACGGCACTCGATGTCACGGTCCAGGCCCAGATACTCGAGCTGTTGCGATCCATACAACAAAAACGGTCCATGGCGATTCTGTATATTACCCATGATCTGGGGGTGGTTTCGGCCATCGCCCATTGGATTTATGTGATGTATGCGGGGATAATTGCGGAACAGGGGAATGCGGATCAAATATTCCGATTCCCCCGGCACCCCTATACCCAGGGGCTGCTGGCATCGCTTCCCGGTCGGTCAAAACGTGGAAAGCGGCTTTACAGCATTCCCGGCAGCGTCCCGAACCCGGCGTATAAACCCAAAGGGTGTCCGTTTCATCCCAGATGCCCCCATGCGATTTCACCTTGCCGGAAAGAATATCCGGATATGTGCGATTACGGCCACGGGCATATGGCCCGCTGCCCGGTGTTATACGAAAAGAGAGAACATTCCGAGTAAATGGAAACCACCCATAAACATAATTCTGTCATTTTACGATTGGAAAACGTGAAAAAATATTTTCCGATCCGTCGTGGTTTTTTTCAACATACCGTCGGATGGGTAAAGGCCGTTGACGGCGTGAGTTTTGACATCGAACAGGGCAAAACCATGGGCCTGGTGGGAGAAAGCGGTTGTGGAAAATCTACGGTCGCCCGTCTCATTTTGAAGCTGCTGGAGACAGATGAAGGAAAAATCATTTTTGAGGGCCGAAATATCAGCCGGTTTTCTGAAAAAGAGATGAAACCGTTTCGAAAAGAGGTTCAAATCATTTTCCAGGATCCATTCGGATCTTTGAATCCCCGCATGACCGTCGGACAATGCATCGAGGAAGGGATTCGACTTTTAGGCGTCAAACGCGCATCGGCCCGTAAAGAGCGCTTGGAGAACCTTCTGAATATGGTGGGCATGTCTTACGACAGCGCGGATCGATATCCCCATGAATTCAGCGGCGGTCAGCGCCAGCGTATCGGCATCGCCCGTGCCCTGAGCGTTGAACCGTCCTTGATCGTGTGCGATGAACCGGTTTCTGCACTGGATGTTTCCATACAGGCTCAGATCATCAATCTCCTGAAAGACTTGCAGGATCGGCTGGGATTAAGCTATCTTTTTATCTCCCATGATCTCAATATTGTGGGATACCTTTGCGACACCATTTCCGTCATGTACAACGGGTCGATTATGGAATCGGCGTCATCGGAAGATATTTTTAATCATCCGTATCATCCTTATACCAATTCCTTGTTATCGGCCGTTCCCGATCCCAACAAAAAATGGGATGTAACATTATCCCTTGAACAACGCTATGATTCAGATGCCGTTTACGACGGCTGCAAACACCAAAACAAGTGTCCGTGGGTTGAAAAACAATGCCGGACAAACCCCATCGATTTTGTTGAAGTGGAAGAAAATCACTTTGTCCGATGCTGGAAAACCGATAAAAGTGATCTAAAGTGATCTAACGTTGAGGAATGCGCTTTCAGTGCAATCATTTATAACTGTAATTGATAGAATACCTTAACTTTAGGCACTTAACACTTCTTTATGATTTAATGTACTTATAATATATCATCAGAGACTTGGAGGATACTTTATGGAACCCGTATTGCTTGAAAAAGACGGACCCGTAGCATGGCTGACATTGAATCGACCGGAGAGCCGGAATGCGCTCTCGATTGAGGTGATGAACGACATGCTCGATAAACTTGGCCAAATTGAACGGAACCCGGATATTCGTGTTGTTGTTATCAGGGGAAACGGCCCGGCATTTTGTGCCGGCCACAACCTCAAAGACATGGTCGGACCGGACCTGGATATCCGGCACTTTTACACGATGTTTTCTGTATGCGCCCGAATGATGCAGTCCCTTCATGAGCTTCCCCAGCCCGTCATTGCCCAGGTCCACGGCATTGCAACCGCTGCTGGATGCCAGCTTGTCGCCGCCTGCGATCTTGCCGTCGCAGAAGCCGGGGCTCAATTTGCCACCCCCGGCGTAAAGATCGGCCTTTTCTGCACGACCCCTGCGGTTCCGCTGGTCAGGGTTGTCGGAAGAAGAAGGGCCATGGAGATGCTGCTCACGGGCCGATTCTTTTCGGCGGAGCAGGCGGAAAAATTCGGGCTGGTGAATGAGGTGGTTCCTTTGGAAGATCTTTCCCGGCGGACCAGGGATCTTGCCGTGGAAATGGCACAATACAGCCGGCAGACGCTGGCATTCGGCAAGCAGACATTTTACCGCCAGGTCGATTTGAGTGAAACATCGGCGTACGATTATGCAACCCATGCCATTGCCATGAACTGTCTTGGTGAAGACGCGCAGGAAGGCATCCGGGCCTTTCTTGAAAAAAGAGTGCCTGTTTGGAAAAATTGACGGAAATGTCGGGAAAAGAATGCTATCGTTTCGAGAACTGGAAACGGGCCCGCGCACCTTTTTGGCCGTATTTTTTTCTTTCCTTGGCCCTGGCATCGCGGCGGACAAAGCCGGCTTTTTTCAAGGTTTTTCTCAAATCCGGATTCGCCAACATCAGTGCTTTTGTAATGCCGTGCCGAATCGCACCGGCTTGTGCTGAAAAACCGCCGCCCGAAACAGTGGTTTTTACATTAAACGCGTCGAGGGTATTGGTCAAAACAAGGGGCTGCTTCACAGCAGCTTGTGCGGACAAAACCGTAAAATATTCGTCGATGGGCTGATTGTTGATAATAATTTCACCGCTTCCCGGCACGAGCCATGTTCTGGCAACGGAAGTTTTGCGTTTTCCGGTTGAATAATATATGTTTTCCTTCTCCATACAACTCCCCGATAATTATAAAAGATGACGTGGTTTAACTAAACTTGAAGACTCTCCGGCTGCTGCGCCTCATGGGGATGCCGGTCTCCTGCATACACTTTCAATTTTTTAAAAAGCTTTCGGCCCAGCCTGTTTTTCGGCAGCATGCCTTTGACGGCAAACCGGACGAGATCTTCGGGTCTTTTTTCCATCAGTTTTTTTGCCGTAATGGTTTTCAGACCCCCGATATAACCGCTATACCGGTAATAATTTTTTTGGTCCCACTTTCTTCCGGTGAGAACAATCTTATCTGCGTTGATGACAACAACCCAATCACCGGTATCTGCATGGGGGGTAAAGAGCGGGTTGTGTTTCCCCCTCAGTCGGGATGCTACGGTGCTGGCCAGTCTGCCCAAAATCGCACCCTCGGCATCCACCAGACACCAACGTCCCGGATTGTCCGAGCTTTTTGCGCTATATGTATACTTTTTCACCTGCTTTTCTCCTTTGCATAAAAACGCATAAATATAATGGGAAATATAACCGTGTCAAGGGAAAAATCTTAATCCGGGCCAGTATTTGACACCGAACACGATTTCTAATATAAATGTTTCAACATTTGCGTGCATCTTCAATCTACCGATTTGAGCCTTTTGTCGAAAATGTCGTTTTCGGCGTACATGATGAACTCACTATGAACTCTCTTGAAACCGAAGTCAAATTTTACTTATCGAACATAGACGCCGTTCGATCCCGCATTGTCGGCCTTGGCGCCGCTTTTAAAAATCGATCCTTTGAAACCAACATCCGGTTTGAAGATGCCGAAAAAACGCTGATTCAAAAAAAAACACTTTTAAGGCTCCGAAAGGATACAAAAGCGACCCTGACATTTAAAGCCGAACCATCGGTTAAAGACAGCCAATTCAAAGTGCTCCAAGAGTTCGAAGTCGAAGTCAGTGATTTTGACACCATGGAACATATATTGAAATCTTTGGGATTTAAAAACGAACAGGTGTACGAAAAATGGCGTGAAAGTTATGTCGTTGAAGACACGCTGCTTTGTTTGGACACACTGCCTTACGGAGATTTCCTTGAAATCGAGGGGAGCAAGGAATCGATCCGACAATTGTCTTCCCAAATCGGTCTGTTGTGGGAAAAACGGATTCTCCTGAATTATCTCGCCATTTTTGATATCATAAAGCGACAATTAAATCTTTCGTTTTATGATGTCACATTCAGCAACTTTAACGATATTCGGTTTGATATGGCGCGTTATCTCAAGCTGATCGAAGCGGATACTTAATAAATCAAAAATACGATGTTTTCTGTTTTGACACTCAATTTGCGTTTCGGGCTGGCTGATGACGGCCCCAACAACTGGCAACATCGAAAAAAAGGCTTTCCTGCGCTTTTTGATATTTATCAAACGGACTTTATCGGTTTTCAGGAAGCCAACGATTTTCAAGTCGATTTTCTCGATAATATATTGAAAGAATATCACTACATCGGGAAACGAAGCCCCTCGCCGTCCTTTTGGCAAAATAACGTTATCTTTTATCACAAAAACTGGACCTGCATCTATCATGAACATTTTTTCTTGAGCCCGACCCCCTCGGTGCCGAGTCGTTATCTAAAAAGTCTATGGCCGAGACAGTGCACCATGGGTATGTTCAAAAAAGACCATCGACAGGTGATATGCATCAACACACATCTGGATTTCGACGCTTCGGTTCAGGTGAAAAGCGCCCGTCTGATTATAGATCGTCTGTCGCATCTTCCTGACGATATCCCCGTGGTTCTCATGGGAGACTTTAATGCCGCGCCCTTCAGCGCATGCTACAATGTTTTCACCGACGGTGACGGCCAACCGGCTGTCCAGGCACCCTGTTTCATGGATGCGTTTTCGCAGCCGTTTGCGGGGACCCACCATGGATTTACCGGACATACGGATGGGGATCATATCGACTGGATTCTCTTTCGAGGCAACCTCACGGTAAAACACAGCCGGGTTATTCAGGATACGTTTGATGATATTTACATATCGGACCACTTCCCTTTGTTTGCCGAATTTTCGTGGGAAGATTAACCGTCGTGTGCCGCTTTTCAAATCAATTCGTTAAAGAATTGATTTGAAAAGCGTGCAGTGTTCAGGGGTTCAGAGTTCAGGAAGGACAATTATACGAGGCACTGTGAGCAGATTTTCGAACGAGATTGATAATTCTATGATTTTGTAAGCTTTATTTAAGGGACGCCTATGTCCTGAACACTGAACACTTAAAACATGCTTTCCGTCTTGTAACTCTCCGGCAAACGCGCTATAGCATGTCCACAATATTTTCACGGCGTATCGAATCATTGAATACATTTTAAAAAAAACGAGCATTATGGGTCTGCTGTCATCACGAAATTCCATCACACGCTATAAAGTTTCAGGTCAACTGGACGGACCGGTGCATGAGACCGTCTACCAGGGGCTCAAACAACATGCAATTCCGAAAATCGAGGATGAGGGATCGGAATCCATTGTCGGCTGGACATCTGTAGAAACCCCTTATGCGCCGAATTTTGAGGGCTATTCCTTTGTTTTCGGCACTTACATGCTGTTTGCCCTGCGAATCGATAAAAAATCCATTCCACCGAAACTTGTTCAAAAATATTATACCCTGAATGTCTCCAAACACCTTGCCGACACCGGACGGCAATATTTATCCGCCAATGAGAAAAAGGCCATCAAAGAAAATGTGATCAACTCCCTCAGCCGTCGTATTCCGGCCGTACCGAACGTGTATGATCTGGTGTGGGATTATAATAGCGCTTCATTGTGGTTCTTTACCAATTTAAAAGCGATGAATGAAGCCTTGGAGACGCTGTTTGTCAAATCTTTCAACCTTCAGTTGACCCGTCTGATCCCTTACACTGCGGCCGTTTTGACGTCCGAACTGTCGGACAGGGAACGTGACCTTTTGCAAAGCCTGGGAAAACATCGATCTGAGGAATAACCGGTGCTGGATATCGCCATCGCATATAACCGCTACAAATTCTTGGGGAATGAATTCTTAACCTGGCTGTGGTTCATCATTGAAACCGGCCCGGAGAACCTGCGCCGGCATGACGCGGATCTTGTATCCATAGCCGTCGGCAACCGGATGGTCCTCGAAAATACCCGCAACAACACCAAAGAAACCGTCACCATCAAGGGTGACAATGCCGGTCTGGAAGAAGGGCGCCTGGCCATTAAAAAAGGGGCGTTGGTCGCTGAAATTCACCTCTCCTACAAAACCGGCGCCAATCAATTCGAATTCAGCTTAAAAGGGGAAAGCCTCAACATTTCCAGCCTGAAACTCCCGGAAACCGGGCCAATTGAAACTCCGGAAGATCTCGAGGGTGTTGTTCTCGAAAAGATATACCTGATCGAAAAGGTGGTAGAGTTTGCAAACGGTCTTTTTTCCCGTTTCGTTCATCTGCGGCTATCGGATGCATGGGACAGTCAAACAAAGGCCCAGATCCGGAAATGGGCGGGATCTATTTGAACGTGACCCTTGAATCGCTTTTGGTTTACCCCGGGTCGTTCACAAAAATACCTACTATTCCATCATTTTTGAAGGGCCCGGCCGGAAGGGTCCTTTACCGGTTAAAAAATATTTTATCCAGTCAAATCCGAAGGTCATCAACGCGATATCCGATCCCTTCAGCTGTTCGATTTTATCCGGAGAGACATCGAATCGAGCCAAAAAGGTGCTTTCAAAAATAAATTTTTTAAATTCATCGACATTAAAACAGGCCATGAATGCCATTTTCAGGGCCGGGCTGTCCAAGCCTTGGTCTCCCCAGGGATTTGTTCGAAACAACGTGTCGATATCCACCCACAAGTCATTCATGTCGTTATATAATTGTATCGCTTGATCCTTAATCCACCCGGTTACGGTCCAATGTCGAAGCGCTTTGTGGCCCATGCAGTAGGGATCTTCGGCAACAAAAAATAAAACGGTGCGTTCATTTTCATCGCCGCTTCGTGACACGGCGCGCTCCAGGGGATATGCCCGGCACGAAAACGGCCGGTCTTCATAGATCGTGCACCCTTTATCCGATAGGAAGGGACACCATTTCTCTTTATTTTCCGACATTTTCAACATAACGCTCGGAAAATAAGGATTGTCTCTTAGGGCCTGATAGGTGTACGAATCCAAAAACCGATTCGATGAAATACCGAGTCTGTTTTTTATACGGATGACATCATACGGATAAAGATACATATCCGCATCTTTGCAGCATCGCGTAAAACAACTCACGCCGGCGTGACAATCAAATTGAAATGTGTCCTTTATCAACCGTCGATTTCTATGGATGCGGGGAGTGTTCGGTCTTTTTTTCATGGTTCGACTGATAACCTTTCTTTTTTTAAATGCTCCTATTCTTTCGGCAATCTGTAGCTGAAAAACAGGCATAACAATGCCATGATCACCGATGCCCAGAAAACCACAGAGACGCCTTGGGCCACAGATTCGCGAAGGGCTGTCCGGATATTCGGCGCAAGAAGGGACTGTACCTCGGGTCGAAATATATTTTCAACGCCCTGCTGCAAATGGGTGGAAAACGACGGCATTACTTTATCAAGAACATTTGGCGGTATCAATGCCTGTATGCTTTCTTGAATGCGCTCGGTGACAAGGCTTCCTGAAATCCCGATCCCGATGGTCCCCCCCAAAGTTCTGCTGAATTGCTGTGAGGCCGTGGCGATTCCGAGATCTTCCGGGGACAGACTGTTTTGCACAATAAGAAGCGTGGAAATCGATATAAACCCCATTCCGAGACCGGCGACAGCCAAAACAACGGAACATGCCGCCAATGATGTGGTAATGGAAAACGTCAGGGTCAAACTGCATCCGGCCAACAGCAATACAGCTCCCAGCAACGCCGCGGGCCGTTCTTTCAGCAAATGAACGACCTGGCCGCAGAATAACGCCCCCATGGACCATCCCAGGCTTAGAGGAACCATGGCGAGTCCCAATTGCGCGGGGGTTTTGCCCAAAGCATCCTGGATGAAAAGAGGGCTGAATGCCGACAGTGAAAAAATGGCGAAGCTCGCCAAAAATGCCGATGCATTGCCCATGCTGAAGCCCCTGATTTTGAAAAAGGAAATAGGCAGAATCGGCTCTGTTGCCCGGCGTTCGATAAAATTAAAGATCACCCCTGAACACAGCGTTAATGAAATAAGTCCGAGAATCGGGAGCGACATCCACGGATATGAACGCCCTCCCAGCAAAAATGCGGTGAGTAGCGCCAGGATGGCCGTTGAAAGCGTCAAAGCGCCCATATAATCGATGGACGCGCCGCTTTTCTTTTCCCGGGTTTCCTCCAAATATATTCCGATCCCGACAAGGGCAATAATACCGAGCGGAATATTGATAAAAAAAATCCAGCGCCATGAAAAATAGTTCACAATGAATCCGCCGATAGTGGGCCCCAAAACGCTCGACACACCCCACACAAAACTGATCAGCGACATCATTTTTCCCCGCTTTTCCAGCGGAGAAATATCCGCCAATACAATATAGGCCAGGGCAAAATTGCCGCCGGAGCCTATTCCCTGAATCGCCCGGAAAAAGGTCAATTGGATCATGCTGTAAGACACCCCCGCAAAGATAGAACCGATCAAAAAGATGACAAGAGACACCAAATACAGCATTTTGGAGTTAAACAAGTCACAGAGTTTGCCGAAAATGGGAAGAGACACGGCCCGTGACAGCAGATAAACCGAAAATACCCAGCTATAAAGCTCGATTCCCCCAAGATCCGACACAATGGTCGGCATCGCCGCTCCCATAATCAACGTGTCAAGAGCACCGAGAAAAAGTGCCAGCAGCGAGGATAAAATCACAAAAATTCTTTTTCTACCGCTGATAAGAATAATTCTCGCTCCCTTTCCCCGGATTCTCGTCAAAATGTTGCTTGATTATGCCTGAAATTTTTACAAAGACGGGGCTTCCATATATAGGATTGAGGTAAAAATCGAAGAGACCCTAACACTGCTTTTTGCCTTTAACATACACGGGGCTTGCTTTCAATCGATATCCTTATCATGATATCTGCTTCGAACATCAAAGCAATATCCATTAAACCCTTTAATAACGTATGATTTTTTTAAAAAAAGATGGACATTACCGCAAAATTTTATTAAAATTATTAACAT